>Ga0247831_1002022_pt1 | contig 34967 bp, 25 predicted proteins | sample LaCruzMarch2015__9_FD_192406 | JGI IMG/M metagenome (GOLD analysis project Ga0247831, IMG submission 192406) | Freshwater microbial communities from meromictic Lake La Cruz, Castile-La Mancha, Spain - LaCruzMarch2015_1m | ecosystem: Environmental > Aquatic > Freshwater > Lake | place: Spain...
ACCAGAAAAGCCTACGGCTTCAGAACGCCGCAGGGCATCGAAATGGCTCTGTTTCACGTCCTCGGACGACTACCCGAGCCGGAATGTACCCACAGATTCTGCTGAGGAGGCAAAAAACATGGCATACCATGTATGCCAATCTTCTTGATCCCCTGAATGCCGATCTCGCGCTCCTCTTCGGCCGCTGCGCAGACCATTCAGCCTCTCTTTACGAGAGGGCGACGTACGTGTGGGAAGTTGAGGAGCCCGCTGACTGGGGTGACCATTACAGACAGCGATGTGCCACTCAGAATTGGTCGATGATGGCCGATCGCTACAAACGAACGGGCATCATGGGTGGCACGGGAAAGTTGAGGGGCAGCGGTGCCATCATCCTGGCACTCAGGGACACTCTACTCGACCACAAGGAATTCCTGACGCGGTATGATCGCATCATCCTGACCCGGTCCGACTTCTTTTACGTCGCCACTCACCCTGATCTACCCAACGACGCGATCTGGGTCGTGGAGGGAGAGGATTACGGTGGAATCACTGATCGTCACCATGTTTTCCCTTCGCGGCTGTGCGACCAGGTCCTCGGCGTGCTGGCTTACATGGACAGCAATTCCTTGCTGGATCGAATCCGCACGACAGAGAGGTACAACCCCGAGATGTTTCTGCTGGACATGTTTCGGTATCACCGAATCGATGCCTTGGTACGAAGGTTCCCGAGGGTACAGTTCACCGTAGCCACCAGAGAAGACAGCACGCGATGGCGGAAAGCGATGGTCGCGATGCCCGGCGATGAGCAACTGCTCGTCAAGTATCCGTCCGAGTATCGGGATGCAATGAAATTGAACAAGACAGACTTTGACTACCCTCGATTCCAGCGATTCATGTTGTGGCTGTTCGGTGGCTGAAGGCAACTCGTGACCTGCCCGGCCTGCGGCAGTCGGTGGATGAAGCCGTCTTCACATCGACCGGGTTGGATTTCCGACGCAGAGCTGCATCACTCGAGGCCGTAGGAGCCCGCCATCGGAATGTCGAGGCCGGTGCGGCTGGCGAATTGCGTCCGCGACAGGAACCGCGGCTCGAGGTTGAACGTGAAGCCGACGTTATTGCGGCTGTAGTCGACATTGAAGCCGAACGTCATCAGGAACGACTCGCCGATCCGCACCAGCTGGAAATTCTGCCCGATGTTCAAGCCCTTGAGATTCAGCGCGGTGCCGAATGAACTCGCCCACTTGGGGCTCATGCGGTAGGTATAGGAGCCGGTGAGCACGCTGGCCTCGATCGGCCCACCAAACTCGTTGAAGCCGATGTAGAAACTCCCTCGCGGGGTACGGTTGAGCAAGGCCCCGAGCGTGTAGAGCTGCTGACCGCCGCTGAAGAAGTCGACGTCGGCCGTGGAGAGCAACGTGGTGCGGTCCCCCACGTGCCAGCGGAAGTCGTACTGCCAGAGGCCGAGCATCTGGCCGAAGTTCTGGCTCGTTGTCGGGAAGATCTCGCCGTCGACGTCGAAGACGATCCAGTCGATGATCCGCCGGTTGCCTATCGGGCCGCGCTTCGTCTGCCAGCGCTGCCGGGCTGCGAGCCGGACGGCCGTGAGGTCGTTGGCGATCTCCGTCGGACCGGTTACCCAGCCCCCCATGCCGCGGCGAACGGCATAGGTTCGCGGGTCGTACTTATTATCGGGCCCAAAGACGAAGGGGGCCTGTAACGGCGTGGCCTGACCGGGAATCGCGCCGTAGTCCCAGTAGGGAATGTTCCGCCGATACTGATTGATCGTGTCGTCGTCGATCTGATCGTAGAGTGGAAACTGGTCGATGCTCTGCGTGCTGTTGGCATAGGAGAACTCGGCCTCCCAGACCACCTTGTGGGCGAGGCCGTGGACGTTCCAGAGCTGGCTCTCGACCGTATTGTCCGATGACCACATCGGCAGCGTCGACCGGACGCCCACCTGCCCGTAGGCCCGCTCGATTGGTGACTGGGTGATGTCCTGCCCCCAGTGTGCCAGTTCGCCGAGCGCATAGGGGACGATCTTCACCGCGCCTGCCTGGAAGGGCAGGTCGATCTCCTGCCGTGTCGCCAGCCGCTCGCCGATGACGTTGTTTTCGTACGGCAGCGTTGTCCAGATGCCGAGCCCCTGCCCCGGCGTCGGAGCCTGCGGCAGATTCTGCCGCACGTAGGAAGCACCCGAATGCTGATACCACGTGAGCGCGTCCTGCGCGAGCGGCTGCCCGAGCCAGTAGTGGTCGAGCCGTGGCCACCACTCGCTCTGGGTAAAGAACGGATTGACCCGCACGCTCGTCAGCAGCCGCAGTTCGCGATTCTCGATCGGCCGCCGCAGGTCGAGCCAGGTGCGTTGTTCGTAGCCTTCCTCCCACTCTGCCTCGTAATATTCCTCGAGGAAGTTCATGTCGCTGATCCAGCCAGCCGTACCGCGGGCCTGCCAGCCCCCGAAGAAACTGTCGGTGCTGCCGCCGATATCCTGCCGATGCCGCCAGAACGAACGGCCGCGGAACGTCCGCTCAGGGTAGCCGGGATAGGTGAAGTCGCGCCGGTAGAGGCCGAGGTTGTCCTGCCCGACGTCACCGATGAACCAGGCATCGAGATCGCCACTGGCGGGCCCGCCATACCCGAGAAAATCGGGACGGTTATACAAGAGCGACGTGCCGCCGCCGGGGCCGCGGAGGCTCAGGTAGTCGATGTCGAAATCCCAGTCGACTCCGTCCGGCGGCCGCTGCCAGCCAAACACCTGAAAGGCATCCCAGCTGGTGAGCAGCTGCGTGCCGAAGATGCGGTCGTTCTTGATCTGCGCGTTATTGATGTAGAAGGTGGGCTTCTTGGCGTTGGTCGCCAGCACCGGCCACCAGAGCACCGGCACGCCGCCGAGGGTGAGGGTGTTGCTGCGGCTGGTGATGAACTGCTGGTGCTCGATGGCCGGCTCGCCGGTGACGGGGTCAATCGCCGGCTGACCGCCGGGACCAGCCAATGGAATCTGCTCGTCGTTGAACTCGAGTTCACGCGACCGGAACTCCCAGCTCGGCACGCCCAACCGGCTCGAGGTCAGGCCGGTCTGCTGGGCGACGAAGCGGCTGCGATCCACCTGCCGCAGCACATCCGCCCGCAACCGCACCACACCGGAATAGTTGTCGACCGGCGTGAGCACCGTGGCGCCGGTGATCACGCCACTGGACCGTGGCACGTCGTAAAACATGCTCACCGCCTCGACGACCCGCTGGCCCTGCCGGAAGATGACGTTTCCCTCCATGTAGAGTTCCAGCGGCACGTCGTTGGCCTGAGCCGCGGTGCCGTCGAGGTCGGGCTGGGCCTGGCCGCGGGTCCAGATCACCAGGCGGTCGGCGGAGATGTCGAGAGGGCCAGCCGGATCGACGCCGTCCACGACAAGATTCACGCCCGAGGTGATCACCGCAACCCATTCATTTCCAGCCGGGCTGGGAAACCAGCGGATGTTGAGCGGCACGCTCGACCGCGGAAAGGCCCGCAGCCGGCGGGCCGACGCCGCGGTGTTGACCGTCGGCACGGGGGCGGCACCAAACTCGCTGAACTGGGCCTGCTGAATCGGTTCATCATTCGCCGCCTCGTCCCCCGTTTCGGCGTTGTACGCAACCGGCACGACGCGGTCGGCGGGTGCGTCGTAAATCGGTGGCGTGCCGGCGGCGGGCACGATGCTGGCAAAATCGAGCGTCGGCTCACGCTGCATCCAGAAGCGACCGGTCCAGCGCGGGCCGCGGACGGTCATACGCGGACCGCCGACAGGCGCTGCGACCGCGGCGCCGCCGGGAGGATTCGACTGCACGGCCACATTGCCCGCCATCCGCACGAGCATGCTGCGAACAGGCGGCGCTGGCGTTGATTCCCCATCACCGGCAGCGGCCTCGCCATCGACCGCCGGGGCCGGCTCCTGTTCAATCCAGATCACCGCCTCGTGGGCCGTAGCCTCTGTCTCGCCCTGAGTGATCCGTACGCCCCCGGTGAGATGCCAGACGTCGTAGGATCCTTCCGTCCACCGGGATGCCTGCGTGGCGTTGATCGTGACGGGCTCACGCGGATCGGCCGACGGCACCTCGATGCGTCCTGCCTCGGCAATGGCGGCCGCCAGACCGCGGGCGGGCAACGAGGCGAGCGCTCCTGCCGTCGCGGCTTCCTTGAGTGGCTGGCTGACGGGCGGTTGCGGCTCGGCCGACATGGCGACCGCGTGCGACAGGAACGTCAGCACCACGATTACCAGCCGCTGACTCCAGCCGCGGCAGCCGCGGCCAAAACATCGTTCAGAGCAGCGCGCAGAGCAGCGGCGCGACGGGCGATATACCCGACGTCGCGAGGGCGCAGCGGTGGCGTGGTCGATGGGGAAAAACACGCGCGAACGAGGGTCTCTGGGGTCGGATAGCGACCGCGAAAACGGTCGTGAATTCAAAAAGCGCGGGACTATAGGAGTGCCGGCGCCAACGGGTCAAGGCATGGCGGCTGCCGGGAGGGCTTCACAAGTCGTGGCCAGAAAGGGGGTTACCGCCGCGAACCATTCGGCCGGCGGCCGGGCCGCGACAGGCCGAGGGCGGGCCGGTGTCAGCCCGCGCGACATGCTCCCGCGGCCGCAGATGCCGCAGCCTGGGGGATTCAGACAGCGACCGCCGTGGTAAGGCAGGCAACTGGGAATATCGCGTCGCCTACCCAGCCTGCTTGTTCGTGTCGCGGTACCATAAGCCCCCAGGGTGCTACGGATCGCTCGTCCGCCCGCCGCGGGAGTGGATGCTCGAGACCACCCCAGTCCCCGCCCGCGGGTCCAGTCTGCGTCGTCCGACACACGTCCCGCCCCTCGCCCTTGCCCTCCCCCCACCCTTGCCCTCCCCGGCCGCCTTCACCAGCGTTCTTCCGCGCCGCCGCGAAAGCTTGTTCATGCGTTCCTTTGCCGATCGTCTCACGCACTGGCTGGTCCATCACCGAAACCTGCTGGCCATCGTCGCGGTGGTCGTGATGGGGCTGTCCGTCGTTCAATCCCGACGGCTCGAATTCGTCCGCTCAATCGATACGATGTTCGACCGCACCGATCCGGCACTCGTGCCCTACCGACGGATGATCCGCGCGTTTGGGTCGAGCGAAGTGGTGCTGGCGGCCTACGACGACCCAGACCTCTTCTCCCCTCCCGGCATCGATCGGCTTCGCACACTGACCAACACGCTCGCCGCCCTGCCCGGCATCGCCTCGGCCACGAGCCTGGCTGACACGCCCCTGGGCAACCGCATCATCGAGACGGACACGAGCCCGACGGCGCGGCGGCTCGTCAACCTGCTGGAGGGATATGCCGTCGGCGTCGACCACCGCACGGCGGCTGTGATCTGCGTGCTCAAGGCCCCCGATGCAACACCATCACCCGCTCAGGCCCAGCCGGGCTCCACACTCCAGCCGGGCTCCACACCACAGCCGGACTCCACGGCTCAGGCGGCTTCGCGAGCCGACGCGATCGACCGTGTCCGCGCCATCATGGCCGACCTGCCCGAGGGCACGGTCGCCGGTGAGCCGGTCATGCTCCGGGACGGTTTTGCCATGCTCACCCGCGACGGCAATCTCCTCGGCATAGCCAGTGCCCTTCTGTCCGGAGCGGTGCTGCTCATCTCGTTCCGGAGCATCCGCTGGCTGGTCGTACCGCTGGCGGTCGTGCTCATGGCCCTGTGGAGCACGCGGGGCGTGCTGGCTGTGGTCGGCCTCAAGTTGACGATGGTCTCGGCCATGCTCTCCGCGATGGTCACGGTGGTGGCGATCGCCACCGTGGTGCACGTGATCGTGGAGTTTCGACAGCAGCGGGATCAGGGCCTGCCTGCGGCGGCGGCGCTCGAGCGGGCCCTGTCGATCCTGTTCTGGCCGGTGGTGGGGTCGATCGCCACCGACGTGATCGGCTTCGGTTCGCTGATGGCAAGCCGCGTGGGTCCGGTCCATGACTTCGGCATCATGACGAGCGTGGGGGCGATCATGGTGCTCGTGGCCGTGGCGCTCCTCGTCCCGTTCCTGGCACTCTGTGGCCGATTCGACGCCGACCCAAAGCGGGCCTGGGGGGAGGGCGTCCTTGAACTGGGGCTCGACCGGCTGGTGCGGCGGATCGTGCAACATCCAGGTCCGATCCTGCTCTGGTCGACGCTCCTCGTGGCGGTGGCGGTGGCGGGAATGCGGTGGCTGGAGGTGGAGACCGACTTCACCCGTAACTTTCGCAGCACGAGCCCGGTGGTCGCCTCGTACGACATGATCGAGTCGCGGCTCGGTGGGGCCGGAGTGTGGGATGTGCTCCTGCCGATCGGAGACGCCATCGACGGGCAGTTGCTCTGCAACGTTGCCCGACTGGAGACGCGATTGCGGACCGAGGTCACGATTCCCGATGTTCGAGACGGTAATCGTCGGGTACCCGCTCTGACAAAAGTCATGAGCATTGCCGACGTGCTGGCGGCGGTATCACCGATCTCGCTGGAACGCCTCGAGAGCACGCGACTGGGCAACTGGCTGGTCGCCGGGGCGCTGGAGCTCATGCAGAAACAGGTGCCGCAACTGGGCCGGTCGCTCATCGGTCGCGATCCCGAGGACGGCTCAAAGTGGCTGCGTGTGATGCTGCGGGCCCATGAACGGCAACCGGCTCCGCAGAAACGTGCGATCATCGAGCAGGTCGGCCGTATCGTGGCCGAGGAGTTTCCTGCCCGGGCCGGCCGACCGGCCGGCGAAGTGACGGGATTTTTCGTCCTGTTGGCGCAGCTCGTGGAGCGGATGCTCTCCGACCAGTGGTATACGTTCTTCCTCGCCACGGCGGGAATCTTTGTGCTGCTGGCCGTCAGCTTCCGAAGCCCCCTTCTGGCGGCCGTGGCGCTCGTTCCCAATGCGCTGCCGATCTTCGTGGTGCTCGGCCTGCTCGGCTGGACCGGAGACCGCATCAACATGGGCACGGCGATGATCGCCGCGGTCTCGATGGGGCTCTCCGTGGACAGTTCGATCCACTACCTCGCCGCCTTCCGCCGCCGTCTCGCGTCGGGCCATGCGATTCCCGCCGCGCTCGAGGCCGCCCACCAGACGGCCGGTCGGGCGATGATCTTCTCCACGCTCGCCCTGGTGGTCGGTTTTCTCGCGCTCACGACCAGCGGCTTTATTCCCACGGTATCGTTCGGGGCGCTCTCCTGCCTGACGCTCACGGGTGGCCTGTTCGGCAACCTCGTCGTGCTACCCGTGCTGCTCTCGCTGCTCGCCCCTTGGCTTGAGCCCGTGCCTGCCAACAGACTCAAGACCGTCTCCCGGTAACGCTTCTGGCTCGCAAGCGCGGCCGACCCGGGATGCCACGCCGGCGAAAAAAAGCTACATTCGTCGCTCCCACCCACGCAGTAAGGAGTTCTCCATGAGCCATGAGTTTTCACACCTTCGGACCAGCGGCGCAGCTGGTGGTATCGTCGCCGACCAGAACGCACGGCCCGAGACACTCGAGGCCGACGCCATCGTGACCTTTCTCACCGAGGGCGGCGTCGGCTCTGGTTCCGTCGCTGAAATCGACGCGGCCACCGGGGGGCTCATCACCCGACTGGTCGCGGCCGGAGAGATCACCGGCAGACGCCTCGAATGCGTGCCGCTCCTTGCCGCCCCAGGGCTGCGGGCGGGGCAACTCGTCGTGGTCGGCCTCGGCAAACGCGAGGAGATCGACGCCGGCGTGCTCTACCACGCCGCGGCGACCGCCGCGAGGCACCTCGCCGGCCGGCCACGCGGCAAGGTCGCCTTCGTTGCCGATGGATTCTGGACGACACGGCAGGCGGAGCAGGCGGTGGCCGGCGCCGCCGTCGGCATGGTGGGGCAGGATCTCTACCGGGCGGAAAAGAGACGCACACGCTTCGGCAGCACCGTCTGGCTGGTGGCTCCGCCCGAGGCCGTCGCCCGTGGCGTGGTGATCGGAGAGGGCGTGAACCTGGCCCGGCGGCTGGTGAATATGCCCCCCGACGATCTCTATCCGCAGACATTCTCGGAAGAAATCGCCGCCGTCGCCGGACGCACCGGCATGGAAGTCGACATCTGGGACGAGGAACAATTGGCACGGGAACGCTGCCGGGCGATCCTCGCGGTTGGCCGGGGCTCGACCCGTGCGCCACGGCTCGTCATTCTCCGCTACCGCGGCCCGGGTGCGCGGGAAGACCAGCCCGATCTCGCCCTCGTCGGCAAGGGCGTGACGTTCGATTCGGGCGGACTGTCGCTCAAGCCCTCCGAGTCGATGCTCAGTATGAAATGCGACATGTCTGGGGGGGCCGCGGTGGTGGCGGCGGCGGCCACGATCGCCGCTCTCAACCTGCCGATCAACCTTGTGGCCGCCATCGGCCTCGTCGAAAACATGACCGGCCCCGCCGCCTACAAGCTTGGCGACGTGATCACGGCGCGGAGCGGTACCACGATCGAGGTCCACAACACCGACGCCGAGGGACGCGTCGTGCTGGCCGATGTGCTGGACGTGGTCCGTGGCTTCAACCCAAAGCAGATCATCGACGCCGCCACGCTCACAGGAGCCTGCATGGTGGCACTTGGACATGATGTCGCTGGACTGTTCACCAACGATCAGCGGTGCTGCGACGATCTCGCCCGGGCATCCCGTGCCGTCGGCGAACAGGTCTGGCAGATGCCGATGTATGCCGACTATGACGACCAGATCAAAAGTGACGTCGCCGACATCAAGAACGTTGGCGACGGCCGCTGGGGCGGCGCGATCACGGCCGCGAAGTTCCTGGAACGGTTCGTGGGTGGCATCCCCTGGACCCACGTCGATATCGCCGGCCCCGCATTCGCCGAAAAGCCCCGCCCGTGGACGGATGGTGGCGGTACGGGCGCCTTTGTGCGGCCGCTGGTGGAACTGGCCCGCGGGCCGGAGTGATGCGGGCGCCGGCGGAAGCCAGCTTGAGTCCCCTCCCCCATGGCCACGAGTTTTTTTCCTTGTGGATTCCCTCCCTTCCGCCGTGGCTACGAGTTTTTAACTTGTGGATTCCGGCACCAACTCACGGCAAGTTGAAAACTCGCCGCCACGGGAGGCCCCAACCCGTGGCCACGAGTTTTTAACTTGTGGATTCCGGCACCAACTCACGGCAAGTTGAAAACTCGCCGCCACGGGAGGCCCCAACCCGTGGCCACGAGTTTTTAACTTGTGGATTCCGGCACCAACTCACGGCAAGTTGAAAACTCGCCGCCACGGGAGGCCCCAACCCGTGGCCACGAGTTTGTAACTTGTGGAATCCGGCCCCAACCCACGGCAAGTTGAAAACTCGCCGCCACGGGAAGACCAACCCACGGCAAGTTAAAAACTCGCCGCCACGGGATGAGCGGCACCGTTTGGGCTACTACAGCAACGTTCCCAGCTCATCGACGAGTTCACCAAAGCGGGTGAGGGCAGTCGCCACTGGCTCCGGCTGTTCGAGATCCACGCCCGCGTCGCGGAGCAGGTCGAGCGGCCACTTCGAGCAGCCACCCTTCAGAAACGCCAAATATGCATCGAGTTCCTCGGCTCCGCCCTCGGCCACCCGCTTGGCGAGTGTGATCGCCGCCGATAGGCCGGTGGCATATTTGTAGACGTAAAAGGCATTGTAGAAGTGCGGGATGCGGAGGCATTCCAACTCGAGCTGCCGGTCGATCGAAAATCGCGGCCCGAAGTAGGCGTCGAGCAGTTCGCGGTAGATCCCTTTGAGCCGTTCGAGGGTCAGCGGCTCTCCGGCCTCGGCCGAGGCATGGGTCTTTCGCTCAAACTCCGCAAACATCGTCTGCCGCACGATCGTCGAGCGGATCGAATCGATCTCCCGGGCGATGATCGCGGCCCGTTCCTTGGGTGACGTCGCCCGCTCGAGCAGCAGACGCGTCAGCATCTGTTCGTTGAACGTGCTGGCCACCTCCGCCACGAAGATCGTGTAGCTCGAATAGTGATAGGCCTGAGCGTCGGCTGAATACCGCGTGTGCATCGAGTGCCCCGCCTCGTGAGCCAGCGTGAAGACATGCTCGATCGCCTCTTCCTGGAAGTTCATCAGGATGTAGGGATCGGAATCGTAGGTGCCCGAACTGAAAGCTCCCGACTGCTTGCCCGCATTGGGATAGCGGTCGCACCAGCGTCCCATCAACCCGCGTTCTAACTGCGTGCCATAGTCGGCCCCGAGCGGCTTGAGCGATTCCACCACCACCCGCACCGCATCGTTCCAGGTGTGCCGCTTTTCGAGTTCCGGCACGAGCGGCACGTAGCAGTCATAATGGTGGATCTCGTCGAGCCCGAGAATCCGCCGGCGCAGGTCGTAATAGCGGTGGACGGCCGGCAGATGGGCGCGGACCGCCGCGATCAACTGGTCATACACGGCGATCGGCACGTTGTCGGCAAACAGTGCCGCCTCGACGGCACTCGGATACCGCCGCACCTTCGCCGCATAGACATCCCGCTCGTTGGAGCCCGACAGCGTGGCGGCCAGCGTGTTGGCGTGGGCCTCGTACTGCGAGTAATACTGGTGGAAGGCTGTCCGCCGCACGTCACGTGATGCGTCATGCAGGAGCGTCACGAAGGTGGCGTTCGACAATTCGACCTGCTCTCCGGCGCCAGTGGTCACACTGCCAAACTTCAGATCGGCATCGGTGAGTTGGCGAAACACCTTCCCGGCCGTGCCAGCAAAGGTGCCCTGCATCGCCAGGAGTTTCTCCTCCGGCTCAGACAGCACGTGCGGCCGCGTCCGGGTGAGCCGTTCGAGAAGCAGGTGGTAGGGGGCGAGCGACGGCAGTTTCATCCACGCCGCAAGCGTGGCCGGCGGAATCGCCATGATCTCGGGCCGGATGAAGCTGGACTTCTCGCCGGCGAGCGTCGCCACGTGCTGGAAACGGCCCATCATCCGCTGTGGGTCAGCCGCCGCCTGGTCCTCGCTCGCCCGCAGGTGGGCGTAAGTTCCGAGTCTGTCTCCCTCACGGTCAACGGCGAGGTCATAGACCAGGCACTCGGCGAGCCGTTCGGGGGACGATCCAAGGGTACCCGCAAACGTGGCAAAACCCGGAATGCGTTTCTCCCACTCCAAGATCGCCGCGTCCCATTCGGCATCGGACGAAAACAGGCTCTTCAGGTCCCACGTATCCCCCACGGCCACGTCACTCCGCGCCGGCAGCCTCTTCACCGCACCAGTTTCAGCCATGCTTTGTCTCCTCCATTGATGATCGCAAAACATACCACGGGGCGCGGGACAGTTGACATGCCGCGGTTCGGGGCAGCCCCTCACGGATTCCGCAACCGGACAAATGACGGAGCCGGAGATCGGCGGAAGCTCGAGGAGCTTTTGGATTTTTCGCCCTCCGCCTGGGAAAGCACTATCGCCACGTGTGATGGCGAAAAAGCCAACGCGACGAGACTTCTGCCGGCCCCGGCGGGTTGGGCGCAAAGACGCCCGGCGCCGCTCACAACCTCCACACTGCGCTTCCCCAGGCGAGGCCGCCGCCGAAGCCGCAGACCACGATTGTGCTGCCCGGGCCGATCCGGCCGGCCCGCCACGCCTCGTCCATCGCGAGCGGGATCGAGCCGCTCGAAGTGTTCCCGTAGCGGTCGAGATTCACCGCAAATCGGTCGGCTGAAATGCCAAGCGATTCACGGGCCCCTTCGATGATTCGGGCGTTGGCCTGGTGCAGCACGAAGAGGTCGATCGCCTCCATTGCCACGCCCGATCGATCCACGACCTGGCGGATGTTTTCCTCTGCCAGCCGGATCGCCCACTTGAATACCGCCCGGCCGTCCATCTGCATGAACTGTTCCCGGCGGGCCAAGCCCTCTGCCGTGGCCGGCCGGCGTGAGCCGCTCATCGGGCAGGCCAGCAGGCCCGCCCCCCGGCCGTCGGAGCCGAGTGAAAACGCGAGCAAGCCGCGTTCCCGCCCAGACTGTTCGGGCGGGAGCGCCTCGAGTAGCACCGCCCCGGCACCATCACCAAAGAGCGGCCAGGTCTTGATGTCTTCAGGATCGACGACCCGGGAGTTCGTGTCGGCGCCCGCGGCCAGAGCCAGCCGGCTCGATCCAGCGACAAGAAAATTGGCGGCCGTCACGAGCGCATAGGCAAAGCCCGCGCAGGCGGCAGTCACATCCATAGCCGGCGCATCGAGCCCGAGTTTTTCCTGCACGATGCAGGCCGTGGACGGGATACACATGTCGGGCGTGAACGTGCCCAGGACGAGCAGGTCGACGGCCGCAGGATCGGCTCCCGCATGGGCGAGCGCCGCCCGGCAGGCATTGGCGGCCAGATCACTCGTCGCCATCTCCGGCGGCGCGTGCCGTCGCTCGTGGATACCCGACCGGGCGACGATCCATTCCGGGTCGCAACCGAGCCGGGCCAGATCGGCATTGGTCACGACGTGCGATGGGACGCTGCTACCGATGCCCGCCAGCCGGAATCCCACGGCCCGACCAAATCGGGACTGCCGGGGCGAAGTGAGGATGTCGGACATCGACGCAGCCGCCTCCGGTCAGTTCCGCACCGCGGCCGCGCGACGCACGTGCCGCGGCTGGATGATGTCCGTAGCAAGGCCCAGCTGTCGAAGCAGCAGGATCTCGTAATAGGTCAGGTCGAACTCCCACCACTGGTGCTGGACGCTTGCACTGGCCGGATCATGGTGGTGGTTGTTGTGCCATCCTTCGCCCGCAGCCACCATTGCCACGAACCAGTTGTTGCGGCTGTCCTCACCGGTCTCATACGTCCGGTAGCCGAAGAGGTGCGACAGGGAATTCACGCTCCATGTCATGTGCCAAACGGTCACGGTACGGACAAATGCGCCCCAGACCAACCAACTCGCCCCCAGTTGCACGCCGTGGGCCCAGTCGCCACCGGCGATCCGGCCCACCGCCAGCCCTGCCACAGCGAAGAGGGCTGCATGGGCAAGATAGATCCAGAGCGTGCTGGTCGGATACCGCTCGAGAAAGCGAAAATAACGGTCGGCGAGAATGTCGCGGGCGTATTTGTCGAGAAACGTGAGCGTGCGGCGATCCGGCGCCCGACGGAAAAGCCAACCGACATGCGACCAGCTCGCACCATCCCGCGGCGTATGGGGATCCTCGGGTTCATCGGAGTGGACGTGATGCAGCCGGTGTGTGGCCACCCAGCGGGCGGGCGTGTCCTCCAGACAGCAGAGGGCAATCGTCGCCAGCGTGCGTTCAAACCAGAGCGGCACTTTCAGGCTGCGATGGGTGAGCAGTCGGTGGTAACCGAGGTTGATGCCCATGCCAAACACGTGCGTTCCGACCACCGCTATCACCAGCCCCGACCAGCTGAAGAACCACGGCAGCAGAGCCAAGCCTGCCAAAGCATGCACCACGAAAATGGGGAGCAGGTACTCCCAATGGACGTTGCCCCAGCGAAGATTCCAGCCGGCGCCACCGCCCCGAACGCCTACGCTCGGGAGGGACGAGGTCACGATGCCTCCTGCCGATGTGGCAGTCAGCCGCCCGTCGCTTAAGACCGTGCTGGTTGCCGCAGAGGATGTGTGCATGGGGCTAGGGTACCGTGGCCGCGGAAAGGAACAGAACGACTATAGGCATTATCGGGCTGTCGGGGGGTTCCACAAGCGGAAACCTGTCTCCAGCCCGAAACGACCTACGTTCCCGGGAGCACAACCATCGCAACCCGATATGTCAGCTTCGCAACGAAGCTACTGAGCCCCCGTAGACTCCTCGGTCTTCCCATCTAGCGACGCGTTCGGCGACGCATCCGGCGCCTTGTCGGAAGCAGGCCCTGCGGCCTCCGTTTTTTGAACCATCGTGTTTCGACCGAGGTGAATCTTCGAGTATTCCTTGTCGGAAACCACGTAATACCAATCGGCGAAGCGGCCGTTCAGCTCCCGCACACGTTTCTGTGCAGCCTTCACCTTGTCGTCATAATCGTCCTGCTTGCGTCGGTTCTCACGTTCCACACGCCGCCGGTTTTCCAGAGCCATCTGTGCCGCCGCCTCGGCCTCGTCGGCTTTTTTCAGGCTCTCAGCGGCATCAGGTTTGTTGTCGTTTGCCGCCCCAGCTTCGTCTTTCGTTTCGCCGTCCTTCGTTTCGTCGTCTTTCTTAGCGTCGTCCTTCTTGGCGTCGTCCTTGTTGGCGTCGACGGCGGGAGCGGCAGGCAGGTCGGGCAGCGGATCGAGTGCCGGCTTTTCCAGCATCTTCTCGTTGAACCGCGCCATCACGAGCAGGTAGCGGCCACTGGTTTCGCCGCTGGCACCTGTGTCGCCCTCTGTCGCGCTACCGTCCTCTGACGTGCCCGACTTCGAATCGGCCGCCACCGTGGTGGGGGCGCCAAACCGCAGCACGTATTCCACGCCGTCCTTCATCCCCACGATCGTTTCGCCGTCGGTAGAAAGGATTTCACCCGTTTTGAGCGGCAGAAAACCTCGCTGCTGCATCGACGTGACCGCCTCGCGATCATTCGTGAAGCTCTCTTCGGCCTTGAGCTCGGCGCTCAACCCCGAGGGCTTCCGGGCAACGTCCACGATCTTGAGATCCCCAAGGGCGTTCCTCAGGTCGTTGAGTTTGCCCGCGGCAAGCTCCTCACCCTCTGGCAGCTTTTCCTCCTGCGGATCCCCTTCCTTGGAGAAGGCCTCGAGCCGCACCAACGACCATTTCGAATCCTTGTCGTCATAGGCGAGATCGATGCGATACTTGCGATCCAGCTGCACGCCAACCCGCCCGTTGGATTCCACCGCGACGAGCGAGTAGTCCTCCAGACCGAGCCGCCGGACGTCCCATGGCGAGAGCTTGAGAAGATCCTTTTCGATCCAATTGTCAAAGCTCGAGGTGAACTTCGACGTGTCGATCTCCACCCGATAGACGGGATCCTGGCCCGCCTTCCGCACGAATCGCAACGACCGCCCACCGGGATCCCCACCCACACGACGCTTATCTTCCTTGCCGACGACCAGCCTCGCCAGCTTCGTACCGGACGCATCGCGAATCTCGACCAGTTGGCCCACGCCGGTCATGCCAGGCTTGATTTTCTCCGGATCAGGCTCGATCACGCCATAGGTCTCGTGGTCGCCGGGTGATCTGCTGACCACGTCGAGCATCTTGAGATCGACGAGCGCCGTGGCGGCGGCGGCCAGCTGATCCTTGGCATCGGCCGGATAATTCTGATGGTCGGGCAGCACCCACACGCCGCCCGACTGCTGCACCTTGAACGGATGCAGGGTGGAGAGCTCGTCGTCATACGACACGATCTCGAGGCTGGCGGCCTTCGAAGCGTCGGCAAGTTCGGGAAACAGGACCCGTTGCTCCTCCGACTCGACCTTCACGCTCTTGAACCGTGGCTGGACCGCAGTTCCCACCGCCAGCATCCCCAGACCACCGAGCAGAAACAGCCCTGTTCGCAGAAGAACGGGGGACAGACCCTCTCCCGCCTTGTGCTCGTCCTCCTGACGAAACCGAGTCGACCGTTGATCGTGATGAGCCATGCTGTCGTTCCTGCCTGTCGTGTCCATCGTGTTTCCCTATCTTGCAGCCGATCGATCCCACCTGCTTGAAACCATCCGACCGAGCACTGTCCTACGAGCACCACCTTGCGAGCACCGACACACCACCAGTTCGCTACCGCAACCGCGACTTCGCCACACCCTCGCGTTCCAGCGCGCGGCGTCGGAAGTAGACAAAAAAGGCGACGATCAGCGGTGGGATCGGCGGCAAGAGCACGGCCAACCATTTCTGCCGGTCCTGCTCCTTGCGGATCTTCGACTCCAATTGCCGTTCGACGGCCTCGACCTCGGTGTCGCGTTTTCGCTTGAGCTGCTCGATCTTCGTATCAAGCCTCCGCTGCGCAAGCCGCTGCCGGCTGGCAAGTTGCTGCACGGCCTGCATCGCGGCCTGCGGGTCGGCCTCGCCCGCGGTCTCCATGTCCTTGATCTTTTTCTCGAATTCACCCACCTCGGCCTGCATGGAGTCATTCGCGCCGCCCTCTGCCTCGTCGAACTCGGCGATGAACTTCTGCCGCTCGGCGTCTGCCTTTTCGCGGGCCGCCGCCACAGTGTCTTCGATTCGTTCGAGCGTGCGGTGCTTTGGCTTGCGTTTGCGGATCTCGAGAAACCGGTCGTCTCCCGCCAGGAAATCGAGGATGTTGAGCACGAACGTGACGTTGTCGAAATTGAGCCCGAACACCTCATCCGGGCGGTTCCGCAGGCCGAAGATACGGCCATCCATGAGGTCGATATCCGCAACGACAACGGCGCGAATTGGCTTCGCGTTCGTCGTGCCGTCCTTGCCGGCGTCCGGCCCGCCCTCCTTGGATTCCATGGCGGCCTGCCGCTCGATGGCCACAGCCAGCACCATCGACTGCTTGGCCTGCTTCTCGAAAATCTGCAACTGCCGCATGTCGCCCCGGTTGCCCATCACCTGTTCGACTTCGATCGTGCCGGTGCGAAGACCAGTCTGCGCAAGGGGCGTCCAACTCACTTCTGCCTTGTCGTCTTTTACGACAGCCCCCGGAAAGGGAAAGAGCACTTCCTGCAGGCCTGCGGTGATCGGCTGGCGGGCATTGAAGCCGGGAAGCTTTCCCGAAGTGTCGACCATGAGATCGGCGTCGATAAAAACGAATTCGTCGGGGAGTTCCAGCTTGGGATGCGGGTTGTAGTCCTGGCACACGATGAGCGGATCAGCGCCAGCTTGCCCCATGGCTGGACGCCCCCCGCGGGCCATGAGCCTCACGCCCAACGTCTGCCAGAGCTGGCCAATATCCCCCTTGGGCTGCTGCTGCGGCTGGAACATCGCCATCGGCCCGCCCGGCCCGCGTCGGGGCTGCGACGTTCCCGGCACGCCCTGCATCAGCACGGGCAGCGGATCCTCAAACACCGCCACCGGCTGACCGGCACGGACAGCCTCTACAAAATGGTTCAACTGCTCCGGGCCGAGCGACGACGGCTGCACGGCGAGCAGCACATCGTAGCGATCGGAGATCGGTGCCGAAGCATCGACCTGCACCACGTCATACTGCTTTTCGAGTTCCTCGAGCACGGGCTGCCGCGGCCGCTGCTGGCCCGAGGACATATCAAAGCCACCAAACAGGTCGGCGTCGGTCGTGAGCACCCCCAGACGCTTCCGCTTCTGTTGTGCCGCGGTGCAGATCGAACGGATCAGTTCGTATTCCACCGGCGTGCCCTTGTCGAAGAACGGCACAATCACCTTCTCCAGGCCGCTCGTGAAGGCACAGCCAAGAAAAATGCTTTCGTCACGGTAGGCCCCGCGAACCCGCGACAAGACGCTCACCGGCTCGATGCCGAACTGCTGGGAGGCCAGCGACGCGGCCTCGGTCTTCGATTCGGTGGGGATCACCTCGACATTGATCTTGCCGCGGCCCAATTGCTGAAACTGCCGCAGCATGTTGAGCAGGTTCAGCCGCGTCTGCGTGTAGTCCTCGGGCACGGTCGGGCTGACGTAGGCCTTGATGTCGATCGGGCGGCTCGTCTCGAGGTCCCGAAGGAGCCGACGGGTGTCGGTGGAAAGCGAACTGATCCGCTCCTCGGAGAGGTCGGCGCGCACATCGAGGCCACGGAAAAGCAGGGCCACACCCACGGCAGCGGCCGCGAGCCCGAGCGTGCGGGCGATGAAGTGCACGCCCATTTTTGCGCCATCTCGCCGGCTGGCCCAGTGGCGACGGCCGATGAGCACCATCGCGATGTAGAGGCAGACCGCCACAATGCCGAGAAAGTAGGCCATGCCCGACAGGCTGACGATGCCGCGGCCAAAGTCGGTGAACTGCTCGGCGAGGCTGCACGGCCGCACCCACTTGGCGAGCCCCGGGGACATCACCGACCCGGCCTGATCGGCCACGACCAGCGGCGCATTGAATGCCAGCCCGAGAATGAAGGCCACCGTGAGGTTGTTGGTGAGAAAACTGGCCACGACACCGATGGCGATCATGGCAATGCCGACAAACCAGTAGCCGAGGTAGTTGGAGAGAAACAGGCCAGCGTCGGGCGTGCCCCACAACAGCAGGACCACGAGGTTGCAAATACAGGAAAACATCAACGCCACCGTATAGATCCCCACGGCCGCGAGGTATTTTCCGAACACCACCTCCCAGTCGCTGGCGGGAATCGTCAGCAGCAGTTCATCCGTGCCCTGCCGCCGCTCCTCAGCCCACACGCTCATCGTGATGGCGGGGATGAACACCAGCAAAATGTAGGGCAGGTAGCGGTTGAGCTGGTCGAGATTGGCGAGGTTCGAATTGAAGAACTCAGGCGGCCAGAAGGCCGCGAGCGACCCGAGCAGCACAAACACGCAGATGAACACGTATCCGGTCGGATTGGAAAAGTAAGCGACGAAGTTCCGCTTGAACACTGCATCGAGCACGTTCCACTTCATGAATTTCGGTCCTTCAAGACTGTTTTGGCAAGACTGTTTTAGAGTTCAACTTTGGAGTGCTACTTTGGAGTTCCGTATTGGAGTTTCATGCTCTGCGTGGCGTTGGGGCGACGATTCGAAGCGTCGCCACAGGACTCACCTGAGCGTCTCAGACGGAGACGCCCCGGGTGAGTTCATGAAACCGCTCGTCGAGGCCGCGGCCACCTGACCGAAGTTCCAGCGGCGTGCCGTCGAACCGCAACCGGCCCTCGGAGATGAGGATCACCCGGTCGGCCAAGGCCTCCACCTCCTGCAGGATATGCGTGGAGAGCAGGATCGTCTTCCGTTCACCCAGCCGACGGATCGTCTCGCGGACGCCGCGGATCTGGTTGGGGTCAAGACCGCTGGTGGGCTCGTCGAGAATCAAGACGTCGGGTTCGTGAAGCAGCACCTGGGCCATACCCACCCGCTGACGGTATCCCTTCGAGAGCTTGCCGATGGCCTTGCCGATCACGCTGCCGAGTTCGCACTGGTCGACCACGGCGTCGACTCGTTCCGCCCGGCGGGCTCCCTTGAGACCCCGCGCGTCGGCGAAGAATTCGAGCAGGCTGCGGGGGGTCATGTCGGGGTAGAGCGGGCCGTTTTCCGGCAGATAGCCCAACCGGGTCGCTCCGGCCAAACGGTCGGTGGACATGTTGTAGCCGGCGATGCGAGCGATGCCTGCGGAGGGGGCGAGATACCCGGTCAGCATCTTCATGGTCGTGCTCTTGCCGGCGCCGTTGGGCCCAAGGAAGGCGACGATCTGGCCGCGTGGCACGCTGAAGGTGACGTCCTCGGTGGCGATGAACGAGCCGTAATACTTGCAGAGGCCGTCGGCCTCGATCATCGCGTCGCGGTCTGGGGCGGGGCGTGTTTGCGTCATCGGGTGTGTCAACTCGCAAGAATTCGTGGGGCCGCCCGCTGGTCGCGGGCCCCGGGCCTGACGTATTTTTTCCGGCCCAGGCACTTCCGGCAATACCCATGATACATATTCGGCACCATTCAGACCGCGGACAGACCGCAGCCGTCATCCTGGATGACACGTTTCAAAGGCATCGAGCCACACTGAACCGGCCGCGCGAAACCCTTTTCATCACACGTGGCAGCCCCAGCCATCTGTCGACATAATACAGTTCTCGTGATACGCTCGCAGAGAACTTCGTGTTCGTCGCCCGTCACTCGTCGCCCGTCCAGGTGACCGATCCCCTTCATGTCGCTCAGTAGAGTCCGTCGCGTCAGCCTCGCCCACTCGGTGAGTTCCCAGCTCTCAAGGGCCATTGTGGCCGGAGATTTCCCGGCTGGGGCCCAGCTTTCCGAACCGTCGCTCGCGGCCAAACTCGGGGTGAGCCGCGCACCGGTCCGCGAGGCACTGATTGAACTGGAATTGAGGGGGCTCGTCGAATTCGATCCACAGGGCCGCACGCGGATTCCCACGCTTACTCCCGCCGACCTCCTGGAAATCCACGCCGTGCGGCTGGCGCTCGATCCGCTGGCGGCAACGCTGGCGGCAGAGCATGCCACGGCCGATGTGTTCACGGCGCTCGAGGCAAATATCGCGGCCACCAAGGATGCCAAGACACTCGCCGACGTCTCCCGGCTCGACACCGATTTCCACGACCGCATTGTGAAGGCCGGCAAGAACCGACGGCTCATGCTCTGCTGGAACGCGTTACGGGATCAGGTCGAACTCTGGCTGACACAGATGCAAATGCGGCACCAGGCTGTCACGAAACGGACACGGCAGCAGACGGTCGACAGCCACCGTGAACTGCTCGACGTCATCCGCAGTGGCGATGCGAAGCGGGCCGCCAACACGGCCCGTGACCACGTGGCGGGCTGGATCGAGCTGTTACCGACAACGCCCACCGCCGCCCAGGCATGACCCGTCGCGCCGTGGAATATCCCCCGGCTTACGCCGGGGGCTTGTATGGGAGCGTACGCGACGGGATGCCCCGAAATCACATCTCGGCGAGCGGCTCGGTGGCGTCTCCAAACTTCTTCTGCGGCACGCCCATCGTGTCGAGCATCGAGAGATAGAGCCGGCACATCTGCCGATTCTCGGCCTTCGAATAGTCGAGCACGCGGCCCGTCTCGATCCGGCCGCCGGCCCGGCCAAGCACCGCCACCGGGAGCTGGTCGTTGTCGTGCTTGGCCCCGGCCATCATGCTCGAACAGATCATGATCATCGAGTTGTCGAGCGCCGTGCGGCCCCCCTCGTCGATCGCGTCAAGCCTGCGGGCAACGTGGGCCATCTGCTCCATGAAGAACTGGTTCACCTTCAGCCAGTCGGCCCCGTCGGAATGGGAGAGCAGGTGGTGGATCATGTAGTCGATCCCCTGCGAGGGATTGTCGGTCCGCGACAGGTTTGGGAACCGCAGCGCTGAATGGTCGTTGTTGAACTTGAGCGTGACGACCCGCGTGGTGTCGGTCTGGAAGGCGAGCACGAGGATGTCGCACATCAGCCGCATGTGCTCGGCGATGTCCTGCGGGATGCCGTCCGGCGGCCGCGGCATGTCGGGCTTGTCGAGCGTCGGCTTCCAGCCCTGCAGCTCCCCGCGCTCTCCGGCGGTGGCGATCCGCTGTTCCACGTCGCGGACGCTGTCGAGGTATTCGTCGAGCTTCCGCCGGTCGGTCGTGCTGATCCGCCGCCGCAGGTCGCCCGCCTCCTCGATCACGGCGTCGAGCACGCTCTCATCCCCCTTCTCCGCCCCCTCCTTGAAGAGCCGGTCGAAGGCGAGCGCGGGATAGAGCTCCAGCGGCGTCGGCGTGGTCGGCGAACTCCACGAGATGTGGGAGCTATAGAGCATCGAGTAGTTCTTGTGCACCGACGGATTCGACTTCTCACAGCCGAGCACGAGGCTCGGCACCTTCGTCCCGCGGCCGTAGGTCTGGGCGAGCAACTGGTCGACGCTCGTGCCTGAGCGGATGTCGCCGCCGGAGGCCAGCGGAGCGCCCGAGAGCAAGTTGCCGGTCTGCGAGCTGTGGATGTTGCCCTTGCGGGCCTGCTCGTTATAGAGCCCCTTCACGAAGAGCAGTCTCTCGCGGAAGGCGGCAATCGGCTCGAGCACCTTGCCGAGTTTCATGTCGGCGCCTGCCCCCTCGGCCCACCATTCCTTTGAATGGAAGCCGTTCCCGGCAAAGAGCACCGCCAGCCGCACGGGCGGCTCGCTGCCGCCCACGGCCGGCTTCGCCTCGGCACCCCAGACGGAGAGCGACTCCATCCACGGCAGCGCCATGGAAACGCCCAGGCCGCGAAGCATGGTCCGCCGCGAAACGAGTGGATTGGTCATCGCTGATGCTCCCGCACTGGATAGGTTCAGTCTACTCCTCGTCATCGGACGCATCAGCCCCGCGAATGTCGCGAAACTGCGGGCTCGACACGATCGCCTCGATCGCCACGTGTACCCGGTGGCCGTTGGCCGCCAGCTTCGCCAGAATTTCTTCGAGCAGCGGTTCATCGGAGAGTTGCACCGCCCGGCCGAGGGCGTAGCCCAGCAGCTTGCGACAGAATTGCCCTTCGAACGTGTCGCGGCGGTCGTTGAGCAGGTAGCTGCGGAGGCCTTCGGGGCCGTCGATCGGCGTGCCGTCCATCAGCTTCGCGACAGCGTCGATCGGATGGCCAGCCGCATCCTGCGTGCGCCACCTCCCGATGGCATCGTATGTTTCGAGCGCGAACCCAAAGGGATCGATCCGCATGTGGCACTTCGCGCAGGCGGCGTCGCTCGAATGCCGTGCGATGAGCTGCCGCTCGGTGAGCCCCTCGGGCACGGTCTCCGCCAACAGTGGCACGTTCTTCGGCGGCTTGGGCAGCTTCTCGCCAAGGATCACCTCGCTGAGCCAGTTGCCCCGCAGGATCGGGCTCGTCCGCGAGGCCCCGGCCTGCGTGGCGAGCGTGGAGGCCAGCCCGAGGATGCCGCCGCGGCCCTGCTGCCGCACGCCGTCCACCCGCCGCCACTGCGGCCCATCCACGCCGGCAATGGAATAGTGCTTCGCCAGATCCTCGTTCAGAAACGTATGGTCGGCGTCGAGCAGCGACAGGATCGAGCGGTCGTTCTGGAGGAAGTCGGCAAGGAACAGGATCGTCTCCTCCTCCATCGCACCACGCAGCGGGGCGAATGTGGGAAACACCTCTTCGCTCTTCTCGTCATGCTCGGCGAAGCCGTGGACATGGAGCCACTGCGTGCCGAATTCCTCGGCAAGCCGCCGCGCCTTGCCATCGTGGAGCATCCGCCGCGTCTGGGTGAGCAACGCCTCGGGCTCGTGCAGCCGCCCGGCCGCGGCCACCTGCAAGAGTTCCGCATCGGGCAACGACGACCAGAGGAAATAGCTCAGCCGCGTGGCCAGTTCGGTATCGCTCACGGGCTGCGGCCCAGCCCCCGGCCCCGGCGACTCCGCCTTATAAAGGAAGGCGGGGGCCACGAGCACGCGGGCGAGCGTGAGGGCGAAGGCCTGCTCGTGCGGCAGGTCGTCGCCGCGGAGTTCGGCATAGAGCTCGTTGAGCTCATGCGTCTCCTTCGGGCGGAGCGGCCGGCGGTAGACCTGCGCTGCGAAAGCCTGCAGCTTCGCTCGCTGCAGCGGCTCGGCATCGACCATCTGCCCGCGGAAAGCGGTGGCACGGGCTTCGATCGGCCCCCGCATCGGCGTGAACGACTTCTCCAGATCGGACCGATCCTGCGAGATATAACCCATCAGCTGCTCGTAGACGTCGACCAGTTCCAGGGGCTCCTGGCTGATGAAGAGCAGCTCGCTCCAGAGCCGATCCAGCTCCTTCGCCTCGGCAGCGTCGAGCATCAGGCGCTTGAGTTCGCCGTCCTCCCGATAGAAGAGATTGAACGTGACCACCTCGTCGACCGGCACGATCCGCGCATAGCAGAGGGCCTTGGGGAAGAGGCTGCGGAAGTCGGTACACGCGGCCTCGAACCGTTTCCAGGCGGCGGAGTCCTTGCGGCCCACGACCGGCACCGACGGCGACAACCCAGATGACACAGCATCCGCACCGGGACCGACGCTGGCCCGCAGCTGCACGCTCGCGTCGTCTCCAGACTGCGGATGGACTTTTCCTGCGGTGACAAGCTCGCAGCCCACGGCGAGCTCCGCCGGGATCGTGATATCGATCGAGAAGGGAGCCTGCACGCAGAGATCCTTGGCATCGACAGGGGTATCGGCCGGCAGACCCTGTGACAGAAGGCCGAAGAGCTTCGAATCGATGCCGACGCCGCCAGCCTCCGAAGCGACCGCCTCGGCATCCTCCTCGGGTTCCTCCTCGGATTCCTCTTTGAGCTCGATGCGGGCCAGCAGCGGTCCGGTCGCGGAAAGGAGCATCCGTCGCAGCTCCGTATCGGGCGAGTCCTCTGCCACATCGGCGCCGCCATCCGCCAACAGCCGCTCGAGATCCGCAGTGAGCTTTCCTCGTTCTTCTTCTGCGGTCGCCGACATCCACCGGGCCAGCAGCGATCCGGCGGGAATCGCCCAGCCGGCGGCCGGTGCATCGGGCTCCGACGCGAAATGCCAGACTTTCGCATTGCCGTGGCGGTCGTCATGAGGATTGGCCATGAGGATGTCGGCCGACACGTCCTTGGCCAGATCCCATTCCCGATCGCCCGCGCGGATCGTGAGGTCGATGGCGGTGAGGTCGCAGCTGTGGTTGCCGTCGCGGGCGCTGACGACGACGCTCACCACGTCGCCGCGGCGAAGTTCGATCGAATCGAAGGGGCCGAACGCTGTCCGCTGGCTGACGTTACCGGCGTTGCTCGTGCCGCTCGCGAGCACCTGTCGGGTGCCGCCCCGCCAGACCTGCAACGACCAGAGCGTGCCGTTGCTGCAGCCGATATGCACACCCTCGATCCCTCCGCTGATCTGCATGGCGCCCGCCGTCGGGCTCCGCCAGCCGACAATCACCCGCTGCTTCGCCTCGGGATGCACGGCCACGCCGTGGGGCTTCATCGTGCCGGGAATTCGCAGCTGCTCGTCTGACGCGTTCGCCAACACCTGCAGCGGTCCCTCGCCGCCCCAGCCGTTGACGGCCTCCCAGCCCTCGATGCGTTCGAGCTTCTTATCGAGGAGTTTTGCAAACTGTGGCTCCGCGGCACCGATGCCCAGATACGAAAGCCACCCCGACAGCAGCTGCGGATCGACGGCATGCTTCCGCGACAGGTCGGCGACCGTGGCCTCGAATGTGTCGGTCGTGACCGGCGGCTCAAGCGCAGCCGCCTCGGCCACGGCCGCAAGGTATTCCGACGCGGTCGCGGCCAGCCGATCCCGTTGCGCGGCAAGCGCGGCCACCATCTGCCGCACGAGCCGCAGCGGCAGGTCGGCCCGACCGGGGGCCACGAGCCGTGGGTTTTCCCAGACGACGAAGTCCTGGTCACGTCCGTCCCCGGCGTCGCCGGCCGCGAGGCGAATCGTGACCGCGTTCTTTCCCTCCGGCACCGGGATCTTCACGCGAAACTCCTGCCGGTCCACGAGCGGCGTCACCGCCTCCATCCATGACGCGGGGCCATCGGGCCGCCCATACCGCCGACCGATCTGGCCGGCGTTGTTGAACTTCCAGACCGCTTTCTGCCAGCCGGCAACACTCGCGGCGAGTGCAGCAGCATCACCCGGGCCCGCGGTCTTCCAGCGGCTCCGCAGCGGGTCGAGGATCCATGAGGGTTCAGTGGCCGACAACGCCCCGCCCGGCGACGCTGGATCAGACGCTGAAAGCGCCGCCCAGAGCGTGGCCAGATACTTGGCATTCAAGTCCCGTTCGCGGGCCACCTCGACAATCGCGTCGCCTCCCTTCGCGAGGCGATCCCGCTCGGCGAGCGTCGCAAGCAGGTATTTCTCGGTCGGCAGAAATCCCTCGTGGCCCGCGTCGAGACTGATGCCCTGCTTGACGACCTTCTGCGCCGCGGCCGCGGCGGCGTCGAGCGGCTGCGTGAACCGGCCGTAGAACCCGCGGATACGGGCGAGCGCCTCGTCGCTCCAGTCGCGTCGCGTATCGCCCGCGGAAAACCGGAAGCCGTCGGGCAGGAGCACAGCATGCCCGGCCACGGCCTTCGCCGCGTCGAAATACTTGGTCACAAGCGCCGGCGACATGACGAGCGACTGGCCCGTGTTGGTAAATCCCTCACCCGCGCCGCCGTCGGCCGGAAACTCCTTGGCAGGATCGAGCGCGTCGACGCCGGTGAGATCGCGGATCGTGTAGGTGTATTCGGCGTTGTTGAGCCGGCGGAGCACCACGCGACCCGGGTCGCCGGCCCGGACGCGGGCCTCGGCCTTGAGGAAGTCGTGGAGCCACTGCGCGATCTCGGCACGCTCATTGTCGGTCGGCTGGTCGGCCTCCGGCGGCGGCATCTGCCGGCTGGTCACCATCTCGGCCACCCGCTGCCAGACCTTCACCTTGCTGCGGACCGCGTCGAGAGAGCCAACGCCCGAGAGGTCGACCTCGCCTTCGATCAGATCGCCGGCATGGCAGTCCTGGCAGTATTGCTTGACGAGCGGCACCACCCGCAAGTGCCCGGCCAACAAGGCATCGACCGCCGCCGACTCCGCCCCGCGGAGCGGCCCGGCCACGATGCACGGCACGACCGCGGCGATCGCGATCCATAGCGTCTGATTTCGCGTTTGATTCATGGCGTCTGCCATTGCCTCGCCCTTGGCGACGACTGTCGACACACCGCATCCTACCCCCCCACGTAATCGACGTCAGCGCAGCCTGAAAAGGGGACGTACTGCCCCCGTGGCGGCAAGTTTTTAACTTGTCCGTGTTCCCGCCTCCCCCGTGGCGGCAAGTTTTCAACTTGTCCGTTGCCCAGACGCGGATTCCACAAGGTCAAAACTCTTGGCCACGTGCCGAACACGACTGGCTGCGTCCCCTTTTCAGCGTTCGTCGTTCACGCGGCGCCGGCCGTGTTGAGTGGCTCGAGTGCCGTCACGTGGAGCGTGGCGACCAGCTGCAACCGAGTCGGGATCCCGTCGGCATCCGGCAGGGCCACGACGATTTCCGTCTTCGTGACGATTGCCATCTCGGGATGGCGGACCTCGTAGCTCTCACCGCTGGAGGTAACGATGCGAAACGGCTGGAACGGGCGGGCGTTGAGCCGCAGACGGATTGTTTCGAACGACACAGGCACCTCCTTCGAGCACACGTGACGAGATACAGGTGTTCACTTCACCCAGTGTGCGTTGCGGCCGAAATGATGTGAAGCAACTCGGCACGTGCCGGGCAAAAGGTGACTGTCACTTTTTCGCGGGCTCACTTCGTCGGCCAGCCGTGCAGCCGGCCGGCTGAGTCGCCCGCGAGCACGGTCGCGCCGTCGGCCGAGATCACCACGCGCATCGGCAAGAGCGCGACGCCCGCCGCCGGCTTCTTGTCGGCAGGAGTGTCGTCGCCGATCGAGAACTTCTTGATCTCGTTGCCCTCGGGCGACCAGACTTTTACAAGGCCGTCGCGGCCGCAGCTGGCCAGTTCCCCCTGCGGGCCGAAGCGGCAGTCGAGCACACCGCCGCCGTGGGCATTCGGCTTGTTCACTACCGGCCAGCCGTCCTTCGCGTCCCACCAGACAATCGCGCCATCCTCGCCGCAGGAGGCGACGACGCCCGAGTCACTCCGCCACGAGAGTGCCCGCACCGACTTCTTGTGATCCGAGAGGGGCAGGATCACGCTCCCGGTGGCCCCGTCCCAGAGATGGATGTTGCCGACTCGATCTCCCGTGGCGAGGTACTTTCCGTTCGGTGAGAAGGCGACTGCCGTGGCCCAGTCGGTGTGCTTGTCGAGTGTCGCCTTGAGCGTGCCGTCTTCGGTGGAATAGAGCTTCACCTTGCGGCTCGTGCAGCCGATCGCCACGAGTTTCTCATCGGGAGAAATATCGGCCGCGATGATGGCGTCGGGCTCATCGGCCACGCTCGCCAGCCTTTTTCCAGTCGCGACGTCAAAGAGCACGACCGTGCCGCTCTGCACAGGCTTGCCGCCGGCGGCCAGGAGCAGTCGGCCTGAGCGGCTGAACGATAGCACGAGCGGCTCCCCCTCGGGGAAGGCGAGCCCGCCAAGCGGGCTGCGGGTGGCGGGATCGACGAGGTCGATCGCTCCGTAGCCGGCGACGGCCGCGACCGGGGCCTGCGGGCTCGCAGCCAGGGCGAGCACCGGGTAGGGCCGCCGGGTCTCGGGCCGCGTGAACGCCGCGAGGTCTTTCGGGAGGGCAGCGGGCCCGTCATTGGCGGCCGGGGCCGTCGGCTTGAACCCGAGCGTCCGCAGCGCGGCGACGGAGCTGCCGGCATTCTCACGCAGGCCGGTGTCGATCCACTTCTTGATGAGGGCCACCTGATCGGCCGGCACGCGGTCTCCCTCGGGGGGCATCCGTTCGCCGTCGTCGGGCGCGGTGATCACTTCGACCAAGCGGCTGCCGCCCGACCTTCCGGCGATCACGATCTCGCCGCTGCCAGCGCCCTTCATGACTCCGGCGTAGTTGATGAGGGAAAGACTCCCCTCCTGCTTGCCGTCGCCATGGCAGGTCGCGCAGTGCTTCTTGAGGATCGACGCGACGTGATCCTCGTAGGTGATCGGCTTGTCGTCGGCAAACGCCGTCGCCGCCACAAAAAATGAAAATGGTGCCAGCCACCAAGAATAGGAAAGATGGAAAGTTACCCAGATTTGGTGGCTGGCACCTTTTTCCTTTGTATTCACTTATGGTCCCTTGAAGTCGCTCTTGAGATCGAAGCGGAAGTCTGGCCCGGAGTTGAGGCCCTTTTGAATGGTGACCTTCAGCCCGGAGGTCTGCGAATCGCCGTAGGCTTTGGGGATGAGATACTCAAGCGGCGTGGGCTTCGTCCGCTGCCGTTTCGACTCCTCCCGTCGCCAGGCCTCATGCTCGGCCGCCGGGGCTTCGTCAGGCGGGGGCGGCACCTCCGCGGGCGTATCGCCGCCGATGATCTTCGTGCAGGTCACGCGATACACGCCGACCACTGTTCCCGAGCCCGGCTTCGCGCCGCGGAAGGCGCTCAGGCTGTAAGAACCGTCGGCCTGAGTGGTGCCGAAGGCCTGGATTCCTCTGCCGGAAGCCGGCGTGAACGTCACCGCCACCCCCTCGATCGGCTTGCCATCGAGCGTGACCGTGCCCCGCACCATCTGCACCGGCGGGCCGGATCGGCCGCAGCCCGTGAATGGCACGAGGGCAATCACGGCCACGCCCATCCAGGTGAGGGCCGTCCCCCGCCCTGTCCACACTGACTTGGATGGACATCGCCGCGACTCGCGGCCGAAGGTGATCGACACGGCCGATGTCTCCCTGGTCAAGTGAGTCAAGCTAGTCAAGCGAAGTCACCTCGCCGCCGGATATCGAGCCGAGGCTGCCCCACACGCCCCAACGCGAGCCCCCGGTCGTGGACGACGGCATGGTCTGGTCGAGATTCCCGGTGTCGATCCCTTCGGTGACAAACCGCACGGCGCCGTCGCACATGGCGACAAACGCACCGCCCCTATGAAAACTGCTCGCCGGCAGCCTGGCCCGGGTCGCGCTATCGGCGGTGCCGGTGGCGCAGCGGATGGTGTTTGGCGGCTGGATCGTGAAGAACATGGTCGATCCGGTGAGATAACTCCACCAATACGCACCCACGGGCTCGGTCGTGCTCGTATCGAAATTCGTCAGCACCCCGCTGCTTCCGTAGCCCATGCACGTCGACGGCTTGGTTATGGTGGAGGACGGCCGCCCGACAGCGCCGCCGTCGAGGCTTGAATCGCCCGATCCCGTGACGGCCTCGCCGAGCATGACGGTCTTCGAGAGGCCGTCGGTGACATCCTTGCTGCGGGTGAGCCGCACGACGCCGAGATTCCCCGGATCGCCCTTGCGAAACGGGCCTCGCTGCGTCGGACTTACGTCGATGTGGTACCACCACATGTCGCCGCCGTTCATCCGGTAGTTGAGCAGGCCCCCGGAGGCCGTTCTGCGCAGTGGTAGCGAGTCTGATGGGCATAGAAGCGGACTCAGGATTGCGTTCCCGTTTACAGTTCCATTGCTGTTGCGATTGTAGTTGCGGCCTTTCGCGTCAGCGGCATTCGACAATCCCGGTTGCATGCCCGCCACCAGGCTGTCATAGACCCGCTGCTGCTCGAGAAACGGCATGATGCTGACGATACCGCAGTAATTCGCCAAACCGGAGACATCTTTGTCGCCGGTGAATGGGTTCGCCGCCCCATTGGCGGCGGTGCTCCATCGGCCAAAGAAATCCGGCTCCGCGTGACTGACCGGGAACCGTTGCTTTGTGTCGTGGAAATTGGCGACAGCCAGCGCCATCTGCTTCAGATTGTTGCTGCAGGATGAACTCCGTGCCGACTCCCGCGCCGACTGCACGGCCGGTAGGAGCAGGCCGACGAGCGTGCCGATGATGGCGATCACCACCAGCAGCTCGACGAGCGTAAATCCCGCCGCGATGGCGTTGCGGCCCCGTCGCAGCATCCGACAGAAGCCCTCGCAGCCGCGGGCATTTGCACGCGAGTGCTCCGCGTGACCGGCGGATGAACAGTTCCGATGGCTCATGAGTGGTTCCCCGATAAACACGACGGACTCGGCCAGCCTGAGCGGCTAGAAAAAGTGATCTCCGTCTATACCCCCCATTTGGCAATGATATTTGGACATCCGAGCCAGGATTTTGCAAGAATTCTCCGCGCCACGCCCAAAATGCCCTGTCGCAGCAAGGTCAGGTGACAGTCGCTGCGAGTGGCGACGTTTTCCTTGCTGCCGCCGACAGAACGACCGTAGCCCCCTAAAGCGACCGATGCACTCCCCTGAATCGACGCCGCCGCCGGGCCCCAAACCGAGCCGGGAACGTTTTTTGCAGCTGTTTCTTGGCAGCGAGCGCGAGGTGTATCGCTACATCTCCGCCATCGCGCCGGCCCGCGGCGATGCCGATGAAATCCTGCAGCAGACGGCGCTCGATCTCTAGATGAAGTTCGATCAGTTCGACCACTCGCTCCCGTTCACGCCGCTGGCCTGCCGGTTTTCCCTCATCGTAGCCAAGCGTTGGCTGGCCAGCAAACGCCGATAGTCGAGCGTGCTGTCGGAAGGGCTCATCGAACGGATCGCCGACCGGCGGGAGGCGGTGCTGCCGGGCATTCAGGAGCGGCTGCGGCACCTCGATGCATGCCTCGAGAAGCTTCCCGCTACTCAGCGCGTGATGATCGACGGCTACTACTTTCGGCGACTGCCGGTCGAGAGCGTGGCGACCGATGCAGGCCGCAGCATAGACGCCGTCTACGAGGCTCTGCAGCGAATCCGGCAGGCCTTGCAGGACTGCGTCGAGCAGGCCGAGCGGCTGGAGGCGACATCATGAAGTTTCTATCACCCGCATTTGATGACGCGGTTGCGGCCGCCTGCCACGGCACCGTGGATGACGAGTGCCTCGCCGCGCTGGCGGCTGTTTTGCAAAGCGACGAAGCGGCCCTCGACGCATACCTGTGGCGGACCGAACTGCATGCCACGCTGCTCACCTCGACGGAGTTCGTGGAACCTGCGGAGATCGCTCTGCTCGAAGACGCGAATGCATCGGGCAGGACTGGCGCGGCGACGCAATCCCGTGGGATGCCCGGTTCAGGACGGCTCGTCGCGGCGGCATGGATCGGAGCGATGACACTTGGACTGGCCCTGGCGGGCTGGCTTGGAGCCTCGCTTGGTCCGGCATCGGCGGCGATCGTGGCCGTCCGGCGGATGCATTGGCTAAGGCATCGGCACCGGCCGCCGCTGTTGTCGGCTCGTTCGACAGCCTCGACGATGTCGAGTGGGTGGCTGCGGAGACCGACATTCGAGCCGGCGATCCGTTGCGCTGCGGCCAACGGATCGAACTGGCCCGCGGGAGCGTCGGGCTCGAGTTCAGCAGCGGTGTGTCCGTCCGGCTCACCGGCCCGGTCATCTTCGAGGCCGAGTCGCCCATGAAGGCGATCCTCACGATGGGCCGCGTCGCCGTTACGGCCGACACGCCCGAGTCGAAAGGCTTTACAATTCGCACGCGGACGGGCCGCATTGTCGATCTCGGCACCGAGTTCACCGCTGAAGCCCTGCCCGATGGCCGCTGCCGGATCGGCATGTTGTTCGGGGCCGTGAGTTTTCATCCCGGCGAACTGGGCGCCGGCCATCTGCTGCGGGTGGGCGACCTCATGGAGGTCGAACCCGGCCAACGGCAGGTGACCACGCGGATCGAACGGGGCGACGAGTCCTCGGCCCTCCGATTCCCCTCAATCGATCCGCCCACGGGCGACGACTTTGCCGACCGCAGCCGCAGGCAGGCCAGCATCCGCAGCGTGCTCGGTCGGCTCTACAGCAATCTTCCCAAGGCAGCGAGCGCCGCGCCCGAAATCCTGCTCGATGGCCGTGGGCAGAGAACCCCCGACGCTCCATCGGAGTCGCTCTACTTCGCCGACAACGAGACGGCGGCCTGATGATCGACCTCGGTGTCGCGGTGCCCGTCACAAAGATCAATGTCTACTCGTGGCACAGCTGTATGAATCTGGGCTTTCCCGACGATCTGCGGCAGGCGCACCGGGAGCGGGCCGCCCAGAATTACGTGCTCTACGGCCATCCGGGCAACGAACCGCCGGGCGTTGCCGCCGACCCCGCCGACTCGGGACGGACTCTGATCGCACGGGTGAACTCGGACGCTTACTTCGGGCTCACCGGCATCGCTCAGCCTCCGCAGCAGGCGTCATCGATCTCATCGGCCCGGGGCACGCTGGGGAAGTACCGCCACCTGCTCGTGATCGTGCAGCCCACGACCGGCATCGACGACGACGGCACCAAGCGGAGCTTCAGCACCTTCTTCAGCGAGATCGACGTCTACGCTGCGCCGTGACGAGTATGGTTTGCTGCCGTCTCTCTTTCCCTGGCGCTATCAACGCCGGGCAAGTTTTAAAATTGCCCCCACGGGGTCGGCGACGGGGGCCATGGGCTGGCTTGCGGCTTGAGGTTCGACGGCATGTTCTTCGTTGATCTTTCGGGGCGTAACGCAGGAATGGGCAACTGGCAAGCCTGTGTGGCACGCTGTATGATTGAAGCATGAGTCCCATTCCGCTCATTCCACAGCAGTTTCCCGCGGTCGACGCCCGCGACACCGATCGGCCGCGTGTCGTCGACCCGCGAACCAACGAGGTATACGTCCTCGTGTCTGAGGCAGACTTCGAATCCGTGCAGGGCCTGCTGGAGGAGGAGCGACAGTTGCGTACGATTCATGCCATCGGGCGGCGCAATGCAGCAGGTCGGATGGAAGACGATGCATGATCGAGCCGGCTGCTATCTACACGGCAGACTTTGAAGACGCGGGCCCGCATCCCGTGATCGTCGTATCGCGGCCCGCGTTGAATCGCGGCCGGTATGCCGTTGTCGTCGTCTGTACGTCGGCGAGGTTTCAGCAGCGGCGCCTGTTGCCCAACTGTGTGCCGTTTTTCGCCGGTGAGTACGGTTTTACGACCGACTGCGTGGCACAGTGCGAAAACATTCTCTCGGTCGAACTGTCGAGGCTCGATCTGGATCGCGGCCCGCGCGGCATGCTCGATCCCGCGAGCTTTCGAGACGTGATCAAGGCAATCGGGCACGTGCTGGGTTCCGACTGCGAACCTGCCTAGTGCCGCCCGATCGCGAGGCTTGGGAGGGCAAAGGATAGGTCGCCAACGGCACTTCGGCGAGATCGACGTCTACGCAGAGCCGTGAGGAGGTCGATTTGCTGCCGTCTCTCCGTTTCCTTGGCTCTATCAACTCCGGGCACGTTGAAACCTTGGCGCTACGGAGGACGCAGCATGCCGGCGTACACGACGAGCCTGTCGCCGGTTGCCTACAGGAGCGAGCAGATCCGGTCGGGCTCCGGGCTCGACATCTTCACGGCACCGATCGCCTTCTCCTCGAAGAGCCGCACGATGTGATCGGTCCGCAGGTCGACCGCGGTGAGCGGGATGTTGTGGTAGAGCACGATCGGGATCGACACCGCCTCCGCGATCAGCCGGTAGTGGGTCATCACCTGTGCCGGCGTCGGCGCCATGTAGAACGGCGGCACGATCAGGAGCACATCGGCGCCCGCCTTCTCGGCATGGTGAGAGAGTTCCACCGCCTCGGAGGTACGGCAGTGGTGCGCGCCCGCCACGACGGGACCGCGGCCGGCATTGGCTTCGATCACTGCCTCGAGCACGGCCCGCCGCTCGGCGGAGTCGAGCGCCGCGAACTGACCCGAGCTCCACAACGGCGAGATCCCGTCGGCGCCCTCGGCGACGATCCAATCGACGTGGGGCTTGATCCTCGCGAGATCGAGGCTGCCGTCGCTCTTGAACGGTGTGACGGTCGACGCGCAGACTCCACGAAACAATGGCTTCGCCATGGCCCACTGCTCATTGTTCTGAATCACTGCTGTTGATCGCTGTCAGGCCAGAATGGCCTTCGCCACCTCACCGGCCACGTCGGTGAGACGGTAGTCGCGGCCCGCATGACGGTAGGTGAGCTTCTCGTGGTCGAGGCCGAGCAGGTGCAGGATCGTGGCATGGAAGTCGTGCACGTGCATCCGGTTTTCCACCACGGCGATCCCGTACTCGTCGGTGCTGCCATACGACATGCCAGCCTTCACTCCGCCGCCTGCCATCCAACTCGAGAATGCCTGGTGGTGGTGCTCGCGGCCCTTGTGGCCCGCCTCCGTGTGGTACGGAGTACGTCCAAACTCCGTCGTCCAGACGACGAGCGTCTCGTCGAGCATGCCCCGCTGCTTGAGATCGGCAACGAGGGCCGCCATCGCCTGATCGACATTCTTTGCCAGCGGCACGTGGTCCTGCATGGTGCCGTGGGAATCCCAGTTGCCTGAAGAACCGGTGTCGATCAACTCGATGAAACGCACGCCCCGTTCGGCCATCCGCCGGGCCACGAGGCACTGCCAGCCAAAGCCGGTGGTCTGGCCTGGCTTGAGCCCGTAGAGCGCGAGCGTGCCGGCCGTTTCCTGGGACACATCAAAAACCTCCGGCGCCTCCGACTGCATGCCGAAGGCGGTCTCGAACGACCGGATCCTAGCCTCGAGCGCGGCATCGAGATCGCGTGCCTCGGCGTGCCGCCGGTTGGCATGGGCGAGCTGCTCCAGTTCTAGCGACTGCAGTTCGGCGGCTGCGGACCGCCGGTTCATGTTGGCGATCGGAATCGGGCCGGGCACGATGTGCGTGCCCTGATGGCAGCCGGGCAGGAAGTCGGAACCCCACGTCTGCGTGCCGGCGTAGGGAGCCTTTGGAGCGATCGCCACGAACGACGGCAGATTCTGATTTTCGGTTCCCAGCCCGTAGCTCACCCACGACCCGATGCTCGGCCGTGCAAACGTGAACGAGCCGGTGTGCATCCCGAGCGTCGCCTCATAGTGGTTGGTGTGGTCCGACTCCATCGAGCGGATGACACAGAGGTCGTCCACGATGCTCCGCGTATGGGGAAAGAGATCGCTCACCTGGATGCCGCTCTTACCGCCGGGGGCGAAGCCCCAGTGCGGACCGATCAGGCTTCTCTTGAACTCGCCGGTCTTGCCCTGCCAGTTGTCGATCGTCACCTCTTTGCCATTGTCGGCGATCAGCTTCGGCTTGTGGTCGAACGACTCGATGTGCGACACGCCTCCGGTCATATAGAGAAAGATCACCGACTTCGCCTTCGCC
>Ga0247831_1002027_pt1 | contig 34851 bp, 54 predicted proteins | sample LaCruzMarch2015__9_FD_192406 | JGI IMG/M metagenome (GOLD analysis project Ga0247831, IMG submission 192406) | Freshwater microbial communities from meromictic Lake La Cruz, Castile-La Mancha, Spain - LaCruzMarch2015_1m | ecosystem: Environmental > Aquatic > Freshwater > Lake | place: Spain...
CGGGTGCTTTGATCGCACGGATAAAGTCGTACAGAATCTTGGGAGCTATAACGTCAGGCATATACCGGTCAGGCATCATTACTGACTTCTCTGACGGCAATGATCCCCGCAGCCGGGGTAGCAGACTTAGCCTCTCGACATTCGGGTCAAGGTTAAATAGCTCCGAAAGCGTAGGCATTACTTCTTACCTTTAGTACCCTTTTTGGCTTCTTGTTTCACAGAATAAGCTATCGCAACCGCCTGTTTGACCGGTTTCCCAGCCTTGACCTCGGTCTTGATGTTCTGCTTGAACACCTTATCGGACATGGATTTCTTTAGCATTATTTCTTCGCAGTCTTTGCTGATTCTTTGAACGCCTTTGCCGTGGGAGCGCCCTTTGCTCCGGGGGCTCGCATCTTCTCTGGGGTCTTGCCCGCTGCCTTTTGTGCCTTGATCCTCTCGCGCTTGGCGTGGATGTTCGCGTAAAGTCCTGTTGCCATCATTCGCTCCCTTCGTTGATTTTGACGGTATCTGCCTTGATCTTCGCAAGCCACCAATTGCAGTCCGCAATCGCCCCATCCAGCGCCTGAAGGTTAGCCAAAGTGAGGGCGCGTTGTTGATTAAGTTCCGCAACTCTTGCTTGTATTGATTGCTCATCCATTAACAATTCCAGTTTTTGAGGCTAGCTGCCTTACGGGTTGGTCGGCCTTTTTCGTCCTTCATTGGCCCCGGCATCCCACTCATCCGCGCACAAAAAGACTTTTTACGGCCTTCGTCAGCTTTTGTTTTAGGGTTTGGAGCTGGAGCTTTAAGGTTTGAATTATTTTTCGCATTGTATGCTGCCCTTCCTTTTGCAGTCATTCCCGCACCCTGCTCGACAGGCTTGTAGTTCTTGCCCTTACCGGTGGTAGTTTTCGGGATTGGTTTATTGGTTGTTTTCATTTTCCACCCAGCAGACATCTTTCCAAGACATCATAAGAAACTTCTCGCCTTCGTGGTCTACTTCTTGAAACGTCAGATACTCGCCTGTCGTTCCGTATCTTATCTTCTGGCCCACCTCGCACGGATTCGGGACTCTACGACCCTTCTTGTCATATTCCCCCGGCCCGACCGCGACCACTTCACCCATATTAGGGTTTTCCTGCATGATGACCGCAAGAATGTCGCTCTTTGTTCGCTCAATCGGCCTGACTAGAATCCGGTCGCGCAGGGGCTGGATCATCTTTTCTCCGCTTTTTAGGTAGGTCGTTAATGATTGCTTTGCTTTGAAACTCTCCGCACCATTGGGTATCCTGTTTCATAACGTATTCAGGATACCGCTGGCACATTCCAAACTTCTGGTTTGCTAAGAAAAACCTACAAGTCCCGCAGTTCACTTCAAGTTTTCCAGCTTGTAAATCGTTGTGTTGATCAGATCCGTAATCCCGTCGATTAGGTTCTGGATCTCTGAATCCTGTGGAAGATCCTTGCGGGTGTCATCCACATAGCTCCGCAGGGCCTTCATATACGCAAGGGGGTCTTTATCCATGTAGACCTCTTGCTCCTTGTCCACCTCGCCAAATATCCCGTTGCGCCCCATATAGGTCTCAACCAGACCGTCAACTAGGTCGGGCATGGCCTTATAAAACTTGCCCAATGCCTTATGCGCAGAATAGCTAGTAGTCTGCCAATGATAGACATGAGCGCAACTTGCGGAGTGCAAGAGGTTTAGCGCGAAAGATTCCATTTCACCCATGACTAGATTCTGCACTTTCCTCAAGGTTGACGCAATAGACATTTACTAGCCGTGGCCCTGTCTTGGCGTTGGTTTCCTTACCCTTTTCGCACCGGATTTTGTTCGTTGCCACCAGCTTAAATAGCACGGCCTTGACCGAATGGTTCTTCGCATGGGTCTTAATAGAAATCTCCCGCCTTGTTAGGTTCGGGTGCTTCCTTAAAACCTTGAGGATGTCCTTACTCAGAAACGGCCTACGGGTGCGCTTTTTGGGTTCCATCGCGCTATTATAAACTGTTAGTGGGAGGCGTTTGTGTACAACAACCGGATCTCACGCTGCCCTCAGTTGTTACGCCTCCCTCAATTAGTCTAACCTTAATCATGCCTAATTTTTGATCTGAAACTTTATAAGTACAAGTCATTCTGTTGTCGTTTACCTTCCATGCGTCCGCAAGTCCGTCTTGACCCGCCTTGAAAGCACCAATCATATTGTCTTGATCGCGCCTCCTATTGTCCGGGGGGTAGAACTCCACCTCCAAATGTATTGGGCCTTCCTCTAGGATTTCCCACTTAGCTTGGGTAGCCAGCATCCTGACCGCAAAACGGTACTTCTTTTTGGCTGATGCCTGTGGAGCCCAATGGCCTGAGTAATTTGGACTCAGCTCTTTCGGGGGCCACGGCAGGGAAAGTCTTTTCATTTAATCACCACAAAAGCAAGCTATATCACCATCGTCAAATAACTCTTTTTGATTATGGTTGTTGTTTAGCAAATCTTGGTAGGACGGCCTATCAAGTCTAAACCTGTTGCCACTTCCAAGCTTTTTAACGTCCGCAACCGTTGGTATAAGAGCCTCCATTTTTATCCACCAGGTTGCAAGTTCTGGCTTTTCCCTAATCAATGACACAACCTTCGGCAATGACTTCAAAAAACACAGATCACAATTACCGCCAACAGTCTCTCCATTGATGACCGGCAAGTTCAAATCAAATGGTTGTTTAGACCAAAATTCAAAAATATCTGCCTTCGTAATTTTTGCTGCTACCAATGGCATTTTGGCTAGAGGTGACTTTGCTGATCGCCTTGGTTCATCGTATCGGATACCAACAAAATCGTTGTTATCAGATTCATGGTGTTCCCAACCCAAGCCGCGGACAAACTTATGCATCGTAGTTATCTTTAGTTTTCCGGTACACCAACGCTGGGCTGGATTTGGCAATTTGCTATATTTTCTAATTACAGCCTCAAATGGCTCCCCATTCCTAGCCGCCGTCCCAAAATCAACCACCTTAAAGCCTAGCGCATCAGGGAGATATTCCAACCAATTGATTTTTACATTCCAATGATCTTCACAGTTTTTAATGAATTCATAGGTTTGCTCAACTTCTTTTCCGGTATTGGCAAAACAAACCACAGCATCGTTAGGCAAGATCCCATTGTGGGTTTGCAAAACCCGCCAAAGCATATAAGCAGAGGTTCTTCCACCGGAAAAACTGATGACAGTTGGTTCGGTTATTTTAAACGGGTCGGTCACCGTAGTAACCTTTCTATAGTGTCATTGAGTACCGTCATTTCAGTCTTTTTCAATACGTTCCAGATAGCCTTGCAACCGTGGATGCCGTTGTGGGAACCTTGATGGCAGTCCTTACAAAGGGGGATACAGGTGTACTGGAGCCCTTGTTCTATATGGTGGGCATCAGAGGGTTCTGAGGCTCCGCAGACCCCGCAGGGCAAGGATTTGACCGTTGCCAAGTGCCGTCTCTGGGCGGCGGTAAGTTTATTGTTCATCTATCGAATAAAACCAATCTTTGCTAGCCGTCCACTTCCGTGTTCCATCGACCGACCACAAGTTCTTAGCGGCTTGAAAGTCTGGGAACTTGACGTTGGCTGGGATTAGGCTCTGGTCGTACCACAAGCACCGGTTATTGGGCTGACAGGCAAACTGACCCCCGTCCAGCTTTATCCAGTTAAAGCTCTTGTGTTCCTCGGCCTGTTCGGAAAAGGTGGTGTCCAGATCCATGCCGTCCGCGCAAAAGTCCACGGTAAACATATAAGTGCCAAAGTGCCAGACCTTGTCCTTACCTAAAAACTTGACCCCAAGGTTCCTCAAAACCGTCTTTTCGTGGATCGTAAACTGGTAACCCAAACAGTCCCAAAGCTGCAAGGTGTCTACCGGTAAGTCACTTGCGCCCTCTTTCCAAACGTAGGCGTGGATGGGTAATTTGTCATACAGAGCGCCGTAGTTTGGCAATAGGCTCTCAATCCTAAAAACTTGACCTCGCAAAGCTTTTAGAGATACCCATACGGCTGGTTCAAGCTCGCCGTGGCCCTTCTCAAAGTTGTACAGAAATTCACGCTTAACAAAACATTTAACCGGGGGTAGGGACGCAATTAAGTAGCTCAATCTTTGATCCTAGACTTTCTTGGGCAAGTGGTCTTGCAGCCGCAATGGGGTTCCTTTTTGTAATCCGGTAAAAAGCCAAACTTCATGTCCAAATATTTGGCCTCTATCTCGCGAAGAACCTTGCAGTCTATGCCCATGACCAGCCTGTCGCGGCAACCGAGGCATTGCAGATCAAAGATATGCGATTTTTTCTCGCACTTCTCACAGGTCATGCAACCTTAACCGTTCCGCGTAAAACTGCGCTCTTAAATTCTTGCGGGTGGGTAAACTGGCTCTCATCGATACCCAGTTCTCGACCTTTAGCCTGAATCCCCACCCAAGTCTCGTACCACTCCTTGCCCTGAACTACCCCCGGCAAGGTGACATCAAGCTCGTCAGACCACCTTTCCTGACGCAAAAAGGTGGCGGGGTAGGGGATGAACTGACCGTCGTTCTTACGCCATTGGTCTGACCGGCATTGGGCCTCAATCGCAGCCAAAAGCTCGGTCAGGTCTGGACGGATCTGGTCGGTCTGCTTCCAAGCCTTCCTCGCATCACCCTTGGCTACCTTCTTTGGGTAAGCCTTCCAAAAGGTCTCAAAGTCAGTCATGTGTTCTTCTCCTTTAGTTTGGCTTCAATGGCGCGGGCAATACGTTGGGATGTGGTTCCGTCACGAGCAAACAAGTTTCGGTTAGGAGACTTGATGCAGTCGTTTACTTCTTCATCCGTCAGCCCAACCCATTCACGCTTTGGTGGTGCGGTGTAAAGGGGGTCTTTGTATTCTTCGTTTTGAAACGACGCTACGTGCCCATACTTATTCATCCAAACTAATGGCTCATGTTCACGTTTTGCCGTTTCATCAACAGGTTCTTGCGATGTGCTTACGGCATCGACATCAGGTGTGACTTCGGGGGTGCAATAGTTAGGCTTACCCCCGCAGTAGGTCTTGACCCAAGGTTTCTCTGCTGCTTTGCGTAGGTCAGTCATTTCGCTATTCCTCGCGCATTAAAGAGTGCTTTATTAAGTCTTTCCTGTAATTCAATAAACTTTAATTTGTTTTCGTTATACAACCGCTCGGACAGGTAGAAAAAACAGCCTGACTTCTCGCTATCAAAGTCAAAATGTATGCTGTCCATAAGCGCAGAAACCTCATCAAACCGGTAACTCAGCTCATCAAAGTCGTTGCTTATTCTCCACAGCTCTTGCAAAAAGGTGGTCATATCACCTTTATCCACTAAGACCAAACTTTTTTTCTTAGTCATTTTCGCGCTCCCGTATGGACTTGGCGGCTTCCTTACTCACATACCCCGCAAGTTTGGCGCACTCGGCTCTCTCGTACTCGACAGCCTTCTTGATCGCCCGAACAACGTACTCTGAGGCGCTTTGCTTGACCTCGGCAACCACGGTCTCAACCAGCTTACCCAGTTGAGCGTCCGAGGCCGTCCACAGGGGTTTAATCAGGTCTCCTTGGGTGCGGATCATTCCTACGCCCAAGGCCAAGTTTTCTATATCTTCGCGGGTCATTTCGACCTCAACTGAGCTGCCAGCTCAAGACCTACCTCTCGGTAGTCCCGGTCGTAGTCCGCAACCTCGGCCTCAATCTCACGGGCGCAAGCCTCGCGGGTCGTGGCCTCCACTAGGTTAGCCAGAGCCATCAGGAACTCGTCAGGACTCAAGCCCTGCGGTACTTTTGCGATCAAATTGCCTACTTCTTGGGTGTCCATTTAATCTCCGTTTTGGGTAGATTATCTGTTTTAGAAACTGTTTGCAATCCCTAAAGGCCCAAAGACCGACCAACTAGCAAAAACAAGTTTTTGCCAGACTTACATGGAGATGTATCCCGTAACAACGGTACTCTAGGTAGCCATGCCCACTACTAGACGGATATAGCGGGTGTCGACCCCGGCTCCGTGGCTACTTATTCCACGGCCTCTATCCCATCCCCGCCTTTTACTTAGCTGGCGTTTCGCGCAGTCGGCTACCAAAAAGAAAAACCCCCGGATACTTAGGTGGGTATGGCCCTTGGCATGGGCGGCAGAGGAAAAATGACCGGATAGAACGGCTGGAGAGCCACATTTCCCGTACCACACATACCCACCTAAACAACCGAGGGTTCCGTTCTATCTTCATCTTTCCAACAAGTGCCACCTTGCTGACGTGTTAATTTTATATCCAGTTTAGGCTTAGAGTCAATAACCCTACAATTTGTAGGGGAATTAAAAATAATTGATAAAAAGTGCAAATACCTCTTGCAAACAGTTTACTAATCGTTTTATGATTCTCCTACGGTCACTTTGATCGTAACTAACCGGAGAGAATAAATGAACAAAAACGCAAACAACATCAAATTTGACGGCAACGTAATTCGTTGGATTTCTAACAACAAAATTCCTTTTGCCGATACCTTAGCCGAACTGTTAGATGACGGCGTAATTACTACAACACAAATGCGGGCATCGGTTAAACAAAGAGGCGTAGAAGATGCGCTAGCCATTGCACGCTACATTTCCTTCCGTGAGAAAAACGGTTACTCAGAAGAAGAACTTGCAGAAATCAAATCTGAGTTTGGCGATGAAGAAGCTGTTGACGTTCTAACAGGCAAAGCAATAGTCTAACAACCGGGGGCTTCGGCCCCCACTACCGGAGAGAATAAATGACAACATCACCCGCTTGGTCAATATACAGAGACGATCCAGTTGACCACGTCCTCAGAGTAACAACTCCCCAAGGCTATTACCACCAATGCGTTCATTGCAAGGGTCGCATCTTTACGTCTGACCATGACTGCCTTGAGCGTTTTATCACCGACCACCAAGACTGTGAGGTAACAAAATGACTGACGCAGAACATCACCAGCAAGAACTTGAGCAGCAAGAGCAAGAAGAACTCATCACTACACATCACCTAGACCTGATTGCATATAAATGTCTAGGCGTTGCCGAAGCAGTTCGTGACCTTAGTTTTATGCGTGACCCAGAGCCTTTTGAAAACATAAAGAAGCGGTTAGTTGAATTAGCCAACGAATTTGAAACCTTGAGGAGAAAGCAATATGAGCAAAGCACCAAGCACTAAGATTGACAAAGTAGCGCACCACTTAGTTACCAAAAAGAAAATTACAAGCTGGGAGGCGATTCAGCTTTATTTTGCAACACGCCTTGCAGACATAATTTTTACGTTGCGTAATGAGGGCTGGTTGATCAATACCAAGATGATCAAGAAAGACAAAGTTCGTTACGCGGAATACATTTTAGTAAAGGCGGGAACCAAATGACTAAAGAAGAACTCGGTGATTTAATAGGTGGCGCTCTACTTGCGCTAGTAGCAGTTTTAGCAATGTTTATCTAAGGAGAATAACTTGAACACAGGCATAGTTAATATTAAAGGCAAGGAATACCAGACCGTTGCGTTGCGGGTTCAGAAGTTCCGCGAAGCTCACCCGGATTGGGAACTGTCTACCGAAATAATCAAGGCAGACGATACCGTGGTTATCATGCAAGCTCGGATCTACACAGACTTGGGAAAGTGCATTGCTACGGGCCACGCAGAGGAGTTCAGAGCCTCTAGCCAGATCAACTCAACATCCGCTTTAGAAAACGCAGAGACCAGCGCAATCGGTCGGTGTTTGGCGGCTGCGGGCTGGGGTGGCATGGAGTTCGGTTCTGCGAATGAAGTACAAAACGCTATCCACCAGCAAGCTACGCCTAAGAAACGTGCGACCAAGACTAAAGAGGAACTGGTCAAGCTGATCAATGAGGCATCGAGCCCTGAGATCCTCTCGGTCTTTTGGAAAGCTCTGAGCCCAGAGGAACGTGAGCTGGTCAGGACTGAGGCCGCGCACAAGGGCGCAGAACTCAAGGGGGCTAAAGATGCGTGAGGCCAATCCATTGCAGCTTGATGGCAACTGGTGGAACGACCGGCTGGGCAAGCTCACCGCTTCTCGGATGGCGGCCGCTATGAACTTCCTAAAGTCTGGTAAGGAGTCCACGGAACGCGAGAACCTACGCTATGAGATTGTCGCGGAACGGATCACCAATACCTTTGCGGACAAGTACACGACCTCGGACATGGAGTGGGGGGTTGTGCAAGAGGCTGCGGCAAAGGAACGGTTTGAGACTGTGACCGGCCTGATAGTTACGGACACTCGGTTCATTGACCATCCGCGTATACCCTTTCTGGGCTGTTCGCCTGATGGGTTCGTGTCTGACGGATGCTTAATTGAGATCAAATGCCCCAAGACCAAGACCCACATGAAGTACATCGCCAACCAAGAAGTCCCTGCGGAATATAAACCTCAGATGACCTTACAGGCGGCGGTTACGGGTAAGGCGGTCTGGTTTGTGTCCTACGACCCGCGCATGGGTGAGGGCAAGGACTTGTTCATTAAGAAGTTCAAACCCACCCCGGAGGAGATCAAGGTGGTTGAGGACGCAGCCGAGCAGTTCTTGGCTGAGTGTGAGGCGCTGTTTGATTTCTACAACAACAAAGCAGTCTATTTTGATAAGGATTAAAAATGTTACTAATTGGATTAGCTCGTATCGGTAAAGACCCAGTAATTCGCCATACTTCTGACGGCAAGCCTGTCATGGATCTGTCGCTGGCTATGGACTACGGAAAGAAAGGCGCTGACGGTAAAAGACCTACGCAATGGGTTAGCGCGACCATGTGGGGTGACCGCGTGGAGAAGCTCCAATCTCATCTAGTCAAGGGTCAGAGTCTCTTTGTGACCCTATCTGAGCCCCACCTCGAGGAATACAAGCGCAAGGACGGAACGACCGGTACTTCGCTCAGAGCGCGGTTAAATGAGCTTGAGTTTGCTGGAGCCCCGCGAGATAAGGTGCGCGAGGAGCCAAAAGAAAACTTTGACTCCACCGGCCTAATTGATGACATTCCTTTTTAGGGGGACTTATGGAAGATATTTCGTCACTAATTATTAAGCTCGACCTAAACCTGTCGGAACTAAAGCGTCTGACCAGAACCCCGGCGTTTAGCGATAACGAAAAAATTACGCAGATTATTTTGGATATGCGCTGGCAGTTATCGCAAGCCCTGACCTCAATAGGTAAGTCAGATGCCGAACAGGATTAAGTGCTGGGCGCTTAAGGATTCAAGAGGCCGCTACGTTCAGATAGAACATGGTGCGATGCCGCAAGAAGCCTTCAAGAATCTCACATTTAGAACACAGCGTGCTGCTAATGAGTGGTTAACTAGGAATTTGTATTGGTACTACAAGGCCAAACCAGTTCAGGTAATAGTCAACATCAAGGAGGTAGGTGAACCATGACTTTTATTTCTCATCTCGTAGCTGCCGACATCTGGTTCTTTGTTCTGTGGATGATTGCGATGATTGCGATGGTCTGCTTTGTTTGCTCACAAAAGGAAAAAAAAGATGAAAAGACTACTGATAGTTCTCGCGCTAACTGGGTGCGCCGCAAACCCCGTTGACTACTCCGTACCGCCACCGGCTCAAAAGCTCATCGTGGATAAGGAAGTCCACGCCATGACGCGCTTGGAGACCGCCAACGCCATTCAGGACTGTCAGGCGGCTAGGACTCGCGCGGTTGTGATCTACGGTCGCAGGGCCGTGGGAGGGGTGACTAGGGACGTTGTCATCGATGTAACTTGCGCCCCGTTGTACTAAAAAAGAACCCCCGTAGAGGGGGTCAAAGGTGCTGCTTGAGGAGTTGTTTAACTGTAAGTCCTAGTCCCCTGCCGGTCAATGATTAGCTTCTGACCGCGTGGGGACGTTTCCGGGGTGTTTGGGACGCTGATATGCGTCCATGAGTCAAACTCTAGGATTATCTGATCGAAAGGCACAGAGGCCGCTATACAAGCCTCTACGACCTCTCTAGGCTTCATGCCGGGAACCCGTAGGTCTGCCGCGCACCCAACCCGGTGCTGGGAGGTGTCCTTGGAGCCCACCGCGTCATTGACTTGCTTGGATCGGTAGGCTGAGTTGATCATTACCGGCTTTCCACCGACCGCAGCCTTGACTTGCTCCAATAGCTCCGCAAGACGGATCAGGTTCTCTTTTTCCGCGTTAGACGGAATATTGAGCCAGCCGTTCCTTTCGGCGGTCTCGCTTCGGGTCAGCTCATCGTAGGTAAAGTGTTCGGATAGGTTCATTTCTTCTTGTCCATAATTTCGTCAAGTTGTAAGGACTTTTCCTTACTTCCCTGACTAGACCCAAAGTAGTAACCCAAGACCATAGTCATGGCAGAGGTCAGCGCACCCAGAACGTAAATTAAGATGTCTTTTGATTGTGTGTTGACCTCTACGAATATGATAACCAAGAATAGGATAAAGGTGAGGAAAACCGTACCTAATGCTAAAATTGGAGTAATGATTTTATTTATAGTTGGCGCAAACTCACTTGTAGCAATCTCAATCTCTCGCTTACGGGCAGAGTCCATCTCTTTAACATGAGCTTCAAGTTCAGCCAGTTGACCCCTCTGAGCCATCTCCATGAGCTTGGCCTGTGCTTCAGCTTTTGCGGTTGGGTCGGGCAGAACCTTATCTAAAACTTTTTCTCCGATGGAAAGCAGAGCTGCGATTGGTAGCATAGTTATCCCTTTGTTGCTAAGTAAAGACCGATATTGCTAAATGCGTAACCAGCAAACACGATAGCCATTGCTATGTTGCCTTTTGTTCCCTGTTCAAAACCTATGTAGGCGTAGATACACCCAACTAAAATAATTAACCACGGACTCATACTCTTTGCCCACGGAAGTAGGCTACCCCGCCAATAACCTCGCAAAGCTCTGGCGGTAATAACTTTCCATTCTCAAACGTCAATACAACAAACCCAGAACACCAGTTAACAGGGTTCATCTCGGTGTAAGTGAATTGATCCGAATATGGCTCGGCAAGCGTCCCAGAATCGACCCCCCACCGCCTTCCGTCATAGTCCGAAAATGGCGTAATTTTGAGTTGATGTAGATGCCCCGTGATGATTGATCTACCTGACTTGAGGGCATTATTCCACGTACTGTGGACACCATTATGGAATCGATGTTTTATAATAACTGACGCATTGATGTCTATACGCCAGCCAGTATGCCAGCCGGGAAAGTACGCAAACAGGTCGCTAAACTCTGATAGTTCCGGTGCGTTCTGAGCAATGTAGTTGAACAGACGTATATCGTGATTGCCATACGTCCATAACTTAATTGCGTTCTTTGATGCGTTTGCAATCTCATCTAAACGATCCTGACACGCTTCAATCTCTTGCTTTGGTGTTGGTGGATTAGTTCCCATCAGGGAGGCGTGGCGGCTGATTCTAGCCCCGTCAAAGACATCACCGTTCAAGATGACAGTCTTGGGCTTAAATTCTGTCAGCAGGGAAACAAACGCCTTATGCGCTACCGTTGATTCTTCGGGCCAGTAGTGACAGTCACTAGCAATAAAGACGTGACCGTTTTCTACTTTGTGTTCTATCACTCGGCGGTTCTCAGGTATGTAAGTATTGCGTTTGCTTTCTTGTGGCGCAGAGTAAGCTGGTAGCGGAATCCCACGTTCCATTTGAATCTTAGCCTTGCGTTGGGCTAGAGCCCGCACAGACATACCAACGTGTTCGGCGGCAAGTTTGGTACTGCCAAGCCGTTTCATTGCAGAAATTATTTCTTCGTCGCTAACTCTTTTTAGTGCCACGGCTTTTCCCCATAAGTTTAACTTCGTCAATAGGCTCATGGGAGCTGGTATCGTAAGTGCAAGAAATGGCAACCGCATCACGGGGAGATGCCCCCATGTGCATTGCCGCTATTGCAAAGTTAGCGCCAGTACCTATTGCCCAAAAGTCGTTCTTAATGCGGGCAGGAATGATGGTACTTTCGTATATATAAATACCATCATTTCTAAGCTCAAGAACGGTTACGTCAATATCAGAATCTAAATCTCCACCTGACTCCATTGCCTGATAAAACTTTAAAATCTTGTCCCAATCACCACAAGCGCCGTACACGCCATCTTTTCCACGGCGTAATTTTTCCACTAGATAAAACGAATCATCTCCGCTAACCATACTATCGCTGGCAATTTCAAGCGTAGAAAATTTAGCGGCTATCGTGGTCATTACCATGCCCCAGTTACTTTAAGTACCCCGTAAAAAATTGTGGCAACCATAAAGATAATTATCCAAATAATGCGTTCTTCAGCCCGTAAACGCTGGAAATCATGATCGAGAATCTTTCGTTCTTTTCGCATTTGAGCAATTAAAGATTGCACTTCTGTGACAGCGTCCTTGCCAAAGTCCCGTTCCATGTCCTCGTACATGCCTTGCTCGGCGGCACGAATCTTTCTGACTTCACGGTATTCGTTGGCAGCGTCAATAAAGACCAAATCGCCCCGCCGTTGGAGCTGAAGCTGCTTTTTTTTCCACGCTATCCTAGCCTTGGCTTCCTCGTCTAAAAAGGAAGAAACCTCGGCTCCGGTCTGTTTGATCTCCCGACCAACCTTGACTGCTTCTTTAATTCCGTCTAGGGCTGCTCTTGCGGTGGCGGCTGGATCTACCATTCATCTGTCTGCCTTGTCGTGGAGACGCTCATACAGAGATCCAATTAAGCTCTCTAGCTTGTCAAACCTTGCGCTCATCTCGATGCGGACTTCCTTTAGGTCATCCCTGCGGACATACATTTCCCGCAAGTCCTTTTCTATCTGGTGGGTGTCCTTACGCAACTCTTTGAGTGAGTCCCATATTTCGCGGGCAAACCAACCCAGCGCAGCCAAGACACCACCCAACCCAATATTGATAACGGTCTGCCAATCCATATCAGGTTTTCATTATGTAGCACAGCGCGTAGTACGGGGGCAGATTGGCGTTGGTTCCTGAATTACCAGAATTATTGATGGTAGTTGTAGTTGCAACTGTAATTCCTGTTGTGTTAGTGCTTGTACTGACTGTTGTTGGAGAAAATACAGCGTTGCCCCCTGCTTGAAATGGAGGAGCCGTAGTACCTTGAGCCGTATGACTATGACCGGGATCAGTTACAACAGACGTACTTGTTGCCGTATGGTTATGTGTTACTACAATTGCATCGGCTGATCCACCCGTAGCGTCCACCGCATAAGTAGATCCAGCACCAACCACAAACCGGTCTCTTAAGTCAGGGGTTCCGTTAGATCCGTTACACAGAACGTAGCCCGCAGGGATAGATCCGATGGAACCCGACCACAGGAAAATACCGCCCGCAGGGATTGGGGTTGCTGGTGGGGGAGCTGCTCCAATAATCCCGTAAAGATTGTCGTAAGTCTGAATGGTTACGTCTGATGAGTCCTTTAGGATGAACTTATAAAAGTACCCTTCGGACAACCAGATGTCATTAGGAGGTCTGCCGCTAGTCCCTAAAATAATTGGGTTAGCGTTAGCCGTAAGCCCAGAGCTACTGGTGTAGGTCGCCAAAGGCGTACTCGACCCAGCCTGATAAGTGTAAATCTTACCGGCATTTAGCGGTGCGCCATTGTTATCAAAAAACTGAAATCCGTTGCCGATTGGCGAAAGATTGACTGCCATAGTTATTTTCCTCTTAGAATTTCACCAAGGGTTCGTTGCTGTTGTGCGCCCGCAAGTGGCTCTAAAGTTTCACGCTGAAACTTCTCTGCCGCCTTACGTTGCCGAGCCTGTTTTGCAATAGTTCCCAAGGGCAAGATATTTGCCGTGGAGACGTTTAATCCTAACTCAAGAGCCTTACCAGCCTTTTCCGCAAGACCGGCAACCAACGTATTGCTATTGTTTGCAAAGCTACCCTTGGGCTGGGCCATGACCTTACGGGATACCTCACCCAAGTTCTTGAGTTGTTTTGCAGAGTCAGGGTCAAATACTTCTAGTAGCTTGGGCTCTAAGTCCCGCAGAATCTTGTTGTACGCAGCCTGAGAGAAATTACCAGAACTATCTACCGCTTTGCGGGTAATTGCATCCATAAGCCCTGCGGCTATGGCCTGTTGTTCCGGTGATCCACGGCCTAACGCGGACATCATTTGGCGCACGTTGGCCTCAGTTCCCTTACCTTTTGACAACACAAAGGTGTCAATAAAGCTCTCAGGGGCTACCTTTCCATTTACGGCTGCGTTATATGCTGGATCGTTACGCAGGGCATCAAACCGTTCTTTAGCCGCCTTGCGAGCAGCGTCAGCCAACGGCTTTAGTTGAGCCGCCGCACCGGTCAACGGTAGGTTCTCTAATGAGTCCCTAACGACCCCTAAAGCAAAAGACTTGTTGCCGTCCCCGGCTCGTTCAGCCTTACGGATCTCGGTAGCCAAGTTAGTCCGCAGGGACTCAAACTGTTCAAAATCCATGCTTGACCCGTCACGGTAGGACTGCAACTGGCGGTCAATCTCAGGTGGCAAAAACTCGCTTTTCAGCTTTTTCTTTAACTGCTGGTCGGCGCTCTGAACAAACTTTTGTGCGTCAATAGGAAAGTTACCGCCAGCCGCTTGCTCTAACTGACCGTAGAGCTGACGGATATTGTCATTACGCTGACGGTCAATGTTTAGGTAACCGTCAATAACCTGTTGCCCAAAGTCTGACGGTTTAGTACCAAATACGTCAGGGGCGGCTCTTTCTCTGATTAGCGTTAGGTTATTTACCAATGATTTGTTTTGCTCGCCAATCCGTTGTGCGATGTTTGGCAGTTCACCCCGGCGGTTTAATTCGTTACTGAGAGCAACCAAGTCTCCAGTAGCCTGACCTTTGGTGAGCTGAATGGGCTCTGGTAGGTTTAGCGCCTGAACGTGGGACTCTAAAGCGTTTAGGTTGACGTTCTTCAAAGGCATTTGGCTTGCCGTTCCCCGCATCTCTACGGGTAACTGGTCAATTGCAGCCTGTACCGCTACGGGGTTCTGACGGCCCGCAGCTCCAACGCTTGCCACTCCGGGTAGCCCTGCGGGATCTTGACCCTTGATTACATTCTGTTGAACCTGAAATTCTTGATAAGTTAGGCGCGGTTTTACTTTTGGTTGAGTTGCGCGAGGCAACACCGGTGGGGCTACCCTAGTAGCCACCGGTGGTAATTTGCTTTCTTCAAACGCCTTGGCAACCCCACCCATCATTGCTTGACCGGCTTCGGTCTTGGGCTCATAGGTTGCGGCTTTCATGGTTTCCGTAAATACCGGTCTACCTTTGCCACCAAGGATGTCTGAACCTAACTGTATGCCCGCAGCGACCGGTGCTACAACTGCCTAAGATCCTAGCGCCGCCACGGTCTCACCAACACCTTTTACATAATCGGTAAGAGACCTCTTAGGGGCTGGAGCTGCTGGGGCTGATACAACACGGCCTGACGCATCAACTTGTGGAACGGCTGCGGCTAGGGTCTGTTGTTCTTTAGTAATTGCGTCTTTTTCTGCCTTATCAATGTCAGCCATGCGCTCGGTAATAATTGACCGCATATCAGTTGGCTTCTCATCAGGCGCAGACTCTAGGCGTTTGCGAATAATATCGCCCAAGTCCATGCCAGCCATTGCACCAGTTCTTTGGAAAAACTTTTGCCTTACTTCTTGCGGTCTTTTATTAAATGCTTCGGCTGCGTCGGGGCTCGCAAGAATACGGTCTACTCGATTTTCTAAGATACCAGCGTCAAGCATCAGCTGCCTTGCGTTGGCAAGCTCGTCCTCCGTCATGTTTTCAAAACGGTACGGATCTTTCATTTTAATCGACCTGTTTCAGACAACCGTTTAATGTTTTCGTACTTTGTTAAAAAGTCACTTAGTTCTGCTTTGCTCGTTGGCAAAATTTTATCTAAGGCTTGCTTTTGGCGTTTTGGATCGCGTTCATTCTTTTGTAAGAACATAGCTTCAAAAATCTTTTGATCCGCATTAGCCGCCCATGCCTGACGGTAGGCCGGTAGGTTAGAGTCACCAAACTGTTGGGCAAATTTCTGAGCGCCTTTGGCTTCCATATCCAAACGGGTTAGGTCTCCAGCCAATCTGTTTGCAACCGACAGCAAAACTGACGGCGGATATGTCTCGTCTCCGTTGGCTTTGGCTACCAAAGACTTGCCAGCGTCCGTAGACATAGATTGCCCTGAAGCCTGTAAAACTGCTAGTTCTACGTTGGCAATGTCTTTGCTCAACTGCTTAAATCGCTCGTCACCAAAAAACTCTTTAACATATTGTTCGCGACTTGCAAGCGGGCCAGTTGTAAACCGGCGGTCTTTTTCAAGTTCTTTGATGCCAGATAGCACCGCATCTACGTTACGCGAGGCTTTTGGTACGGTTGCCTGACCTGTAAGTAAGTCAGTACGATATTTCTGACCCGTAGCTAAGTCTGCCGCCTCGCTTGCAGTTGTAGCCTGTTGAACGCCACGGATAGGAATCGGGTACGGTAACGCAAACCCAGCGCCGCCTTGTGGTGCTTGAGCCATTGGTGCTTGAGCTGGTGCTTGCGCCATCGGAGCCTGACCCATTGGTGCTTGACCCATTGGGGCCGCTTGAACTTCTGACGGCGGCACTTGGCTTACGGCTGCGCCCCTTGGTGCAGTCATATCGGCAGGGGTAACACCAACAGGTCTATCCGTCATCTGAGGCGGCACTTGTTTTAATGCCCCAATACCTTGAGCCCCACCAAAAGCAGAGGCGCGTGAAGCGGTATCAAGACCAGCTAGTAGCCGTTCCTTAGCATACCCTCGCAACCCAGCAGGGTTTTCCATAGCCATTTTTATGTACGGAGCCATTAAAACATCAGCTTTTTCCCGTGGAATGTTCAGCATTTTGGCTTGGTTGTAGCCGTGTTCTGTGACATAACTTAATAACTTTTGCGGATCAACTTGATCTGGAGCTTCTTCTGCCCGAACAACTAATGGGTTATTGATGAGAGCCGTCATGCCAGAGGTAATTGCGCCCATTTGTCTTTCAGCCAATCCAAACTGAGTGGATTGAGACTCTGCCCTAGCTTTACTAATTAGCTCTGGGTAAAGTTCTGATAACTTGGAAAACTCCATAGCCTTAGTAGCAGTTCCTACCAAGTCTCCAAGCGTCATTGCCTGTGGGCCTTTTACCCCAAGAGCAATTTCTGGTTTTATTCCAAAATCTGCCATGATTAGACCTTAAGTTGAGATTGGTGTAACTGTTACCCCCGGCCCCGGTTGAACCGGTGGTGGAGGCGTGGTAGCAAATGGGTTTCTGCCGGTAAGCGCCGCAAGTTGTAAATAATTTGACGGGCCTTGTAAAGCCTGACTGTACGCATTAGCCGCGCCTACGGTTCCCGCAGCTTGAGCCTGTGCGCCACCGACTGCTAACTGACCAAGACTTTGCGCCGTTGTTTGACCAGCGCCAACCCCGGTATTAACCGCGCCCTGTCCCATACCGGATATATTTGCAAGGATGTTGTAAATGTCTTTACGCTCACCTTGAGCCCTGCCAAATGCGTTTGCGTATTCAGTAGAACCAAAGCCTTGACCAAACTCAGTCAATCCACGCAAAGTATTACCAGATATAGCACCCTGTCCTACGTTAGCAAGCCTTTCTGTGGCCTGTGTCCCATAACGCATACGAAATGCCATAGACGGGTCAAGATAAGGCGCTAGGGCTTGTTCGCTTGCAAACGATTGAGTCAAAAAAGGTTTAAGGGCCGCTATATCTTTAAGTGCCGTGTACCCTTGCTCTCGATATGGCGCAAGATCCTCGCGACCTTGCTCGTACATTTCTTTTTGAATGTCAGCCGCATATCGTGTTCCCGCAGCGGTTGTATCAGCCGCAGATTTAGCCGCTTTTGCGCCTGTATAACCGCTGACTAAACTACTGCCAACTATCGCTGCCGCTACCCATGACATAATTTTTCTCCATCCAAACTGGTTGTTAAAACTTTAATTCGGTTGTGCGAATCAAACAAGGCCGTCTCATCGGGTTCGATAAGCTCTGCCTCAATTTCATCCAAATCGGTTTTATCAGTTCGGTGGAACGTGACCCCTACGGAATCACTTACCGCCAGCGTTACCCGCTTGGTTCCCGCTTTGGATTCAATTATATCGCCAGCCCGCAAAGTAACCATTCCTTTTTCCGACCAAGCAATGATTTCTCCTACCGCGCACATAAAAAAATGGTCTTGCTTATGCACTTTTCCAACAATCAACGTCCCCGCCGGTCGGGACAACTTACGACAATACATACCACCTGAAAAGTAATGTTCTGTTTTCAGGTCTGCTTGCGGAGCTTTGACCATCTCGGATTGGAGGCGGTCAATCATTTCCCGCGTTGGGATAAATTGTTCTATGACTTCAGACATCGTAGTAGGGGACTTTTTTAACTTCCCCGTTAACCGTGATATTGATGAACCCCCGTGGGTTTGCCGGTAGGGTCGCAGAGCCAGCCGTAGCCGTGGAACTGCTGGAAAAGTTCAACAAGTTCAAAAAGAATAACTGCCACGCTGGGGTAGGCCGTCCCGCATCGTTGACTAGCTGGGAGGTCGGTATTACTTGGTTTTGGGGTAGTTGGGCCATCAGTTATCCCCGGCTTCCGCTTTTAGGTTAGCCGACACAATGACCGCCTTGATTGGGTCGGTTACAACCACCTCAAATATCCTGTCCCGCGCAAACCCTAAACGCCTCCACATGGCCCGCGTGAAGTATTGGCCCTGCTTGCCTATGGTGACCCAGTTCTCATTAGACCAAGTAAAGCCGCCGTCATCAGACCAGCGGAGCATCGCCTGTGGGTCTTGACCCTGCCCTACGGGTAATCCAACTCCGGGCTGGAACTGGATCTGAAGCTCCGCAAAATACTGCCTTTGGAGGTCTGTCGTTATGTGGGGACACCTTCTAAGGCGGCGTATCAACTGACCGTCATCCGTGTATTGCGATAGAGACAGTTTATAGAGTTTGCCGTTTTCATAGTCACCAAGTAATACTTGCTGGTTAAAAAATGCACAACAATTCCCACGGTGGCGCTCGTACTGGTTTTGGTTATTGGTGTAGAGCCACTTATGCCAAAGCCCTGTGGTGATGTCATAGGCCCAAGTCAGGCCGTTGTCCCCGATACTAGGAAAGGTTACAACGTAGGTCTCATGGCCTTCTAGCTGGTACGTCCACGCAATCGCGTCAGATACGTCTTGGCCTACCAAAGTGGTCTCAACCGCGTGGGTAGAAATCCTCTGGGGGATGTAGCCGTTCATCTGGACGATGGTGGCCTCGCCCCGATTGTTCTTAGAGACGTAGGCAAAAGAGTTACCTACCCGCGCACAGGAGTATGCCGCAGCAATACCCTGTTGGGTGCTTGAACCTTGAATCCTTTGGAAAGGAAAGGGGACAGATCCAACGTCTAGCCACGCCTCGGAGGACATCTCACCCAATAAGTAGACCTCGCGCCTATCGACAATAATTGCCACTAGGTCATCTGGCGAGCCGTCCTTGGAGGCAAACGACAGGGGGTCTGTAATTGGGGAGAGTAAGTCTGAAGCCGCCCAAAGCTGACTGTTAGGCTTATTGTAGACAAAGTAGTTGTCTGAAATATCCACCGTTCCACCGCCCTCAAAGGCTCCGTCTGTGGATGGTAGGACAGTCCAGTTTAGGGCGTATATTGTGGTGCTAGAAACCGTCTGAGAGGCGCTTACGGTGTACGTTCCCGCACCCCCAGAACCAGACCCAAAGGCCGTGATAATCGTTCCATCGGTCACCCCGGAGCCCTCAATCGTTTGGCCTATCTTCAGAGTGCCGCTGGTCACCGCGCTAACGGTCAAAGTTGTGCCAGAGATAGCCCCGGTCACAATAGCGGGTGATGCGACAGAGTTGATTGCGGTACTAGCAACGGTCTGGGAGTCGCTAACCGTATAGGTTCCAACCCCGCCAGATCCCGTTCCTAGTGCCGTAATCACGGTATTTTGAGCTATGCCCTGACCAAAAATGGCCTGTCCGACCGCAATCGTTCCGCTTTGGACTGAGGTCACCGTCAGGGTTGTAGAGCTAATTGATCCGGTAAAAATAGCTGATGACGGGGCGCTAATAAACCATGTGTAGCGATAAGAATCGTCCACGATGTAGACGTTCACCCCGTTATCTACAATGCCCACCTGACCCGTGGCGGTGTTCATCTGACCAACCATTACGGGGGTCAAGTCGCTCTCCAAGACGTATACAAAGTCACCGCAGACCGCAACGACCTGAGTCCCACCGGACAGGGTTCTAATCCCCCGCACTTCCTCCTGATTGGGAAAAATAGCAACGGTCTCTAAGCCGGGGGTCGGGTAGAGAGCTACGATACCGCGCTCGCCTTGAGCCTTGGTAGGGTCTATCTCAGGGTAGAAGTTGATGCACTCTTGAGCGTCTTGAGTGATGGAAGGTGCTTCGTAGGCAGCTCCTACGAATCCAAAATCCATGCTTATGCTCCTTGTTCCACATAGCCAAGATTTCTAGCTATGCGAGACACATTATTGGCATGAAGTCCAAATTGTTTTGAAATTTGAACGTAAGTCATTCCATTTTTTGCTAATTTTCTAACTTCATTTGCTTGTTCAAATGTAAGTTTTGCTTTTTTGTGTTTTGATCCACGAGGCGCTCTTGATCGATTTTTTTGTTTTGCGTCTTTGTTGTTGTCATCGTAATTACCTAAAAACAAATGATTTGGATTGCAACATAAACGATTATCGCATTTGTGCAACACAAACTCTTTCAATTGTTTGTTTTTTGGGGCTTGCATAGAAATAGTGTTTGGAAATGACAATCCGTAAATAATTCTGTGTGCCGAATAGCTTTTTTGACTTACTGTCATTGAGCCATATCCAGTATTTGTTTTGCAGCCTTTCCATAGCCAACATTGATCATTGGTTGTTTTATCAACCAAATCCCAAGCGTCTGTAAAAGTTTTTCTCTGTGCCATATTTATAAACAGTTTATTGGAAGCCCCCGGTCAAGATCCAACCGGCATCCGCACGTTTACCGACCACCAGTACGTCATCGTACCTAGCGGACTGCATGGGCTTCATATTGGTTCTCTTAATCGTGGCCTTGGCTTGCATGGCATATGCGTTGATCATGGCTATCTGCTGGGGGTTAGACTTTCCGTACATGGGCATGAGTCTCTCAGCCAAGCACCAGCGCAGACACATTAGATAGCCCTGTGGAATCACAATCGTGTCGTTGATGCTGTTAAATCTTTGGAATATGGTGTCGCAGAATATGTGCATCTCACCCTGAGACGGGTTAGGCCAGAAGTAGAACGTACCCATTACCTCAGACGGCTGGTAGTACAGAGCTTTAGGCCACGGGCCGTTTTGGGTCTTAAGCCCAATCAGCTCGTAGTTCTCAAGGTTTAGGATTGCAACGGGGTAGTCCAAACCCCCGTTAACAATGGGCTGACCGTTGGAGTTAGTGTTTACTCGCACAAAGGCTGAGTTAACCGCAAGGGGGCGCTCGTAGTACGCAGTTATGGTGGTTGAGGCCACGGTCTGAGTGTTGTTAACCGTGTAAGTACCGGCGTAGTTGACGTTCCCGCCAGCTCCCGTTCCAAACCCTGTAATCTTGGTTCCCGCAGTAATACCCGACCCTGAGAGCGTCATACCCAGAGCGATACCGCCCTCGGCGATATTGGTGACGGTTAGGGTATTCCCTGATATTGAGCCTGTAAAAGTGGAGTTCACCTGACCGGTTGGGCCAATCGTGTACTGGGTCTGTCCCGCAGTCAGGGTAAAGATGATCTCGGTCTTGTAGTAGACCATCATCTGCTCGTTTGACCATTGGTCAATCATGTCGTTTAGCATATCGAAAGCGTCTTGGGCTTCCGCAGGGGCTGGGGTCTCGCCAGCGGCTAGAGCGCCAATGTCTTTCATGGCGCGGCTAATAATGTCTATGGGCTGGGTCATAACTTCACCTTAAATGTTTCCACCTTCCAAGGTGGGTCAATACTTTCAGTATTGTCTAGTGCCTTTAGTTGTTCGGCAAGTCTGTCTTTAATGAGGTGTCGTTCACCTTCTTGAGTGTCCATATCAAGCCAATGTGAGACCTGATGCTCGGATAGGTTGTCAGCAATCTGATAGGGGTTGCGGAACTTCCAGTAGCCCTCAGTAGCTACCTTTTTATTGTCCTCGCAAGCCTCGCAATGGTATTTGACTTGGCAGACCAAGCCGTCATCGACCCTTAATTCGGTAATTTTCCAATTAAAGGTCGGCACTTATTTTCTCCATAATCTCATCAAAACTCTCTGTTACCTCCCAAGAGTTGCCGTTCATACCGTAGCAAACACGAACCTTTGTCCCATCTTCTTGGGTATGTTCAAAGATTGACGCAATCAGGTCTGTGTTGATAATCAGACCCTCACCGATGCGCCCCTTGGCGGCGTTAGTTAGTTTGATAAGTTTCACGCAGTCACCGTTTCAATAAGAATCCAAGAGGTTGTGGCCTCATCCCATGAGTAACGCTTGGGGTTTTCTTCTGTGCCGACATCCGTTGGGTACGGTACTGGTGAATCCCACAGGCAAGTGTCCTCGTTTAGCAACCAAGACGCATAGGGCTTTGGCGGCACAAAAGCATCACGCCCCGCATCGTAGGTGTAGCCTAGTCCCGCATAGTTCTTACGGAACGGTGTGCCACCTAGTGCGTGTACGCCACCGTGGGTGTTATACGAAGTCTGTTTATAGACATCGCCTGTACGGGCAGAGAGTTCTGCCTCTTTGCCGTTGTCCTCATCACGACCAACTGTGACAAAGATAACGACATTGTTTTCATCGAGTTTGGCAAAGTGTGCGATTTTAATATCTCCTATTAACTAAAAGTTACTGTTTCTGATGTGGTTGATGTAGCGGTCACGATGTAAATCTTAAATCCTGATACCGCAGTCGATAGCGAGGATGTAACACCGCCTGAGAAGGTAGCCGTCCGAGTATCTGGAATCTTGATGATAACGACACCGGAGCCGCCTGATGCACCAGCCGTTGACCCACTTGTTCCACCAGTGCCACCAGCCCCGCCGCCAGTGTTAGCCGTACCAGAAGCACCAGTGCCGCTGATGCTTCCATTACCACCACCACCTGAACCACCTGTGCCAGCAGTACCACCACCGCTTTCAGTACCGCCACCACCACCGCCTGCTCTTGTTACGCTTGAACCAGTTATTGATGAAGCCGTTCCAGCACCACCATTGCCTGCTGATGAACCTGAAGCATTTGAGCCAACTGCACCAGCACCACCACCGCCGCCAGCAGCATAAAATGGAGGGCCTATGCCTGCGTTAGCACCACCATTGTTTCCTTGTGAGGGTGAGGTGGTTGGAGTATTTCCTATGCCGCCCGCTACTGAAGAAATGGAACCAGCAGCACCAGAACCAGAACCACCCGTATCCTGTGGATTGTTCCTACTTCCACCCCCGCCTGTAGAAGTCACAGAACTAAACACAGAATCAGAACCATTGGCTGCGTTACCGTATGTGCCAGTACCGCCAGCACCACCTGCGCCAACAGTCACCGTGTAAGCAGTTGCAACAGATAAAGTTTGCGAGGTAAATGACCGATAACCACCAGCGCCACCACCACCAGCACCTGCTCCACTCAATGAACCACCACCTCCGGCAATCACCAAGAAGTCAGCAAGGATAGTCGGCGACCCAGACGCAAGAAGAATCTGAAAGATGCCCGTCATTTAGGACACGTTCCCTGTGATTACACAGACGGTTCCAGAGATAAATAAGACGGTACAGACACCCCTAGTTGATAGGGTTACGGTAGCCTTATCTGTGTCAGTTCCAGCAATATAGGCGGTTGTGATCGAACAGGTAATCGTGATGTTGCCGGTCGTGTTATTGAAGATTGATACCGCATCCCCGGCCGCAAAAGTTGCGTCAGGAATTGTGATTGACCCGCCCGACCCTACGCCAACAAACTCACCAATGTCACCCAAAGCTAGGGTGTATGAGGTTGTCTTGTCTGACCCTGACTGCGGAATGTTCTTGTATCCAACCGCATTAGTTCCGTCAACCGTACAAGCACTCAAAGTTCCAGATGTAGGCGTTCCAAGTACAGGAGTTACCAAGGTCGGGGTGTTAGCAAAGACTAATGCGCCAGTTCCCGTCTCGTCTGTTACCGCCGCAGCCAGATTTGCAGATGACGGGGTTCCAAGCCAAGTTGCTACACCAGTTCCGAGAGATGTCAGTCCCGTTCCACCGTAAGCAGTTCCAAGCGCATTGGTTGGGGTCAAACTTGTAGCCGTGAGCGCACCTGTGCTTGGGTTAAATTGGAGCTTGGTAGACGATACGTCTAGCGTTGCTTCCGTACCCGTAGTCAGTTCACTAAATGTTATGTAACGGGTTGCGTTGGTTGTGGTGTCATCCGTGATGGTCACGCCGTTAGCGTTAGCTTGCCAAGTTGGAGCTGACGCACCGTTAGAGGTTAGGACATAGCCCGCAGTCCCTGTTGATCCAACCAAAGAAATCGTGCCACTCACCCCAAGGTTGGTAAACGATCCAGCCGCAGCCGTGGTCTGACCAATACTCATGTTATTGATCGTTCCCAAGCTCGTTGGCGCAACCTCTATCGATCCAGCACCCGTAGGCTTGATATGAACGTGACCCGTCCCCGTGGGACTAATATCAATCTGGGCGTTAGTCCCGTTCATATTTGTGGAGACATCTAGGCTCACATTGTTGCCACCGCCACCACCCCATTGAAGCTGGGCTACGCCAGAAGCGTTTCGCAATGCACCGCCAGCCGATGTTGCAGCGTCAAAATACGGGCCAACAAACTTGGTCGTTGCCGTAATGGTCGTGCCAGAAATAGTGTTTGCGGTCGTGTTTCCGATAGTCGGCGGGGAAGATAGGTCTAGCGTTCCACCTAAAGTGATGGTTCCAGAGCCTGTAATTGGGCCACCGGTCAAAGTCAATCCGTTTACCGTTCCCGCAGTTCCTACGCTAGTTACTGTGCCTGTGGTAGGCGTTGCCCATGACGGAACACCAGAAGCCAAGGTCAATACCTGACCATTAGAGCCCGTTGCAAGGAAAGTTGTAGCCCCTGCGCCTGTTTGGTATGGGACATTCCCAGAAACCCCGCCAGCAAGGTTTGTAGCCGTTGTAGCGGTAGTCGCAGTCGTTGCCGTGGTAGCAGTCGCAGCGTTACCTGAAATTGACCCCGTAATTGTTGCGCTGACCGTCAGACCTGATAGGGTTCCGACCGCCGTAATGCCTGTGTATGAGCCAGAAATCCGCGCAGAATCAATGGTTCCAGACGTAATTTGGGAGGCCGCAATAGCGATATTGGTGTTGCTTGCCGCCGTCAGTTGGCCTTGCTGGTTTACGGTAAATGTGGCTACGGCAGAGCCCGAACCATAAGATGCAGGGGTGACTGCGGTATTTGCTATGTTAAATGTGTCACCCGTGGTCAGGGTTAGCCCTGTGCCAGCAAAGTAAACGCCACCGACAGAGAAGTTATTCCAGTTGACCGCAGTTACGCCAAGAGTGCCTCCGGGTTGTGCGGTGCAATACCAAGCCGACCCAGCCAGACCGCCCTCAGTCACAAAGACTAAGGCAGAGACCAGCTCGTCCCATGCGTTAGCGTCAGCAGACCTTGCCCAAGCACCACTTGCGGCTACATAAATGCCGTTATCGTAAGCATTTGTTTGGTTTTTAACTAAAACCCTGTCTCCAGCCACTACCGCTACGGTGTCAATGGTCTGAGCGCCTGAGAGCGTAATATTTGCAGTCGTTGCCGCTACTACCGGTTGCTTCCAAGAGATTCCCAATGCAAGGGAGTCAACGTACAGCTTGGTTGTCAGGTCGTTGTTGCTGACCGGCTGGTTAGTTGCGCTAGCCGTGGTAAACGCACCTGCCGCAGGGGTTGTGACACCAATAGTTGTACTGTTGATCGTACTATTGGTAATCGTCACCCCGTCCAAATTGGGGTTAGTCGGGGCATAAAACGGCAGTCCCGCTGGCCCGATGAACGAAATAATGTTGTACGGGTACAGGGGCTCAAAAGTCCCCTGAACCGAAACGATGTTGGTCGTTTGGGTATTAGCGGTCTGGTTAGACATGGTGAATCCTTATTCGGTAGCCACCAACGTAATGTATAAGGTGTTAGTGCCTGATGAGATGCCCTTGATGTACAGATTTGGGGCTCCGCAATCAATAATCATTGGGTAGATCATATTTGCCGGTAAAACTAGCGAGCCAGCATTACCCGTAGACGCAATCGCGGGGGTGTCCATATTGCTTGAAGTCGTGCCAAAGGTCACGGCAGCTCTACCCGTCCCGGTGTTCAACAAAGCCACGCGGTAGGCGCGGGTTGGGGTGTTGGGAACGATTTGGAGCGCAGAGGACGCAGAAGTTGTGAGATCCAACGCATAGGTTGCGCTAAGAATTTTGATTTGGTTCATGGTTCACCTCAGATGTTGGTTGTGAAATTATCCTACTTTTAAGCCAATTTCCAATATGTCCTTCAAAGATTTTATTGCCTATGTGACCCATGTTGATTTCTGGGTCTAACCAGACCTGACCGCCTATCTCTCTCCACCGCTTACAGAACGAAAAGTCCTCCCCGTACTTCCACTTCTTTTCAGGGTCAATAAACGATTCAAACAAGGGGTAGAACTGGTTGTTAACTGCGGCATCGTGATAAAACGTATCTGGATACGCCTCAATCATCTTGGCTACGCAATTTTTTGTGATTTTCAAAAAGCCCGTGGGAACGCGATCCACCTCTAAAAGTCCTGTTTTTGGGTCAGCTTCAAGGTACTTTCGTTCCTCAATCCAGCCGATATTGAACTTTAGCGGATCAACCCTTGCAGGGTACGCCCCAGCCACAAAGTCTACCGGGTGGTCGATTAGCTTACATAAAGCGCCCGCCTCCCACGCAACGTCTGAGTCAATAAAGACCAGCTCATCGCAATCGGAGTGGTAGAAATTGGTTGTTATTACGCCTCTGCAATCTGCAATTAGGGCGTTACCTACGTCATCCACGAATGTGAACCGGTCACCACGTTTAATTAGGGTGATGCAGTCCGTCATTAGGGAGCGCATTGTTCCCATGTGAACCACGCCTGTGTAGGCGGGCATTGCCAACATTATGTGCTTCATGCGATTCCTAAAAATAAGAAAAGCCACCCCTTTTGAGGGCGGCTTCTCCGTAGCTTCAAAACATCTTAGGCGGTAATGCCAATGTTTTGCAATGCAGTAATGATGCTATTGACGCGGGCGCAAACGTCAGCGGTTGTAGCTGTCGTTGACACTAACGCGGTGATAGCACCGGCTTGAACCACAGGGGTCTCGCCATAAAAACCAACCTTGCCACCAACGATGCCCAATAGGACACCGTCAGAGGCGTTACCGTTAAATAGGTAATTGGTCGTTTGGGTACTTGCTGCGCCGGGATTTGACATGATTTAGGTTCCTTTTCTAATTAAGCCGCAACTCGGCAAGCGAGTTCGGGGTAGAGGGGAGCCCAACCGTAGAGAACGTCTAAGCGGGTGGGGATCGAGTCGTTGTTGATCGTGTATTGACGAACAACGCGGATTGAGAGACCCAACTGCTTGTCGCTCGCACGACCGGCAAAGTGAACACCGTCTGGCAACTCAAGGTCGGCAGTCGCTAACGTGAACGCGTTCTTGTGGAACACCAAGTTCTGCGGGCTGACTTTACCGGTCTTATCGAACGGCGTGACAACTGCGGTCGAGGAGGTCGAAAGAACGGATACGTTTTGGAACTGACCAGCCGTGATGATGGCGGGCGAAACGATCACGGAGGCAGAGCCACCGGAAGTAATCGTTACGTCAGCGGTCACGACAAAGTTACGCAGAACATTACCGCCGTATGGCTGACGGTTCTGTGGGTTGACTGCAAACACGCCAGCAATCTGGATGGTATCGCCTTGCTTTAAGCCAGCGTTAGCGGTAGCAGCAGAGATTGTGATCGTGGATGTAGAAGCCCAACCAGTTGTCAGCGAGCCGGTAAAGGTGCTGGTGTTGGTCGAAAGGGTTGCCGTGGCATAAGAACCGTATGTGTGCGACACAATGTTCTGATCCATGTACCAGTTCATACCAATGGTGTCTTTGCCCATCATGCCCTTCTCGTACTGACCAGAGATAGTGCCTTGTGGGTTAAAGAGACCCTTGAGCGAGCCAACGATTGACGCACCGGTAAAGGGGTCAACAACGCAAGAACGCTTGCCATCACGGGGTGAGCCTTCACCGTCCAGATAAGCCTGTGCGGTCAAGAACGTAGCGATGTCAGAGGGAACTGTACCAGCCGTACCCACCGTGTTAGCGGTGTTGTCCGTAGCCATTGTCGTGCCATCAAAGTCCATTTTGTTGGCGATAGCAGCGATTGCGGGCTTCAGAACGCGGTCAGAGAACATATCCAACGACAGAGCCAGATCCTGTGTGGTGAACTGGGTATCAACGTGGAACTGGGTTGAGAGGGTAACGGGGACGGATGTCTCGTTAAAGTCCTCTACGTTAAGCGCAGGGCCAGTAGTACCGATAAAACGACCGGGACGGCGTACGTTTACGGTGTTACCAATCTTAGCGCCAGTAACCGCAAATTGCTCGTCATAAGAACGGTCAACGCGGGCCGTGAACGTAAGTTCGTTTTCCAAGACCATCAACGCCTCGTTGGTGATCATGGAGATGGTTAGCAAATTATTTGCCATTTTTAATTCTCCAAAAAGGTTAAGGTTGCCCTATTACCGAATCTTCCCCGCAAGGCGAGCAGCCTTCCATTGCTGGTAGGTTCCATGAAACGCTCGGTCTGAATCCAAACCAGTTTCCACGGCGCTACTGCTTGCCTTGATAGGCGAAATCGGCGCAGGGGCGTTCGATTTCTTAGCCACAGGTTCCTTTTTGCTAGGATTCGCAGTCTTTTCAAACTTTGCCTCCAACTTCCCAATCTCGCGTAGTTGCGCGGTCAATGACTTGTCCGCAAGGGAACGTGCGTAGTCCGGGTTGTCGGCTAGGTAGTAAAGGATTTCAGGCCCAAACTCACTATCGACAATTGATTCCCCAACCGGTGCGCTAACTGGTATGTCCCCAGCAGCCGCGATTGTGTCCTCGTAATCCGGCAGATTTGCCTTTGCAGTTTCTACGCGCTTTTGGAACTCGACTTGTTTACGGCTCTGTTCTTCTTGCGCCCGCCTAGACATCTCTTGTTCATCACGCTCCCGCAACTTCTTATCCGTAGTCCACTCAGCCAGAGCTTCAGCATATTCCAGCGCATCATTAAACTGGCTTGGATCGGGTTTGGGGTCTGGATCTGCCGGTTCTGCTCTCGCAGGGTTAGCCTTAGTCTCCAGCTCCTTGATCCGATTCTCCAGCTCTTGACGGGCTTGGCGCTCACGATCCGCTTCTTGGCGGGCCGCTTCACGCTGCTTAGTCAGTTCTGAAAACCGCTTCTCAAGTTTTGGGTTTTGCTTCTTTTCACCTGTCGCAGCCTCGGTTTCGCTTGGTTCACTCGCCTCGGTCTCAACCACCGGCTCCGCTGGTGCGGCCTCAATGGGAGTTCCATCTGACGCTAAACCTAATTTTGCTAACGAAAACTCAGCTAAATTCTCACTCGTTACAACTGTTGAAGCCTGTTTCCGGGCCTCTGGTGCTGCTTCGGACATGGATTACTCCAAGAATAAACCCAATGAACCCATTGGTAGGTAATTCGTATTACAAACTGTTTCCCAATAGTTGTCAACTATTTGCTATTTGTTGCTCCTGTTGCAAGAACGGGTTCGATGACTGATTGACTTCAGCTTCCGCAAACGCGGCTACTTGAGCCTGTTCCGCATCCTTCTCGGCTATGACCTGACGTAGCTCGCCAATGTCCATCCGCTTCAAGAGCATCTTGGTCACCGCATCGAGCTCGGCCTTATTCTGATTGGCCTGAGAGTTGAGGATCTGCTGGTTGACCTTGGCCTCGTTGATGGTGTCGGTGTTGTACGCCCGCGAGGTGACATCCATGAGCTTCCTCTTGGTCTCGCCATCCTGTCTCAGCATCTCAACGTCACTTCGGTACTGCTTCTCAAGCTCCATAGCCGCAATCATCTGTTGCATATCGGCAATCTGCTTCTGGGCTTGCATGAGCTGCATCTGAATCTGTGGCGGGATTTCGGACTTATCGTCAATCTGGGCCAGCGGGTTGTTAGCCGCCAGACGGTCGGCAATGACCTCAGCCCCCGGAAAGTCCATGTTGCGGAACACCAAGTCACCCGCAAGGTTAAAGAGTTCCTGATTGGTAGAGATCATGGGCATCATGGCCTCGACAGCCTCTTGACGCTTACTTTGGTAGCCGGGGCCGGTGTCCATGTAGACATCGTATTCGCCAACGGTTACGTCATTAAGAACCTTTTCCACGCCCATCTCGTCCTGAGTCCGTTGGTTCAAGGTAACCATTTCGGGTTGCCCATCGTAGCCAATGATCCGCAGAACTCGCTCTCGGTCGTAAATCTTGGGTATCAGGTCTAGGATGATTCGACCCGTGTGTTTCATCGACCGCACAAGGTTGTCGTAGTAGTGGAAGTTGGTCATGTCCTGTTGCATCTGCTGACCACGGATGGCCTTGCCAGACATATTGCCTTGGGGCAACTGGGACGGATCAAAAATACCGACTACTGACTGTAAGTCCTTATCGATAGACATCGCAGCCGCAATAACCCCGGCGGGCGGTGGCTCTGGCTGGAGACGCTGAGGAGCTGGAGCTTCTTTTCCATTGATGTCTGTCTGCTTGTAGCGCAAGACCGGCATGGACTTGATGTTAGCTTGCGCCCACTCGTTCTCATGGCCTTCGTCCTGACCTTCCGCAAGGAGCCACTTGGCCTTGGGAGCCAGAGCGATACTCTCGGTCAAGCTGGTCTGCCAGTAGTTGTACATACGCTGTGCGTCTTTGGCGTTTCGCACCAAGCCGTACTTCTTGCGCTTGTCCTCAACCGTGAGCTGCTGACCGTAGACCGGAACCACGGGGATGTAACGCCCTGACCAATCGCGCTCCTCAAGGATCTCTAGTCCTGTGAGCTTGCACCACTTGATCTGCTTACGCATGGTCTCGCGCTCGCCCACCACCATAATCCCTGCCGCAGCTAGGATCTCAGGGCTTGGGGCCTCGTCCTTGTAAACCTTTGTCCCGTCAGACAGGAGCAGTAACTTGGTCTTTTTGCGCTCAACGTAGAAATACTCGGCTACGCGAATGTCCTCTTTTTGTACCCAATCAGGGTCAAAGTCACCCGTTCCGCGCTGGTTGAAGTCACCGCCGTCATCGGCTCCGGGGTACTGGATCTTGAAGTCATCCTTAGACATCAGGGTAGTAATCAAGACCTTCTCAGCGTCTGAGCCGTCAGGCTGGATGGAGTTGGGGTCAAAGTAGACCGAGAACGGGTTGTCGATAGGACGGATGTAGATTTCCTGATCAAAGGAATCTTCACGGACGTAGTCAGTAATGACCCGCCAGTAGCCCCAGCCAATCCGCACCGCGTACTCACCGGCGGTATCGTAGGCAGTGTCTGCGTCTGAGTTGACTTCTATATGCTTGAAGATCCCGGTGATGACATCCGCAACCTTTGCATTGGCCTCGGAGTTCATGGAGTGAGCCCGCATCCGGGGGCGGCCCTGACGCATCTGGTTGACTATCTGTCTAACGTAAGCGTCTAGCTTATTGATGGTCAGACAGGGTCTGGCCTCAAGGTGGCGGGAGTTCTGAACCTCAATGGGCCATTGGTCACCAGAGGAAAACTTTAGGTCATCGAGACCCTTTTGCCGGTTCTCGGTGTCGGCCTCGTTAGAGAACTTAAGAAAGTCTATGGCTTCCTGTATGCGGGAATCCGCAGGGATAGCACTCGGAACGTCTACTTTTGCCATGTTTTAGCCCATCCATGAGCCCGGAATTTGGTAGACCGGCTTCTTTGGCCCTGCCTTCCGGGGTTCGTTTACCACCAATCCAATGTACCGAAACGCATCCGCACCATGAGAATAGATGTCGTGCAGAGGCGATTTCGAGAACTGTTTCGTATCTGGATCAACATCATACCGATAGTGCCTCAGACATTGTAGCCCCTGATAGCAATTTTCTTTATCAAAGTAACACTTTTGGAAAATCGTGCGGGCCGCGTTGATTGAGTCCGTGACCGGTACTCTGGGTAGGATCTGAACCTTGTAGTTTGCTCCCCTGACTATGTCCGCAATCGACCTACCAGCAGCCGCCAAGGTTGTGTTCTCCGCGTCATGGGGTAGCCAAATGGTGTCGTAAACGTAGCCCAAGGATTGAAGCTGGGCCAAGTAGTAGCTCATGGTCTTTTGGTTGTCCTCAAGGTAGCGGATCAACCGGATCTCAAAGCCTATAAACTGGATGAACCAAATAGCCGTGTTATCTGCCCAGCCTAAGTCGAATACCGCGTGGACGGGCTTGATAGCGTCATAGGGGACTTTAGTGATCCGACCGTCCATCTCTGCCATGTTCATCTCTTGAGCAAAAACTGCGCCGTCTACTGTCCTACGACATAAGCCTTCCCAGACGTTCAAGTAGGCGTTGTGGTCGTGGATCTCTAGGTTCTCTTTTTCCTCCCGCAGGGTTTGGGGGAACCACGGGTTATCGCGCCAAGTAATCTTTTGGACTATCGCGTTCTCAGGCGGGCTTATGACAAAACGCTGGTAGGTTTCGTCAGTCTCTAGTTCTGGGTTAAAGGTGATCCATATCTCGGAGTTGTCCCTACGGATGGTTGGGATCAGGACGTTCCAGCTAGTCTTGGAGATGGTCTGGGCTTCCTCGCACCAGCAGATGTCTACGCCCTCAAAGGACTTGATAGACATGATGTTGTTCTTTAGTCCCGCAAAAAAGAACTCGGTTCCGTTCTTGCCCTTGATCGAAATGTTCGTTACCTCGTAGAACTCAGATAAGCCCAACTGCTCAATCTGGTCGGCTAGGAGCTTATGGACTGAATCCTTAATGGATACCTGAAACTCACGGGCGCAGAGGATTCGTAGTGGGTCTTTGGCTCCCTTGATTAGTAGGGCTCTGGCTACTCCCCAAGACTTAGCTCCCCCTCGGCCTCCGTAAAGAACCTTATACCTTTTGGCCTCAAAGAGGCACGCAAGTTTTACCGGGAACTCTGCCTTGGCTACCGCCTGTTCCAGCAGCTCGCGGTCAGACATCTATGGTTTCTGGCGGTTTAATGAACGTGACCTGTATGGCGTTCAGTATAGGTGAGCCGTCAGCGTTCTCCATCTGGTTAATCTGGATCGCCTTGCCGTCTAGCCTGTCTATGACTTCCTTGACAGCCCAAGCCTCTCCCAGCTCTGCCTGAGTCAAGAGGGACTCAACTATCCTTGGTAGTCTCTGAGGGTTCTGTACTAACGCTTTTCGCAAAGCATCATGGAACATCTTCCCCTTTACAGCATTTGTATTACCTATCGGTGCGGCCATATTGATTAACTCAATCTATAAGTTCCTAACACGGAATTAAGATTGTGAACTGTTTGTGTTGTACTTGCAACCTTTTTGTAGTAACCTGTTTGTTCTATTAGGAGAATAACTATGGCTAAAAAAATTGTAGCTTATTGTGGGATTGAGGATGATTCACGGGACGGTTACCTTAAATGGGATAAGACTTACCTAGAGATGAGTCACGCACAAAAGTTGAAATTTGTAACTGATGTCATCAATGAGCTGGCAGTTGAACATAGGTTCTTAATCCGCGTTATCGAGAATATAAAAACTGCATCAAAGGGTCTAGGGCTTCCTCAGTAAACTTTTCCCCTTGGTGGGACTTGAGCATTGAGGAAAAGGTTGCGTCATCCGATTTACCCGCAGCTCGGTTCTTAGCGAATAACTGGGGGAATAACAGTTCCGCAGGGGCTCCAAGGTTACCGCTTTGTGCCTGTAAGCCGCCCAGATATCTTCCGGGGATACCGGCTGAGTAGGATTGGTGCGTGTAAGAGGGAATTTGGATTTCTCGTCCGGGGATTGCCTCAAAAATGGTCTGCCCCATAAATCCCTTTTGTAGCCTTGGGTCAACAAAAGCCTCTAACGCATCCTCATAGACCGGAAAGCCTTGTTTCTGGAACTCGTCCTTGTACATGAGCTGGGAGATAGCCGTCCGCAACTGACCGGGGGTAAAGTCTTTTGTAGTTCTCTGGGACATTAAAATTTCCATGTCTGGCGAAATGATGCTGGTCGATAGGTTTTTAAACGGGTAAGTTTTGACGCTGTTACCTTCTGCGTCTTTTTTGATTACCGAAAACTCACGCAAGCTTCTGTCAAAGTTCTTTACAGCTTTTACAGATGGCTGTATTGCGTCAAGTTGCCGTACCAGACCTTGAGCCTGATGGTGGCTAAAATCTATTGACCGTGGCCCGCCAGCCAAAAAAACCCCCAAAACATCGTCACCGGCAAACTTTTCAAAATTCTTAATCTTATTAGCCGCTGCGGTTGGTTCAGACGCATAAGCTATGTCCTCAGCCACGTTGGATTGAACCAGCGGATACTGGAAGCCGCCTTGTTGAGTTACCGGTTTTGACAGGGGTACGCCCTTGATTTGTGAAACATCTTTCCCTATTGCAGACGTATCACCAAATACGGGAACCAGCGTTTTGCCAACCAGCTTCTCAGGATTAAACGCAATCTCACTAATTGTGGTCAGTCCGGGTGTTGGGGTGGCTATTGTTTGGCCTCCAGCCCGCATTTCCTCGCGCCGACTGACTGCGGGAATTTTAAGTGCTTTCTCAAGTTTTGTAATTGCTGACTTGTCCGCAGGGGTAAGGTTTGGCTTGTCCCCGTAGAGCAACTCTCGGACAGTCTTGCCGCCAACCCTTGCGCCCATGCCTAATGACCCAGCCGGTACGCCACCGCTGGTCGCAAGTCCGCCTCCGAACATATTGAGCGCCGTGTTCAGGGCTTCTTCTTCGTCCAGAACCT
>Ga0247831_1002029_pt1 | contig 34840 bp, 34 predicted proteins | sample LaCruzMarch2015__9_FD_192406 | JGI IMG/M metagenome (GOLD analysis project Ga0247831, IMG submission 192406) | Freshwater microbial communities from meromictic Lake La Cruz, Castile-La Mancha, Spain - LaCruzMarch2015_1m | ecosystem: Environmental > Aquatic > Freshwater > Lake | place: Spain...
TTAAAAAAATATTTATTGTTTAATTATTTTTTTTATTTAAAAAATATTCAATAAAATTTAAAAATAAATAAAATTACTAAAAAATAAAAAACAAATTTTAAATTTTAATTGATAATTTTATAAAATATTTTTTTAACTTAATCAATGATTTATTGTATATTGAATTATACAACAGCCCGAATGATATCCAATTAATTTTATCTTGATTTTTTTCTAATAGATGGATAGCATTTGAATTTTTTGATAAACAATTCCAATTAATTTTATCTATATTTTTTGTTAATAATTCTATAGCAGAAGTATTTGTTGATAAAAATTCCAATTATTTTTTTCAAGTAATCCAATTGCTGATGGATTTTTTGATAAAAATTTCCAATCTATCTTATCTTGATTTTTTCAAGTAATCTTATTGCATTATGATTTAATGATAACATACTCCAATTAATTTTATCTATATTTTTTTCAAGTAAATTTATTGCATTTGGATTTCTTGATAAATTAATCCAATCAATTTTATCTATATTTTGTTCAAGTAATCTTATTGCATTTGGATTTTTTGATAATAAAATCCAATTAATTTTATCTTGATTTTTTTCTAATAAATCAATAGAATTTGGATTTAATGATAAATTTGTGAAATTAATATTATCTTCACAAATCCAATACAGTAATTTATACATTTTTGATTAATCAACCAAAAAATAAAAATTATAATTTTTAAAATCAATTTTTAAAAGATATCAAATCCCCAATTTGTCCATTTATCAAAATTTCGCGGATGAAATAAGTTCATCATTAATTCTTCTCCAAAACTATTTTTTAGTCGATTCCTCAAAAAATCATAATCTATTTCAAATATATTTGGATTTGTTGATAATAATTCCCAATCGATTTTATCTTGATTATTTTTTAATATATTTATTGCATTTGGATTTAATGATAAATATTTCCAATCAATCTTATCTATATTTTTTTCAAGTAATTCTATTGCATTAGGATTTAATGACAATAATTGCCAATTAATTTTATCTTGATTTTTTTCTAATAATTTTATTGCAGAAGGATTTCCTGATAAAATTCTCCAATTGATCTTTTCAAAATTTTGTTCAAGTAAATCTATTGCTGATGTATTTGATGATAAATATTCCCAATTAATTTTATCTAAATTTTTCTCTAATAAATCTATTGCTGATGGATTTTTGGATAAACATAACCAATTAATTTTATCAAAATTTTTTTTTAATATATCTATTGCAGATGAATTTCTTGATAAAAAAATCCAATTAATTTTATCTTGATTTTTTTCAAGTAATTCTATTGCTGAAGGATTTGCTGATAAGAAATTCCAATTAATTTTATCTTGATTTTTTTCAAGTAAATTTATTGCTAAAGGGTTCAATGATAAAGAATACCAATTAAGTTTATTTTTATTTTTTTTTAATAAATAAATTGTTGAAGTATTAGTTGATAAGTAATTCCAATCAATTTTATCTTGATTATTTTCAAGTAAAATTATCGCTGATGTATTTTCTGATAAATATTGCCAACTAAGTTTATTGATATCTATCCAATTAAGTAATTTATACATATTTATATATTTATAATAATTTTTTATACTATATTTTAAAAAATCAATTTTTAAAAGATATCAAATCCCCAATCAGTCCATTTATCAAAATTTCGTGGATGAAATCGGTTCATCATTAATTCTTCTCCAAAACTATTTTTTAAACGATCTCTCAAATAATCATAATCTATTTCAAATATATTTTTATTAAATGATAAATAATAAAAATTAATCTTATCTTGATTTTTTTGTAATAAATCAATTGCAGATGAATTTTCTGATAAATTATCCCAATCAATTTTATCTAAATTTTGTTCAATTAAACTTATTGCAGATGTGTTATGTGATAAATATTCCCAATTAACTTTATCTTGATTTCTCGTTAATAAATCTATTGCAGAAGTATTCATAGATAACATTGTCCAATTAATTTTATCTTGATTTTGTTCTAATAAATGAATTGCTGAAGGATTTTTTGATAAATAAAACCAATCAATTTTATTAGGATATAATTCTAATAAATAAATAGCAGATGGATTTAATGATAAATTTCTCCAATAAATTTTATCTTGATTTTTCATTAATAAATTAATTGCATTAGAGTTTAATGATAGATGATTCCAATTAATTTTATCTTGATTTTGTTCTAATAAATTTATTGCAGAAGAATTTCTTGAAAGTTGATGCCAATTAATTTTATTTTGATTTAATCTTAATAAATCATTTGCAGATGGATTTTCTGATAAAGAAAGCCAATCAATTTTATCTTTATTTTTTTCAAGTAAATCAATTGCATTAAAATTTAATGATAAAAAATCCCAATCAATTTTATCAATATCTATCCAACTTCGCAATTTATACATATTTGATGATTAAAAATAAAATAAATATTATAAATTCATAAAATCAATTTTTAAAAGATATCAAATCCCCAATTTGTCCATTTTTCAAAATTTCGTGGATGAAATCGATTCATCATTAATTCTTCACCAAAACTATTTTTTAGTCGATTCCTTAAAAAATCATAATCTATTTCAAATATATTTGGATTTTTTGATATATAATGCCAATTAATTTTATCCTGATTTTTTTCAAGTAATTGTATTGCATTAGGATTACTTGATAAACTATTCCAATAAATTTTATCTTGATTTTTTTTTTAATATATCTATTGCATTTGGATTTCTTGATAAAAGAGTCCAATCAATTTTATCTAAATTTTTTTCTAATAAATGAATAGCATTTGGATTTAATGATAAATTTCTCCAAACAATTTTATCTTGATTTTTTTCAAGTAAATTAATTGCTGAAGGATTATTTGATAAAAAATTCCAATCAATTTTATCTTGATTTTGTTCTAGTAATCCTATTGCATTAGGGTTTAATGATAATAAATACCAACAAATTTTATCTTGATTTCTTGTTAATAAATCTATTGCATTAGGATTTAGTGATAAATATTTCCAATTAATTTTATCAATATTTTTTTATAATAAATTTATTGCACAACTATTATCTGTTAATTGCATCCAATTAATTTTATCAAAATTTTTTTCAAGTAATTTTATTGCAGATGAATTTTTAGATAACCAAATCCAATTAATTTTATCTTTATTTTTTTCCAATAAATTCATGGCATTTGGATTTTCTGATAAAAATGCCCAATGAATATTATCTTTATTTTTTTCTAATAAATCTATTGCATTTAAATTTTCTGATAAATATGACCAATTTAGATTATTTTCATTAATCCAAGATCGCAATTTATACATATTTGATGAATTATTTAAAAAATAAAAATTTTTGTTTTTTTAAAATCAATTTTTAAAAGATATCAAAACCCCAATTTGTCCATTTATCAAAATTCCTTGGATGAAATCGATTCATCATTAATTCTTCTCCAAAACTATTTTTTAGTTTATTTCTCAGAAAATCATAATCTATTTCAAATATATTTGGATTGCTTGATAAAAATCCCCAATCAATTTTATCTTGATTTTTTTTTAATATTTCTATTGCATTTGGGTTTAATGATAAAGATTGCCAATCAATTTTATCTAAATTTTTTTCAATTAATTCTATTGCATTATAATTAGTTGATAAATTATTCCAATCAATTTTATCTTGATTTTGTTGTAGCAAACATATTCCATTTGGATTTTCGGATAAATATGACCAATTGATTTTATCTTGATTTTTTTTTAATAAATTAATTGCATTTGGATTTAATGATAAATATTTCCAATCAATATTAAGGCTGTTGTATAATTTACTATACAATAAATCATTGATTAAGTTAAAATATTATTTTATAAAATTATCAATTAAAATTTAAAATTTGTTTTTTATTTTTTAGTAATTTTATTTATTTTTAAATTTTATTGAATATTTTTTAAATAAAAAATAATTAAACAATAAATATTTTTTAAATTTTTTAATAATATTTTTTAAAAATATTAAAATTATTAGTAGTTTAACATTATCTTAACAATAATAATACAATATATTAAAAAATATATATAAATTTAATATTAATTTATTAAAAAAATAAAAAACAAATTTTTATTTTTAGTTGGTATTTTAATAAAATAACAAAAAATATTTACCGATAAAACATTGATAACTGATTTATACAACAGCTCCATTATCTATATTTTTTTCTAATATATGTATTGCATTAGAATTTTGTGATAAATAATGCCAATCAATTTTATCAATATTTTTTTCAAGTAATAATATTGCCAAAGAATTCCCTGATAATTTTTCCTAATAAATCTTATCTTGGTTATTTTCAAGTAAAGTTATTGCTAATGAATTTCCTGATAAAAAAGACCAATCAAAATTATCTTTGTTAATCCAATTACACAATTTATATTTTTTTATGAATCAATAAAAAAATAAATTTATAATTTTAAAATCATTTTTTACACCTTTGTACAATTAAAACACCGATTTTAATAAAATACTTAAAATAATAAATTATATTAACAATGAATAGTAAGAAGTCTATATTGATTAGTTTATTAGAGGTCTGAATTATTACGATGATAATCGGTTAAGCTATATGCAAAATAATTCTTTTTTACTTATTACACGATGGGTTATAATCAAATTTTTACTAATTTATATTATTTTTCTCTGTTAATTCGGCGTTTTAATTGTGCAAAGTTGTTAAAAGAAAAAGGTAAATAAATCAGGTGATTTATCCCAATTAATTTTATCAACTTTTTTTTCTAATAAAATAATAGGTTTTCTCAATATATTTTGGGGTCGATCTCTTAAAAAATTGTAATCTATTGTATATATATCTTTTGATATTAAACTCCAATCAATGTCATTGAGACCTTTTTCTAATAAATAGACTAAATTTGGATTTTTTGATAGATGAGATCTATCAAAAAAATAGGGTTTTAGATTAAAACATGCTAAGTCACATAATCTAGTTGATAAAGGTGTATTACCTCTCAAAATTACTATAAAAGATCCTTCACCCAGATAGGATTCAATTATCTTATATATTTCTTGAGGTAAATATGTAGTCATTAAATTTTTTTTAACTATGATAAATTAACTAATATATGATAAATTAACTAATATATGATAATATTAATACTCAGTAAATTTACTATCATTTTTAATTTAATAATATATTTACTTAGTAATATAGTCATCACATTTTATAATTCTACCAAAATTTTAATAATTATTTTTATATCTATTGTTGATGGATTTCTTTATAAAAAATCCCAATTAATATAATTAATATTAATCCAAATTCTTAATTTATACATATTTTAAAAGATATCAAAACCCCATCCAGTCCATTTATCAAAATTCTTTGGATGGAATAAGTTCATCATTAATTCTTCACCAAAACTATTTTTTAGTCGATTCCTCAAAAAATCATAATCTATTTTAAATATATTTGGATTTAATGATAAATATTCCCAATCAATTTTATCTTGATTTTTTTCTAATAGATGAATAGCATTTAGATTTAATGATAAATAATTCCAATTAATATTATCTAAATTTTTTTCAAGTAATCCTATTGCATTAGGATTTTTTGATAAATTATTCCAATTAATTTTATCTTGATTTTTTTCTAATAAATTTATTGCATTCAAATTTAATGATAAAAAATTCCAATTAATTTTATCAGTATTTTGTTCTAATAAATTTATTGCTGATGAATTCTCTGATAAAAAATTCCATCTAATTTTATCTTGATTTTGTTCAAGTAATTTTATTGCAGAAGAATTTAATGATAAAATATCCCAATCAATTTTATCTTGATTTTGTTCAAGTAATCTTATTGCATTAGGGTTTCTTGATAAATTATTCCAAATAATTTTATCTTGATTTTGTTCAAGTAATTCTATTGCATTAGGATTTAATGATAAAAAAATCCACTTAATTTTATCTTGTTTTTTTTCTAATAGATTTATAGCATTTATATTGAATGATAACCAATTCCAATGAATTTTATCTTGATTTTTTTCTAATAAATGTATAGCATTTGGATTTTCAGATAAATATGACCAATCTATTTTATCAAAATTTTTTTCTAATAAATTTATTGCATTTGGATTTTCTGATAAATGTGACCAATTTAAATTATCTTCATCTATCCAATTACGTAATTTATACATTTTTTGATTAATTATTAAAAAATCAAATTATAAATTTTTTAAAATCAATTTTTAAAAGATGTCAAAAAATTTCGAATCCCCATCCAGTCCATTTATCAAAATTCTTTGGATGAAATCGGTTCATCATTAATCCTTCACCAAAACTATTTTTTAATCGATCTCTCAAAAAATCATAATCTATTTCAAATATATTTGGGTTTTTTGATAAATATTTCCAATATATTTTATCTTGATTTTTTTCTAATAGACTTATAGCATTATGATTTAATGATAAACATTTCCAATCAATCTTATCTTTATTTTGTTCAAGTATTTCTATTCCATTAGGATTTAATGATAAATAATCCCAAGAAATTTTATCAGTATTTTTTTCGAGTAATCTCAATGCATTTGGATTTAAAGATAAATTATTCCAATCAATTTTATCTATATTTTTTTCAAGTAAATTTATTGCTGAAGGATTTCTCGATAAATATGACCAATTAATTTTATCAGATTTTTTTTCTAATAAATCTATTGCATTAGGGTTTAATGATAACATTTTCCAATTAATTTTATCAATATTTTTTTTAAGTAATCCTATTGCAGATGGATTTCCTGATAAAAAAAACCAATTAACTTTATCAATATTTTGTTCTAATAAATGAATAGCATTTGGATTTATTGATAACCAAATCCAATCAATTTTATCTTTATTTTTTTCTAATAAATGTATTGCATTTTGATTTTCTGATAAATATGCCCAATCAATTTTATCAAAATTTTTTTCTAATAAATCTATTGCATATAAATTCAATGATAAATATAACCAATTTAAATTATTTTCATTTATCCAATTTCGTAATTTATACATTTTTTATGATTTATAAAAATAAAAATTTTTATTTTTATAAAATCAATTTTTAAAAGATTTCAAAACCCCAATCAGTCCATTTTTCAAAATTCTTTGGATGAAATCGGTTCATCATTAATTCTTCACCAAAACTATTTTTTAATCGGTCTCTTAAATAATCATAATTTATTTCAAATATATTTGGATTTTTTGATAAATAATACCAATCAATTTTATCTAAATTTTTTTCTAATAAAGATATTGCATTTGGGTTTAATGATAAATTACTCCAATAAATTTTATCTTGATTTTGTTCAAGTAAATGAATTGCTGAAGGGTTTTTTGATAAATAATACCAATCAATTTTATCTAAATTTTGTTCTAATAAATGAATAGCAGATGAATTTTCTGATAAAAATTCCCAATAAATTTTATCTTGATTTTTTTCAAGTAAATGAATTGCTGAAGGGTTTTTAGATAAAATATCCCAATCAATTTTATCTAAATTTTGTTCTAATAAATAAATAGCAGATGGATTTTCTGATAAAAATTCCCAATCAATATTATCTTGATTTTTTTCAAGATAATTAATTGAATTTGGATTTAATGATAAATATTCCCAACAAATTTTATCTTGATTTTGTTTAAGTAATTCTATTGCACTAGGATTTAATGATAAATTTCTCCAATAAATTTTATCTAAATTTTTTTCAAGTAATCGTATTCCGGATGAATTTTTAGATAACCAATACCAATTAATTTTATCTTTATTTTTTTCTAATAAATATATAGCATTTGGATTTCCTGATAAATAATTCCAATTAATTTTATCAATATTTTTTTCTAATAAATCTATCGCATTTAAATTATCTGATAAATATGGCAAATGAAGATTATCTTCCTTAATCCAATTTCGTAACTTATACATTTTTTAATCATTATAAAAAAATAAAAATTATAAATTATAAAATCAATTTTTAAAAAATATCAAAACCCCATTCAGTCCATTTTTCAAAATTACTTGGATGAAATCTGTTCATCATTAATTCTTCACCAAAACTATTTTTTAATCGATTCCTTAAAAAATTATAATCTATTTCAAATATATTTGGATTTTGTGATAAATTATCCCAATTAATTTTATCTTGATTTTTTTCAAGTAAATGAATTGCATTTGGGTTTAATGATAAATATTTCCAATTAATCTTATCAATATTTTTTTCAAGTAATCTTATTGCATTAGAATTTCTTGATAAATTATTCCAATCTATCTTATCTATATTTTTTTCTAATAAATAAATTGCATTTGGATTTTTTGATAATGAAATCCAATTAATTTTATCTTGGTTTTTTTCTAATAAATGGATTGCATTTGGATTTTTTGATAAAACATTCCAATTAATTTTATCTATATTTTTTTCAAGTAAACTTATTGCATTATGATTTAATGATAAATATATCCAATCAATTTTATCTTGATTTTTTTTAAGTAGTTCTATTGCAAAAGGATTAAATGATAAAATTTTCCAATTAATTTTATCTAAATTTTTTTCTAATAAATTAATAGCATTTGGATTTATTGATAACCAATTCCAATCAATTTTATCAAATTTTTTTTCTAATAAATGTATAGCATTTGAATTTTCTGATAAATATGACCAATCAATTTTATCTAAATTTTTTTCTAATAAATTTATTGCATTTGGATTTTCTGATAAAAATGACCAATTTAAATTATTTTCATTAATCCAAGACCGCAATTTATACATATTTGATTAATCATAAAAAAATAAAAATTATAAATTTAAAATCAATTTTTAAAAGATATCAAAAAATTTCGAATCCCCAATCAGTCCATTTATTAAAATTACTTGGATGGAATCGGTTCATCATTAATTCTTCTCCAAAACTATTTTTTAATCTATTTCTTAAAAAATTGTAATCTATTTCAAATATATTAGGATTTAATGATATTAATTCCCAATTAATTTTATCCTGATTTTTTTCTAATAAAGAAATTGCATTTGGGTTTTCTGATAAATAATTCCAATTAATCTTATCAAGATTTTTTTCAAGTAATTCTATTGCAAAAGGGTTTCTTGATAAATTATTCCAATTAATTTTATCTATATTTTGTTGTAATAAATTTATTGCATTAGAATTTAATGATAAATAATCCCAATCAATTTTATCTTGATTTTTTGTTAATAAATCTATTGTTGAAGGATTAAAAGATAATAATGACCAATTAATTTTATCTATATTTTTTTCTAATAAATTTATTGCAGATGAATTTTCTGATAAATAATCCCAATCAATTTTATCCTGATTTTTTTCAAGTAATCTTATTGCACTAGGGTTTCTTGATAAATATATCCAATCAAGTTTATCTAAATTTTTTTCATGTAATCCTATTGTGTTTGGATTCTTTGATAAATAATACCAATTAATTTTATCTAGATTTTGTTCTAATAAATGTATTGCATTTGGATTTTGTGATAAATATCTCCAATAAATTTTATCTTGATTTTGTTCTAATAAATGTATTGCATTTGGATTTTCTGATAAATATAACCAATCAATTTTATCTTGATTTTTTTCTAGTAAATCTATTGCATTTGGATTTCCTGATAAATATGACCAATCAAGATTATTTATATTAATCCAGTTTCGCAATTTATACATTTAATTATATAATTAAGAAATAAAAATTAAAAATTATAAAATCAATTTTTAAAAGATGTCAAAACCCCAATTTGTCCATTTTTCAAAATTACTTGGATGAAATCGATTCATCATTAATTCTTCACCAAAACTATTTTTTAAACGATCTCTCAAATAATCATAATCTATTTCAAATATATTTGGATTTAATGATAAATATTTCCAATTAATTTTATCTTGATTTTGTTTGAGTAAAGAAATTGCATTTGGATTTTTTGATAAAATATTCCAATTAATTCTATCAATATTTTTTTCAAGCAATTCTATTCCATTAGGATTTACACATAAATATGACCAATTAATTTTATCTTGATTTTTTTCAAGTAAATTTATCGCAGAAGGATTTAATGATAAAATATTCCAATCAATTTTATTTAAATTTTTTTCCAATAGATTGATAGCATTTGAATTTATTGATAACCAATTCCAATCAATTTTATCTTGATTTTTTTCTAATAAATGTATAGCATTTGGATTTTCTGATAAATATGACCAATCTATTTTATCTAAATTTTTTTCTAATAAATGTATTGCATTTGGATTTAAAGATAAATGTAACCAGTTAATTTTATCAAGATTTTTTTCAAGTAAATGTATTGCATTTGGATTTCCTGATAAAAAATTCCATTTAATCTTATTAAAATTTTTTTCTAATAATTCTATTGCATTTGGATTTTCTGATAAAAATCTCCAATTAATTTTATCTAATTTTTTTTCTAATAAACATATAGCTGATGGATTTTCTGATAAATATGACCAATTTAGATTATCTTCGCAAATCCAAAACCGCAATTTATACATATTTGATTAATTATAAAAAAATAAAAATTAAAAATTATAAAATCAATTTTTAAAATATATCAAACCCCCAATTTGTCCATTTATCAAAATTACTTGGATGAAATCGGTTCATCATTAATTCTTCTCCAAAACTATTTTTTAATTTTTCTCTTAAAAAATCATAATCTATTTCAAATATATTTGGATTTAATGATAAATATTCCCAATTAATTTTATCTTGATTTTTTTTTAATAAATCTATAGCATTAGGATTTTTTGATAGATAAAGCCAATTTATTTTATCTAAATTTCTTTCTAATATATCTATAGCATTTGGATTATATGATAAATAATTCCAATTAATTTTATCTAAATTTTTTTCGAGTAAATGAATAGCATTTTTATTTTCTGATAAATATTCCCAATTTATTTTATCTAAATTTTTTTCAATTATATGAATAGCATTTTGATTTAATGATAAAATATTCCAATTAATTTTATCTAAATTTCTTTCTAATAAATGAATAGCATTTATATTAAATGATAGATTATTCCAATTAATTTTATCTAAATTTTTTTCAAGCAAAAATATTGCTGATGGATTTCTTGATAAAGAAACCCAATCAATTTTATCAATATTTCTTTCTAATATATTTATAGCATTTGGATTTTGTGATAAACATAACCAATTAATTTTATCTAAATTTTTTTCAAGTAATCCTATTGCAGAAATATTATATGATAAACAAAACCAATCAATTTCATTTATATTTTCTTCTAGTAAATCAATTGCAGAAGAATTTAATGATAAATATATCCAATTAATTTTATCAATATTTTGTCTAAGTAAATAAATAGCATTTGGATTTTTTGATAATAAATCCCAATTAAGAAAAGATTTATTAATAAAATTATTAAACTTGTACATTATTTATAAATAATATATGAATTAATTATAAAAAAATATAATAATCAATTTTTAAAATATATCAAATAATTTCGAATCCCCAATCAGACCATTTATCAAAATTTCGTGGATGAAATCTATTCATCATTAATTCTTCTCCAAAACTATTTTTTAATTTATCTCTTAAAAAATCATAATCTATTTCAAATATATTATGATTTTCTGATAAAAATTTCCAATTAATTTTATCTTGATTTTGTTCTAATAAATCTATTGCAGAATAATTTTTTGATAAATATTCCCAATCAATCTTATCCATATTTTTTTCTAATAGACCTATAGCTGATGGATTTTCTGATAAATATGACCAATTAATTTTATCTTGATTTTTTTCTAATAAATCTATTGCACATGGATTTAATGATAAATATGACCAATTAATTTTATCTTGATTTTTTTTTAATATATTTATTGCATTTGAATTATTTGATAAAAAAATCCAATTAACTTTATCAATATTTTTTTTTAATATATTTATTGCATTTGGATTATTTGATAAAAAAATTAAATTAATTTTATTTTGATTTTTTTCTAATATATGTATTGCATTTGAATTCTTTGATAAATATATCCAATCAATTTTATCTATATTTTTTTCTAATAAATCTATTGCACATGGATTTAATGATAAATATGACCAATCTATTTTATCAAAATTTTTTTCTAATAAATGTATCGCATTTGGATTTTCAGATAAATATGACCAATCAATTTTATCAAAATTTTTTTCTAATAAATCTATTGCATATGGATTTAATGATAAGTATGACCAATCAATATTATCTATATTAACCCAATTCCGCAATTTATACATTTAATTATATAATTAAGAAATAAAAATTATAATTTTAAAATCAATTTTTAAAAAATCTCAAATCCCCAATCAGACCATTTGTCAAAATTACTTGGATGAAATCTGTTCATCATTAATTCTTCTCCAAAACTATTTTTTAATCTGTTTCTTAAAAAATCATAATCTATTTCAAATATATTTGGATTTTTAGATAATAATTTCCAATTAATTTTATCTTGATTTTGTTTAAGTAAAGATATTGCATTATGATTTTCTGATAAACATATCCAATCAACTTTATCTAGATTTTTTTTTAATAAATTTATTGCATATGGATTTCCTGATAAATAGAACCAAAAAATTTTATTTAAATTTTTTTCAATTAAAGAAATTGCAGATGGATTTTTTGATAATGAAAACCAATTAATTTTATCTTGATTTTTTTCTAATAGATGTATAGCATTGGGGTTCATTGATAAAATAATCCAATTAATTTTATCTTGATTTTGTTCAAGTAAAGATATTGCTAATGAATTTTTTGATAAATAATTAAAATTAATTTTATCTTGATTTTGTTCAAGTAAATTTATTGCATTAGGATTTAATGATAACATAGTCCAATCAATTTTATCTTGATTTTGTTCAAGTAAAGTTATTGCATTAGGATTTAATGATAACATACTCCAATCAATTTTATCTTGATTTCTTTCAAGTAAAGTTATTGCACTAGGATTTAATGATAACATACTCCAATCAATTTTATCTTGATTTCTTTCAAGTAATGATATTGCATTCGGATTTTCTGATAAATATGACCAATTAATCTCATTTATATATTTTTCTAATAGAATTATTGCATTTGGATTTAATGATAATTTAGTTAAATCAATTTTATTAATATCTATCCAATCAAGTAATTTGTACATTTATAATTATGTATAATACTATAAAATTATAAATTTATAATCATTTTTTTTACATTTTCAAACAAATCGTGTATAAAAAATTATTTTTCATATAGTTCCAATAAATTTAATAAATTGATGCGGTTTAAATGTGAAAAGGTAACGAAATTCTAATAAAACATTAAGTTACTATTGTACGGAAAGGTTTAAAATATATCAAATCCCCAATCAGACCATTTTTCAAAATTCTTTGGATGAAATCGATTCATCATTAATTCTTCTCCAAAACTATTTTTTAATCTATCTCTTAAAAAATCATAATCTATTTCAAATATATTTGGATTTTCTGATAATAATTTCTAATCAATTTTAGGAGATGTATTGTTAGTCAAATTTTAATTTATTTATATTTTTATAAAATATATTTTTTGACTAGCAGCACTGGGCCTAATCAATTTTATCTTGATTTTTTTTTAATATATTTATTGCATTAGGATTACTTGATAAATATATCCAATCAATTTTATCTTGATTGGATATATTTATTTCATTAGGATTATTTGATAAAAAAACCCAATTAATTTTATCTTGATTTGTTTCTAATAGATTTATTGCAAATGGATTTAATGATAAATATGACAAATCTATCTTTTTTTTTTCCTAATAAATTTATTGCATTAGGATTATTTGATAAATATTCCCAACAAATTTTATCTTATTTTTTTCTAATAAATGTATTGCATTAGGATTATTTGATAAAAAAACCCAATTAATTTTATCTTGATTTTTTTCAATTAAACTAATTGAAGATGTATTATATGATAAATATTCCCAATTAATTTTATCTTGATTTTTTTCAAGTAAATGAATTGCAGAAGAATTCATTGATAACATATTCCAATCAATTTTATCAATATTTTGTTCAAGTAAATGAATTGCTGAAGGATTTCTTGATAAATAAATCCAATCAATTTTATCATAATATAATTCTAATAAAGGAATAGCGGAAGGATTTTCTGATAAATATCTCCAATTAATCTTATCTATATTTTTTTCTAGTAATCCTATTGCAGAAGAATTCTTTGATAAATAATACCAATCAATCTTATTTTGATTTTTTGTTAATAAATCAATAGCAGATGGATTTATTGATAAATGAACCCAATCAATCTTATTTTGATTTTTTGTTAATAAATCTATTGCAGATGGATTTAAAGATAAATATAACCAATTAATTTTATCAAAATTTTGTTCGAGTAAATTAATTGCATTAGAATTTAATGATAAATATTCCCAATTTAAATTATCTTGATTATCTATCCAATTACGTAATTTATACATGAAAAATATTAATTATAAATAATTATAAATAAATATAATAAAGTTATATTTTAAAATCAATTTTTAATAGATATCAAATCCCCAATCAGTCCATTTATGAAAATTTTTTGGATGAAATCTGTTCATCATCAACTCTTCTCCAAAACTATTTTTTAGTCGATTTCTTAAAAAATCATAATCTATTTTAAATATATTAGAATTTAATGATATTAATTTCCAATTAATTTTATTTTGATTTTTTTCTAATAAATGAATAGCATTTGAATTTAATGATAAATAAAACCAATCAATCTTATCAATATTTTGTTCAAGTAAATTTATTGCTAATGAATTTTCTGATAAAATTTCCCAATGAATTTTATCTTTATTTTTTTTAAGTAAATCAATTGCATTACAATTTAATGATAAATATTCCCAATTAATTTTATCTTTATTTTTTTCTAATAAATGAATTGCATTAGGATTTCTTGATAAATTATCCCAATAAATTTTATCTTGATTTTGTTCAAGTAGATGAATAGCATTCAAATTTCCTGATAAATATTCCCAATCTATCTTATCTTGATTTTTTTCTAATAAATGAATTGCATTTGGATTTGTACATAAAAATGACCAATCAATTTTATCTTGATTTTTTTCTAATAAATGAATTGCATTAGAATTTTTTGATAAATTTCTCCAATTAATTTTATCAAAATTTCTTTCAAGTAATCTTATTGCAGAAGAATTAATTGATAACCCTTCCCAATTAATTTTTTCTATATTTTTCTCTAATAAATTTATTGCAAATGAATTTCTTGATAATAATTTCCAATTAATTTTATCTATATTTTTTTCTAATAAAGATATTGCATTACAGTTTAATGATAAATTTGACCAATCAAGATTATCTTCTTTAATTAATTCTTGTAATTTATACATATTTATTTTTTTATAATATTTTTTATAATAGTATATTTCAAAAATCAATTTTATATCTTTGCACATTTAAAATACCAAATTAACGACGAAAAAATAAACAAAATGTAAAATATATATGACGTTTTGTAGGTAAAAAATAATTATTTTGTATATAGCTTAATCGATTACTGTTATAATAATTCACACCTCTAATGAACAAATCAATATAGACTTCTTAATATTCATTGTTAATAAAATTAATTATTGTTTTTAAGTATTTTATTTATTAAAATCGGTTTTTTAATTGTACAAAGGTTTAAAAATATTCTGTTTTTTCATTATCAAATCCCCAATCAGTCCATTTATCAAAATTCTTTGGATGAAATCGATTCATCATTAATTCTTCTCCAAAACTATTTTTTAATTTATCTCTTAAAAAATTATAGTCTATTTCAAATATACTTGGATTTTGTGATAAATTATTCCAATCTATCTTATCTTGATTTTGTCTGAGTAACGAAATTGCATTTGAATTTAATGATAAATATTCCCAATCTATCTTATCTTGATTTTGTTCAAGTAATTCTATTCCATTCGGATTTAATGATAAATATTCCCAATCAATTTTATCTTGATTTTTTTCTAATAAATGAATAGCATTTGGATTTAATGATAAATATCTCCAATAAATTTTTTCTTGATTTTTTTCAAGTAATCTCATTGCATTTGGATTTTTTGATAAATATTTCCAATCTATCTTATCTTGATTTTTTTCTAATATATGTATTGCATTAGAATTTAGTGATAAATTATTCCAATTAATTTTATCAAAATTTTTTTCTAATAAATTTATTGCTGAAAAATTTCCTGATAAAATTCTCCAATTAATTTTATCAAAATTTTTTTCAAGTAATTCTATTGCATATGGATTTCCTGATAAAAAATACCAATCAATTTTGTCAAATTTTTTTTCAAGTAAATTAATTGCAAAAGAATTTTTAGATAACCAAGTCCAATTAATTTTATCTTGATTTTTTTCTAATAAATGTATTGCATTTGAATTTTCGGATAAATAATCCCAATCAACTTTATCCTGATTTTCTTCTAATAAATGTATTGCATTTAGGTTTTCTGATAAATTATACCAACAAAGATAATCTTCATTTATCCAATCCCGTAATTTATACATTTTTAATTATATATAAAAAAATAAAAAATTATAAATTATAAAATCAATTTTTAAAAGATATCAAAACCCCAATTTGTCCATTTATCAAAATTACTTGGATGAAAACGATTCATCATTAACTCTTCCCCAAAACTATTTTTTAACCGTTCTCTTAAAAAATCATAATCTATCTCAAATATATTAGGATTTTCTGATAAAAAATCCCAATAGATTTTATCCTGATTCTTTTTTAAGATATTTATTGCATTAGGATTTAATGATAATTTTTTCCAATTTATCTTATCCAAATTCTTTTCAAGTAATTCTATCGCACAAGGGTTTCTTGATAAATTATTCCAATCAATTTTATCTAGATTTTTTTCAAGTAATTCTATTGCATTTGAATTTTTTGATAAATGAAACAAATTAATTTTATCAATATTTTTTTCTAATAAATTTATTGCATTTAAATTTTCTGAAAGATATCTCCAATTAATTTTATCTAGATTTTTTTCAAGTAGAGATATTGCAAATGGATTTTTTGATAATAAAATCCAATTAATTTTATCTATATTATTTTCAAATAAAGGCATTGCTGATGAATTTCTTGATAAAAATGACCAATTAATTTTATCTTTATTTTGCTCAAGTAATCCTATTGCTAAAGGATTTTCTGATAGATATTCCCAATAAATTTTATCTTTATTTTTTTCTAATAAATTAATTGCAGTTGGATTAATTGATAAATATAACCAATTAATTTTATCTTGTTTTTTTCTAATAGATGAATAGCATTTGGATTTATTGATAAATTAAACCAATTAATTTTATCTAGATTTTTTTCAAGTAATTCTATTGCATTTGGATTTTCTGATAAAGATAACCAATTAATTTTATTTTGATTTTTTTCTAATAAAGAAATTGCATTTAGATTTAATGATAAATAATCCCAATTAATTTCATCAATATTAATCCAATCCCGTAATTTATACATTTTTAATTATATATTAAAAAAATAAAAAATTATAAATTATAAAATCAATTTTTAAAAGATATCAAAACCCCAATTTGTCCATTTATCAAAATTACTTGGATGAAAACGATTCATCATTAACTCTTCCCCAAAACTATTTTTTAACCGTTCTCTTAAAAAATCATAATCTAATTCAAATATACTTGAATTCATTGATAAATATGAAAGTATAATTTTATTTTTATTATTTTCAAGTAATTCTATTACATTATGATTTGATGATAACTTATTCCAATCAATTTTATCTTGATTATTTTCAAGTAAAGTTAATGCATTTGGATTTTTTGATAAATTACTCCAATTAATTTTTTCTAAATTTTTTTCAAGTAATCCTATTGCATTACAATTTAAAGATAAATTATACCAATTAATTTTATCTTGATTATTTTCAAGTAAAGTTATTGCATTTGGATTTTTTGATAAATATCTCCAATTAATTTTATCTAAATTTTTTTCAAGTAATCCTATTGCATTAGGATTTACTGATAAAAAATTCCAATTAATCTTATCTTGATTTTTTTCTAATAAATTTATTGCATTTTTATTTACTGATAAATTATTCCAATTAATTTTATCAAAATTTCTTTCAAGTAAATATATTGCATTTGGATTTATTGATAAATTATCCCAATCAATTTTATCTTGATTTTCCTCTAATAATTTAATTGCGGAACAATTACGTGATAAATAGAACCAATAAATTTTATCTTGATTTTTTTCAAGTAAATATATTGCATTAGGATTTAATGATAAATATTTCCAATTAAGATTATCGATATTAATCCAATTACGTAATTTATACATTTTTTTATAAATTATTAAAAAATTAAATTATAAATTCATAAAATCAATTTTTAAAAGATGTCAAAAAATTTCGAATCCCCAATCATTCCATTTATTAAAATTTTTCGGATGAAATCGGTTCATCATTAATTCTTCACCAAATGTATTTTTTAGTCGATTTCTTAGAAAATCATAATCTATTTCAAATATATTTGGATTTATTGATAAATAAATCCAATTTATTTTATCTAAATTTTTTTTGAGTAATTCTATTGCAGATGAATTTTTTGATAAATTACTCCAATTAATTTTATCTAAATTTTTTTCAATTAAATCCATAGCAGATATATTATATGATAAATATTCCCAATCAATTTTATCTTGATTTTGTTCTAGTAAATCTATTGCTGAAGGATTTAAAGATAATATTGACCAATTAATTTTGTCTTGATTTTTTTTTAATATATCTATTGCATTAGGATTTGATGATAATTTAGTCCAATTAATTTTATCTAAATTTTTTTCTAATAGACTTATACCATTTATATTTGATGATAAATAATCCCAATCTATCTTATCTTTATTTTTTTCAAGTAAATTTATTGCAGAAGAATTTTTTGATAAACTATTCCAATCAATTTTATCTTTATTTTTTTCTAATATATTGATAGCATTTGGATTAATTGATAAATAATACCAATTAATTTTATCTAAATTTTTTTCAAGTAAATTTATTGAATTTGGATTTAATGATAAATGTGACCAATTAATTTTATCAAAATTTTTTGTTAATAAATCCATAGCACATGGATTTTCTGATAAATATGTCCAATCAATTTTATCTATATTTTTTTCTAGTAAGTATATTGCAGAAGGATTTTTTGATAATAATATCCAATTAATTTTGTCTTGATTATCATTTAATAAATTTATTGCAAAAGGATTTAATGATATATACATATAAAAAAGATTATTTTCATTTATCCAATTATGTAATTTATACATTTTTTTATCATTAAAAACAAATTATAAAATTATAAATTCATAAAATCAATTTTTAACTACAAAGCCTAAGTAAAGATCCTACTGTAATTTATACATATTTTTTTAAAATATATCAAAACCCCAATCACTCCATTTATAAAAATTCTTTGGATGAAATCGATTCATCATTAATTCTTCACTAAAACTATTTTTTAGTCGATTTCTTATAAAATCATAATCTATTTCAAATATATTTGGATTTGCTGATAATAATTCAAAATTAATTTTATCTTGATTTTGTATGAGTAAAGAAATTGCATTTGAATTTAATGATAAGTAAATCCAATCAATTTTATCAAGATTTTTTTTTAATAATGATATTGCATTTTTATTTATTGATAAATGTAACCAATTAATTTTATCTTGATTTTTTTCTAGTAAATCTATAGCAGAAGTATTAGATGATAAATAATTCCAATCAATTTTATCTTGATTTTTATTTAATATATCTATCGCAAATGAATTTTCTGATAGATACTTCCAGTTAATTTTATCTTGATTTTTTTTTAATAAATTAATAGCTGAATGATTTTTTGATAAATTATCCCAATCAATTTTATCAATATTTTTTTCTAATAAATTAATAGCTGAATGATTTTTTGATAAATTTTTCCAATCTATCTTATCAATATTTTTTTCTAATAGACTTATAGCACTTAAATTTAATGATAATATACTCCAATTAATTTTATCTATATTTTTTTCTAATATATTAATAGCATTTGGATTTTTTGATAAACTAAACCAATCAATTTTATCTAAATTTTGTTCAAGCAATCCTATTGCATTTGGATTTTTTGATAAATAAATCCAATTAATTTTATTTTGATTTTTCTCTAATAAATTTATTGCATTTGGATTTAATGATAAAGTCATTTCCATTAGTTTATCTATATTAATCCAATCACATAACTTATACATTTATAATTTTATATATCTATAAATTTATAATTTTATATATCTATAAATTTATAATTTAATAAATTCAATTTTTACACCTTTTCACACAACGCCAGTAACTTAAGATTTTATATAATATTATTGTTATTAATTTATAACAAATATTTTTATTGAGTATTATACTTTTTTTATTTTTATATATTTTATAAATTATCATAAATTATCATAAAATATATTTAGTTTATGATATTATAAATAATTTTTCATTTCAATATTTTAATAATTATATACTTTTTATACTTAAATCCTTAGTTACTAGAGTTGTGTGTAAAGGTGTAAAAATAAATTAAAAGATATCAAAACCCCAATCAGTCCATTTATCAAAATTTCGTGGATGAAATCTGTTCATCATTAATTCTTCACTAAACGTGTTTTTTATTCTTTCTCTCAAATAATCATAATCTATTTCAAATATAGCTGGATTTAATGATAAATTATCCCAATCAATCTTATCAATATTTTTTTCAAGTAATTCTATTGCACTAGGATTTCTTGAAAAACAATACCAATTAATTTTATCTTGATTTTGTTTCAGTAATTCTATTGCGGATGAATTTAATGATAAAATATTCCAATCAATCTTATTAATATTTTGTTCAAGTAATCCTATTGCAAATGAATTTCCTGATAAAGATTTCCAATCTATCTTATCTTGATTTTTTTTTAATATATTTATTGCATAGGCATTTAATGATAGATATTTCCAATTTATCTTATCTTTATTTTTTTCTAATAAAGATATTGCATTAGGATTTAATGATAAATATTTCCAATCTATCTTATCTTGATTTTGTTCAAGTAATCCTATTGCATTAGGATTTAATGATAAATATTTCCAATCTATCTTATTAAAATTTTGTTCTAATAAATTTATTGCTGATGGATTTTTCAATAAATAATTCCAATTAATTTTATCTTGAGTATTTTCAAATGAATTTATTAAAAAAGAATTTAATGATAACCTACTCCAATCTATCTTATCTTGATTTTTTTCAATTAAAGATAATGCATTATGATTTAATGATATATGAAACCAATCAATTTTATCTATATTTTTTTCTAATAAATGTATCGCATTTGGATTTTCTGATAAATAATTCCAATCTATATTATCTTGATTTTTTGATAATAAATCTATTGCATTTGAATTTACTGATAAAAGTGACCAATTAAGATTATCTATATTAATCCAATTTCGTAATTTATACATTTTTAATCATTATAAAAAAATAAAAATTTATAAATTTTAAGATCAATTTTTAAAAGATATCAAAACCCCAATTTGTCCATTTTTCAAAATTTCGCGGATGAAATCGATTCATCATTAATTCTTCTCCGAAACTATTTTTTAATTTATCTCTTAGAAAATCATAGTCTATTTGAAATATATTACGATTATATGATATATTATTCCAATTAATTTTATCTTTATTTTTTTCAAGTAAATCAATTGCATTAGAATTTAAACATAAATAATTCCAATGAATTTTATCTTGATTTTTTTCAAGTAAATTTATTGCATTAGGGTTTAATGATAAATAAATCCAATTAATTTTATCTTGATTTTTTTCAAGTAATCCTATTGCATTAGGGTTTAATGATAACATATTCCAATTAATTTTATCATAATTTTTTTCTAATAGATTAATAGCATTATGATTTCGTGATAAACTAAACCAATTAATTTTATCTACATTTTTTTCAAGTAATCCTATCGCATTTGGATTTTTAGATAGATATGTCCAATCTATCTTATCTACATTTTTTTCAAGTAAATGAATTGCATTTAAATTTCCTGATAAAAAATTCCAATCAATTTTATCTATATTTTGTTCAAGTAAATATATTGCTGAAGAATTTCTCGATAACCAATCCCAACTAATTTTATCTTTATTCTTTTCAAGTAAATGAATTGAAATAGGGTTTGATGATAAATATTTCCAATCTATCTTATCTATATTTTTTTCAAATAAATCTATTGCTGAAGAATTTTGTGATAAATATCTCCAAATAATTCTATCCTGATTTTTTTCAAGTAAATTAATTGCATTAGAATTAGATGATAAATATGTCCAATTAAGATTATCTTTATTAATCCAATATCGCAATTTATACATTTTTTGATTAATGATTAAAAAAATAAAAATTTATAAATTCAAAATCAATTTTTAAAAGATATCAAAACCCCAATTTGTCCATTTATCAAAATTTTTTGGATGAAATAAGTTCATCATTAATTCTTCACCAAAACTATTATTTAATTTATCTCTCAAATAATCATAATCTATTTTGAATATGTTTGGATTTAATGATAAATATTCCCAACATATTTTATCTTGATTTTTTTTTAATATTTCTATTGCATTTGAATTTCTTGATAAATAATTCCAATCAATTTTATCAAGATTTTGTTGTATCAGACATATTGCACCAGGATTTGATGACAAAATTTTCCATTGTATCTTATCTTGATTTTTTTCAAGTAATCTTAATGCATTAGAATTTCCTGATAAAAAAATCCAATAAATTTTATCAATATTTTGTTCTAATAAATTTATTGCATTACAATTTAATGATAAATATTCCCAGTTAATTTTATCTTGATTTTTTTCTAATATTTTTATTGCATTTGGATTTAATGATAAATAATTCCAACAAATTTTATCTAAATTTTTTTTAATTAAATATATTGCATTAGGGTTCAATGATAAATATTTCCAATTTATCTTATCAACATTTTGTTCTAATAAATTTATTGCTGATGGATTTTTTAATAAATAATTCCAATTGATTTTATCTTGAGTATGTTCCAATGAATTTAAAGAATTCGCTGATAATATATTCCAATTAATTTTATCTTGATTTTTTTCAATTAATCCTATTGCATTAGTGTTTGATGATAAATGAATCCAGTCAATTTTATCTATATTTTGTTCTAATAAATGTATCGCATTTGGATTTTCTGATAAATTATGCCAATCTATCTTATCTTGATTTTTTTCTAATAAATCAATTGCATATGAATTAAATGATAAAGTTGAAAAATTAAGATTATCTTCATTAATCCAATTTCGTAATTTATACATTTTTATAAATTATTAAAAAATAAAAATTTATATTTTTTTAAAATCAATTTTTAAAAGATATCAAAATAGGCCTGGCCCTGCTGGGTAAATTTTAAGAAATAATTATAAATTATTTTTATTTTATTGTTAAAAATATCAATAAAATAATATATTAAATAATAAAAGTTATGAAATTTGCCATTCAGGGCCAGGCCTAGGTATCTACTAGTATATTAAACGTAGGTCTAGCCCTGGATGGCAATTTTTTATAAATGAATATAAAATATTATGGAGATGTAGAATAAATAGTTTTACAAAAAATGTTAAATTTTTTATAAATTAAACATATTTATTAGAATTTATCTAAAAAAGTTAATCTATTTTATAAATTATAAAAATATACAATGTTAATGATTATTATACAAATAAAAATAAATTTATTTTAATAAATTATTATATTTTATTAAAATTAATTTATTAAAATAATTTTAAATTTGACTAGCAAGGCTAGGCCTAGACTCAGTGATGCTTGTCAAATTTAAGAAATTATTATAAAATTAATATGTTATAAAAATTGCCATCTAGTGTCAGGTCCTAGATAAATAAATATTTTTATAAAACTATTTATTCTATAATTTCAAATATATTACAATTTAATGATAAAAAATTCCAATCTATCTTATCTTGATTTTGTTCAAGTAATTCTATAGCATTTGAATTGAAAGATAAATATAACCAATTAATTTTATCGATATTTTTTTTAATATATTTATTGCACAATGATTACTTGATAAAGAATTCCAATTAATTTTATCTTGATTTTTTTCAAGTAAATTTATTGCAGAAGGATTACTTGATAAAATAATCCAATTAATCTTATTGTAATTTTTTTCTAATAAAGATATTGCCGAAGGATTATCTGACAAAAAATTCCAATCTATCATATCAAAATTTTTTTCTAATAAATTTATAGCATTATGATTTAATGATAATAATTTCCAATCAATTTTATCTTGATTTTTTTCAAGTAATTCTATTGCATTAGGATTTTCTGATAAATATTTCCAATCTATCTTATCAATATTTTTTGTTAATATATCTATTGCATTATGATTTAATGATAAATATTTCCAATTTATCTTATCTATATTTTGTTGTAGTAAACATATTGCATTAGGATTTTTTGATAAAAACTTCCAATCTATCTTATCAATATTTTTTTCTAATAAATTTATAGCATTTGGATTTAATGATAAATATTTCCAATGAATCTTATCTAAATTTTGTTGTAGTAAACATATTGCATTAGGATTTTTTGATAAAAACTTCCAATCTATCTTATCTTGATTTTGTTCTAAGATATGTATTGCATTAGGATTTTTTGATAAATTATTCCAATCTATATTATTGATATTAATCCAATTTAGTAATTTATACATTTTTATAAATTTAATGTAAATAAAAAATTAAAAATTTATAAAATCAATTTTTTAGAAATATCTTTTATCTTTATCGATAATTATAAATTATATTTTATATAATCATAATATAAAAAAATATTAGTATTTATTAGTTATGTATTTATATATATTTTATATAATATTAATAATTATAATTATTTTATATTTTATTAATAAAAACATTAAAGAAAATTTTGTAGATATTAGTGGTGATATTACTACAGTTGATCCTGGTATTGTTCCTGTAAGAAATTGTGATCCTGGTACTTCATGTGAAACTTTAAATAATGGATGGGGTTTATATAATGATAATTGTATATGTATTCCTTTAAATATTAATTATGAACAAGAAGAAGAAGAAGGAGAACTAGAACAAAGAATACAAAGAAGAGAACAAAGAAGAGAACAAAGAAGAGAAGAACAAGAAGAACAAATTTATCAGGATATAGATTCTGAATGTTTACCAAATAATACTAATTTTGATGAAATATGTAGAAATAAAAATCCTTCATATGGAATAAAAACATTAATTAAATGTGATGAATCAACATCAAAAGTAGTATGTGAACATAATTATATAAATGGTGTAAAATATTCCGATACTGATACAATTACACCATGTTTAAATAAATCAGATGACTTTGATACATGGTGTCGTTATTATACAAATATCAATAATATTCCACCTGGATATAATGTAAATAGTATTGGGGCGAAACATACTTTAGTTGGTGCAGAAGGCGGTTGTTATTTGAATGATGGTAAATCAGATAATCATAGTGCAAGAGCAATATGTAATAATAATTATATGGAAAATATAAAAAAATTAGATCCAGCAAATAATAGAATAAACTATAATATATTTACAGGTTGTTCTCCATTAAATGATACTAATAATTTTAATTTAAAATGTAATACTTTGATGCCAAATACAAATCCAGAAGATATTTTTGTGACACAAATCATGGGGTATGATTGTAATCCAGGATATGGTCGTGCAAAATGTATAAAAAATGATGATGCAGTAAGTTTTGACAATGAATTTTATAAAAAAACATATACTGAATATAAAACAAACTTTAATGATTTAAATGTACAATGTTTAAATAATTGTAAAAAATAAAAAATGAAAAAATTTAATCTAAATGTTAGAATTATGATAGAATTATGTATTTTTTAACACATAATGAGTATAATTATTAAGCATTCAGAAACTATATATGATATCAACGAATTATCAAAATATTTTGAATATTTTGAAGTATTAGAATCAAGTAATTTTCTTGAAAAATCAACTGGTATTATTGATTTGACTCATCGAGGTGATTCAATGAAAATAGTTTTAGATATATTTACTAATTTTACTGATATAAATCAATTTGAAATTCGTATCAGACATTTAAATTCAGAAATTTTAATTGAAATAAAATTAATTATTAATGAATTAATGCTATATAGTGATTATATATATTTATCATATGATCTTGATAAATATATAAACATAAAAACTAATCAAGAAAAAGAAGGAAAAATATGTCATGAATGTTATCGGATAAATATTTGGTTAAAACCAGATAAAAAGTTAGATTGGGACGAAAATAGAAATTATTGTTATTGTGATTATGTAAGAAAAGAAGATGGATCAAGACAGTCAAGAAGAGATTTTTTAGAAGAATATTATTCTAATGATGAAAATTGTAAACATGGTTCATCGACATGGTAAAAAATATGACAAATTAATTTTATCTTTTTTTTAAATAAAATTTAATGTTTTTAAATTTACAATTACTTAAACATTATAAATAAAATTTATTAATAAAATAAAAAAAAATGATAATTATATTTAATATTTATTATTTAAAAATAGTAATATAAAATCAAATATGATTCGTCCTCAATTACCAAATACTTTTAATTATAAAAATGATATAATCTTTCAAATAACAGATTGGAAATCATATGATATAATTGATAAAAATGAAGATGATGAAGAAGAAAAAGAAGAAGAAGAAGAAGATCAAAAAAAATATAAGAAAAAAAATAAAAAATTGGTTATTAGAGGTTATGGAGTTACAGATAATGGAAATTCTATATGTATTCATATAGAAGGATTTCAGCCATATTTTTTCTTTAAAATACCGCAAGATTGGGATAATTTAAAATTTAATGAGTTTAAAAATAATGTAATTAAGATGGTAGATGAAAATCAGAGAGATAACTTAATTAATGCAGGTATAGTAAAAAAGAAAGAATTTTATGGATTTACAAATAATGAACTTTTTAATTATGGTATATTTATTTTTAAAAATCAATCTGCATATTATAGTTATCTAAAAATAATGAGAGAAAAAAAAATAATTATGCGAAAATGGAATGAAGAATTTGATTTTAGTAATAAATTATATGAAACAAAAGTCAGTTCATTATTACGTTTTTTTCATGTTAAAAATATAGATCCATCTGGTTGGATGAAAATTTCTGGTGGAAAATATAGAAAAAATGTACCAAGCTTAACAAGAACACAAATTGATGTAAATATAAATTACAATGATATTGAAAAAGTTGATATAAATAACATTGCAAAAATTATTATTGCATCATTTGATATTGAATGTTGTAGTGAAGATGGAAGTTTTCCAAAATTTGACAGAAAAAATGATCCAATTATACAAATTGGTACAACTGTATATATATTTGGAGAAAATGAATGTAGATATCAATATATAGCAACATTAAATAAATGTGAAAATATAGAAGGTGCACATGTTGAATCATTTTATAGTGAAAAAGATTTAATTTTAGGATGGGTAAAATTTATTGAGAAGTTAGATCCAGATATTTTAACAGGATATAATATATGGGGGTTTGATTGGGAATATATTTATCGGAGAGCAGAAACAGGTAATGGAGGACAAGTTTCACCATATCATGATATATTATTTAGAAGATTACAACGTGTAAAACCAGAATTTTTAAATACTTGTAAAGTAGAATTAACTATTCAAGATTTATCATCTAGTGCTTTAGGTGTCAATATATTAAAATATATTGATATTGAAGGAATTGTTCAAATTGATTTATTAAAAGTAGTTCAACGTGATCATAAACTTGATTCTTATAAATTAGATAATGTTGCTAAACATTTTATGAAACAACAAAAAGTTGATTTATCACCAAAAGAATTATTTAAAAATTTTAAAGATGGTTCTCCAGATAAAATTAAAGAAATTGCTGTATATTGTATTATGGATTGTAAATTAGTAAATGATTTAATTAATAAATTACAAGTTATTACAAATAATCTTGGTATGTCAAATGTTTGTGTTGTACCATTTTCATATCTATTTTTAAGAGGTCAAGGTATTAAAATTTTTTCACTTGTTGCTAAATTTTGTAGAGAAGAAAATTTTTTAATTAAAGATCTTTCTTTTGATGATATTGATAAAAATTCATATGAAGGTGCAATTGTATTTGTACCTGAACCAGGAATATATTTTGAACCTGTTGTTGTTATGGATTATAATTCATTATATCCTTCATCTATGATTGCAGAGAATATATCACATGATTCAATAGTAGGGTATAGAGAATATGCTTTAATAGACAAAAAAAATAAAAATAATTTTGAATTAATTAAAGATACAATTAATACAAAATATGATAATTTAGAAGGATACCATTATATTGATATAGAATATGATGTATTTCAAGGATTAGATGATGATAAAAAGAAAGTTGGATATAAAGTATGTAGATTTGCAGAATCAGATAATGGTGATAAATCTGTTTTACCACGTATTTTAAGAAAATTATTAAAAGCAAGAAAAGATACTCGTAAAATAATGGAATATAAAACATTTGAATTAAAAGATGGTACATTTATAGAAGGAATTCCTGATGAAAAAGATGATTGTTATGAATTATTTAATGTTACAACAGGTAAACAAATAATATCTAAAGATAGTGTAATATCTATAAAACAAACAAATAATGAATTTCAAATATCTGTTCTAGATGGTTTACAACTTGCTTATAAAGTAACATGTAATTCATTATATGGTCAGGTAGGAGCAACAACTAGTCCAATATGTTATAAAGAATTAGCAGCATGTACAACAGCAACCGGAAGAAAAATGGTTGTAACTGCAAGAGATTTAACATTAAATACATTTGTTGGTGCAAAATTAACATATGGTGATTCTGTTACAGGTGATACACCTTTATTAGTTATGAAAAATGGATTTATTGATATTGTAACAATAGAAGAATTAAATGATGAATGGATTCCATATGAAGAATTTAAACCATTTGATACAAATAGAAAAAATAAACAACAAACTTCATCAGATTATTTGATATGGACAAATGAAGGATGGTCAAAAATAAATAGAGTTATTCGTCATAATACTTTAAAAAAGATATATAGAATTACTACAAATATTGGTTCTGTTGATGTAACTGAAGATCATTCTTTATTAGATACTAATAAAAATATTATTAAACCATTAGATTGTAAAATAGGAGGAGAATTATTGCATAATTTTCCGAAAGAATTTCCATTTTATAAATATCATGATAGGAGTAATAAAGAAATGTTGGAAATAGTTAATGATATATATTATGGGATGATTGATAAGATACCATATGAAATACTTAATGCTAAAAAAGAAAATAGAATTAAATTTGTTGAAATGCTGATGGATAGTCCTGAGAAAAAATTGAATCAAACTTCAAAATTATTTTATCAGTCATTATATTATTTATTAAAATCAGTAGAAGATGAAATGGAAATACCAAATAAATTTAATAAAATATTTTTGAATGGTACAAAAAATATTAAAAATATTGAATATTTGTATACTATTCAAAATAATGATTATGTATATGATATAGAAACTGAATCTGGAAATTTTCAAGCAGGAGTAGGACAATTAATTGTTAAAAATACAGATTCTATTTTTGTAAATTTTACAGATGAAATAAAGAGGAGATATCCTGATAGAGATTTTACTGAAAAAGAATTATTACAAGAATCCATTAAAATAGGACAAGAAGCAGCTGAAAATATTAATAAAAATATGAAAGCACCACAAAATATAGAATATGAAAAAACTTTTTGGCCATTTTGTATTTTTTCTAAAAAAAGATATTTTGGAAATAAATATGAACATGATCCTGATAAATATAAACAAACAAGTATGGGTATTGTATTAAAAAGACGTGATAATGCACCAATTGTCAAGACTATTTATGGAGGTGTTATTGATATTATTTTGAATAAGAGAGATATAGAAGCATCTAAGAAATTTTTTTATGATTCAATTAAGGATTTATTGGATGGAAATGTAGACTTAAGTCAATTAGTTATAAGTAAAACTGTAAAAACAGATTATTCTAATCCAAATCAAATAGCTCATAAAGTATTAGCTGATAGAATGGGAGAAAGAGATCCAGGAAATAAACCACAATCAAATGATAGAATACCATATTGTTATATAGATTCATGTAATTTAAAATGTAAAATATGTGATAAAAAAGTAAATCCAGAAAAATGTAAATGTGTAACATGTATGAACATATATTGCTATACACATCTTATAAATCATCGTGATAAATGTGTTAAAATATGTAGATTTTGTAAAATTTCTGAGAATTGTTCTTCATTAATTAATTGTTTAACATGTAAAGGATGGTATTGTAATAAATGTAACGATAAACATAAAATTAGAAAAGATAAATATAAAAATTTGCATAATGATAAATGTAAAAAAGAATTAACAAATAAATTATTACAAGGTGATACTATAGAACATCCTTTATATATAAAGGAAAAGAATTTGAAAATTGATTATAATTATTATTTATCACATCAAATTGAAAAACCAGTTTATCAGATTTTTGAACTAGTTATGAAAAATCCACAATCAATAATTGTGGATTTAGTTAGAAATATGAATAATTCTAAAAATGGAAATTCATCAATAAAAAATTGGTTAAAATCACTTAGTAATAAAAAAGAAGAAGTAAAATTTGATGTAAAAGAAAAATTATCATTAGATGATGTTATAAAAGAAGATGAAGAAACAAATATGTTAGGTGATAATTTTGAAGAGGATATTATAGAAAATTTTGAAAATATTGATATTATGGATGAAATTATTTAAAAATTATTTTTTACCACCGGATATAATGCAATGAGAACATTTTGTATTTACTGGTTCTGATATACAATGAGAATTTTTGTTACTTACTTTTTCGTTAGATGAATTAAATGGTTCTAATATACAATGAGAATTTAGGTTACTTACTTTTTCGTTAGATGAATTAAATGGTTCTGATATACAATGAGAATTTTTGTTACTTACTTTTCCGTTAGATGAATTAAATGGTTCTGATATACAATGAGAATTTTTGTTACTTACTTTTCCGTTAGATGAATTAAATGGTTCTGATATACAATGAGAATTTTTGTTACTTACTTTTCCGTTAGATGAATTAAATGGGTCTGATATATAATGAGAATTTTTGTTACTTACTTTTCCGTTAGATGAATTAAATGGTTCTGATATACAATGAGAATTATGGTTACTTACTTTTTTTCCAAGTAATGATTTATAATGAGAATTTTGGTTAATTACTTTTTCTCTACGTAATAAATTACAATGAAAATTATGGTTAATTACTTTTTCTCCAAATGTATTATGTGTTTTTCTAGATGAATTATTAATACTTTCTAAAATAGTATTACCATTACTTCTACTACTTCTACTACTTCTACTACTTCTACATCCAAATCCAACTGCTTTTTTAGGTTTTTCTATAAGATGACTATTTATTATTTCAGTAATTTCATCTATTAATTCTTTTTTTTTTGATTTTATAACTTTTTTTATAATTTTAAATGGAGTTTCATTATTACATCTTTCAATTTTTTTTATCTTAAAATATTTTAATAAGTCAGTTATATAATATGCCATATATTGATAATTATATCTATTTTTACATAATCTAGCATAATCATGAATCTTACTACTATAAGAAGTATAAGGCATATCAGATGAATATACAGATAAATTACCGTAATTAGTACCATGATTTAATATAATATTAATAATTTTAATATCGGTTCTTATTTTTATATTATATTCTTTATTATAATATTGTTCAATTTTAATGTTATTTCGAGCTATTTCATTATTAAGTTGAATATTTATATTGTTATTATTGTTATTATCATTATTGTTATTATGAGACGTTTCATTATTGTTATTATTGTTATTATCATTATTGTTATTTTGAAACGTTTCATTATTATTGTTATTATCATTATTATATTTTTGACAAATAACTTTAATTTTTTTATTAATATTCTTAAATATTGTATTAATATCATAAAACAATTCATGAAAAGCATAACATAATCCATTAATACCAGTTTTTGATCTAGAAAATTCATATGATGTCCAATTGCTACTTAATACTGAATGTTTATAATGAATAGAATTATTTATTATAAAAATATTTATAATAGGAATATTTTTTTGTATAATAGCCAACATGAATGGTGTTACTAATTCTTTATATTCAATATCTCTTCCAGGAATTTGTCCGTGATACTCTTCCTTTCTACTTATTATTCCAGGTATACTTGTATATTCTTCAATATTAACTCCTTTTTCTATACAAAGTCTAGAACTATATGAAAATAATAATGCTACAATTTCTAAATTATTTTTATTTACTGCGTATAATAAAGGACTATTATTATAATTATCCACTACACCAATTAATTCTGGATGTTCTATACATAACCGTTCTACTTCGCAACAATCATTATTATCAACTGCATTTATTAATGAATAATCAATTCCTGATCTATTTATTTTTGTTTCCATATATTATAATTTAGATAAAAATATTTTAAAAATATAAGAAATATATATTCTATACTCAATTGCCAGACACTTAAGGATTTTTAAACTAATATTGCATATTGTATACTCTTTTACACCTTTGCACAATTAAAACGCCGAATTAAGAGAGAAAAATAATACAAATTAGTAAAAATTTGATTATAACCCATCGTGTAATGGGTATGAAGTTTTATAGGTAAAAAAGAATTATTTTGCATATAGCTTAACCGATTATCATCGTAATAATTCAGATCTCTAATGAACAAATCAATATAGACTTCTTACTATTCATTGTTAATATAATTTATTATTATTATTTTATTAATTTTTTGATTAGATAATAGTATTTTTGATTTATTATTGATGTCTAGATAAATTTTGTAATAATTATATTGAAGATAGTGATAAAGATATATTTGTTGATAGTCTTACACCCAAATCTAGGATTTTTGGATAGCTAATTATTTAAAAAAATAAATTATATATTTAACTTAAAGAATAATCTATAATTTATTTTTTTAATAAATATTTTTTATTAAAAAAATAAATTATAGTATATAAAGAATTATTTCCTTATATAAAGAATTATTTCCTTATATAAAAATTCTTTAAGTATAAGTTAATTATTTATTATAAAATTATAAATCATAACAAATATTTTTAAATATTAATCTATCTCTTAATTCTTTAACTATATCTTTATAGTCATACTTAAATGCTCTATTAAAAATAGATAAAAAATTTGAATTATTGCTTTTTTCTGTTTCATTAATAGATTTAATAATCATATTAATTATATAATTTCTATTACGTCTTCCATTCTTATTTTTTTCTTTATTTTCTCTTACATTTTTTTTAAAATTATTTTTTAAAATTATTTTTTATATCAGAAAATAATTTTTCAATAGGATTATGATAGGCCCAGTGCTGCTAGTCAAAAATTATATTTTATTTATTTTTACTTATATTTTCATTGTTAAAATATCAATGAAAATATAATATTTTATTAAAATAATTTTAAATTTGACTAGCAGCACTGAGCCTAGATTATGATTAGGACTATATTTAGGACATAGCATTAATTCATTACCACTATCATTTATTATTTTTTTATATTAGACATTGTGTGAAATGGTACATTATCAAATAAAAATGTATTTTTTATATTTTTATCTAATTTATTTATTACTTCTTTAATAAAATTATAAAAAACTTCATTATTGACATTTTTATTTGTTTCAATATGATGGACAATTCCAGATGTTTTAATAGCAAGTATTAAAGTATGATTTTTTTCTTTTAATTTTGTAACAGGAATATTTATTTTTACTCCTTTTTCTTATAGACCTTTTGTATGTAAAAATAAATTATTAAAACCAGATCATCTATAGAAATAATATTTTCAATTGTTCTTTTCATAATTTCTTCTTTAAAAATTCTTCTACTTTCTTCTATTTCATTTAATAAAGTATCATCTTTAACACAATATTTTTTAGGCTTTTTCCAAGTTAATTTTAATTTACGCTATATCATTGATATTTTAGTTAATGATATTTTAACATTAAACTTTTGTAAAACTAATAATTTAATATTATTTATTTGGATAAAAGGATTTGCTTTAACTAAATTTAAAACATACATTAAAATATCAATGTCAGCACATCTCTTTTTATTATTATTAGATCTACTATATAATTTTAATAATTTATTATCTAATGAATTTACATATTTTTTATATAATTTTATCCATAAACTAACAATAGATTTAGGTGTTCTTTCTTTATCACTAAATCTTAATTTTAAAGCTTTTACAATATTATTTATACTGGAGCTGTAGAATATATGTTTCTTACCATAATTTGAATAAAATAAATAAAAATATATTTAAGATATTTTTATTTATTTGTATTTTTTATAATAATCATTAACATTGTATATGAATTATATTTTTTA
>Ga0247831_1002039_pt1 | contig 34693 bp, 29 predicted proteins | sample LaCruzMarch2015__9_FD_192406 | JGI IMG/M metagenome (GOLD analysis project Ga0247831, IMG submission 192406) | Freshwater microbial communities from meromictic Lake La Cruz, Castile-La Mancha, Spain - LaCruzMarch2015_1m | ecosystem: Environmental > Aquatic > Freshwater > Lake | place: Spain...
CACAACCGCAATCCCAAGCCCTTCATCTGGACGGCATCCGCCAACGACATCCTCGCCAAAGTCACCCGCGCTCGTAGAACCCTTGATAAATTGCAGTCTGTTTGACGGACTACACTAGGCTGCTGCACCTTTGACTTCAATAAGCTGCCGAAGTGATCACACATTCGGGTAGGGCGGGATGTCCCTAGCCCGCTGCCGTTGGGTCAGGAGGCTTTGCTTGACTGATGGAGATCAGTTATGCCCATCGGCCTGCGATGACGGCGCTCTGGGGACAGAGCGCCCTACCTTGTGATCTACGCCGTCGCGGCCATCACCTGCTTCAGATAGCTGAGGCTGCGCTCCGCAATGACATCCGGCCCGAGTTCATAGTTGAAGACCTCCGTGCTCAGCCAGCCCGTGTAGTTCACCTCGCGCAGAGCCTGGATGATCGGCTCATATTTCACCTCGCCCATGCCGGGGCCTAGCAGATTTGGATCGTTTGTGTGGAAGTGGACGAACCAGTCTTTGCTCTCGTGAATGATCTGCGGGATCGGCTTGGCCTCATCGCTCATGGCCTTCACATCCAGGTGCAGCTTGCACGAGGGATGATCGACCAGCTTGCAGAAGCGGATGGTTTCCTCGGCGGTGTTGAAGATGTTGGTCTCCTTCTTGCCCAGCGGTTCCATGGCGATGGTGACACCGTATTTGCCTGCTTCCTCGGACACCGCACGCACTACCTCAGCAGCACGGGCAAAGGCATCGTCGTAGTTCCACTCGGGCAGCAGGTTGCGCGCCTTGGGGCTGCCCCAGACCATCACCTTGCCACCCATCATGCCGCACAGGCGTGCGAGTTTCTGACCGAGCTTGGCCGCGTCGCGACGCAGCGTGGCATCCGGCGTGGTGATGTGGAGGAAGGCCGGGCGCGTGAGAATCCAGTGCAGGCCGATGACCTCAACGCCCGCATCCTTCGCCGCCTTCGTCACCGAGATCGCGTCGTGGTCCGTCAGTTCGCGTGGGTCTTCATTCAGCGTGAAGGGCGCGATCTCCACGCCCTCAAATCCGGCCGCAGCGATGCGTTCACAGGTTTGGGCAAAGGGCAGGTTGCCCCAGTGTTCGTTGCAGATGGCGTAGCGCATAAGACGGTCAGTAAACGCAGGGCCACAGGGCGTGGCGAGTGGAAAATAAAACCTTCATCCCTGTTTCATCGTGGCAGTGCCTCCAGAAAAAAGCGGCTTAGTGTGGCATAAACTGGAGCCGGTGTGACCAGCATGTTGCTATGACCTGCGCCAGGCACATTGAGAAACTGCTTTCGCGTGGATGGCACAGCGGCGAGCAGCGCCTTGGCTTGGTCCGGCGTCACGAAATCATCGGCGTCGCCGTGGCCGATGAGCACTGGAATGGTTAGTTTTGCAGCCGCAGCCACCGGGCGGATGTCTTTGGGAGCGAAGCCAGCGCGTTGCTCCACCAAGCTGGCCACGCTCCAGTCTGCGGCAGAGGCCAGTGGACCAAATAAGCTCTTCGCTTGCCGCGTGATGACCTGATCTAGCGACGCAAAGCCCGCCAATTCTGCCACGGCAAACCATTGCTTCTCATTCAGAGCTGCTGCTTGCAGAGCAATCGCCCCACCCTGTGAAATGCCAAACAGACCCGCAGGCTGTGGGGTGAAGTCAAACTGCCGTGAAGCTGCGTCCAGCACATGGTCAGGCAGCACGCACTCCGTTTTGCCAAACGACGCGAAGGTCTGTGGATTCTGTCCGTGCCCAGGGAGATCAATCAGGAGGCACCGAAAACCGGCAGCGCAGAAACGCTCCGCCACAGGCAGGTGATCTTCTTTGCGACCCTTGTGCCCGTGCATCAGCACCAAGGTGGCCTTGATCTCGCCCCATGGAGCCAGCGCCAAACCCTGTGCTAGCAGTTCTAAGCGCAGCTTGTTGCCTTTCAACGCTGCACCTGGCTCGATGAGTGGCTCACAGAGCAGGCAGGGCGTCCCGCGCACATCGAAGGCCTCAATCCTCATGCCGTGATCTCGTGCGTTCGCCAGGATCTCACGATGGTAGTCCTGAAGGTCGCGTCTTGGTGGCTTGATCAGTTTGTCGGCCATCCAGTCCACGCCCAGAAAAGATAGGATCAACACGGACAGCAGAAAAAAGACCATGGAACGAAGGCGTTTCATTAAGCCAATGAGCTTGGGCTGGTGATGTCGGAGGTCAAAGGAAACCGTGGTTGTAGACTTTGTGAAAAATTTCACAAAACCCCCTTGCCGCTGCCCTTGAGGCCCGGATAATCGGGCATGGCCTCCGTTGACTACCTTCCTGGCAAACAGCCGCACGCTCGTGAACACCGCATGATCTTCCGCAATGTCGATCGCGCAGGATGGGATCAGAGTATCGAGACCGCGATGGCGGACGGTGCTTATGAGATGCTGAAGAAGGCGGTCAAAATGGAGCGCCAGGACATCATCAATGAAGTCAAGGCCAGCGGCTTGCGCGGTCGCGGCGGTGCGGGCTTCCCGACCGGTGTGAAATGGGGGTTCATCCCGCCCACCAACACCAAGCCGGTGTATCTGATCTGCAACGCCGACGAGTCCGAGCCGGGCACCTTCAAGGACCGCTACATCATGCACCAGGACCCGCATCAGCTGGTCGAAGGCATGGCGATCTCGGCCTTCGCAGTGAAGGCAAATTTGGCCTACCTCTACATCCGCGAGGAGTTCCCACACGCGGCCAAGATCATGGAAAAGGCCATCGCTGAGGCGCGTGCGAAGGGCTTCCTGGGCAAGAACATCCTCGGCTCCGGCTTCGACTGTGAGATCTACGTGCATCGCGGTGCCGGTGCCTACATCTGTGGCGAAGAGACGGGCTTGATCGAGTCGCTGGAGGGCAAGCGTCCTTATCCGCGCATCAAGCCGCCTTACTTCCCCGCCGCGCTGGGCCTCTACATGAGTCCGACCATCGTGAACAACGTCGAGTCGCTCTGCCACGTGAAGCACATCCTGAAGATCGGCGGCGCGGAATACGCGAAGCTCGGCACGCCCAACAACACCGGCACGCGCATCCTGTGCGTGAGCGGCGACGTGCAGAAGCCCGGTTACTTCGAGGTCGAAGTCGGCAAGGTGACGCTGGGCGAGGTGATCAATACTCTGTGTGGCGGCTTGAAGCCCGGCCGCAGCCTAAAGGCGGTCATCCCTGGCGGTTCGTCCGCGAAGGTATTGAAGGCCGATGAGAAGTTCAAGCTCAAGGACGGTCGTGAGCTGACCATCTGGGACATCCCGATGGACTTCGACACCATGGCTGCCTGCGGCTCGATGGCGGGCTCTGGTGGCGTGATGATCATGGACGACAGCCGTTCCATGGCCTGGGTGATCAACAACCTGAACAAATTCTACCAGCACGAGTCCTGTGGCCAGTGCACCCCGTGCCGCGAAGGCAGCCCGTGGATGGCGAAGATTTCGGATCGCATCGTGGCCGGCAATGCCAGCCCTGACGACGTGGACATGCTGGAACAAGTGGCGAACCAGATCGAAGGCAAGACCATCTGCGCCTTCGGTGAAGCCGCCTCCTGGCCGACGCAGAGCTTCGTGCGCAAGTTCCGTGACGAGATCAAGTCCGTGACCAAGTCCGACCTCAGCGGCAAGATCGTGAACGAAGAGACGGCACTGGCAGCGGCGGGGTTGAATGCGTGATTGACGGCCCGCCCCGTGGTGGTCACACTGGCCTGCATGGAGACGACGCCGAACTACAGCCCGATCCTTTCCTCGGACAGGACAGCTTCATCCGTTCTGCGCGAGTCTCCGCCGGAGCTAGAGAGGCTGGCACCCGCCTTAACCGACAACGAGCGCGCGGCATCACGGCGGCGCTTGAAGCACATGCATCCGGGCAATCGACTCAGGTTGATGGCTGGTTTGCCGCTGCTGCCCGAGTCGCAGCAGAGCTAGACGTTCCGTTGGTTTCTCTGGAGGCCCTGGGCATTGGCTTCGACGACGAGGACCATCTTACCTCGCGCTTCCTTCGCCCGTTGACCGGCGGTGCGGAAGCCAAACCTTTCGCGGATGACCAGCGCGGGGTGGTTTACAAGCTGTTCGACCTGCGCGACTCCGGTGCTTTGGGAAAGAAAATCCTGCTGCAATTTGGCAATCCCTGGGAAGCCGATGTGCGGATGGTGGATGCGGTGCTGTTCGAGACGATGGAGAAGCTCGCTGTGCTGCACGATGCAGGGGCGCATCCCACTGAGATTATCGGCCTAGCGGACACTGGTGACTATTTGATCGTGAAGCAGCCGATGGCCCAGCCACATGGACCCGACTTGGATGAAGACCGCCGCGTCGCTGTTGCTGCGATGAAGGCTTTGCCAGTGCGGGGTGGCATTCGCGGGGGTGATCTGCGCGTGTTTTGGGTGGCGGGGAAAGCGTGGCTGCTGGGGGACCTGCACCGCGGCAATGTCATGCGCGATGAGGACGGTGTGCCCACCATCATCGATGCGCTGATTGGTCAGGTGCCCACATCAGCGCTGGGCAGTCTGCCAGCGCTGAGCAAGGCCGTGCAGGAAGCACGCGAGATGCGTGAAGGCACGCGCACTCGCGCCAGCGATCTCTTTGACGGTGTGAATGATGATGAGCTGTAGCGGACTACTTGGAATACCGCCCCTTGCGTGGCCCCGTGATCCATTTCCATGCGGACTCAATGTGCTGTCTCGGGTCCTTAAACTCCGCCTCCCAGCCGAGCACAGCCTTCGCCTTCGCGGGATCACAGATGAGCTCCGGCGGATCGCCAGCGCGGCGCGGGCCATAGCTAACGGGGATGGGTTTGCCTGTCACCGCCTCTGCGGTTTGCAGAATCTCCTTCACCGAGAAACCACGACCCGTGCCGAGGTTCACAGCGGTGGTTTCGCCTTCCTTGCGCAGGTAGTCCAAAGCGAGCGCATGAGCACGTGCGAGATCGACGACGTGGATGTAGTCGCGAATGCAGGTGCCGTCTGCGGTGGGGTAGTCGGTGCCGAAGACGGTGATCGATTCAATTTCCCCCGCGGCGGCCATGAGGATGCGCGGAATCAGATGGGTCTCAGGATTGTGGTCCTCGCCAATCGCGCCTTCGGGATCGCAGCCGCTGGCGTTGAAGTAGCGCAGGAACACGCAGCGAAGACCAAAGGCGGTGCCGCAGTCCTTGAGCACGCGTTCCAGCATCAGCTTGCTCGCGCCATACGGATTCACCGGCTCCTGCGGATGGCTTTCATTCATCGGCACGTTCACCGGATTCCCATACGTGGCGCAGGTGCTGGAGAAAATGAACTGCTTGCAGTCATGCCTTTGCATCGCCTCCAGCAGCACCAGTGGGGCCGCGAGGTTGTTGCGGTAATACTTCAGCGGATCGGTCACGGATTCCCCGACGAAGGCGAAGGCGGCGAAGTGCAGCACGGCAGCGGGCCGGTGCTCGGAGAAAACGCGCTCGATCAGCGCGGCATCGGCCATGTCGCCCTGCACGAAGGTGACACCGGGGGGTAAGGCATCCTCATGGCCAAAGACGAGATTGTCGAGCACCACGATGCGTTCGCCTTGCGCGAGCAGATGCTTGACTGTGTGCGAGCCGATGTAGCCGGCACCGCCGGTGATGAGAAGGGGACGTGGGGACATGTGTGCGGAGCCTTTAATGCAGCCGTGCCACTCGGCTCAAGCAAGGGAATCTTCAAAAACGAAACGGAAGTGGCGTAGGCGGGCCGCCGTGCTTAATTGGGCGGCTCTGCCCATGTTTGAACTGCTCGCTACTGACCCCAAGACCGCCGCTCGCCGCGGACGATTGCACACGCCGCATGGGGTGATCGAGACGCCTATTTTCATGCCAGTGGGCACGCAGGGCTCAGTGAAGTCGGTGCACCCGTATGAGCTGGAAGCCATCGGCGCGCAGGTGATTCTGGGAAACACCTATCATCTATTCGTGCGGCCCGGTATGGAAGTCATGCGCGAGGCGGGCGGCTTGCACAAGTTCGCCAACTGGGATAAGCCCATTCTCACCGACAGTGGCGGCTTCCAGGTCTTCTCATTGGCAAAAATCCGCAAGATCACGGAGGAAGGCTGCCATTTTAACAATCATGTCGATGGCTCGCCGATGTTGCTCGGCCCAGAGAGCGCCATGGAGACGCAGGCCATTCTGGGCAGCGACATTGCGATGCTTTTCGACGAGTGCCCGCCATATCCTTGCGACGCGGCCTACGCGGCTAAAAGTCTCGATTTGACCCTGCGCTGGGCCCGGCGCTGCCGCGAATGGGTGGATAAGCATCAGCCCATGACCAATGGCATGCCGCAGCTCCACTTCGGCATCTTGCAGGGCAGTGTGTATAAGGAATTGCGCGAGAAGTCGGCGCGAGAGCTAATGAACATCGGTTTTGATGGCTATGCAATTGGCGGCGTCAGCGTGGGCGAGACGGAGAAGGAAATGATGGCAGTGGCGGAGTGGGTGTGTCCCATCTTGCCTGCCAACCAAGCGCGCTACGCCATGGGTCTGGGCACGCCGCCGCAGATGATCGAGCTGATCGCGCGTGGCGTGGACATGTTCGACTGCGTGCTGCCCACGCGCATCGCCCGCAACGGTACCTTCTTCACGCCCGAGGGCACCAAGTGCATTCGCAATGCTTGCTTCACCAAGGACTTTGCGCCCCTGGCTGAGGACACGCACCCGATGTGCCAGGGCTTCAGCCGCGCTTACATTCGGCATCTGGTGCAGACCCAGGAAATCCTGGGTTTGCGTTTGATTTCACTGCACAACCTGCATTTCTACCTCTCACTTGCTGCCCAAGCGCGTAAGGCGATAGAGCAAGGCTACTTCGCCGAATTCCGCGCCGAAGTGGTCGCCAAATACAAACCGCACAAAACCGACACCGACTCATGACCTCCTCTTCCCTTTTCATTCTCGCTCAAGCCGCCGGACCGGGTGGGGCGGGTGGTTTCTTTGGCAGCCCGTTGCCGATGATCATCCTGATGTTCGTCATGATGTATTTCATCATCATCCGCCCTCAGCGGAAGAAGCAGAAGGAACTGGAAAACCTCCAGACCAGCCTCAAGACGGGTGATCATGTGGTGACCGTTGGCGGTGCGCACGGCATTGTCAGCAGCGTGAAGGAAAAGACGCTCATGATTCGTCTCGCTGAGAATGTGAAGGTGGAGTTCGACAAGAGCGCAGTGGCCCACGTGACCAAGAAGACGGACGTGGTCGATGTGCCCGCTAGCTAAGATTTGGAGAAGAGCTTAGAGCGAGAGAGATGCTGCGCATGGTGCAATGACTTTCTCAGACGGCCCGGCGAAGCTCTCTTCCCAGAATTTGCCTTTCATTCTGCGCTCGGTGTTCACGCTCACGCGTGAACATCGAATCCAGAGGTGACTTTCGCCGCTGTACCCAGGAGATCCATACGCGGTGAGGGGGACTCGCCTCCCAAGCAGTTCGCCGTCACGCGGTGAACCTTGGTTTTGAACGCGCGAAAAGGGCAAGCCATGGTAGCGAGGAAGCGCTAGCCGAACTCTGCTGCGCTTACTGACTGCCGCTCTGTGGCTACCTGCGCCGCAAGGGCTACGATCCGCACGTGGCAGAGGATCTGGTGTAGGGCTTCTTCGAGGCAGTGCTGGAGCAGAAGGCTTTCAGCAAAGCCGATCCGGAACGCGACCAGTTCCGCACCTTCTTGCCAAGCTGCTTGCACCACTAGGTCGCCCGTCAGCATTGCCGCGAGGCATGCGAGAAACGCGGCGGCGGGCAGCGTTTGCTGCCGCTGGACATGAATGCCGACGATGCCGAGGCGCAGTGTGTGCGCGAGCTGGCCGATGCAAGCGGCACACCAGAGGCTCACTTCGACCGCTTGTGGGCGCTCACGTTGCTGGATCCCGCTATCCGCCTGCGACAGCGTGTGGTGACGCGGCTGGCCCCTCGTATGGTGCAGCGCTGGGCGATCAGAGATGCCCAGCCCGTGCTGGCGTGGAGCTCTGATTCTCGCGTGGCAGCGATATCAGAGAGCAGTCCCAAAGGGGCCTTTGACATCCAAGTCAACAAAGCGGCGGACCAGCACACACTGACCGTGACGGCCCCCATGCCGCTGAATCCCATGCGGGTGCCGAACGATGGCAACCTAGCGCTCCGCAGTCTGCACAGCCCTGATGGCAATCACGTGCTGGTCCAGAGCCGTGATGCTGTGACTCTCTGGAGCCGCCCGCGCTTGCCCGTTCGCTGGCAAGGCCAAGGGCTGCAACATGCGTGGTTCGATTCCAGGGGGCGTTTGTTGTTGAAGACGACGACCCAGGCGCTGCAAGTGAAGTCCGACGGCACCATGACGATCCTAGACGACATCGAGCTGCCGACAGCGACGGCGACGGTCGCACCCTTGCCCGGCGCTGCGCTCGACCTGCTAGCCGTGGGCGAGGGTGATCGCTTGGTGCGTATCTGACGTGGTAAAATCGGCGAGCGCGAACTCATCGAGCCCCTGGCGCATCCTACGCGTGTCGTGGCGGCAGCCTTTGACGCAGGGGCCTTGTATCTGGCGACACCGGCGGATGATCAGTACCTGCGCGTCTGGGAAGTGGCAACTGGGCCGCCCATTACCCCGGCCATTCCTGTGGGCAAGAACACTCGCCTAGCGTGGGACTCCACGCGCCAAATGATCGCCGCATGGTCGGAGACTGAGGTGCTGTGGTTCGACTGGTGAAGATTCGCTAGATCGCGGGCAGCTTCCAATTCCCGCGGAACGGACGATGCGCCAGCAGGGCATTGGCTTCCGTGTCATCTCTGAAGGTCTCGGTGGCCGGGTCCCAGCTGAGCTTGCGCCTGACCTTCAAGGCCATGGCGGTGAGTTGCGGAAGCATGTCGGAGCGCACGGCGCTGTCGATGTCGCAGATCGCGCGGGTGCCAGCGCGGATGGCTTCAATAAAGTTGTCGGTGTGAACCTTGCTAACGGGCAGCTTGATCGGCATGGTGCCCATCGCGTTCTTTGGGTCGCGCAGCAAAGTGGCATCGCTGGCCTTGATCGATCCGCGCACCACATGCACCCAGAAGTCCTCGCCGATGAAGCGCACGCCGTGGCCGATCTCCTGGCCTTGGGTGGCGAAGATGATGGGGGCTGCACTTGCATACTCCATGCGCACCATCCAGTTCAGCACGGCATCGCAGCTACCGCTCTTGGGATACGTCGCCGCGCCTTCCACGCTGGTTGGACCGGTCGTATCGGTGCCATTGCCCCACTGTGCGATGTCCAGGTGATGAATGCCCCAGCAAGAGATCATGCCCAGGGAGAAATTGGTGATGTTTTCATGGAAGGCGCGCTTGGCCTTGTTCTCATGAAACGGTGTCATTGGTGCCGGGCCCACCCAGCGGTCCCAGTCCAGCGTTGGCGGCACGGGTTGCTCGGGGAAGAGCTCCACCTCGCGTCCGCCTTCGACACCGACTTGAATCTCCTTCAGCTTGCCAAGACGACCGTTGAGCGCTAGCTCGCTGGCCCAGCGGAAATACATGTCGGATCGCTGCTGCGTGCCGAATTGGAAGACCACGCCGGTCTTCCTCACGGCTGCGCGCACCACCTTGGATTCCTCGAAGGACATGCCCATGGGCTTCTCGTGGTAGATGTGCTTGCCATTCAAGATCGCATCGGCGGCAGGAATGCTGTGCCAATGCACCGGCAAGGCCATAAGAACTGCATCAATGGTCTTGTCGCGGTTCAAGTCGCGGAAGTCGGCATGCACTTTCACATCATCGCTGCCGTAGGCCGTTTTGATGTGGCCCTTGGCCCGCTCGATGTTCTTCTGATTCACATCGCAGAGCGCCACCACGCGCACGCCGTCATTGTTCATGAAGCTGCGCATGTCTCCGGTGCCCTGCGCTCCCACGCCGATGACGCCGAGCGTGATCTTGTTCGACGGGGCGGTCTGTGCACGCAGCACATGAGCGGGAATAATCCACGGGGCGCTGCCAGTGGCAATGACCTGGGCGAGGAAGGAGCGGCGTTGCATCATGCTGCCTGAAACGTAGCAGACCTTGGATTTCATCCGTCAGGTTTTGGTGGAAATCAGACGCGCCTGCAACCCAAGGGACAAGCTTGACCCCATGTCCTTCCCCGCCACCCTGCGCTCATGACTAGTGAAGAGATGGCGCAGGTGCTCAGCCGCATTGCGGTGCTGATGGAACTCAAGGGTGAGAACCCCTTCAAGATTCGGGCTTACAAGACCGGAGCCGAGATCGTGGAATCATTCCCCGGCGACATCGTGGCACGGGCTGCGGCCAATGATTTGAAGGGCATCAAGGGCCTGGGCGATGCGCTGCAAGACAAGCTGCACGAGCTGGCCACGACGGGGAAGCTGGAGTTCTACGAGAACCTGAAGGCCGAGTTTCCTGATACGATTTTTGACTTGTTTGACATCCAAGGCCTCGGGCCCAAAAAGATCGCTGCGCTGTATGCAGAGCTGGGTGTGGCCAGCGTGGCCGACCTGAAACGCGCCTGCGAAAGTGGTGAGGCAGGCAAGCTCTCCGGCTTCGGCGACAAGACGGTGGTGAAGCTGCTGGAGTCCATCGCTTTCCACGAGGCCCATGCCAGCGAGTTCCGCGCAGGCGATGTCGCCGCCGTTGTGGAGGAGGTGCTCGAAACCCTGCGTGACCATCCGAATGTCAGCCGCGTGGAAGTGTGCGGCAGTTACCGGCGTGGCAAGGAAGTCGTGCATGATCTCGATTTCCTTGCATCCTCAAAAAATGCGCATGCGGTGATCGATGCCTTCGTCGCGCTACCCCTGTTCGTGACCACGCTCGCGCACGGCGGCACCAAGGCCAGCGTGCGCACGGTGAACGGCTTGCAATGTGATCTGCGTGTGGTGGAAAACGATGCCTTCCCCTTCGCGCTGAACTACTTCACCGGCAGCAAGGAGCACAACGTGGCCATGCGTCAGCGTTGCCTGGATCGCGGCTGGTCCTTGAACGAATACGCCATCACTGGCGACAACCCGCCAACCGACATCCATGACGAACGCGACATCTACCGCGTGCTCGGCCTCAATTACATCGAGCCTGAACTGCGCGAGAATCATGGCGAGTTGGAGGCCGCCGAGAGCAATACTTTGCCGGATCTCGTTCAGCTCACCAACCTGCGCGGCACCTTCCACAACCACACGACCGCAAGCGATGGCAATGCCACGCTCGCCGAAATGGCCGAGGCTGCGCAAGAGCTAGGCCTGCAATACCTGGGCATCGCCGATCACAGCAAGAGTAGCTTCCAAGCGAACGGTCTGGATGCCCCGCGCCTGCGCAAGCAGATCGCCGAGATTCGCGCGATGAATGCCGACTTCGATGGCTTCCGCCTGTTTGCCGGTAGCGAGGTGGACATCCTCAAGGACGGCAGTCTGGACTTCGATGACGACCTTTTGGCCGAACTCGATTACGTCGTGGCCAGCGTGCACAACGTCATGAACCTGCCCGAGGCCGAGATGACCAAGCGCATTATCAAGGCCATCGAAAACCGGCACGTCACCATGCTCGGCCACGTCACGGGTCGCCTGCTTTGCCAACGGCCCGCCTACGCCGTGAACATTCCCGCGATCATCGACGCCGCGGCCGAGACCGGCACCATCATCGAGCTGAATGCCAGCCCCTGGCGTCTCGACATGGACTGGCGCTGGTGGAAGCTGGCCAAGGAGAAAGGCGTCAAATGCAGCATCAACCCCGACGCCCACAGCACCCGCGGCCTGCAGGATCTGTTCTTCGGCATCCGCAGCGCTCGCAAAGGCTGGCTGGAGCGCGGTGATGTGGTGAACACGTTGCCGCTGGGTGAGATCGAGGGTCTGCTGCAAAAGAAGCGCAGCGTTTGACATTCCCCCTGTCGCCTCTAAACTCCCACCCTGCTCAACGAGCATGGCGAGGTAGCAAAGTGGTAATGCACTGGTCTGCAAAACCGGTATGCGCGGGTTCAATTCCCGCCCTCGCCTCCATCAAAATCCGCTGGAAACAGCATCCTGTAAGGGATTCGGCCCATTTGGGCACACAGTGCAATTAGCGGCTGATTGCGATGGAAAGCGGTGTTTTGTGGCGAAAAACGGATACAAAACGGATACAGATTTGGTGGGTTCACGTCTTTCTTGGAGGACATTGCATTTGAGTGGCCGTCAGTAAGGTCTGGTATGTATCCGTTGATCCCGCCTTTCATTTTCCTGTCTCGCCATCGAACTGTGCAATTCTCGGTGGACGACCTGCCCCAAGCGTCCGCTTGGCTCGCCTACGGACAGAGGAGGACGATTGACATGCGATATCCCGGCGTCTTTCGGTTCAGCACGGAATCCTTCGCATCGCACTTGCATCGGCGACTGAGCGACTACGCTGCCGACTATGGGCAACTGCATCCCAAAGACGCCGAGTTCCTCAAGTGGCTGCGAGCTGCCGATTTGGATAACGAAATAGACGTGGCGCTTCCGTCGGGTTGGGAGGGCATAGAGATCGAGGTCTATCTTGCCGTGATCAAAACGGGCAAATATTCAGTGAGATGCCAGACTTGCGGCCAAAGCTATGCTTCCGCAGATGTGGTCTGCCCTTCACAAGAGGATCGCGTTCATGTCTATGACGTGCGTGCGTGTCCGCGAGGGCATGTGCTCAGCGACATCCTTCTTGCCCACGTTCTCCCCTCCTAATGTGTGTTGAAGCAAAAACGAGAACCCACTGTTGGGAAACTTTGAGATTCCACCTGATGCAGTTAGTGCAGCAATGAGCCTAGCCATCAGGGCTTGGCTTTAGCAGCCGCCTTGCGGGCGCGATCACGCTCCCGTTGCTTGCGTGCCTTTTCCCGTGCCGGGAGTCTGCCGCTGGCCATTTCCTCCACGACATGGGCGGCGGTGAGGATGTGCTCCATGCTGAATGGGGGCAGGGTGGTGCCGGATTGCAGATAGCCGGAGAGATACTTCTGCGATGCCGTGGTGAGCTTGCGCCTTGAAGCAACGAGATACGCAACGGCTTCGGCCTCCAGTTCGCGTGTTGCGATGTCCAACCCCATGCGCTCCTCCCAGAAGTCCGTGGGTCGCTTGCCGCAGTGGCCGCAGAACAAATGGCCGAGTTCATGGGCAAGCGTGGTGAAGCGGGTGGGCAGGTCGTGGGCCTCGTTCAGTTCGATCCGGTAATCGGCCCCGCCATTGGAGGACTGACCGGCGAAGCCTGCGAGCGTGACAAGCATGGGGCTTTCGACCACCTGAATGCGCAGTTTCGCAGAGAGGTTCATCATGCTCGCCCAGGCTTCGGCATCCACGGTGCCCGTGGCGGCGAATGGGTCCTCAATCTCACGTTGAACCGCAGGCGGCAGAGGCGTGCCCACGGTGTCGGTGATGTTGAAAACGAAGCTCACCGGCCCTTTGAATTTCAACACGATGTAGGGTCGCGCGCCGGGCTTTACTTTGCGTCCTAGCACTGCCCATTCCTTCACGGTGGCGGCATACGTGAGCAACGGGTTTTGCACATGCAGCAACATGGTGTTGTAGGGAGCAACGCGAGGCATCCGGCTTGCGAACTGCATCAACTCCTGGAACCGCCCCGGTGTGTTGTAGGCGAGTGCGCTGCTGATGAGTTCATCAACGGCGGAGAGGGCTTCGGCTTGGTCGGGGGTAATGAAGGGAACAGCCATATCGGGGTTTCATTTCACGAAGTGCCGCGACAAGTCAGTTGCTCCATGGCCAGCCATTCGATCCACCTGCGTCTCCTGCACTCGGGGATTCAAGCAAGAACCGCGCTCCATTAGTAGCGCCCATCAACACCTGGGACTCGGGGTCATAAATGATTGGCTTGGAATGCTCAAGGCTAGTGCCACAACGAAGCCGTTGCCAAGGCTCCGCTTCCCCGTCGGTCCAGATGTAAACGGGAGAGAAGCCATACTGCAAGGCATCGTAAACTTTCCACACACCGAGCAAGGCAAACCCACAAATCAAAGGAAGCAGCCAGCCGCGCGTGACCATTTGTGAACCTCCCTCGGCACGAAAGGCATGGGCAAGCACGACTCCAAAAGCGAAAACAGCGAGGTGAGCGATCATGGTTGCGCCCAGACTGTTTGCTGTCGGTGGCAACTTCAAGATCATTCGCGGCGCAAGCTACGTAGGGCCTCTCGTGCAGCAGCCAAAGCCGCTCTGTGCCCTCCTTTCCAGGCGTTGTGTGATGACGTTGACTTGCCGTTGTCACTGGTGGGTCCGGTGGCGTTTTGCCACGGCTTCCAGCGGCGGATGGCTTGGGATTGATTCAGGCGTGCTTGGGGTGTCCAACGTGGCATTTGGGGTGGTAGATGGGGATGCGAGCCTCGCGCGCGTGCGGGAACGATCTCTGTTTTGGGTGGAACGAACTATTCGCTGCGGTTCGGCGCTGGCGTTGTTGTTGACCACTTGCTGGCTGGCGACATTGGCCTGACGGGCAATAACAATGCGTGGGCCTTGCTTGATATTGGCCAGGGCTTCCAAGGTGGTGCTGCTCTGTGCTTGGGCTTTCAGGGCGAGACGCAGATAGCGCTCGAACAGGTCATGCGGGAGCTTGGCGTTCAGCACTGTGTGCATGAGGTGATGATAAAGTCGATCCAGCGAGGCTCCTTGAATGCTGAGGCGTCGTTCGATGGGGGCCAGGTCGCCGCTGTTGATACTGTCACACTCGGCAGAAAGGGCAGAGGTGATGTCGGGGGCCGTGGCACCGGAGAGCTCCATTTCCGTGGTCATCATGCTGCACAGGGTTTGCGTGCCTGAGAACTCTGGGGCTAGGAGCGCGTTGGCCAACTTCGCGTTTTCTTCCTCGCAAGCAAGCGACGGACACAACGGGGCATCGCCGTTCATAGATCGGGTGGCTGGTTTCTTCATTGAGGGATATGGTTGCTGGGGTTGGCTGCCCGATCTGATGCCTTTTGTGGCGTTTGGCAGTCGCGATGACTTTGGGGATGGCATTCATGCCAGGGCATTCGTTCTGCCCAGGAGGATGTGGGGATGCGTATTCGGATGAGCTGTTTGGCGGTGATGAGAGGTGAGGGGTCTGATGAACTTCGATCATGCATGACTGCTGGAAAGGTTGGTAATATGACAGGCAAATTATCTGTGGTTCTGGGATGCGACGGGTGCTCACCCTCAAGCGAATGGGTGCTCGCCCTCAACTGCTGTCGCCCTCTACATGCGTGCTCGCCCTCAAAACGGCGGCGCTTCTGATGGGTGCTGGCCCTCAGCTTGCGGCCTACTTTTGCTCCAAGTCGCTTTGCGCCGACGACGAACCAAAGACGGCAGTCGATGCGTGGTGGCAGCCATTCCACGGGGAACTTTACCCATCGCTCACCCGCACGTATATCTTTTGCAATGTAGCTTTGAAGCTTCGGCCCTCCGCCCTTGGCGTCATATTGAAAGTAGCGCCCTTGGTTGCTCTTGAGTGACATAGCTTCCAGCCACCACTCCCGCAGGGTGGCTTGTTGCACTTCGGTAAGCTTTGAGGCAAAAGCGATGTGGAAGTTCGCAGTGTGGATAGTGATGCCCTCTCGTTCATCTGGATCGAATTCCGTGACGGCAATGCAGACGGGGAACCTGTTGCGCTTGCGTAGGTTCTCTAGCTTGCGCTTCATGCCAATCAGGATGCTCACCAACTGAGCGTGCGTGACTATCCGACGAGCGGGTGGCGTCTTGAGTGAGATCATGGATCGCCAGTTGATGCTGTGCGCAGTGGCGTAGAGCGCATCGAGTTCATCCCGAGAATAGGCTCGTGGCCGTCGGTCCCCTTGCTTTGGCTTGGGTGGTGTGATCTTCCGCTTTGCTCTGGGCAAGAGTGCCTCCTGCTTGATCGCTTTTGGAAGCGTAAGCAGATAGGTCCGTCCGCGCGATGCAGTGCGTGCAGACATGGTATTGCAAGACTATGAGTTATTGCTCTTGCGAGAACGAGGGCGATAAACCCTCACCGCGCGAGCATCCACGCGATGCCGCGCAATGAAGGCGTCGAGGTCGCTTTGCAGGAAGCGCACGTAGCCAGGACGCTCAATGCAAGGGATGGCCTGTGCGGTGCGCCAGTCGTCCAGAGTTCGTTGGGCAATACCGAGGTAAGCTGCGGCTGCTGCTTTGGTGAGGAATGGGCTGTTCTGTAGAGGTGTTGTCTTCATCACTGCTCACAATGCCGATCCAGGGTCCACGAAGACTTGCCGGGACTTGTCCCAGCAGATTTGCATTATGATCCAGGGTGCAGTCCCTGGTTTTGATCAATGTCCTAGCAAATCTCGTAACCGGGCAAGGGTGCATGATGATGAACCTAGCCAAGTCCCTGCGGGGACCGCTCTGCGGCCAGCTACGGTGTCAAACGCTCATTTGAGATTCCTCGCGAATCCTCGAATTGCAGCCTTCTTGGACACTTTCTGCTTTGTGCTCAAATGCTTCGCCGCAGCCTTCTTCAGTTTCGCATCGGGCACCGACGTTACGATGTCTGCGATGTCGGGCACCGTATCACCACCATACTTGGCGGCATCTGCCTTCATCTGGTCGGCCTTGGCTTTCGCTGTTTGTTCTCCACCTTCGACACAGTTGGGATGGCTTCGCTTCCATTGCTTGATAATGGCCGCGCCATGTTTCTCGTAGTGTTTGCGGACTCGCTGCGCCAATCCTGCCAATGCGTGCAGTCCATCTCGCGGCCATGACATGTCGAGCATGTCAGGAATCACTTCATGCGTCCCAGAAGGTGGGTTCTCGTCCTCAAACACGATTGCGATTCCGGGAGAGGAATCGTCAGTTCGCATGAGATCGCGCCAGTAAAGAACTCGCATGTGATCCTCTGAATTTGGAAAGACGACCCGGAGCATCTCCAGCGTTGTAAGCTCCGTTTTCTGGCGGTCGGTGAGATACTTTTCAAACTTGGTCATCCATCCCGCTTTGGTATCTTCCCACCGCTGATTTCTCTCATTCTCTTTGATCACGGTGGCCTTGAGTTGTTGGATCGTATCATGTCGGGATTTCCGGCCCTGACGATACTCACCGCGCACACTGTCCATGATGATCCGAGCGCGAGTCACGGCTTCGTCGGCGACCACCTCGAAGGCCGTGAGGCTCTTTTCAAGGCTGCTTCGGACAGGGAACACTGAGCCGTCTTTCATCAATATCGGCTCATTCACATCAGTTGACTGCCGGACGATCTTTAGAAGCTCGATGGGGTCTTTGGTTTGCCAGTCGTTTGGCAGCTCGATCTTTGGCAACATCTGCACCGCCAAGTTCGCGATGGCGATTTGCTCTGGGTTGAGGGTATCGCTCATGAGGGAAGATCAGGTTGGCTAAGGTTTAGAGGAGGCTGCGGGATTTGCCAGCTACAAGGTTGCCGCAAGATTTTGTAATGGCTCTTAGTCTGGGTGAACGTCCTTGACGCACAGAACCCCTTCTCAGGCTGATGGATACGCACCTAGCGTTGCCGGATTTAAAGAAGAAGGGTTGCCGATTATCCGGGTCCCTTTTCTTTAGCTGGAAGGTTGCATCATTGCTTCAAGCTCTTCCCGCACCCGCTTCTTCAGCTCTGGCGGTCCCAGCACCTTTGCTTTGCCGACCCAGCTAAGCACCAAGCGAGTGTTTTCCTCTAGGCCTGATAAGTCCGCCTGAAACTCGATGACACTGCCATCCGCCTTCAGCTTCCCAATAGCTTGTATGGCACCAGCAACGGCGGTGAGATAGGCGCGGTGCCCGTCTGTGGTGAGTTGCACACGATTGGCCAGACGCTCCGCAAGGTCATCCATGAACACAGCGGCGGAGTCAGGATCACGACCGCAACCGAGCCACGCACAGACAAGCTTTGTGTCCGCATCCATGCTCTGGCTCCTGGAAGGACTTTCGTTTGTTGGTTTGTCCTTGGTCCAGAAATCTACAGCACCTCAGGTTGCATTCGGGAGAGCCACGCCAAAGGTGAAGTTTGGGTCAAAAATTGCCAACCGAATTGAAAAAGAAAGATTCTCATCCGCCCGCAAACCATCCTCCCGGCCTCGAATGTCCTGGGCGCTGTTTGGCGCGCTTGTCTTCCAGGTCGGCACTTCTTACGGATTTTAGAATGCTCCTCAAGCAGACTGAACAGCCGACAGTTAATGGATTTCGACACTCGGTGATCGAGTCGAATGTCTTGGCGCGTTCGTCAAAATCTTCCAGGGCAAAACTTCTGACGGAATTGCGAGGACGCTACATTCTGGATGAGTCATCGCCAGTTTTTGCATCATTTCTGAAGGAGTGGAAAGTGGCGGACTGTGAGCAGGCCCATTCTCTGTTGGTCTTCGTTCTGCTCGCGCTTAATGACCGGACCGTCATGATGACATCGTGTGAGTGGTTGTTTCCCCGGCTCCTGCAACCCGGTTCCGAGCTGCGTATTGGGGACCTAGACACCTTCTTGCTATCCGTGGCCAGAACCACCCAACCAGAAATTTCACGGTGGTCAGACGAGACGCGCATCCGGGTTGAGCGGCATTATCTGGCCAGTGTTCGTGATTTTGGTCTGGCGACGGGTGCGACCAAGAAACTCTCCGTGAAACCGGCTCTCTATGCTGCGCCGGTGCGGCTCCTCATTCAGGCACTCTTCACTGCCGGTGCCAACTCGTCCGCAATCGTTCGGCACGAGGCTTTCAAGATTCTAGGAATCGCTCCAAACGAGGTGATCGACATGCTTTCCGAACTCCACCGCCAAGGATCATTGCATTTCAGGATGCAGGCTGACATTGTTGAACTTTCCCTCTGATTTCATGAATGATGCACTCAAGGCCATTCAGCAGGCCGCAGCCCAACCGTTCAACGGTGCTGCGGTAGTCACAGACAGTTCCTTTCTCCTCATTTACCCGCCGGAACTTGAATTGGATTTTCATGATATGCTTGCTGATCGCTGTCTGCCGGGTCTGAAGAATTCCGGGATTCCACATGAAATTCTCGACCTGAGCGGATTCCTGTTTTCCTGCTTTTCGGCCGAGGAATTTGGAGATTTGGAATGTGATGAGTTCAGGAATTATCGTCTCATGCGACAGGGACTAGCCGCCCGTATCGAAAAGCGTCTCATTGAGCGCCTTCAGGCTACAGCGGCAGCCTCGCCCCACACGAATCTTTTCGTCATTTCTACAGCTTCCCTTTTCCCCTTGGTCCGCTATGGGGAGGTATTACGCCAGCTACGGGATCTTCCATGCCGCGTTTTCCTCTCGTTTCCGGGAGAAGAACGAGGCGGGAGGCCACACTTCATGAACGAACCAGACGGAGGCAATTACCTTGCCGTTAAAATCACCATACGAAATTGACCATGCCCATGCCAGACCAGATCAAGGATCTCATTCGCCGTGACATCGGCGTTAAGGTTGAAGGCGTAGTCAAGGTGTTCGATCAGGCCGCCCTGGCGTCTGAAATCAGGGAATACGTTGTCACGGACAAGATCGAGGAGGAGTTCAAGCGGATTGTCGATACTTTCACTTCTGTCAGCGACACCCTGCGCCGAGGTGGCAGGTCACGCGACATTTGTGGGGTTTGGGTCTCCGGTTTCTTCGGGTCAGGGAAATCGCACTTTGCCAAGGTATTGGGCTACCTGCTCCAAAACGACAATTTCAACGACGGCTCCGGCGAGACATGCATTGATGCCTTCGAGAAGCACCTCTCCGACTCGCCGAAGGCACGCGACATTCGTCTTCGTCTCGCAGAAATCCGAAAAACCACGTCCTGCAAAACGGTGGCATTCGAGATTCGGAGCAAGCAGAGCCTTAACAACCCAAACTCAGTGGGAGAGATCCTGCTTGGCGAGTTCTACCGCAGCATCGGCTATTCTGAGAACTTCATCATCGCCCGTCTTGAGCGGCGACTGGATCGGGGCGGCAAGCTCAACAAGTTGAAGGAGGTTTTTGAGTCGAAGTTTGGTGTAGCATGGGCAAGTCCTGAAGGAAGGGACGATCTCGCCACGGTTCGCCGGAGGCTTGCCAAAGTTTTGCCGGAAGCTTCACCGGTTGATTTCCCGACAGAAGATGAAGCGCTCACAGGCTTGGACGATGCCTTTGCCCATACCAACATCAATGCCGAGGGGATTGCGGATGAGCTTGTGGCTTGGGTCGATGATCAAAAACTGACGGGTGGTCGGGTCCAGCATCTGATTTTCATCATCGACGAGATGGGCACGTTCATTGGCGACTCCAATGACAAAATTGGCGAGCTGAACAGTCTGGCCGAGATGATTGGGAACAAGGGCAAGGGCAAGGTCTGGCTCATTTGCACCAGCCAGCAGGATTTGGAAAAGGTGGTGGACCGCACCAACTTTCAGCCAGCTCTCGTGGGACGTCTGAATGCTCGTTTCGAGCTTAAACCACATCTGATTTCCGACGGCATCAACAAGGTGATCTCAGAACGTATTCTGAAAAAGCACCCCGCTCGCGAGGCCACGCTCATCGAACTGTTTTCGGAGAATGAAGGTGCTCTGGCGCAGCTCTCTGACCTCAAAGCCTCCCGCAGTCTCGGACTTCTTTCAGAACGGGCGTTTGTCGATTCCTACCCGTTCCTTCCGCACCAAATCCAGCTTGCTCAAGACATCGGCGAGGCGCTCTCGGGGTTCCGCATTTCGGGTGGCGTTCGTTCCATGATCTCGGTCATCATGGAGGCACTGCAAAAGCTCGGCACCCAGCCTGTCGGCCAGTTGGCATCGTTCGATCAGGTTTTTGATGCTCTGGAGAACGATCTTTATTCCCAGGAGTATCTGGGCGCATCAGGCGTGAAGGCCATCTACGACGCCGACACTCGTGTGCCTCAGCCAACACCGATTCCTCCGGCTCGGGTTCTCAAGGTTCTTTATTTGATCCAGCGCGTTACTTTTGTTCCGCGTGTAGCAGAGAACATCGCCAAACTGCTCGTCACCAACATCTCCGCCGAGGTTCCAGTATTGAGGCAACAGGTGGAAGAAACTCTCTCGGCGCTTCAGCAGGCCGGTTACGTCGCCCGTGACGAAGCCACAGGTGAGTGGAAGTTCCTCAACGAAAAAGAGCGCACGGTAGAGCAGGCGATCCAGGAAATGGTTCGTCCGGGATCTTCGCGTTCCATCAGCCTGACCGTTGCGCGCCAGCAGTCCATCGACTTGATCAAATCTGGCGTTATCGCCAAGAAGAATCTCAACAATTACGCTGTCCTGTTCGGAGCCACACGCACGCCGTTCCCATTCGGTGTTTTGTTGGATGGCGAAGCTGTGGATACCGGCCCCGAACTGGAGGTCTCGTTCATCAGTCCGCTTTCGCCGGGTCGCAAACAGTCCATCGAGGATCTGAAGCGGGACAACCAGGCGGCAGGTGCCAAGGGACGAAAGCTCTGGTGGGTGTCCGACGCGCCTTCCAACCTCGAAGCACGTCTCAAGCGTTACCAGGCTTTGCTGAACGTCACCTCTGACAAGCGCTTCACGGACGATCCTTCCAAGGACACGGCTGATGCTTTGGGCGAAAAGCGCAAAGAGCGCGATGACCTGGCTGGTGTCCTCACCAAGGAACTCCTGTCCGCCTTCCGTTCCGGCACGCTTTATTACAGCGGACGTGAAGTCATCCTGGACCGCGCATCCGATCTCATCAGTGAATTGCAGAAGGCTATCGCGCAGCAGATTCCCAACATCTACCCGCGCTTTGAGGTTGCCGACAAACCGGTGGATTTTGCCAAGCAGTTGAAGTCGCTGCTGAACCCGTCCCAGACATCGTTGCATCAGGTCGCTCCAGAACTTGGCATCTTCGATACCCAGGGCAGTTTGAACAAAGAAAGCACCCTCGTTTCTACGGTGTTGGAAGTCATTCAGGATCTGCAATCCGAGGGCATAGATCCCACTGGCTTGCGACTGCTTGAAGATCGTGATGCCAAGGGATTCAAAGGCTTCGCCCGCGCACCCTTTGCATGGCCTTCCGAGACGGTCAGGCTGGCTCTTGCCGCCTGTTTTCGTGCTGGAGCGATCTTCCTCGAACGTCCCTCCGCCAGCGGTCCCGCAGCACTGTATGACTACAAAGAGGCGCTCGACGACTTCACCAAAATCAAAACATTCGAGAAGACGACCTTCCGTCTAGCCGAAGCCACGCTGACGGTTGAGCAGATCAAGAACGCCAGCAAGGAACTCATCGGTCTGGGTGTCTCGGGCACACCGGAGTCAGGAAATGCCCTGGCTGCCGCCATTCGTGCTCTGGGGACGAAGCTGCTCGAAGCCGTCCGGGATGCCAAAGTTCGCGCCGAAGGTGGACTGCCTTTGGGTGACTCCATTCTTCAGGCGGAAGAGGTGTTAAAAGAACCTGCCACGCTTAAGGACCCTACCAAAACGGTGACATCCTTCCTTCAGGCTGTGGGTGGCTGGTCCGAGGTGAAGAAGGCTCTCGACGAACTCAAGGTCTTCCTTGATGCCAACCGGCACAAGGAGTTCGAGTCCGCGCAAAAGCTCGTCAGCTTGGTTCGGAATCATCCACTGCCTTCGGGTGCGACAGACGCTGATGCGCTCGTGCAGTCCCTGGCCGACTTCGACACAATCGTCGCTGCACGCGCCGTGGTTCCTCGATGGGCCGATGTCCGTGCCTCCAGGGACCGAATCTTCGAGGTTTATGCCGCTGCCTATCGTGCCGCCTACACCCATGCTCAGTCATCCACTGCTGATGCCCTGGCTGCTATTCAGACTGGTGTCGCCTATACTTCAGCTCCCGCAGATCGCAGGGATTCCGTCGTAAATCCGGTGTTTGGTCCCGCAGGTGCCTGCCATTTCCCCGAGGTTGATCTATCCGCATTGTCCCAATTGTTGATCGCCACAGGCAGGACCAGTCTCTCCTCTCTGGCCCAGGCCACCAAGGCGCTTCCGGTCCACATCGCCGAGGTAGAGGCGGCACTGCGGGCGCTCAAGTCACCACCTCCGCCCAAGCCGCAGCCCAAGCCGGATCAGAAGACCTATACCTGGCATCCCTCGGCTTCTCTCGCGGGCAGGCATTTCAGTTCTGAGAGCGAAGTCGATGCTGCTTTGCGCGAAGTGGCGGAAGACCTCAAGGCACGCATCCGGCAGGGTTACACCATTGATATTCCGTGACCACTCCTTCAGCCAGCACCATCGGCCTTTCGGACGAGCACAAAGACGCGGTCAAAAAGTGGATCGTGAAGCTCCGCACGGCCGTGGAAGATGATTTTGAGGCCCACCTTCTCCGCTTTGGTTTCCGCAAAGATGGTCGTCACGCTCAGGAAAAGGATGTGGCATTGCCGGAACCGGACCTTGTCGCCCGGCGTCGATTGGCTGCGTTGATTGAACATGACACCGCTGGGGAAAACTCCCCTCAGCGTGGATTTGCCGCTGTCACGCGCGAACTGACATACACCCTCATCAATCGCCTTGTGGGCCTGAAGGTCATGGAGGCACGCAGTCTCCTCTATCTGCGTCCGCCAGGAAACTTGGAGGCGGAGCCTGAACAAACAGAAGTCCTTACTCCCATCGAAGGTCAGGACCGTTCCCGCTTTCTTCGTGACTTTCGTGCCGCCGCAGGCAGTCGCTACAAATACGAAGCCGATGCCGAGGAGGCACTGCTGCGGGATGGCCTCAATGCCGCCTTTGCCCAGCTTCATGCGGATCTCGGCGCGCTCTTTGCCCCTGATCACGACTACGCCTGCATCTGGCCCAGCCATGCCGCGTTGTCTCATGCCATCCGGTTGATCAATACCGGTCTGCCTGCGAATGCCTACCGCGCTCCCGACTTCCTTGGCTGGGTGTATCAGTTCTTCAATCGTGACGAGAAAGACCGTGTTCGTGCCGAGAACAAAGGCACGCCGCGCAGTTCCTATGAGCTTTCCGTCATCAACCAGTTTTACACACCGTCCTGGGTGGTGAAATCATTGGTGGATAACACCCTCGGCCGTCTCTGGATTCAGATGCATCCAGAGTCATCTCTAGCCCCAACCGGTTCCGTTCCCCTGCCGCAGGATCGTCCAGCGGATCTCGTCGCTGCCGATTACTTGGTCCCCCGCACCGGCGAAAAGATTCGATACCGCTACATCGACGAGCGGGGGAATCCCCACACCTTCAAACGTGTCCGGGACATCCGGTTCCTCGATCCTGCCTGCGGCACCCTGCACTTTGGGCAATACGCCTTTGGTCTCTTCCACCGCATGTATGAGGAGGAGATCGCTCATGCAGGAGAGCCGGGCTGGCCTGCGGAGCCATCCGTGGCAGATGCGCGGGACATCCCTGCGGCCATCATCGAGCACAACCTCTACGGTATCGACATTGATCCACGCGCCATCCAGATCGCGTCCCTGTCCATTCTATTTACTGCCAAGGAAGCCGCTGTGCGTGCGGGTCATTCGCCCACCGTCGTTCATGTTCGCCCCAGAAACCTAGTCGTCGCTCATGCTGTGAAGATGGATGAAGCACAGCTCCGCAGCCTCGTGGAGCGGGCAGGACAAACGCTCGGAGAACCCAAGCTCCGTGAGCGCCTGTTCAATGCCCTGTGGAGCAATCTCCAGCATGTGGGTGAACTGGGTTCACTGGTGCAGGTGCGTGAAGGCGTCAGCCGTATCCTGGAAGAATGGGTGGACGCCCAGGCCAAAGAGCGCGGCCTCACCAAACTCATCCGCACGGGCAAGAAGAGCGAGCAGATGGCACTGGGCGGAATTGACACCGAGGCACGACAGGAAACCGTGCAGCAGATGGAACTCCAGCGCAGTCTGCTGGAAGAGGAAGCCACCCGTATTCGGGCCGAACTCCTCGCAGGCCTTGAAACCGTGGCTGAGAGAGAATCACACGATCCTCGCCAGCGCCTTTTTGCCGAGGACACCGCACGCGGTCTCCGCCTGCTAGAACTGCTGGCTCAGTTCTACGATGTGATCGTGATGAACCCGCCTTATGGCGACTTCCCCAAGCTTGCCGATCCTGCCGAAGACAAGAAATTCAAAGCCGAACTCAAGGCTATGTATCCAAGTGGCTACCAGGACATCTATGCCGCCTTCATTGAACGGGCCACTCAACTGATCGAGCCCGAGGGCTACATTGGCGCACTTGTCAGTTCTACCTTCAAGACCCACGTCTCACACTCCAAGTTCCGCACGGAGATTCTCCTCAAACGTCATCCCCTCATCGTCATGCTCGATCTCGGCTTCGGCATTCTGGACGGTGCCACTGTGGAAGCCGCCGCCTTGGTGCTCCGAGGAACTGCCCCATGAAACGCACTCATCGCATTCTTTGGCGCTGGGCCGAGCGCGATTTCGGCTTCCGTTTTCGCGATGGCGCGGGCAAACGCGCTGCGGAGTATTATCAGGCCGCTTCAGTGGGGGAGTTCTATTCGGTTCCGGCCAGCCATCGAAAGTTCGAGAAAGTACGCGTGGAGGAATTGGTCCTCCTCATGCCCGCTCCCACGGCTCCGACCATCGTGGCCAATCCCTGGAGCAACTACTCTGACCCAGATCCACAGCGCATCACGGGTCCCAGCAATCAGCCTTGCCTGAACTGGGCAGGCTGCCTCAGCATGGAGGAAATCAACCAGCGCGAAACCAACGGAGTAAACCGTGCAAAGGAGTTCATAGCAGATCTCGCGCTCCGGGAGGACCCGGCACCCATCACCCTTGACCTCTTGCGCCGTGTTCACGAGGAGATGTTCGCAGACATCTATCCTTGGGCGGGGCAGTGGCGCAATGTTTCCCTGCACAAGGGCGAGGGTTCCACCAAATGGCCATTGCCCATTATGGGCATGGATCCAGTAATGGAGGCTTTCTCCAATGAAGTGCTGAGACGCACCCCTTTCATGAGTGAGGACGACGATGCAGTCATTGCGTTTGCCGCCGAGTTCATGGGCGAATACCTGGCCCTGCATCCTTTCCGTGAAGGCAATGGCCGTAGCGCCTTTGTTCTTTGCGAACTCATCCTTCTGCAAAACAACTTGCTGCCATTGAACGAATACAACCGCCAGCGGGACCAGGACCGTTACTTCGCCGCCTGCGAAGACGCCCGTCTGCGCAAAGAATACGATCCGCTCGCTCACCTCATCACCGATTGGGAAGCCGAGGCTCAAGCAGCTTTCGAAGCTTCAATATCCAACCAACCTTGAATATGCCGCGCCTCCAACGATTCAACATCAAGGCGATGCTCGCCAACCCGGACCTTCGACGCAAGTTGATCGTCGAGGGCACTCGTGCTGCGCAGGCTCGCGAAGGAGTCGAGGTTTCTGCTAAGCAGGCGGAGAATTCGTATTACGTGGTTACGGAAGGAGAAAGAGCAGCGTTCTTCGGCCTCGTGCCTTTCCGAAGTGAAGTTGGTGAAAACGATGGAAGACATATCGAGTTCGTTCGCTCGCTTTCTATTCTAAGCTCTACAACTCGCTCAGATGTCGCTCATCGCGATTTCTCAGCAATCGCGGGAGCGCCGCTCGCATACGACCGTGTCGCAATGATCGGTGAATTCTTCCGCGATCATCCTTCACTTGAGCCAACGTCTGGTTATGCGCGTCTTGGTGCGCACACGTCAGAGGATGAACGCATGCTCAGATTCTGGTGGGAAGTATCTGAGCAGGCAATTCCACACGGAAAGGAATATGTTCCATTTGCCAAGGGTGGTTTTTACTGCCGCTTTTATTATGATATTAACTTGAGGGTCGCATGGGATCCAGCCCGGCAGTCATTTTTTGGTTGGTTCGGTCGAACAGGGCGAACAACAGAGCGTCCGGAAGCATTAGATGACTATTTTAAACCAGGCCTTTTCTGGCCTCGGCGCACCCAACGGGGTTTCAATGTCCGTATTTTGCCGGCAGGCTGCATTTTCGCCGATAAGGGGCCTTCAGTGTTTGCGAGGACTGATTTGTCGCGTTGGTATCTTCTTGCCATCCTGAATTCGCATTTCACAGAGGCATTGCTACAATCGCTGACTTCGTTTGGCTCGTGGGAAGTTGGTGCTGTTAAGAAGCTTCCGGTTCCAATAGCAGATTCAAAACACCAAGAGGATCTCTCGCGACTTTCTAAACAACTTTACAAGTTGAAGGCGATGTGGGACACCGGCAATGAAATCTCCACCACATTCAAGTGTCCGTGGATCTTACAATCAACTTTAACTAACGGATCGCTCAGTCTGTCGGGTGGTTTGGACAGTCTGGTGGCAAAGGAAACTTCCCTGGATGCTGAACTCGGCTCGGCCTACGCCGATCTGAACGACGCTGTTTATCGGTTTTATGGAGTGAATGGGATGCTGCGAGCCAAGTTCGAAGTGGCCATTGGACCACGTCCCCCCGAAATCGTCTGGCCGCAGATGGAGGGCAAAAACACCGAGCAGAAGCGCTTGGAACACGTCAATCGTCTGCTGACCTATTTGGTGAAGCGCATCGTCGAAGCTGACAACGACAGTCTGGTGTGCCTGCAATCCGTGGCTCAGGAGCGTCCTATGCTGGATCGCTTGAGAGAGGAACTGCACCGCAGTTTCCCCAAGCAGGATCCAAGTGCCCTGGAGACTGAGGTGGTAAACGAGCTAAAGAAGAAAGTGAAGGGTTGCCGCCGTGCCGAGACCCTCATCGAATGGCTCAACGACGCCTTCTTTGAGATCCACGCCAACCTCTACCAGCAGCGCCCGCTGCTCTGGCATCTGGCCAGCAGCCAGACCCGCAGTGTCCCCGCCTTCTCTGTGGTGGTGCATGCCCACAAATTTGACGGAGATGCCCTGGCCAAGCTCCGCAGTGTGCATATCCGCGACCGCCTCGCCATCCTGCGCCGTGAAGCCGGTCAGGCCCGCCAGGACAATCGGGAAGAGGACCGTCTCGAATTCCTGGCCGCCATCGAAGAAGTGGAAGCATTCGATGCCAAACTCAAACTCCTCCAGGAAGGTGCCCACACCGGCCCCGAAGGCGGCGACCGTGACTACCGCATCCTCACCCCCTGGAAATCGGAATCCGAGCGCCCCCAAGGGTGGAACCCCGACCTCGATGACGGCATCAAAGTCAACATCGCCCCCCTGGCCCGCACCGGCCTCCTCCGCATCAAGGGCAGGTTCGGTGAAAAGGATGTGGAGGATTAATTTATGAAACGCCTACCGCTTGAATCACTTCGTATCGCTCAGTTCCGTGGCTTGCAGGAACTGAAGCTGGAAGGCTTGAGTCGAATCAATCTCTTTGTTGGTTCAAATAACGCCGGAAAGACTTCGGTTCTCGATGCTCTCGCGCTGTTCACCCGTCCCCTCGACATCGCCAACTGGCGCGAGACTGCACGTGGCCGCGAAGTAAAATCCGCGCGCACTCCAGAGACGGAGCCATTCAAATGGCTGTTCCCGCAATTTCTCGAAAGCACGCTTCCGAATCCGCACAGCATCTGGATCTATGGGAAGGGCGGTTTCCCTGGACGCAGGGTGATGGCCCAATACGAGGAGTTTCAGGAATTTGGAACCAACGCATCTGAGCAAGAAGGACTTCCTGGACTCGAACCAAGTCAGGAACCGGACCGAGGAATGAGCATTCAAGTTCTCGCGGACTACGCCCTTATCCTCGACGAGGAACTCGATGACTCTCGTGAACGACAAAACCAGATTGATTTCAAGGTCGTGGACAATCGTCGCAACGTGTTTCCCGCCACAGTCAGCGAGCCAGCCATCGAAACGGCTCTCATTTCACCACACACCCACCGAACCACACAGGACACAAGTTGGTATCTGAGCCGTGCGATTCAACGCGAGAACACGAATGAAAACTTCCTTGAGTCGGTGCTGGAGATCCTCCGCCGAATTGACGCTGATGTGCTTGATCTGAGCATCATCGAAACAGGCAAGACCACCACCACGATCTCGATCAAGCATAAGCTCACGGGCAGGACACCCATTCATGCGTTCGGCGATGGGTTCCGACGTGCTCTTCTCATTGCTGCCACCATTCCGTCCGTGAGGAACGGCGTCCTCCTGATCGACGAACTGGAAGCCGCCCTCCATGTCTCTGTCTTGGATTCAGTCTTGGAGGCACTCCACTGGGCTGCTGATAAATACAACGTCCAAGTCTTCGCCACGACGCACAGTCTGGAGGCGGTGGATGCAGTCATCACGGCCTTTGAAGGCGAGATCGACAAGCTGGCAGCCTTCAGGCTCGAACGGCGTAACGGCATTCATGTGAGTGCGTTCTCTGGAGAAATGGTGAAGAACATCCGGGAAATGCTCGGGCAAGACATTCGTTGATCTCATGCCTGTTTCTTACATAGCAGTCGAAGGCCAGCATGATGCCGCGCTGGTGGGGTGTCTCCTCGCAAATGGTGGATTTGCCCTGGTTAAAAAGCGCAGCAACGTTGACGGAGCATTCGAGCGATACGTGCCGAAGGACTATCCTGAAAGCCTTGTGGGCCGACCACCCGAGTGCTTTTTCTGGAAGCGTGACGAACATACCGTCGGTGTTCACCCTGTAGGTGGAGATTCCCGACTGATCGTCGCAGGAGCTATTGCGACGAAGCAGATCATTGGATCTCTGTTCTCGCTCGCTTTTTTTATTGATGCCGATGCAGACACTCCCGGTAATCGAATACAGGGACTGTCTCAGGCGATTCTCACAAAGAATCCGCAACCGGGTTTCCAGTTTCCACAGAATCCTGGAGGCATCAGTGCGGGGCCACCTCGTTGCGGTGTGTTTGTATTTCCCGACAACCAGGGGCAAGGAGCCATTGAATCAATCCTCGAAGTCTGCGCAATAGCATCCTATCCTGACCTGTTTGAAAAGTCGATGGACTACCTTCAAGTCATCGACCGGCAGCAGCTTTCACAAGTGGAAAGAACACGTCTGACAACAGGCTCAAACGAGAAGAAGGCCCGCCTTTCTGTTATTGGGTCCGTTCTAAGACCGGCTGCCGCGATTCAAAACACGATTCGTGATGACCGCTGGGTTGATGCCGCCACGCTGAATTTGCCGCTGATTTCGAATGTTCGTGTTTTCCTTCGCGACCTCCTCAACGAGCCCACGATCTAGTTCACGCCATTCATGCTGTCTCCCGCCTTCATCACTCAAATTCAACAACGATTCTCGCACGAGAAGAGGGCCAGAGTCTGCCTCTGGTTTGACCCAGGAGCCGAGTTCGCCCGATTGGTGCCCGTGCTGCAACAGCACCTGGATGGGATGAAGAACCCGCCCTTCAGATTGCTGACTTTTGATGCCAAGGCCAAGCACGGACAGCTCTGGCTCAAGCGCCAGACATGGGAAGGGCAACCAGGGAAATTCGTGCTGCATCTGCCCTTTCCAGAAGAGCGCATGACAACTCCCGATGAACGGGGCAAGAATCATCTGGAATTGCTGACGGAGTTCACCATCACCGGAGTGGACTGGAAAGTGGGTGGCAAGCGCCCCACGCTCTTCAGTTTCCTCAAGGCTGCTGGTGTGCGCCTGCCGGATGCGCCAGCAGAACAGCGGAAGCTGACAGAGGGTGGCGCTGATAGCATGCTGTCCAAATACGCCGCCCGTTTCCATGACAAGTCTGCTGTGTTTTGGGAAGAGACGGTGACTCCCGCGCTGGTGCTTTCCCGGATCGTAGGAGATGTGGATCAGGTTGTCTTGGATCTGGCAGCACAACCCGACGAGAAATGGGAGGAGATGAAAGCATCTGGAGGTCTGGCTCAATTTCTGGATGCGGCCAAAGAACGCTTCGGTGATCCACCCGCCACGGATCATCCTGTGCTGTGGGTGAAGGCACTGGTCGAGCGGCTGGCTTTGGCTGAGTGTTTTGTGGGCTACGGCGAACCGGCTGATTTTCCCTTCGCGGATCGTGTGCCCCCGGTCCGGTATCGAGACAATCACATCACTCTGGTGCGACGCTGGCTGCGTGATACCAACAGCCGTGGTGCGTGGGATCGTTACGTTGCCGAAGTGGAGGAGCATGTGAACCTGAAAGCCTGGGCGCGTGGGCGTCACGGCTCCTGTTACGGACTGCCCCACTTGGTATCATTGCGCTGGGAAACCGCCATCAGTGGACTGGCTGAAGCGGCTCGTGATGGAGACGATCTCTCAAACCGATGCCGGGAGGATGCGGCTGTCTGGCGAACGGAGGCTGAATACTCCCGTGCCAGCTCCGATGTGACTCCCTGGTCCACATTGCTGGAAATGGCAAGCTTCATGGAGGACTGCACGAAGGCGACCAAAGTGGCGCACTCCGTGGTTTCAACGGTGGAGTGTGTGCATGCGTTCCGCGATTTCGCCCTCGCTGTGGATGGGCAGCATCTACGTCTGAAAGCAGCGCTGGCGGAACTGGAAATGCCCGATGTGTGCCAGGCCATCGACAAGGCCTACGGCGACTACACCAAAACCCTGAATCAGCACTTCTTCGATGCATGGACTGCCCAGCCCGAATTGAATATTCCGGGACTCCAAGCCGTCACAACACGCCTGGATGCCGTCCTGTGGGCAGGCAAAGGCAAACGCGCTGTCGTGATCGTGGATGCCCTGCGCTACGACCTTGCTTTGCGCCTTCAGGAGATGCTCAAGGGGTTCACGACAGAGGTCGAAAGCATGAGGGCGGCCCTGCCGACGATCACTCCGATTGGCATGAGCGCCCTGCTGCCTAGCTCGTATGCGCCCGGCAAGCTCAGCATCACGGGCAACAGTCTGCATCCCACAAGACAAGGAGTGGATCTCGCGGTCCGTCAAAATCGCCTCGCTCTGCTCAAAGAGTTCGGGGCCGATTGCAGGGAGATCGACACCATAGAGTCTGCGGCATCCAAGCCATCGAAACTGCCAACCCTCCTTGTCGTCTTCGGACATGAGGAGGTGGATGCCATCGGTCACGGCAACGGTGACGCCCTCGCGCGTCATGTGGAGAAGGAACTGGAGCGTCTGGTGCGGATAACCCGCAAGCTACATCAGTGGGGCTATGCTGAGGTTCATCTCGTGACAGATCACGGCTTTGTCCTTCTCGATGAATCTCACCTGCCAAATGAGGTGCCGGTGAACAAGGAATGGTGCCTCGCGCTCAAGGAGAGGTTTGCCATCGTTCCGGCAAAAGCCGATCTGCCGCTCAAGACGAAACCTTTCTTGTGGGACGCGGATGTGAGAGTGGCGATCCCACCCGGCATGGCATTCTTCAAGGCGGAGAAGTCCTTCAGCCACGGTGGAGCAACCCTGCAGGAGTTGGTGATTCCTCACCTGATCTCTCGTAGTCGCTCAAAGCAGCAACGCGTGGGCGTCGAGATCCTGCTCGGTGGAACAGGAGCGCAGCTCAAGAGTGCTGCTGTGAAAGTGGTGCTGAGGCCCCTCGTCGATTCACCAGAGGGAGAACTGGCGAACGTGTCAGCCCAGCCTCGCAATCTGGAGATTGATGTGACCCACGGCAAAGACCGCAAATCCATCCTGCCGCGTGGTGAGCGTAAACCTGTGAAATTGGAATCCAGCGGAGAGAAAGCCGTGACCCTGTTCTTCGACTCCAAGTTCACCCTCAGCGAGGGAGATCAAGTTTACCTGGAGGTCCGCGATACCGATACTGGCGAACAATTCCCTGGTCCTGGAGGCATCACGCTCCAAGTGTCCCGAAACCTCTAGTCCCTCTTTCCCATGCCTGAAGAAACCATCCAACTCGACGCACTCGACATTCTGGCCAATGAGGCTTTTCCGGGACTGGTAGTCCGCAAGGATCTGCTGCGAAGGATGCGCTCATCGTTTGGCGTGCCTGCGTTCGTGATCGAGTTTCTGCTCGGTAAATACTGCGCCTCTACCGACGAAGATGCGATCAATGACGGTCTTGCCTTTGTGCGGGAAACGCTGGCCTCGAAGTATGTGAAGCCGGATGAGCGAGAATCCGTGAAGTCTGCAATCAAGCAGCACACCACCTATGAGATCATCGACAAGGTGTCGGTCAAGCTGGTGGAAACTCACGATAAATACTGGGCGACACTGTCCAACCTGAATCTCGATTTCATCAACATCGACGATCGTGTGTTGAGGGATCATGACCGGCTACTGATGGGCGGTGTCTGGGCCGAGATCACTCTTCGCTACGACGATACTTTTATCTTCAAGGGGCAGAACCGCCCCTTCTTTATCGAGGAGATTCGCCCCATCCAACTCTCGAATCGAAACGTGGATGCCTATAAGGCTGCCCGGAAAAAATTCACTCGGGACCAGTGGCTAGACCTGCTCATGCGTTCCATGGGATACGAGCCGGAGCACCCCTACTACACCAAGCGCCGCAAGCTGCACTACATGCTGCGGCTGATCCCGTTCGTGGAACGTAATTTCAATTCCGTTGAACTGGGGCCTCGTGGGACAGGCAAGAGTTTCGTCTATCAGCAGATGAGCCCCTACTGCCATCTCGTCTCGGGTGGTCAGACGACTACGGCACAGATGTTTGTGAATCTCGCCAGCGGTCAGCGTGGCCTCGTTTGTCTGTGGGATGTCGTCGCCTTTGACGAGGCCGCAGGCATCAATTTCTCCGACAAGAGCGGCATCAACATTATGAAAGGCTACATGGAGGACGGTGCCTTTAGCCGGGGCCGTGACATCATCAATGCCGAGGGCTCGATTGTTTTCGTGGGCAATATTGATGGTGAAATCTCCACCATCGTTCGCACCTCCCATCTTTTTTATCCCATGCCCAAAGAGATGGACACGGCCTTCTACGACCGCATCCACGCCTACATTCCTGGCTGGGAATTTCAGAAAACGCACGACGACGCCTATACCAATCATTTCGGCATCGTGACCGACTACCTTGCCGAGGTGTTCCGGGAGCTTCGCAAGTCCAGTTACACCGATTTTGCAGAGAAGCATTTCAAGTTCGGCAGCCATCTGGGCGGACGCGATCAAAAGGCGGTGCGCAAGATTGTCTCGGGCCTGATCAAGCTGCTACACCCTGATGGCGAAGTGACACACGAGGAACTCCGTGAATACGTCGAGTATGCCCTGGAGATGCGCCGTCGCGTGAAGGAGCAGCTTCGCAAGATGGGCGGGTTGGAATACTGGAACACCAGCTTCTCCTACATCGACAGGGACAGCGGACAGGAAACCTTTGTCACCGTGCCCGAAATGGGTGGCGGCACGCTCATCGGTGAAGGTCAGCTTGCGGCTGGAAGCGTCTATACCATCGGCACTGACGCAAATGACAGCCGCCTCGCACTGTTCCTGATTCAAGCCCAGATAAACTCCGGGTCAGGGCGCATTATTCCACTCGGCAACTTGTCGAAGGGCATGAAGGAGGGCATCAAGACAGCAGAAGCTTTTCTCCGCGCTAATCTCAAAAACCTCGGCATTACCAAGGACATCGACAGCTATGATTTCAGCCTTCAGGCGATCAATCTGAACCAGGCCAAAGAGGGCAGCGAAACCGCAGTCGCTTTCTTCATCTCTCTCGTCTCGTCTATTCTCGAAAAGCCAGTTCTCGAACGCACGGTGGTGCTGGGGGAGATGAGTGTTCAAGGCATGTTGCTGAAGGTGGGATCTCTTCCCGAGCGTATGCAGCTCGCCGTCGAAGCTGGGGCCAAACGCATACTGATTCCAAGCGAAAACAAACGCGACGTTGCAGATGTCCCTGATGCGATTCTCACCGCGATCCAATGGCATTTTTACGACTCTCCCACCAAAGCAGCCATGATGGCCATGGGGATGGTTTAGCTTTTAATGCGATGGCCATTATCTGCACAAGCAGACTCTCTCATTAACCCATGCACATCGGTTTCGATGTTTCATCGCCTCTGGAGGCTTCTATGAATCGACTTTGCCCCAGCTAGTGTAGTCCGTCAAACAGACTGCAATTTATCAAGGGTTCTACGAGCGCGGGTGACTTTGGCGAGGATGTCGTTGGCGGATGCCGTCCAGATGAAGGGCTTGGGATTGCGGTTGTGCACTTCGA
>Ga0247831_1002047_pt1 | contig 34629 bp, 32 predicted proteins | sample LaCruzMarch2015__9_FD_192406 | JGI IMG/M metagenome (GOLD analysis project Ga0247831, IMG submission 192406) | Freshwater microbial communities from meromictic Lake La Cruz, Castile-La Mancha, Spain - LaCruzMarch2015_1m | ecosystem: Environmental > Aquatic > Freshwater > Lake | place: Spain...
ATAGACCCCGAAAAAGACATGGATTTTTGAGTCCTAACCAAGTTTTTAATAATATAATTTTAAACCCAAAAGTTGCATTTGTGACTTGAATGTAGCTAATAATATCTCACAAATCCGAATCAAACAGACGGAGTAAAAGGCTATAATTTAAGTAGCACAGAAATCGAATTCTATCAAAGTGTGTCGAAAAAATAATTGGTGATGCTTTACAAGGAAATGGTGTAGAAAAATTGTGCATGGAAACTTAATTTCCACGCACATATTGTAAAGTAATAATCAAAAATATAGTAAAAATAACACTACAAATGATTTTTAGCACCGTAATCAAGAAAAACTGGAAACCACCAGCTTCTACAAAAAACAACATTGAGTGGTGAATTATTGTAAGAATAGCTACATATCTGACAAAACGCTCGCTACCCATTTCTTTTAACGAAATCGTAATGTCATTTTCAACGCCCTTTGTAGGGAATAGAAACTTGATGATGTAAGCTCTTAAATACCCAATCATTACACTGGCTGAGGCGTGAACACCTGCTGTATTGTAGAAAATATCAACCAACAGACCTATCAGAAAACTTATAAAGATCACCCAGATTGGGTCAACTTCGTCAGGTATGAGTAAAATACACGCAATGTAAACAAAGCAAAACGCCACATCGAAGAATACAAAATTGCGGAGAACCACAATTTGTAATACTAAATAAATGAGGAATGTAATGACTAATTTTGTGACCGTTTGAGAATTCATTTCTTTTCTTCGGTGGTTGATTGCTCTAATAAATCTTGTTCTTTTTTCAGCTTATTATTTACAATGTAAACATAAGATAAATTGCGGAAGTCAGTTGCTAACTCTACTTCAATCTCAAAAAATGCTTGGTCTTCTTTGGCACTTAGCTTACGAATTCTACCAATCATTGTTCCCGAAGGGTAAATTACGTTTTGCTCCGAAGTAACCACCGAGTCGCCTTGTTTTATTGGCTTGAAGCGGTCAATCGTATTCAAGTTAATTATTTTCGGATTCATCCCTCCCCATTCGGAAATACCTAAGGCTTTATCGTTTTTAGTGCGAAGAGTCAAGTTTTTGATTTCTGATGAAACCTTCGACTCTGAGTGTAGAATCGAATAAACACGAGAAAAATGTTCAGAGCATTGCATCACCGTTCCGACAACTCCCTGCGGACAAATTACACCCATTCCAGGCTCGATTCCATCCAGTGAACCTTTATCAATCGTCAAATAGTTTTTCGATAAACCAACGGTGTTATTGACAACCTTAGCCACCTTAAACTCGAAGCGTAGAGCAAAAGCCGAATCTACATTATAATAATCTCCGTTTCTTGGTTTAAACGATTCCATGGAGGAAACTGCTTTTTTGAGTTGAGCGTTTTCGGCAATCAATTGGTCGTTTACATTACCAAGATTCATATAATTATTAACATAATTCGAACTTTCGAGGGTCTTTGCTGCGTAGTAATTAGAAGTATTAAAAAACGAAACATCCCAATAATGATTGTTCTTGACAAGCAACCAAAAGCTGACCAATTCGAGAAAAGCAAACAAAAGAAAATTTCGTATGCGAAATATAAGTCGGAAGAGTTGCGACATATTATAAGAGTTCTGAGCGACCGACGCTCGGTTCAGAATTCTGAGTTATTTATTTAGAGTTTTTAACAGAAAATATTCAATAAGAATAAGCTCAAAAAATTAGTCTGAACTTTCAAACTAACTTTTTGAACTTATTTTCTGATAAACTCAGAATTCAGTACTCAGAACTCAAAAATTTATTGGATTATAACTGCTCTATATTTTTCGATATTTTTCAAAATCTCACCTGTTCCACGCACAACCGCACGAAGTGGATCGTCAGCTACGTGAATCGGAAGTTTTGTTTTAATAGCCAAACGTTTGTCTAAGCCATGAAGTAATGCTCCACCACCGGTCAAATAAATGCCGTTTTCGTAAATGTCCGCTGAAAGTTCTGGTGGCGACATCTCTAATGCACGCATGATGGCTTCTTCAATTTTAGAAATTGATTTATCAAGGGCGTAAGCAATCTCGCTATAAGTTATCTTGATTTCTTTCGGAATACCAGTCATTAAGTCACGACCACGAATTTCGATATCAGCAGGTGGATTATCTAAATCTGGTAAAGCCGCACCTACTTGAATCTTGATAAACTCGGCCGAACGTTCGCCAATAAGCAAGTTGTGTTCACGACGCATATAATCAACAATATCTCTTGTAAACAAATCACCTGCGATACGTACCGAAGCCTCGCATACAATTCCCGAAAGGGCAATAACCGCAATCTCAGTAGTACCACCACCGATGTCAGCAATCATCGAGCCGTTTGGTTGCTCAATATCGATACCGATACCGATAGCTGCAGCAATTGGTTCGTGTACCATGTAAACTTCTTTCGCACCTGCGTGTTCGGCTGAATCTTTAACGGCACGTTTCTCAACTTCAGTAATACCTGATGGAATACAGATTACCATACGGTGAGAAGGCGAAAAAAACCAACTACGACTTGTCTCAATCATCTTAATCATACCACGAATCATTAATTCAGCAGCAGTAAAGTCGGCAATTACACCATCTTTGAGAGGTCGGATAGTCTTTATATTTTCATTGGTTTTTTCGTGCATTTGCATTGCTTTGTGACCTATCGCCAACACTTTTCCACTAATTTTGTCTAATGCAATAATAGATGGTTCGTCTACAACGATTTCGTCTTTGTAGATTATGAGGGTATTTGCCGTACCCAAGTCAATCGCGATGTCACTCGTGAGGAAGTTAAACAGTCCAGCCATTTTGAGCGTAATTGGGTTAATTTTTTTTATATTGTACGCAAATTTACAACTATTATTTACAAAATATTTCTAAAAAGTTGAAAAAGTATTAAAAAAGAGAAAAGTATAACCGCAAATAGATTGCGTTCATAGGTAATATATCGCTTTTTCAATGAAAATCTTGTGTTTTGAGCAGATAAATTGGTAAATTTAGGTATTTTTCTCTAAAATTATTTTTGTCAATATTGTTCAAAAAATACTTGTTATCGTAATATTATAACTTTTTGACTCGCCAAAACATTGAATAAATAGTGAAACAAAAAAAATATCTTTACCCAGAAGCAATTTACAAAAACAAAGAAATGAAATATAAATCATAGGAAATGGGAATTCGTTTGTCATTAGCTAAAATAGGTTGCACAGAAAAAAAAGTGGGTAGCATGCTTGGCAGAAGTACAAGCTGAATGGCGAAAAAAGTTGTTATTCAAGCTGCTCAAAAGGTTTTGGGTAGTGACCATCAATTCAATAATATTCGCTCTTCCAATGATTTTAAACAGGCTGTTCCTATTCGTGATTACGTTTTCTAATAATTGCGGATTGTGACGCACACAACACTTTTTTTCGATTCGACCACTTCCAAAATCTACGCTTTTATCCATTTCTAAATGAGCATAATTTTATGTCATAATAATCAGCTACTTGTTCAAAGTTGTCCTTCTAATTTTTTTAAGAAAGTATATAATCTCCGCCTCTGTTTAAAATTTGCACTGCTACAATGGCAGGGTTCAATTGGCAATGGAATCTATTCTCACAACGCTATTATTTAAAACAAGGTCTTCAATTAAAGTCGGAATTGCTATTTTTTTCATTACTCTTAGTCTCAGTTTATAGCAGTCCCAAATATAGCTGTAGATCATAAGCCCAGTCGGTAATAATACAAACACTATCTAACTTTTTGTCCCTTTTATAAGATGCTAGACAAACTTTTCCATTTATACTGGTGTGATTTTCTTCAAAAAATTGAGATAGATTGAATATTTGTATGAACAGCTTGCAAATGCCGCTTTATCAAAAAAAGCGAAAAACTCTGTTAATTGTGTGTTGTGAAAGTATTTCGTTGGCTAATTCTAAAAAATTACTAAGAAACTCTTGCTTTTGGTCACTATAATTCTCCATTTCCTTGTCATTTTCTGCACTACAAATAGTATCCCACAAACTCAGCATCAAAATATCACTTAAAAGAATCTTCTAAAAGAAGTGCTCTAGTTGAAAATAGGGAACTTCTTCAAATTTTTTCTTCCATTCCATAATGAAAATTAACTCAAATGTATTTTTCGAGCTAAGTTTGATTCAAAAAATAACTTTTAAGTGCTTCAATCTACAGGTGTTTTAATATTTTATCTGGAGGTTTGTGTGTTTTTGAAATTTCAGAAATAAAGGCAGATAAATAGAAATCACAAGCAATGACATCAATAAACCACCAATTGTACCTACACCAAAGGCAAACCAAAATGGTTCTTTTTCTCCATAAATTAAAAATGGAATAAGGCCTACAATTGTTGAGAGAACAGTTGATAAAATCGGAATAACTTTGTGGTTAAATGCTTTTGTGTACAAACTAATATCGGAAGCATAAAGGTTCTTTTTCCTTAAAATATTATATTCTGTGATAATAAAAATGGCTGCACAAACGACATTACCACTCAATAAAATAAAAGAAGCATAGCCCCCTTGGTCAAAATTAAAATCGAACAAATAAAATGTCAGGAATACGCCTGTAAATGACAAAGGGATAATCAAGATAAGTGCCAAAGGCTGCAAAAGAGACTCAAAAATAATGGCACAAATGAGGTATATAAGTAAAATTACCAAACCAATCAACCAAAATTTAGTTTCTTTATTTTCACTTAACCAACTATAATTTTGTTTTTCTGCCTTGTATCCGATTGGCATTGCTGGGTTGAGTTCTGAAAGTGTTTTTTCTAAAAATTTATCTCCAAAAACACTACTTCCGTAATAAGTAAAACTCACCATTCTAAGGTATTGTTGGTTTTCTTTGATAATTTCGGGCATCACTTTTACTTTCGTTATTTTAGTAAAATCTTTCATTCTTACAAAAGTAGAATCTTGCTTTAATAATTGATTTTCTAATTGCCAAATATCTCTTTTTCTGCTTTCGGCAGGAATGACTTTCAGCGTGAAATACTCGTTATTAACAAAAATATATAAATCTGGCTGAGGCTGTGTGCTTAATTGTGAAAGATTTCTTGAAAGTTGATTTTTAGCTATTTGCTTGATAGCAAACTTTTTATCATCGGTCGTGAGAGTATATTCTTCAAGGCTTTTTCGGTTTGCCCAATTCATGCTTTTATTGATATTTACTTCTTGAATTCTTGGGTGTTTTTCTAATATTACCTTCAACCTCTTGGCTTGTCTTTCCAGCTCATTATAATTATAACCTACCACTTTTACATAAAAAGTTGGTGTTTCAGCATCATTTACACTTTGACTAAACCCTTGCCCAATGCCATAAATATCCCAATCTATGCCACTCATTTCTGTCGAAAGCTGAATCATGGTGCTTTTCATGCGATAGGCAAAACCGCTTTCTTCGGCATCGGGTGTAAAATAAATGCTCATCATGCCATTTTGGGCATCATAAATATTGGTGATACATTTATCAACTTCTTGAAATTGATTTGCTTTACTTTCCATCTGCCTAAAAATATCATTCATTTGCTCAATCGTACTATTATTTGGCAGGCCTACATAAACATACAAAACTGTACGTTCTGGGTTTTGATAGTAAGAGGATTCATATACATATTGCGTAAAAAGCCGCAAAGTCCCGCCCAAGTATTTATAAAAAATAGGTCGTAGGTTTTCTTGATACCATTCATTTGACGTTGTTGAATTATAAAAAATTGCTCCAAAATATGTTTCATCAATTTTATCTGGAAGCAAAAAAATAGGTGTTCCGAAAGACAAAATGGCTAATAGATAAGCCGTTTTTGGAAATATTTTAAGAAAAACAATGAATTTTGAATAATAACGACTTATTTTTACTTTCAAGCGAAGTGTTTTTGTTGCTTTTATTTTTTCAGGAATAAGCACGTTTTTTAGTTTTTCCATTACCGACGGCACAAAAAACAAAGCAACAGGCAACGAAACCAAAAGCGTGATAAGCATCACCAGAGAAAAATCGGTGAGTTCGAGACGGTTTACTTCGGGTAAGAAAAATATCACTACCAACCCAGCAATTGTTGTGAGCGTTGCCCCAAGTAAAGCCATAAAAACTTTGAGGTTTCTGTGGCGTTGGTAATGGTCAATCATCACAATTGTATTATCAATGATGATGCCGAGCGAAGTCGTAAGGGCAGCTAATGAATAAAGATGGATTTCGACTCTGAAAATATAAAAAAATATAAACGATAATGCCAAATTGACAAGTAAACTTATCGAAATCAAGCCAAGATACCACCATTTACGAATAGTCAGCCAAACAAAAACTAATAGAATAAGTATAGCCAAACCTGCCTGAATGCTTGTTTTTTGAAGATTTTCGATAATATATTCGCTCGAGTCTTGCTCAATATTTAATTGATATGAGTTTGGCAAAAGTTTTCGGATTTCGACCAAATTCTCTCTAATTTCTTGGCTCAAACGAATCTGATTTGTTCCTTTTTCGGCAACGATGATGAGATTGAGGGCATTTTTACCATTGATGCGATAAAACTGCGTGATGGGTCTTTCTTGTTGATAAACCTTAGCAATATCAGTCAAATAAACGATGCGATTTGCTTGACTTTTGATAGGTATTTTCCATTGGTTTTCTCTACCGCTTTGGTTTTTTAAGATTACATTTATAGACTGACCGTTAGCAGATTTACTGATGCCGATACTTTCTTGTTTAAAATGTTTATTGATGGCATTAATAATATCGGTTTCTTGAAAATTTAGTGCATCAAGCATTTTTTTTTCGTAAGAAACCACCCATTCTAGGCGATTGCTACCATAAACATTAACCTCATAAATGCCCTTGATACTTGCTAATTTTGGCTTTAATTGCTCCTCTATGTAGCGGCTGAGTCCTTCGGCTTGCCCATTTCCACTTAGTTGCATTACCATAAATGACTCCTGTTTATTACTTTCTTCGGGCGAATTAAGTTGAATTGTAGGATAGCTTGCTTCCTTCGGTAGTTTGGGATAAAGCTGCCTAATAAGCATTGCAACCTCAAATCTTAGTTGGTCAATATTTGTGTGTTTTTCGAGTTCGAGCGTAACGTAGCCAACATTATATTGTGAGTTGGAACTTATCTTTTTGATGCCTTGAAGGGTACTCAAAGTTCCTTCAATTTTGGCGGTAATTTGCTGCTCAAGCACCTCTGGCGAGGCGTAAGGCAAGCCATAGCTAACCAGAATGCTTCCCGAAGACTTGCTCGGATTGAGCTGAATTGATAGCTGCGGCAGCAAAGCAATACCGACAAGCGATAGCATCGTAAAAACAAGAATTATTTGATAGCTACGGCGTTGAATCATGGGGAAACCTCACCTCTATAGGAAGATGTTTTGCAAATGTAAGAGCAATAGCCAATATTAAAAATAGGAAGTTTTCCTATTGATTTGATATTCGAGTTTTGTTTGGTAAATTTGTTAAATAAAAGTAATAAAAATGAGAATCGGTAACTTAGATAATGAGGTATATTTCAAGAAAGTTTTTACTAATATAGAGGTTTTTGAAGCTTTTGTGAAAGATATTTTGGGTTTTGAGGTTCATGTTGATAAAATCGAAACGGAAAAGGTATTGGTTCGTAAAACCTCTCCTATAAAGTTTAAAATGGATATTTTCGCCGAAAGTATAGACCACCGTGTCATTATCGAAATTCAAAAAGTAGATTATGATTATAGCTATGATAGATTCATTCATTATTTTATTTCAAACCTCATTGACCAACAGAGTAGTAGTAAAAATTATCAATTTGCCAAAGAAGTTTATGTAATTGTAGTCATAACTGCTCCTTACAAAATTTCTGACATATCGGGGCAACCTATCTTAGATGATGTGCTGCTTACTACGCTCAATCCTCAAACACTTAATGGACAGGTAAGAGAAATGTACAAGCATAAATTAGTTTTTCTCAACCCTAACTTTCAGAGTGAAGAAACCCCTCCAGAAATTTCTGACTGGCTCGATTTGATACAAGAATCTATTAAAAACCCTGAAAATCCACAAGTAAATACTAACAAGCCCGCTATAAGAAAAGCTATGGAATTGGCTGAAATGGGTATGATTGACCCCGAAGAATTATATGAAGCAAAAAACGAAGAGGCAAGAAGAGAGACCCTTGCTGTGATAAAAAAAATGGGTTTTGACGAAGGAAAAATGGAAGGAAAAATGGAAGGAAAAATGGAAGGAAAAATGGAAGGAATTGAACAAGGAATTGAACAAGGAATTGAACAAGGAATAGAACTAATTATTGATGGACACAAAGAAGGATTTTCGCCCGCACAATTGGCAAAACTAAGCAAATTGAACATTGAAGAAATACAAGCAATTATTGAAAAGTATGCTTGAATTGACCAAATACTTGCAAAAACGCAAGAAAATGAGCCACAAGCTAAAATAAAACTATTTAAACTTGCAAGTTAAAATAAACTTTTGCACGTTTGTAGGATTAATAAAGTACCTAATCACAAGTTTAGAAAAACACAAGCGTTGCTACCATGTAGCGACACTAAATACTATGTGATGAATGCAACAAACACCAACCACCGCACTTAGCTCGCAAGAGCGTAAAATTATCTCACTCATTGCCGAGAGCCACAAAAGCCATGATATTGCCTACAAACTGTGCATAAGCCCGCACACCGTAAAAAACCATAAGACCAATATTTGCCAAAAGTTAAACCTTAGCAACACGATTGAGTTGCTATATTATGCCATCTTAAATGTAACAGTGTTGCAAAATGGGGGGGGGGTAAGAATTGCATAGGAACAATTCCTATTTTTGATCTTTTGGCTCAATAATAGGAATTATTCCTATTGTTTTTGAGAAGGCTTCTTCTCAATTTTGGCTTGCCAAGAAGGACTTGGTATTCTTCAAAATAACTTTTTAAATTAAAGTAATCATGAAAAAAAGTACATTATATGCAAGTATGGTAGCATTAACATTTGGGATTTTGTTTTATTCTACTACTAAAAGCTATGCAAGTGTCGGTACCCACTTACTTTCACAAACACAGTGTTGTAATTCACAAGGAGTAACTGTTGCGTATGGGTGTGAGTGTGTGAGTGGTGATAGGGCTTGTATTGAAAACGGGTGCCCCAAAGGAACTTGTCAGTTATAATAATAAAATTAAATAGCACGTAACAAATTCTTAAAATGAAAAAATTTACAAAAATATTAATCGGAATTTTAGCAATAGTTTATGCTTTTAATGTCTATGCATCAGAAAATACAAAAAAAATTGTTGAATTATCTTGTAAAAATTCACAAGGACAAGAAGTATCTATAGGAAGTGAATGTACTTCTGGTAATTCAGCATGCGTCGAGAATGGCTGTCCAAAAGGAACAGGTGAACTATAAATAATTACATAATTTTAAGCAATTCATCCAGCGATAAAAAATAGTCGAGAGCATTAAATCTTTTGACTATTTTTTTCGCATTATAAATATTATAATTAAAATATTCTGTATTAAGCTTTTGACCTAATTGGAAAATGAAAAAAAACTTGTTATTATCACTTACACTTTTTATTTTTTTGTCTTGCCAAGCTTTGGAAGATAGTAACATTGAAAATAAAAATCTTGTTATAATTAACTTAGCTGCAAGTGTTGAAAACGCCTCACCTACAAAGAAATTTAAAGATTTGTTTAACATCACAAAAACCATCAAACTTCAAAGTGATGAAAAATCATTCATTGCGTCACTAACTAAACTCATTCTGTTAGAAGACAAAATTATAATTCTTGATAAAAAATATACTTCTGCTAAACTATTCGACACAACAGGAAGATTCATTAATGATATTATTAAAATGGGGCAAGGACCTGGTGAGTTTACTAAGGTTTTTGACATGGATTACAATAAAATTGATAATTCATTGTTTATTTACTCAAACGACGACATGAAATTAAGTAATTTTAGATTAAACGGTACTTTAGTTCAAGAAAAAAAAGTCCCATTCTTCTCTCATTATTTTACTTCAATTAGCCAAGATAGTTTGCTTTTTTTTGTTAACTATAACTCAAGTGAATCTAATAAATCAAATAATTTAATCCTTACTGATGCTGATTTCGATATTGTTTATCGATATTTTCCCTATAAAAGAGACTTTGCAGTTTCAAGTTCTGGTTCTTTGATAAAAAGTAATAAAAATATCTTCTATAATGACGCTTTTGATGGCAATATTTATCAGTTTTTAAATGGAAAACTTTCTTTAAAATATAAAATTGATTTGGGTAAATATAATGTACCCTTAGAATTAACTCAAACCTTTTCCTCTATATCAAAACACTTATTAGATTATTCCTATTTTCAAAAAGTTTCTGCCAAAACTAAGGATTGTCTGATGTTTACATTTAGCCATGATAGAAGGTCAAATATTGGCATATATTATGATAATTCTAAAGAGATTATTACAAATAAAAATTTCACTAAAAATGATATTTACCATATCATTTCTGCCCCCATAAATGTTGGTGGAGATGAAAATCAGTTTTTAACATATATAAGTCCCCAAACTTTAGGCTATTTGAAAGAAAATCCTAATTTTTTCGCTGATTTAGAATCTGATTATCCCGAACTTTATATTTATCTTAAAGAGTTAAAAGATACAGATAATCCTATCATTTTACTTTTTAGAAAAAAATGAAAGTACGCAATAAAAATATTTTAGTCCTAGTTGCTATATTTGTTTCTTTAGCAAGCATTGCTTTTTATTTTTTCAATAGAAACAATAAAACACAGGTAACTATTTCCAATAAAGTAATAGATTTGGGCGAAATTAAAATAGGAGTTCAAAAAAAAGCTATTTTTAGCATAAAAAATGTGGGCAATAACGATTTAAAAATTGCTGATGTAATTCCTGATTGTTTTTGTACAATTCCAAATTGGGAAAAAGAGCCGATTCCACCTCAAAAAAGCACAAACATAATAATTGTTGTGAATAAAGATTTTGAGGGTGTTTTTCAACAAGTTGTAACAATTTCATGCAATTCAAAAGAAAGTAAGCACCTATTGGTGGTCAGAGGTAAATTTATTAAATAAATGGTTTTTAAACATTTTTTTGTTTTCTGTAAAAGTCTTATAATATCATATTTTACCTTGCTTTTATCGCTCTTTTCTTGTCAAAAGCCAGAAAAAGAAAATAAAATAAGAGTAGCATCTTTATAGAAATAGAAAAATCTTATAGAGGCTCAGATTTGGTAGATATTAGACTAAAATGGCTAAAAAATGAAGCGGAACTCTATGTAATTAAACCCTATTTTTATTATTCTAATGCACAAGTAAAAGATAAACCAATTGCACAAAAGGTGCAGTTTTTTAGAAACCATGATGTTATTGAAAATAGAATAATTACTAATTATTCTACAAATGATTTATCTTTTGGGGGTAAAAAAAATACTGTGTTTTTTTATGTGTCAGATGAAAATTTCTCTAACTATTCTAAATCTGTTCAATTAAATAGAAACAACCAAACTGACCCTTTTTCACAGCCGATTAATGTAAAATATAACATCAATGGCGGTTTAGGTTGTTTTGGGGCATACACTGTAACAAGAGTTGATTATGAATTTTAACGCTATTCTATGGGTATTTTTGTTGTTTGTTATTTCATGCAAAAAGCCTGAAGAAAATAATACCCAAGATAAACCCATAACAACCGAAACCACCCAAATAACTACCACCGCCACCAAACGGCAAACCTTTTCGCTTCAACGGCACCATAAAAGCCCTTTTTTCTACGTATATACACAATAAACTTGCAAAATCGCAAGAAAATGAGCCACAAGCTAAAATAAACCTACACAAACTTGCAAGTTAAAATAAACTTTTGCACGTTTGTAGGGTTAATAAAGTACCTAATCACAAGTTTAGAAAAACACAAGCGTTGCTACCATGTAGCGACACTAAAAACTATGTGATAAATGCTCCAAACACCAACAACCGCACTTAGCTCGCAAGAGTGTAAAATTATCTCACTCATTGCCGAGGGCTACAAAAGCCATGATATTGCCGACAAGCTGTGCATAAGCCCGCACACCGTAAAAAACCATAAGACCAATATTTGCCAAAAGTTAAACCTTAGCAACACGATTGAGTTGCTACGTTATGCCATCTTAAATGCAGCAATGTTGCAAAATGGGGGGGGGTAAGAATTGCATAGGAACAATTCCTATTTTTGGTCTTTTGGCACAAAATAGGAATTATTCCTATTGTTTTTGAGAAGGCTTCTTCTCAATTTCGGCTTGCCAAGAGGGTCTTGGTATTCTTCAAAATAACTTTTTAAATTTTTAAGGACATGAAAAAGAAAGTGTTTTTGGCTTTAACAGCCTTATCTCTGTTCGTAAATTTACAATCAGCGTTTGCTCACCGAGTTTATTCAAACGGTGCATGTAGTGGCAGTGGTGGAAATTGTCTTGATACTGTGAAAGTTACAGCTCCAAAACCTCGTGAAAATTAGAAAATTGATAGCGAACAGCCAAAAAAGGCTGTTCGCTAATTAAAAAACCTTTTCAAAAGATTATTTTATGCGTCATTTCTTTATTCTTTGTTTATGTTTATACATTTTTGCTTGTTCTAAGAATAATTCGGAATTAGTAGATATATTAAGCAAAACGGCGACAATTCAATTTCCCTTAGATTCAGTAACAAATATAACACCTTATTTTTCTCAAATTTATGAAGATAAAGGGCAGGAGTATTTATATTACGCGAATAAAGAAGCGTATACGATACAAATCTATAATCTTGCGAGTAAAAAACTTGAAAAAACAATTAAACTGAATCGTAGTGGACCGAATCAAATTTCGAGCTATCGAGGTTTTGTAATCAAAAATGCTGATTCACTTTATATTGTTGGTTCGAGTGCCTACACTTTGTATCTAATCAATGATAAGGCTGATGTTTTACGAAAATATACTTGGGCAAGTGATGAAATTATAGCAAACTCTGAATTATCTAATATTGGTATAATGCAAGTTCATGGTAATAGTTATGCTATTATTAAAAAAGATACATTATTTGTACTTGCTGCCCCTGATTTAAATCCACATAAGGCGAATTTCTATACCAAAGGTAATGTAGGGCAATGGGTTGATTTGAAAACAGGAAAAGTCGGCTTTGTTTTAAATTTTCCCCAAATTTATTGTCAGAAAAATTACTCATATTTATTTGGACACTACTATCTGACAAGTAATGAAAAGCAAGAATTGGTTTATTCATTTAGTGGTTCTGATAGTCTTTATATTTCCAAGATGGGTTCTTGGAGTTTTTTGAATAATATGTTTGCAAAAAGTAATAATATTGCTTCTATTGAAAGCTTACCTTCTCCGCTTGGGAGTGTAACATCTGACGAACAATTTTATAAATTTATGCAAAGTAAACCACAATATGCAGGTGTTTGGTATGATAACTACCGAAAAGTATATTACCGTGTGGCTCTTCATGAAGATGATACCATAAAAAATGCTTGGTCGGCACAGCCATTTTCAATAATTGTATTAGATTCTAATTTTAAGAAAATTGGAGAAACAAAGTTTCCTGCAAAAAAGTATCATTATTTAGGTATTATGGTAGGAAAAGAAGGTTTGTACCTCCCTTTGGGGAATGCTAATAATGAAGAAATTGATGAAGAAAACTTAGCTTATGATATTTTCAAACTCAATGAAACTAAATGATATTTCACACGTAGAACAAAAGGCTAATTGGGTAGAAATTCAAACTAATAGACTCTCCTCGAAAGCATTTTGTGTTGAAGTAAATAGCAAAAAATACTTCCTAAAAATAGAACAACTTTCAAAGAGTTGGCATATTTCTCCAGAATATTTGAAGGTAATTACAATAGATGACCCTTACATAATTAAATATCATATTGTTGAAGAAAGTGATTTGGAAGAGTTTGGCTTTGATAAATCTTTAATAACGCTTACAGATTATTTACCGCAACGTATTTTTTTATCTGATTTTTTTAGTCAAAGTAATTCTAAAAACCAGCTTAAAATATGTTTAAGATTATTAAAAAGCATTTATGCTTTCCATGCTAAAGATATTTTGCACAGAGATATAAGTAGCCCTAATTTTTTGGTATTTGAAAAATTTAAACAGTTTTTCCCAATCATTACAGATTTTAATTTTTTTGTTCCTATTGAGAATAATGAAATTTTTATAAGTCCCGAATATTTAGCACCAGAGGTAAATGGCTTTAGAGATTATACAGTAAAGTCTGAGATTTGGGCAATTGGGGTCTTAATTTTTTATTTTTGCACAAATTCTTTCCCATTTGGAAGCAGATTAGATGGATTAAGCCATGATGAAATTAAAAATAATGTTTTAAAACAAGAAATTGATTCAAAAATAAATATAATTCCAGAAGTGTTTCAAAAAATCATAAAACTGTGTTTGCAAAAGAACATTAGCGAAAGAGCAGAGAGTTTAGAGGTAATTATAAAAATACTCAAAAAAGAAATAGGATGGAAAAGTCATTTTATTGTTTAGTGTTATGTTTAGGTTTAATGCTAAAAGAGCAATACACAAAAGAAACTCAAGTCATTGAAAAAATTTTAGAAAAAACAAGCCTTCCTAAATCAGTTAAGAAAATATTCATTATTCCTGTCGATGGTTGTAGTGGTTGTGTTCAAAAAATGAAACTAATGATAACCAAAAAACAAAAATTAACAGTTGAGATTTTTATTTTAACCAGTCGCAGTAAAAAAAGCATGAAAATATATTCAACAAATATTCCAAAAAACAACATAATTTTAGATACAAAATCATTAGCTTTGAAAGAACGTATAGTGAGTATCTACCCTATTGTTTTTTCATTATTGGACAAAAAAATAATAAAATCTGAAATAATTGATGCAAACAATATTGACAACTTTTAAATATGTTTTCTTTATGGCGATAATATCATCGTGCCAAAAAAACAATGAAAAAACAAACACTATAAAGAATACAAATAAGATTACGACCCAAATAACTACCACCGCCACCAAACAACAAGCCTTTTCGCTTCAACTCCAAGCCAACGGCACCATCAAGGCCCAACAACAAACCCAGCTTTATTTCAAAGCATTGGGCGAGATTGAACTTATAAATGTAGCCAATACCACTCTCGTGCAAGCTGGGCAAGTGATGGCGGTGCTTGACAATCGGCAGGCGAGCGTGGCTATCTTGCAAGCACAAGACCAAGTAAAAAAGGCAAACTTTGCCCTCAACAAATTATTGATTGAATATGGTGGAAAAGACCTCGATACGCTGAGTGTTCGCCCTCGTTTTTTGGAGAGTATCAAAATCCAAAGTGGCTACTACGAAGCCCAAACCGCCTTAAAAAATGCTCAATTGCAATACGATAATACTTTTCTGAAAGCTCCCTACGCTGGCATCATTGCCAATCTCAAAACCAAAGCCCATAATCAAGCAAGTCTGTCCGAGCCATTCTGTACAATATTGAGCAATAACAAAATCGCTACCGAGGCGTTTGTACTCGAATCGGAGCTTTCAGTGGTGAAAGTGGGGCAGTCAGCAAAGATTTTGCCCTTGGCGTTTTCAGATAAAACTTATATCGGCAAGGTATATGAAATCAATCCACAGGTAAATCAGCAAGGTTTGGTGGCAATCAAAATTCGTGTTCAAAACCCAGACCGCCTTTTATTAGATGGTATGAACTGCCGCATTGTTATCGAAAAAACGCTATCTAATCAATTGGTCATTCCAAGGTCTGCCATAGTTGAGCGTTCGGGGAGAAAAGTAGTTTTTGTCCATGAAAATGGTCTTGCAAAGTGGCATTACGTAGTAGTTTCGCACGAAAACGAAAGCGAGGTTGCTATCTCCGAAGGTTTGAAAGCAGGCGAGTTGGTAATCACCGAAGGAAACCTTAACTTAGGGCATGATGCCAAAGTAAAAACATCTAACCCCGTAAAGGGGAATAAAAAATGATTCGTTTCCTTATCCATCGCCCGATTGCCGTTATTGTTACCACACTTTCCTTAGTGATATTGGGTTTTATTACTTTTCAGCAATTACCCGTTTCGCTTTTGCCTGATATTGCTGTGCCAGAAATTACTGTAAATTTAAGCTATCCAGCAGCCTCTGCCAAAGAACTGAACCAAACTTTCACCAAACCTATACTCAATCAACTCCAGCAAGTCAATCATTTAACTGACATCAAAGCCGAAAGCAGAGATGGTTTTGCGGTACTAAAACTACATTTTGATTTTGGCACAAACATCAACCTTGCCTACATAGAAGCCAATGAAAAAATTGATGCCATAGTAGGAATTTTACCTCGAGATATGGAACGCCCACAAGTTATCAAAGCAGGTGCAAGCGATATACCTGTTTTCAATTTGAATGTATGGAATTCTCCCTCTTCGAAAAATGAGAGGTGGCAGAAGGGAGAGGCTCTTAGGGAAGAAAGTTTCCTCGAACTCAGCGAATTTTGCGAAAATGTACTCAAACGCCGCATAGAACAAACAAAAGAGGTAGCATTGGTTGATATTACAGGCTTGTCAAAATCGGAAGTTGCGGTTGTGCCAAACCAAGCAACAATGCAATCTTTAGGCATCAATGAACAAGAATTAATGTCAATGTTGCAAGAAAACAACCTTGATTTGGGCAATTTTGTGGTGCGAGATGGGCAATACCAATACAATATTCGTTTCTCGTCTGTGCTAAAAACCACGCAAGATATTGAAAACATTTACTTCAAAAAAGGCGAAAGAGTGCTACAACTCAAAGACATTGCAAGTGTCAGAATCCAAGAGCAAAAACTCAAAGGATTTTATACTTTCAATAGACATCGGGCAGTTTGTTTGTCAATCATCAAGCAGTCTGATACACAGTTGTTGAATCTACAAGAAGTGCTAACCCGTGAAATTGAGCAATACAAAAAAGATTATCCGCAGCTATCTTTTGCTATCAGTCAAGATCAAACCGAACTACTAAATTTGTCAATCAATAACCTCATTAGCAATATTATCTTTGGCGGACTATGTACGTTTGTTATGATTTTTTTCTTTATGAATGACGTCAAAACCCCAATTATTGTTGGCTTGGTTATTCCTATTTCGTTGATAATCACCTTTTTATGCTTCTACTTGCTCAATATTTCTATCAATATTGTATCGTTGGCAGGCTTGGTTTTGGGCATTGGCGAAATCATTGACAGTGCAATTATTGTCATCGAAAACATTGAACAACACCGAGAAGATGGCAGTGATTTGGAAACTTCTTGCGTAGAAGGCACACAGGAAGTTATCATTCCTCTTTTTACTTCTGTTCTCACCAATTCGGCAGTTTTCTTGCCACTAATTTTTATGAGTGGCATTGCAGGGGCATTGTTTTTCGACCAAGCCATTGCCGTTTCGCTTTCTTTGGGCGTTTCGTTGCTTTGCTCTTATACACTTGTCCCTGTTTTGTACAGAATTTTCTACCAAAAACAACTCATTTTTAAGTCTAAAACAACTTTTTTAGCTCGAAAAGCCGAAGAAGGCTACGATTGGCTTTTTGATAAAATTTTTAGGTATAAAAAGACCTTTTTTGCTATTTTTATAATGGTGGGATTACTCTTTGTGCCGCTTTTTATTTTGATAGAAAAACGAGGGATGCCCGAAATTAGTCATACTGAATTGGAAGCAAAAATTGATTGGAATGAACCAATAACGGTGCAGGAAAATGAAAAAAGGTTGTGCGATTTAATAAAATCGTTCAAAACAAAAATAATTTACCAAAGTAGCTTTATTGGGCAGCAACAATTTTTACTGAATAGAGATTTACAACAAAATTTAAATGAAAGTCTTTTGAGTATCAAAATTAGTTCTAGTTATGATTTTGAGTTTTTAAAAAATGAGATTAAAGCATTTCTACAATCAAAATACCCAAATGCCGAAAGTGAAATATTTGCAACAAAAAGTATTTTTGAACAATTATTCAACACCACCGCAGCCCCCTTGCAAGCAAGATTAACAAGTAATAAACAATCTCAAGTTCCTGATATTGAGGTAGTTAATGACATTTTTAATGATTTTTCAAAAAAGCGATTAGCTACGAATACCCCTGCTATACAAAACAGAATTTATGTAATAATAAAACATGAAAAACTATTGCTTTATGAGGTAGATTACCAAACCGTTTATCAGAAATTAAAGACAATTTTTAATGAAAACATTGTTGGAAATCTAAAATCTGAGCAAAAATACATTCCGATATTGATTAGCGATAATGCTCAAAAGACAAGAGAAAGTATCCAAAATTCAAGCGTAAAAACTAAGCAAGGAAATTTTATTTCGCTCAGTGCCCTCATCGAATTATCAACTCAGCAAGATTATAAAGCCTATTTTCAAGGCAAAGAAGGTGCTTTTATTTCTTTTGATTTCGACCCAGAAAATGTTGAAAATACCCAAGAAGAAATCAAAGAGATTATCAGTAAAAATAATGATTTGAGTATTAGTTTTTCTGGTAGTTATTTTAAAAATCAAACACTAATCAAAGAACTTTTACTCATACTTTTGGTAGCTTTGGGGCTTTTATATTTTATTTTAGCCGCCCAATTTGAATCACTAACCCAACCTATTATCGTGATGCTCACTATCATTTTTGGTCTGACGGGGGCGGTTTTATCGCTCTGGCTATGGGGAAACAGTCTAAATATCATGTCTGCAATCGGAATGATAGTTTTGATTGGTATTTTAGATAATGATTCCATCTTAAAAATCGAAACGATGAATCGCTCAGTAAATTCTATGAAACTAAAAGATGCTATAAAATCATCTGGAAAAAAACGTTTAAAATCTCAGTTAATGACCTTTCTAACGACGATTTTAGGGCTTTTACCTGTACTATTTTCTGGAGGCTTAGGTTCGGAGCTTCAACGTCCTTTGGCTCTTTCAATCATTGGCGGAATGTGTCTTGGGTTATTTATTTCTTTGAGTTTTATTCCTTTGATTTATTGGTTTAGCAACAATAAAGCAACGTAAAATTCTAAATAAGAAATTAAGTTATTATAATTGACATTTTTATCCTTACTAAGTTTTTGATTATTAAAAATGTATAAAATTACCATTTGTCCGTTGTCCATTATTCATTATCAATTACTTCAGCATCAAAAAAACTACTATCTTTGTCGATATTGAAAAATCAAAAAGGAAATTGTTCATCAGAAAATGGGAATTCGTTCGATACTAAGTAAACCCATAGCAGCTTATGTGGTTGCACAGCAAAAAAAGTGGATAGCTCGCTCGGCAGAAGTACAAGCCGAATGGCGAGAAAAGTTGGTAAACCATGCTGCTCAAACGGTTTTCGGTCGTGACCATCATTTCAATAATATTCGCACTTACAATGACTTTAAACAGGCTGTTCCTATTCGTGATTACGAAGATTTAAAGCCATACGTAAACCGAGTCGTTGAGGGCGAAGAAAATATACTTTGGGCAGGAAAACCACTCTATTTTGCCAAAACTTCGGGTACAACTTCGGGAACAAAATATATTCCTATCTCGAAAGATTCGATTCATAATCACATAGATTCTGCTCGCAATGCCTTGTTGAATTACATCGACGAGACAGGAAAATCGAAGTTTTTAGATAATAAACTCATCTTTTTGTCGGGAAGCCCCGAAATGACAGAAAAAGCAGGTATCAAAACGGGCCGCCTTTCTGGCATTTCTACACATCACGTTCCTGCCTATTTGCAAGCTAATCGTTTACCTTCTTACGAAACAAATTGCATTGAAGATTGGGAAGCCAAACTCGAAAAAATCATTGATGAAACTATCAATCAACCCATGAGTTTAATTTCAGGGATTCCGCCTTGGGTCCAAATGTATTTTGATAGAATTCAAGCTCGCACGGGCAAGAAAATAAAAGATGTTTTTCCTGAATTTGATTTATTTGTTTACGGTGGTGTAAACTTCGAACCATACCGAGCAAAGCTTTTTGAATCCATTGGCATAAAATCGGACGGTCGCATAGTTGATTCTATTGAGCTTTTCCCTGCATCCGAAGGCTTCTTTGCTTACCAAGACAAGCAAAACAATGAAGGAATGTTGTTGCTGCTCGATACTGGTATTTTCTACGAATTTATTCCAGCCGAAGAATTTTTCAACGAAAATCCAACTCGTTTGTGCATCGAACAAGTAGAATTAGGTAAAAACTACGCACTCATCATCAATAATAATGCTGGGCTTTGGGGCTATTCGATTGGCGATACGGTGAAATTTGTTTCGCTCAATCCTTGTCGTATAATTGTTTCGGGCAGAATCAAGCATTTTATTTCTGCCTTCGGCGAACACGTTATTGGTGAAGAGGTGGAAAAAGCCATGAAATATGCTTGTCAACGTCAGGCAGAAGTTGAGATTGTAGAATTTACAGTTGCCCCGATGGTTACGCCAAACGAAGGACTTCCTTACCATGAATGGCTCATTGAGTTTGCCGTTCCGCCACGAAATATGGAGCAGTTTAATGATGATTTAGACCATAAAATGACCAAACTAAATGCCTATTACGATGATTTGATTGTAGGTAGCATTCTGAGGAAATTGGTCATTACGCCATTGCAAAAAAACGCTTTCATTGATTACATGCGTTCGCAAGGAAAACTCGGCGGACAAAATAAAGTTCCTCGCCTATCAAACGACCGCAAAATTGCAGATGCCTTGAAAAAGGTTTAATAATTTTTGTGTGTAGAGACAGGGAATGCCGAATGACAACTTGAAAATAACTCAGCACTAATAATCCAAAAGCGAGCGACGGTCGCCCATAACTCATATCTTCCATCTATCAAAAACTAAGATGATTTTCTGTGCATACACATATTTTTGTGGGCAGAAAAAAAAACTAAACTATAAACCGTATATGTTACAATTTTTGAAATATGTTTTCGCAACCATCGTCGGGATTTTTCTATTCACGATTTTGAGTTTTATTATTTTGATTGGAATCGGAAGTCTGATGTCAAGTTCGGACACCAAAACCCAAGTTGAATTAAATTCTGTTCTTAAGCTCGACCTCAACCAAGTTATCAGAGAAAATGCTGCCGAAGATGACCCATTTACTGAAATTTTGTCTGGTGGAAGTTCAAGTCAAGTAAGTTTGCCTCAAATTCAAGAAGCATTAGCTAATGCCAAAATAGACCCAAATATTAAAGGAATTTACCTAAAGGCCGAAAATCCAATAGCTGGAATGGCAACATTGAAAGAGGTAAGAGAATATCTATTAGATTTTAAGAAATCAAAGAAATTTATCTATTCTTATGGCGAAACTATGACCGAAGGTTCTATTTACCTTTGTTCGGTGGCCGACAAAAGTTACTTAAATCCAGTGGGTGGCTTAGATTTCAACGGTTTGAGTGCCAATTATTCTTTTATGAAAGGCTTATTTGAGAAAATCGGCGTAAAACCTGAAATTTTCAGAGTAGGAGATTTTAAAAGTGCAGTTGAGCCTTTCTTCTTAACAAAAATGAGCGATGCAAACCGACTACAAACACAGTCGTTTATTTCGGATATGGCCAATAATTTCTACGGAGATATTGCTGCTTCTCGCAAAATTACGATGGACGAAATAAATAACATTTTGAACAATGCGTTGATTCAAGAACCAACCGATGCCGTAAAATACAAAATCATTACGAATACAGGTTATTGGGATGAGTTTGAAACGGCTCTTCGTCACGAGTTAGGCTACAAAGAAGAGAAGAAAATAGAATATATTGGTTTAAACAAATATTTGAAAGCCGATAAATTGGTAAAAGAAGGAGATAATTCTAAGCGAATTGCGGTAATTGTGGGCGAAGGAGATATTCTTTCGGGCGAAAGTCAAGATGGAACTATTGGTTCGGAAACGATCGTCAAAGAACTTCAAAAGGCACGCAAAGATACAAAAATCAAAGCAATAGTTTTACGTATTAACTCTGGTGGCGGAAGTGCTATGGCATCGGATGTGATGTGGAGAGAAGTTGAATTAACTAAAAAAGTAAAGCCAGTCATTGCCTCAATGGGTGACTACGCTGCTTCAGGTGGTTATTATATGGCAATGGCTTGCGAAACAATTGTGGCTCAACCAACCACTTTGACAGGCTCAATTGGTATTTTCGGTCTAATGTTTAATATTGAAAAGTTGATGAATGAGAAACTTGGCGTTACGTTTGATGGCGTAAATTCTCATAAATATGCCAATTTCCCATCGGCAACTCGCACAATGACTGATGCCGAGAAAAACATGATTCAAAACGGCGTTAATAAAGGTTACGAAAGTTTTACAACTAAAGCTGCCAAAGGACGCCACATGAGTATTGAAAAATTGAAAACACTTGCCAGTGGTCGTGTTTGGACTGGTAGCCAAGCAAAAGCTAATGGTTTGGTTGATGTAATTGGGGGCGTAGGTGATGCTATAAGAATTGCTGCTCAAAAAGCCAAATTGCAAGATGGTGATTATCGAATAAAATATTTGCCAATCAAAAAGTCAAGCTTTGAATCTATCATCGAAAAACTAGGTAATAACCAAGAAGAAGCCAAACTAAAAGCATATTTAGGAGATTTCGCACCGTATGCCAAACAACTAAAAAATCTTCAAAGCATGGATAAAGTTCAGGCGAGAATGCCTTTTGAATTGGAGATAAAATAATGCTGAATAGGCATTTAGCTAAGTCTAAATCAAACTTTATCGCCAAAAGGAGAAAGAAATTAGTACCTTTGTACGAAATTCTTTCTCCTTTTTGATTTTGTAGGACAGGTTTCTATCGAATTTGCGGTCAAACCTGTCACAGAGCGAGAATCTATGTAAAAGGCGATATGCAAGTAATATGAAGAATACAAAATTAATAGAAGCAAAATTTGTCACGAGTGCGGCAGATTACCGTAAATGTCCACCACCTGAAAAACCAGAATATGCCTTTATTGGTCGCTCAAACGTAGGAAAATCTTCGTTGATAAATATGCTATTGGCGGCTAAAAATTTAGCAAAAACATCACAAACTCCAGGGAAAACGCAGTTAATCAATCATTTTGAGGTTAATAAACAATGGTATATTGTTGATTTACCAGGATATGGATTTGCTAAAGCTCCCAAAGGTGAGCGTGATAAATGGGGTGAAATGATTGGTGAATATTTGGTGAATCGTGAAAACCTCATGTGCGTTTTTGTGCTGATTGATGTACGCCACGAACCACAAAGAGTCGATTTAGAGTTTCTCGACTTTTTAGGCGAAAAAGATGTGCCTTTTTATCTGATTTTTACGAAAGCTGACAAAGTTGGAAGTGTAAAAGCCGAACAAAATGTAGAATCTTTTAAGAAAACGATGCTTTTGAGTTGGACGAAAATTCCGCAATATTTTATCACTTCGGCCGAGCGACGAACCGGTCGCGATGAATTATTGCAAGCAATCGAAGAGTTGAATCTGTCTTTTACGAAATAATTTGTACTTTTGTAGCGTTTTAAAAAACTCAAAAAGAAATTAAGATAAACATCGTTTGCTGTCGAGAATTGACAGTTGACTAAACAAAAACAATATATTTTTCAAATGGAATTATTAAGAGATATTGCCCACATTTCTGGAAAAAGTGGTTTGTACAGAATTTTGAAGCCTGGGCGTGGTGGTGTAATCGTTGAAACACTTGACGAGAAAAAACAAAAAGAAATGGTTAGTTCAAATGCCCGTGTTTCGGTTTTGAAAGATATTTCGATTTATACTGAAGACCCAAATAAATCAACCCCATTAGGAGATATTTTCTTAAAAACTCGTGAACTTCATGGTGAAAAAGTAGAATTTGATTTCAAAACAGCATCAAATAGTCAATTTTTTGATTTTTTTGCTACAGTCACACCTGATTTTGACCGTGAGCGTGTTTATGCTTCCGACATCAAGAAAATCGTAAGTTGGTTTAATATCCTTTCGGCTGCAATGCCAGAGCTTTTTGTTCCTACTGCAATGGATACTCCTGTTGAAGAAATTGTCACAGTTGAAGAAACTGCTGTAGTTGAAGAAACTGGTGCCGAAGCCGAAGAAGCAAAAGCATAATTTAAAATAAAGAATTTAAAAAAAGCCCATCGGAAATGATGGGCTTTTTTGCATAATAATCGCTTCTGAATACCGATTTCTAAATTGTTCCTTGACACTGAATTAAAAACGAGTTACTTCAATACAACCGTTTTCCCCGTTTTTGAAGACTTTATGGCTGCATCTAAGATTTCCATTGCAACCATATTTATTTTTAGCGAACCCAAATCATTTTCTGATTTTACTTTACCTCGAGCTACGGCTGCAAAATAAGTAAAAGCATCATTCATAGGCGTTTCGAGTGGTTTTACCGCTATTTTTTCTTCGGGTAAAGCATTTCTGTCACCTTTTCTAACTGTCATTTGGGCAGATTTATCGGCAAAAATATAGCCCGTTTTGCCATAAACTTCAATGTCTTTTCTATCAAAAGGCCAATTCCATGAGCCTTGAAAAATACCTTGTGCTTTTGGATAAGTTACCACGATAGTTGCTTCATCATCAACATTTGGGTAGGTTTCGGGCTTGATAGTTTGCGTAATTGCCGTTACTGAAGTCGGTCTTTCACCCTTCATTAACCACGCCATAATATCGGCACCGTAGCACCCAAAATCAATTATTGCACCACCACCATTTTTGACAGGGTCACTTAGCCAACTCAAAAACTCTTTACTCACACCAATTTCTTTTGGGCCACGGTGTCCGTCGTGAATCACTACTTTTCTTATATCGCCGATGGCATTTTCAGCATGAATCATTTCATAGGCTTGATGATTACTGGCATACCAAGTAGTTTCATAATTGGTCAAGAGTTGAATATTATGTTTTTTGGCTAAAGCCGCCATTTGTGTGGCATGGGCAAAATTTACCGCCAATGGCTTTTCGACCATGACATGAACACCTTTCACGGCACACTTTTGTACAGTTTCAAGATGCTCAATGATACTTCTGAAATCACAAATGGCTTCAGGTTTAGCTTTTTCCAGCATTTCGTCAAGACTTGCGTACCACAGGTTTTCGGGCAGATTATATTTTTTTAATAATCTTAGAGCCAATTCTTTATTTGGCTCAGCAAAACCGATGATTTCTACACCGACACGTTTGGGATTATTTAAAATCTGATTAACGTGGTCATGCGTCATGCCCGCAATGCCCATTCTGACGGGTTTTTCTTGGGCAAATACAAACGTAAGGCTTAGGAATAAGCTCAAAAAGAGGAGTTTTTTCATGTTAGATATAAGGTTGAATCAATCAAATTTAACCAAAAACCAACATTAAGACTATTTTTTAAGAAAAGTTTTCATTAGAAAACCTATTTTTGCGTTATAAATGAAAAATCTTAATCCTCTTGACCTTTGTCAATGGACTATCGACTAAAAAATGTCAATAAAAATCCAAAATTTAAGTAAAGTTTATGGTACTCAGCGTGCCGTTGATGATATATCTTTTGAAGTTGCCAAAGGCGAAATTGTTGGTTTTCTTGGCCCAAATGGTGCCGGGAAATCAACAACTATGAAAATCTTGACCGGCTATGTGCCAGCCACCGATGGTTCGGCTGAAGTAAATGGTTTCGATGTGAAAACTTCTCCAATGCAAGTCAAAAGCAGTATTGGATATTTGCCCGAGCATAATCCTTTGTATTTGGATATGTATGTACGTGAGTTTCTCGAATTTGCGGGTTCGCTTTATGGTTTAAAGGGTAAAACTCTTCAAATAAAAATAGCCGAAACCATCGAAATGGTAGGTTTGGGTTTAGAAAAACATAAGAAAATCGGACAGTTATCGAAAGGGTACCGCCAGCGTGTAGGACTTGCTCAAGCCTTGATTCATAACCCCGATGTGCTGATTTTGGACGAGCCAACTACAGGTCTTGACCCTAATCAATTGGTCGAAATCAGAGATTTGATAAAATCGGTTGGGAAAAACAAAACCGTTATTTTAAGTACGCACATCATGCAGGAAGTAGAAGCGATCTGTGATCGTGTGGTGATTATCAACCGAGGAAAAATCGTGGCGAATGGCATGCTTTCCGAACTAAAACAAGGTGGAAAAGGTATTGAAGATGTTTTTAGAGAATTAACTACGTAAAAATAGTAACGTCCAGATTGGACGTTACCACGCAATTTTATAAATCTTTAAAATCCTGTCGAATGCTTGAAATTTGTAGTTTTTCCTTAGAATCTTGTCTAACTGCTCAAAAAGCAGGTGCTGGTCGTGTAGAATTATGCGGTGGAATGTTCGAAGGAGGTGCAACTCCTTCGGCTGGTTTGGTAAGTTTGGTTCGGCAAAGCCTAACTATCAAATTATATGTCATGATTCGCCCTCGTGGGGGAGAGTTTTGCTATTCTGATACTGAATTTGAGGTAATGAAAGCTGATATTCATGTTGCGAAAAATCTGGGTGCTGATGGCGTGGTTTTCGGAATCTTAAATCCCGATGGAAGCGTTGATAAAAAACGCACAACCGAACTTGTAAATTTAGCCGCTCCACTCAAAGTAACTTTCCACCGAGCCTTCGATGTAGCCAACAACCCCTTTCAAGCCTTAGAAGACATTATCGACTGCGGATGCGAACGAATCTTGACTTCTGGACAAAAAAATACTGCCATCGAAGGAATTGATTTACTGAAAAATTTGGTAGAAAAATCTCAAAATCGCATCGAAATAATGGTTGGAAGTGGTGTTTCGGCACAAAATGCTCAACAATTTCTGAACATTGGTATTAATGCTCTACACATGTCTGGCAAGGGAATTAAGGAAAGTAAAATGATTTTCCGCAAACCCGATGTAAGCATGGCAAGTGTCGCACTTACTAACGAATACGAGATTTATGAAGCCGATTTTGATAAATGCAAAGCTGTGGTAGAAATCCTAAAAAAATAGGCATACGCCAAAAACGTATGTCTAAAATTATAATTATCTTCGGTTGACTTATTTTATTTCTTCTCAGCCAATTCTGTTACTTTTTGGTGAATCATTACTTGGTTCGACATGATTTTTGAGAAACCTCTTACATCATCGCCACTCCAAGCATTGTTCATTTCGCCGTAGCTACCAAAAATTGGCGACATTAAATCATAGTCAGATTTAATACCTAATAATTGGAAATTATACGGGGCTAAATGTACACGAACTTCGCCAGTTACGTGTGACTGCATACTTTCCAAAAACTTTTCAATATCACGCATCAAAGGCTCTAAAAACTGGCCTTCGTGAAGAGTCATTCCATACCATTCGGCCAAATTTTGTTTCCAATATTGTTGCCATTTCGATAGTACGTGTTTTTCGATTAAATGATGAGCTTTGATAATAATCAATGGTGCTGCTGCTTCAAAACCTACACGACCTTTGATACCAATGATGGTATCGCCAACGTGAATATCACGACCGATGCCATAAGGAGAAGCTAATTCTGATAATTTACGAATAGCACTCACAGGATTGTCAAAACTTTCTCCCGCAACGCCTTTCAATTCGCCATTAATGAACTGCAAGGCAATTTCTGAACCTTCGGTTTTTGTAACTTGGGTCGGAAATGCACTTTCTGGTAAAAATTCATACGAATTTAAAGTCTCACGACCACCAACCGAAGTTCCCCACAAACCTTTATTGATTGAGTAAGCCGCTTTGTGCCACTCACGAACCACACCTTTCGATTTTAAGTATTCAATTTCGGCTTCACGAGATAATTTTAAATCTCTGATTGGTGTAATCACCTCGGCGTTTGGCAATACGATTCTGAATACCATATCAAAACGCACTTGGTCATTGCCCGCACCTGTGCTTCCGTGAGCTACTGCTTCTGCACCAACTTGCTTAGCATATTCGGCTACCGCAACAGCCTGAAACATACGCTCGGCACTCACCGAAAGTGGATATGTATTATTTTTTAGGATATTTCCGTAAATCAAGTAGCGAATACATTTTTGGTAATATTCATCTACCATACGAGCCGTATAGTGGTTTTGTACTCCCAATTCATAAGCTTTGGTTTCAATATCCTTCATTTCTTCTTCCGTAAATCCACCCGTATCAACCAATACAGAATGAACTTCATGACCCAAATCTTCGGTCAAATATTTTACACAAAAGGAAGTATCCAAACCTCCGCTGTATGCCAAAACAACTTTCATAAGCTAAAAACCGCCCAAAAACGAACGTATTTTTTTAAAGTTCAACAAAATTTCACGCAAAAATAGGACTTAAAAAGTGCAAATACTAATGATTGAATGATAGAATGAATGTTACTGAGAAATCAAAATCTAACATTTAATCACTCAAAATTGGGCTCTACCGTGGAACGGTAAAATACATAAAGGTACCAATGCAAGAAAAGACGATATTAGGTAGCCAAACCGCTAACATTGCTGGCATATTGCCTGATTCGGCAATGCCTTTTGACATTATAAAGAATAAAATATAAACAAACGCCAACACAAAACCGATGGCAATCTGAAAACCAACACCGCCTCGAGATTTTCGTGCAGATACAATCAGGCCCATTAATGATAGAATAATTACAGCAAAAGGCGTAACTATTCGCTGATAAAGTTCAATCTCAAAAGACTCAATTCCTTCAGCTCCTCGACTTCGAATTAGCTCAATGCGTTGGCGTAATTCTGGAATTGTGAAGGTTTCGTAAACGTTGTGGTCACTCTCAAAATCACTAGGAGTTAAGTTTATTATCGTATCTTTTGAGGAAGTATTGTAGATTAGTTTATCTTTCATTATGCCCAAAGTCCGAATTTTATAGTCAGAAATTTTCCAGCGTTTAGTGCTATCATTCCATTCTATTCGTTTGGCCGAAAGTTTCTCAATTAGCTTATTATTAGTAATTTTTTCGAGTGTAAAATCATAGCCTGTTTTGGTTTCGTTATTATAACTCGACATATAGGCATAAGTATTTGGAGCAACGGCCGTATGAAAATCTCGGTCAGAAAAATAAAATTTATCGTTAATGTAGATAGCCTCAAAACCCAGTCGAACTTTATTAGCTTTAGGTAGTATCCAACCAACCATCTCAAACGACAAAACCGCTACCATTGAAGCGGCGATAAAATAAGGGAGCATCAATCGGGGAAAACTCGTGCCGCTACTCAAAATTGCTACGATTTCGGTATGAGCAGCCATTTGAGCGGTGAAGAAAACTGTAGAAATAAAAATCATTAATGGACTAATATAATTTGCCCAATAAGGAGCAAGATTAGCATAATACGAAAGCAGAATTGCTCTCATTGGAGCATTTTTCTGAATAAAGTCGTCGTTTTTTTCAACGAAATCAATCACCATGATAATAAGCACAATGACCAAAACCGCAAAAAAATATGTTTTTAGAAAACGTTTAATTAAATATTTATCGAGAATATTCATGGAGTGATGCAAACGGGGTCGCCCGTGCGATAAATTATGCAAAATGGATTTGCTGTGCATTAGCTACATTTCAAAAAAATAAATTTTTTATACAAAGATATAGATAGTAGGTTTGCGAATAGCTTTATTAAGAAGTATTAACACTTTATAGCTTTAAGGAATTTTTAATTTTTGCAGATTTTCGTATAAAATTAAGTACTTGAGATCTGCACCAACAAATTTCTCGCTACTTCGTTACTCACAAAAAGCCTTATTTCATCATTTAGTAGCAAATCATACGATTTATCAAAGTCGCTTATTTCCAAAACTTTAAGATCGCAACCGAGCGTAATCTGCTGTTTATCAAGGTGTTGTAAAAAAGCAGGCGAATGCACCGAAACACCCATCATCACTACTGATTGATTTAATGAAATTTCGGATAATTTCTGATAACTCACCGATGGCATTTTTCCTTTTGCATCAGGAATTGGGTCGCCGTGTGGGTCAAATTGCGGATTTCCTAAAAAATCATCCAAGCGTTTTGTTAGTTCCTTCGAGTCGATGTGTTCGAGTTGTTCGGCAATATCATGAATTTCATCCCAACCAAAACCCAGTTTTTCAACCAAAAATACCTCCCACAGCCGATGTTTTCTTATCACACCCAATGCAATTTGCTCACCTGCTTCTGTAAGCCTTACGCCTTGATATTTTCTGTAATTGATATAATTTTTCTCAGCAAGTTTGCGTAGCATATCTGATACCGAAGCAGCTTTGGTCTGCGTGTGTTCAGCCAACTGATTGGTACTCACCTCATTGCCGTTGTGTCGTTCGGTAAGTAGATAGATGATTTTTAAGTAATTTTCTTCGGTAAAAGATATTAGTTGATTGTCCACAGTCGATAGTTTGAAAAATAGTCGATTGCCGATAGATGACAGCCGAGGTTTTACAAAAGTACATTTTTAGTCTAATCAAACAAAATTTTAGACTAATCTAAAAATATATTTTGATTAACAAACTTTTAGTTTTATGTTTGTATTGAAAAATGTGGAATAACAACAAATGGAAAAAAACTTAGCCCCAAATAATAAAGCGTGGCGTTGGACATCAAGTAATCTTTCATTGCCCGAAGTGCATGGAAGCATCGCGGTTCATACAAAAGGTAGTTTTTGGAAAAAAATGTCGGCTTTTGTCGGCCCTGGCTTGATGGTTGCCGTTGGCTACATGGACCCTGGTAATTGGGCAACCGATATTGCGGGCGGGGCAAAATTTGGTTATACACTACTTTCAGTAATTCTAATCTCTAACCTTTTTGCGATGCTTTTGCAGCACTTATCACTCAAATTGGGAATTGCAACTGGTCGAGATTTGGCACAGGCTTGTCGAGATTCGTATTCAAAACCAATATCGTTTGTGCTTTGGATTTTGGCCGAAATTGCCATTGCAGCATGCGATTTGGCCGAAGTCATCGGAGCGGCCATTGCTCTTAACTTGCTCTTTAATATTCCACTAACTTATGGAATTCTGATAACTGCCATTGATGTAATATTTATTTTATTCCTACAAAACAAAGGCTTTCGCATAATTGAAGTAATTGTGGGCGGCTTGATTTTAATAATTTTACTATGCTTTGGCTACGAAATTTTAGCTTCTCAACCAGATATTGTTGCCGTATCAAAAGGATTGATTCCGAGTAGCCAAATTGTAACAAACCCCGAAATGCTCTACATCGCCATCGGTATTTTGGGAGCCACCGTTATGCCACATAATTTGTATTTGCATTCAAGTATTATTCAAACCCGCAAGATAGAAAATACGCACGCCGCCAAGAAAAGTGCCATAAAGTATGCAACTATTGATTCTACTGTTTCGTTGTTCATAGCGTTTTTCATCAATGCCGCCATTTTGATTATGGCTGCCGCAACTTTTCATTTTACTGGAAATAATGAAGTTGCCGATATAACCGATGCTTACATGTTGCTCGACCCTATTTTGGGCGTAAAATTAGCTGGACTTTTCTTCGCTGTTGCCTTGTTGGCTGCTGGTCAAAATTCTACACTCACTGGTACGCTCGCAGGTCAAATCGTGATGGAAGGTTTCTTGAATATTCAACTAAAACCTTGGCTCAGAAGATTGATTACTCGACTTGTAGCAATTGTTCCAGCATTAATTGTGGCAATTATTTACGGAGAAAAAGGCACTTCTGACCTGTTGGTTTTGAGTCAAGTAATATTGTCATTGCAGTTAAGTTTTGCGGTTGTGCCTTTGGTAATGTTCACCTCTGATAAACTGAAAATGGGCGAATCTGCCAATCCTGCTTACGTAAAATACACAGCTTGGGTAGTTACAATTATTATAATTGCTTTGAATAGTTATTTGTTGTTTGATACAGTATTTTAAAAAACGCAGGCTTAAATGAATGAGAGATCTGCGTTAAAATTACAGTTTTAAACCAATTTTCACCCCAATAACACATCCACACCAATCTCAAAGTCAGGCAAAACTGGTGCTGCTGAGCAAATATCATTTTCGATGCAAATTTTTACATTACGGCGAGAGGTATAAATATGAACTGACTTATTTTCTGGAAAAATCAACCAAACTACCTTAACTCCCGCTTTATAGTACTCCCCAATTTTTTCTTCAACTTTATTGATATTGTCGTTGCCAGAAATAATTTCGATAACAAATTCAGGAATTACATCTGTGCCTTTATGGGCAGCTTCAATTTGTTCTTTTGTCAAATAGGCGATATCGGGTCTTCTCATTTGAATCCCTGAAAGCATTACATCATATTCAGCCACAAAAGTGCCTGTTTTTTTGTATCCTTTATCAATAAATAAATCAAGAAGGATGTCGTAAATTTTAACTTGTTGTTTATTCATTCCTGTAAACTTTATCAATTCACCATCATTCCACTCGTACTTATAACCATCTTTTGCCTCCCAATCTTGAAATTCTTGCAATGTACGTGGTAGGGTGATAATTTCTTTATCTTTGACCATAGCATTAATATTTATATTCAAATTTAAAGAAAAAATCTATTCAAAATTGTTATTTAACGTATTTTATTCATAAAATACGTTAAATAATCCTGTCTATCTTGTAATCTTTATAATCATGCTAAAAATAATTATTATAAATTAATCGTATAATTGACACTTAATAATTTACTTCGCATCATATTTGTAAACAAAACCAATAAAAATACTATCAACATGTCAAATCTCAAAGTTACTCTTGGTCACAAAGAGTATTTTCCGTTTATAAAAGAAGCAATTGCTTTCGAAGGAAGAGAATCAAATAACTATTTAGCGTTTAAATATTATGATGCAAACCGTGTGGTAGCTGGCAAAACAATGGCCGAACACCTACGTTTCGCAACTGCTTACTGGCATACATTCTGTGGCAATGGTGGCGACCCATTTGGTCCAGGAACAAAAGTTTTCCCTTGGGATATAGCTTCAAGCCCAATGGATGCTGCTAAACAAAAACTAGATGCAGCATTTGAGTTTATGACAAAACTCGGAACACCTTTCTATTGCTTCCACGATACTGATATTGCTCCAGAAGGTAATTCTCAAGCTGAATTTCAGAAAAACTTAGAAGAAATCGTTTCTTTAGCAAAACAAAAGCAAGCAGAAAGTGGCATGAGATTGCTTTGGGGAACTGCCAATTTATTTTCGCACAAGCGTTATATGAATGGTGCTTCAACTAATCCAGATTTTTCGGTAGTTGCTCACGGAGGTTTCCAAGTGAAAAACGCCATTGATGCTACAATTGAATTGGGTGGCGAAGGTTATGTATTCTGGGGAGGTCGTGAAGGCTATATGTCTTTGCTGAATACTAGCACAAAGAAAGAAATTGATCATTTAGGAAGATTCCTTGCAATATCTCGTGATTATGCACGTCAACAAGGATTTAAAGGTAAGTTCTACATCGAGCCAAAACCTTGCGAGCCATCGAAACACCAATACGATTATGATGCTCAGACTGTAATCGGTTTCTTGCGTCAGTATGGCTTAGATAAAGATTTTCAATTGAATTTAGAAGTAAATCACGCTACTTTGGCTGGTCATACTTTTGCTCATGAGCTTCAAATGGCAGTTGATGCAGGTATGTTGGGAAGTATCGACGCTAACCGAGGAGATTACCAAAATGGTTGGGATACAGACCAATTCCCGATTGATTTATATGAATTAACCGAGTCAATGTTGATTATCGTTGAAGCGGGCGGCTTCTCGACTGGCGGTGTCAACTTCGATGCTAAAACCCGTCGTAATTCAACTGATTTAGATGATATTTTCATAGCTCATATAGCAGGAATGGATGCGTTTGCACGTGCATTATTGGTTGCAAACGATATTCTTGAAAAATCTGAATACAAAAAACTTCGTGCTAATCGCTACGCTTCATTTGATAGCGGAGATGGTGCTTTGTTTGATGCAGGAAATTTAGGATTAGCCGATTTACACCGCATTGCTTTGGCATCGGGCGAGCCTCAACAAATCAGCGGCAAGCAAGAATTATTTGAAATGATTATTAATCAGTATATTTAATAAACGCGAACGTCAGTGCAGTTTAGAGTTCTGAGTTTCTATCACTATTAGTAACTCAGAACTCATAATTCAAAACAAATATATAAGCCCATTCTTCTCCAAAATATCCGCTGCTATGGAGATACCTTCTTTAGCAGATTTTATGTGCCATTCTACAGCGTTTTTAATATCCCCACGAGAAACGTAATTGAGACTGATATTGCGGTAGGTCGTCAAATATTAAGAATTTTTGGTCAATAAAGAGTCTAATTCTTGCGTTTCTTGGTCAAGTGTTTTAACGCCGCTCACTACGTATTTGCTTTTTTTGGCAATAGTTTTTGCTTTTCCATTTCAATTAGTTGTTTATTGTACAAAAAAATATTTTAATTATAATACAAAAACAAGGCCCACCTAACGTCGGCCACCTTAACCCACCGATAGGGAAGGTATAAAAGTTTGACTCCAAACTTCAAAAGAATGGGGCAAATATAGCTGTTTTATCAAGAAAAATTAAGAACTTTGACTGTTCATAGTCGAAAATCTTGCGACATTGATACTTGCAATATTTAGTGTTTTTTAGCGTTTAAAAGCTACCTCAAAATTTAACAATGAGATTCAAACAAATCATATGTTTAGCTTTGGTTTTTTTGCCAATGTTTTCGGAGGCTCAAAAAAATAAAAAAACTGAAAGTGAAGGCATTTCGGAAAAAGATTTAAAATCGGAAGCGTATTTTGTA
>Ga0247831_1002055_pt1 | contig 34548 bp, 26 predicted proteins | sample LaCruzMarch2015__9_FD_192406 | JGI IMG/M metagenome (GOLD analysis project Ga0247831, IMG submission 192406) | Freshwater microbial communities from meromictic Lake La Cruz, Castile-La Mancha, Spain - LaCruzMarch2015_1m | ecosystem: Environmental > Aquatic > Freshwater > Lake | place: Spain...
GGTTCAACAGGGCTTGCATTAATTTTTAAAAATAAATCTTATTTATTTGTTGATGGTCGTTATACATTACAAGCAAAAAATGAAGTAAATAAAGATTTTAAAATTTGTGAAGTTCCTAAAATTAAACCTCATCATATTCTTAAAAATATTAATAAAAGTATTACTTTAGGATTTGATCCAAAACTTTTTACTTTAAGTTCCTTAAAAAATATTATCTCTAAAAATTCAATTAACTTAAAACCTATAAATTTTAATTTAATTGATAAAATTTGGAAAAATAAATCCAAGGTTAATCATAATAAATTTTATCTTTTTGAAGAAAAATACCATGGTGAAAACTATTTAAATAAAATTGATAAAATAAGTAAATTTCTTAAATTAAAAAATATTGATTATTTACTTTCAACATCTGTTGAAAATATTTCATGGTTATTAAATATAAGAGGGTCTGACGCGACGTCTAGCCCACTTACCAATGGAAAAATTTTATTTAATAAAAATAGAAAAATTATATTTTTTACGAACATTAAAAAACTCACACCTCAGATTAAGAAATTTTTTGGAAAAAAAGTAATTTTTATTAAAGAAGAATTTTTTATAAACTATTTAAGAAAAATTAAAAAATCTAATATTTTAATAGATAAAAAAACATGCAGTTTTTATTATGAAAAAAATATACATTCTTCAAACAAACTTATTAATAATGAAGACCCTATCTACTTATTAAAAGCTATTAAAAATAAAACAGAGATCAATAATACAAAGATCGCTCATTTTTTCGATGGAATTGCATTAACTAAATTTATTTTTTGGTCAAAAAATAATTATAAAAAAAAGAAGATAACCGAAATATCTGCTCAAAATACGTTGGAGAAATATAAAAAACAGCACAAAGATTATTTGTATCCAAGTTTTAATACCATTTCAGGATTTGGATCAAATGGAGCCATTGTTCATTACAGATCAAATCACAAAACTAACAAACAGATCAACGGAAATAATTTATATCTCTTAGATTCTGGAAGTCAGTATTTTTATGGAACTACGGACGTAACTCGAACAATAGCTATTGGTAAAGTATCAAATTTTCAAAAAAAAATTTATTCAACTGTTCTTAAAGCGCATATTGCGGTTACCTCATATATATTAAAAAAAAATACACTTGGAAAGCATATAGATAAAGTTGCAAGAGCTCCTTTATTAAAACTCGGTTACAACTATTCGCATGGCACCGGTCATGGGGTTGGTTATTTTTTAAATGTGCATGAAGGACCCCAAGGATTATCTCCATTTAACAATCACAAAATATTGCCAGGAATGATCCTGTCAAATGAACCCGGATTTTACAAAGAAAATGACTTTGGAATAAGAATTGAAAATTTAATTTATTGTGAAAGGATTAATAACAATCATTCAAAATTTACAAATCTCACATTGGTTCCATTTGATAAAGATTGTATTAACAAGAAGCTTTTAAATAAAAATGAAATAAATTGGATTAATACCTATCATCAAAAGATTTTTTATATATTAAAACCTTTCATGAATAATGTGGAACTTAAAATGCTAACCAAAGCTTGTTCAGCTATTTCTTGATAACTTTAACCACTCTTTTTCTTCTATAATTTTAACACCGAATTCTTTAGCTTTATCAACTTTATTTTTTGTAGGTTTAGATAAGCCAATAACTAAATAATCTAATTTTTTAGTAACAGAACTTAATATTTTTGCTCCTAAAGTTTCTGCTAAAGATTTAGCTTCGGATCTGCTCATAGTAGAAAAGCCTCCTGTAAACATAATATTCTTTCCTGAAAAAAAACTATCAATTTTCTTTTCTATAAAGTCTTGGATATTCAAAATCTTACTTAATTCATAAACGACTTTATTATTTTTTTTATCTTTAAAAAAATGCGTTAACGATTCAATTTGAGTTTCTCCAATTCCATCGATTTCATCTAAACTATTAATTTCATTCATTAAAAGATCTGGATTACAAAGTTTTAGAAAATTTTTTATTGAAACAAAATAACGTGATAAATTTTTAGCATTTTCTTGACCGATATGACGTATGCCAAGACTATATATAAATTTTGCAAGGCTAATATCTTTGCTTTTCTCAATTGCTGTCTTTAAGTTGCTGACTGACAATTCTCCCCAGCCTTCTAGTTTTTCTATTTTTTTATAATCAAGAGTAAAAATATCTTGAGGCAAACGAATAAAGTTTAAAGACCAGAAATCTTCAACAATTTTTTTACCAAAACCATCTATATTAAGAGCTTCTTTTGACACAAAATGTTTAATTTTTTCTCTTGCCATAAATTCACAATTAAATCCTGTGTCTGTACATCTTTTAACTACATCTAATTTTTTTGAAGTTTCATTATAATCTTTAACTGCAGGTCGACCGCAAAGACATTTGTATGGAAATGTAAATTTTTTACTATTTTTATCTCTTTTAGATTTAATAACCTCAACCACCTGAGGAATAACATCGCCTGCTCTTTGAATAATAACTGTGTCGTTTAACCTGATATCTTTTCTAATGATTTCATCTTCATTATGTAATGTTGCATTAGATACTAGAACCCCGCCCACATTTACCGGATCTAATTTTGCAACTGGAGTTAGGGCTCCTGTTCTTCCAACTTGTATTTCAATTTTACGAATAACGGTTGTGGCTTTTTCAGATGAGAATTTATGAGCAATAGCCCATCTTGGTGATGATGATAAACTTCCAAGTCTTTTTTGTAAGGTTAAGTCGTTAACTTTATAAACAATGCCGTCTATATCGTAATCTAATGATGCTCTTATTTCTTCAACATAAAGATAACTTTTGATTAGTTCATCTGCTGAACTGAAAGTTTTTGTAAGCGGGTTTATTTTGAAACCAATTTTTTTACAAAAATTTAAAAAATTTATATGTGTTTTAAATTTTTTTTCATCAATATCACCAATGCTATGTGCAAAAAACTTTAATGGTATTAAGGCGGTTTTTTTTGAATCTTTTTGTCTTAGTGAACCTCCTGCCGCATTTCTAGGGTTTGCAAAGTCATTTTTAATTTTTTCAAAATCTTTTTTTCCAATATAAACTTCACCTCTAATCTCAAATTCTTTATGTATGTTCTCACCATGAAGAACTTGTGGAATATCTTTAATAGTTAATAAATTTTCTGTTATATCTTCTCCATACTCACCATCTCCTCGCGAAAGTCCTCGAATAATCTTATTATTTTTGTAAATTAAAGACGCAGATATACCATCGATCTTAGGTTCTGCTGTTAATTCTATAGGGGTGTCTTTTGGAAAATTTAGATAATTTCTAATTTTTTTTAAAAAATCTTCCACGTCATCTTTTGTAAAAGCATTATCTAAAGATAACATTGGTACAAGATGTTTAACTTTAGAAAATTTTTCTGAAGGAGCAAAACCCACTTTTTCTGATGGGGAATCTATATCTACAATATCAGGATTTTTTTTCTCGAAATCTAAAATATCTTTTTTAATTTTATCGTACTCAGCATCTGAAACTAATGGTTTGTCGTTATGATAATAGGCCTTATTTAACCTTTGAATTAAAGTAATTTTTTCTTTGTACTCTTTTAAAGATAAAGACTTCATTAAAAGTTAATTAAGTATTTTTTTAAAACCACCTAAAAGAGATTTATCTTTTTTAGGTAAAGTGGTCTGATTTGTTGAAACTAATAAATAACTTTTTTTATACCACTCGCTAGAATTAAAATTATAACCTAAAATTGCTGCTGCTTTGCTAGCGTCTTCTTCCAGCCCTAATTTATGATAAATTTCAACCAGTCTATATAAAGCCTCTTCGATGTAAATTGTGGTTTGATATTTATCTACAATTATTTTTAATCTATTGATTGCTGCTGCCCATTTTTGTTTATTCATATAATATCTTGCAACATACATTTCTTTTCCCGCCATTAAATCGTTCAATAGATCTAATTTATATTTAGCATCATCTGCATACTCAGTATTTGGATAACTATTTATTAAAGATTTAAATTGAGTAATTGCTTTAACAGTTTTTTCTTGATCTTTAGAAAATTCACTTACTTCTTCAAAATAACAAACGCCTTTTAAATACTCTACATAAACTCTTTCAGGATTATTCGGATAAAATTTTACATAACGTTCAAGTACAGAAAGTGTATCTACACAACGGTTTGCTTCGTAGTAAACATATGCCATCATTAATAAAGATTTTGGGGCCCATTCTGTGTACGAATAATCTTTTTCCACCATCTTAAACTTTTCAATTGCTCCTTCTGCTTTGCCCTCGTTAAAATCATCCATCGCAAAGCCCCATAACTTAGGAAGACTAACTTTTTCTTTTGGAGGAGCGACTAAAGGTTTGTCGTTAGAAGAGGAACAGCTTAGAACAAACAAAAAAATTAATAAAATATGAAATATTGTTTTTGGTCTGAGCATTAAAATTAAAAGTTTTTATTATTTCTTTTAATTAAGTTTTACCACTAAAACTATAAATTCACTACAAGTTGATTTGGTGAATAAGAACTAACAGAAGAGAAATTTTTTGTTTTTTTCGTTGTTAAATTCCACGCATTTTTATTTTTTATTAATGCTTCTAATAATTTACGAGTCATATCATGACCGCCTTGATAACAATTTACTTTTCCAATAAGTGAATATCCAGCTAAATATAAATCACCAATACAGTCTAAAATTTTATGTCTTACAAATTCATCTTTATGTCTCAAACCATCCTGGTTTAGAACTTTATCTTCTGAAACAACAATTGCATTTTCTAAAGAACCTCCTTTTGCAAGTCCCATCTTAAATATATTTTCTAGATCTTTTTGCAAACAAAACGTTCTAGAGTCATGAACTTCCATAAACCCATTTTTCTCTAGATCTATTTTTTTACTTTGTCTTTTAATAACACGATCATGAAAATCAATTTCATAATCTATTTCTAATTTATTTTTATTTGTTGGTTCAATTGAAATAGATTTATCTTTTTCTTTAATAATAATTTTTTTTAAAATTTTAATATATTTTTTTTCTGAACTTTGTACTGTAGTTCCAACATCTTGTATGGCAACCGCAAACTCTTTTGAACTTCCATCTAGTATTGGCAATTCTTGGCTATCCACTTCTACTATAGCATTATCAATGCTCATTCCTGATAAAGCCGACATTAAATGTTCAATAGTCGAAATTGAAACTTGCTTATTAGAAATAGTTGTGCACAATTTTGCTGGCAAAGCGTTGCTAATATGCGCCTGGATAATTTTTTCTTTTCCTTTGTAATCGACTCTAACAAAGGTTATTCCCGAATTAGGTGCCGAGGGTTTAACTGAAAGATTAGCAACTATTCCGCTATGAAGACCAACTCCTTTAAAATTAATTTTTGATTTTAATGTTTTTTGATACATGTTTTCGATGAGATAGATATTTAGTAATATCTATAGCAATAGCTAATCACCTTTTGTTACGATTTCTACTTTTGAAAAATAGATAAAAGTCTTGAAAAAAAGCCTGTATTTTTAAATTTAATTGGTAAAGCTTCCGATGGAAATCCAAAAAAATAGTTCTTAACCATTCCATAACAAACTAAAAAATCCTGTGATAAATTATTAACTAAATTTTCATCTTCTTGTTTTATTTGCAAAACAAGCTCCGTTCTTTGTGAAAAGTATTTTTTTATTAAACTAGTTAGACCAACTAAGTTTGATCCTCTGCCGGAAAGATAAATTTTCTTAGTTTTTATATCTATTGAATTGTAAGTTTTAATTTTTCTATAAATTAGCTGTAAAATTTCTTCAACTCTAGAATTAATAATAGTATTAACGATTGTTTTTGATATTTTTCTAAAATCATCGTCTGGGAATAAATGAACTGGTAAATATTCAGTCTTATCTTTTGTATTCTCATTTAATATACATTCTCCGCTCTCAACTTTAATTCTTTCGGCGATCTCTATTTTAATGTCTAAAACTTTAGCTAAGTCTTTTGAAACCTGATTTGAACCGTAGGGAATAATACCTACATATGAAAGAGTGTTATTTTCAAATATAGCGAAGCTTGTCTTATCTTTCCCAAAATCGATGCAAATGGCACCTTCTTTTAAATCATTTTGATTTAAAAAAGATAAACCTAACGCATAAGCACCAAAGGCATAATTCTCAACTGACAATTCGCAAGAATTGATAATATTTTTTAAATTATCAATAGAAGAGTGTTCCGCTAAAACTGCATGAACGTCAGCTGAAAAAATATTTGCTTTAAATCCAACTGGATTTTCAACATCGATTTTTTTATCAATTTTATAATTAGATGAAAATATGTGTATAATTGCATTATCTTTATTATTCTTAGCAATTTCATCTACAGCAATATGTATCAAGCCTTGAATATCTTTTTCATGTTCGATTTGATCGCCATGTATACTTTTATATTCTGTTAATAAGTTACTAGAAATATTTTCAAATTCTGCATTTACAATAATATTTTCTAATGAAATACCGGCTTGCTTTTCAGAAATTTCTAAACACTCGCGTACTACTAAATTTGCTTCATGAAAATTGGTAACCAAGCCTTTTGTAATGCCTTTAGATGCAACAATTGATTTTCCTAAAATCTCAATTTTGTTATTTTTTAACTTCGCAATTAGACACTTAATTTTTGAAGAGCCAATATCTATAGATGCAATTAATTCATTTTTTTGAATCATTGTCTATTTTACAAAAATTTTATTCTTAAGTCTTAAGTCGACATATGTAAATTTTTCATCTTTGGACTGAATAAGCACTTTATTTAGGTTGTTAATCTGTTGATTATAATCATATCTGCCGAGCATAATTTTTTTATTACCTTTTAAAAATAAATCCCATCTTTCAGAATTTATAAATTCAAAACTAGCAATGTTGGCTAAATCGAAATTATTATTATTTAACCCTTTATATAGTCTTTTTAGATCTTCAATATCAAAATTGCCTTTTGCTAAAGTTTGATTGGAAAAATTATTTGAATTAAATTTTTCTATTAAAGTAAATTCTTTGGTAATTATTAAATTATTATTGCCTTTTTTCCAAAAAACAAAGGGCTCGTGTTCAACTACAATCACATTAACTGTTGATGGAAATTTTTTATTAATATTTAAGAAATGAATCCATTCATTTTGTAAAACTACTTCGTTCATTTTTTTATGGTCAATACTTAAAATGCTAGTGTTAACCAAGAAGTATAATTGTTTTTTAAGTTTTTCTAGGTCGGCATTTTTTGAATCATAAACATTAACTGTTTTAATAATAAAAAAACCAAGCTTTAATAAAGGTAGCTCTGGATTAAATGTTGTGAGAAGAATTAATAAACCGAGAAAAATATATCTCTTTGTTTTGATCATCTATTAATAGAAGCATCATTAATTATCCATTTAACTAATTCATTAAAAGAAATTCCGTAATAATTAGCAATCTCTGGAACTAAAGATAAACTTGTCATACCTGGCTGAGTATTTACCTCAAGAATGTAAATTTTATTAACTTTGCCAGATTCATTATATCTAAAATCAGACCTCGTTACTCCTTTGCAGCCTAAAATATTATGTGCCTGTAAAGCCATATCTAAAATCTTTTTATAGTCAGCTTCATTTATTTTAACAGGAATAATATGTTTTGTTTTAGCATTAGCTGAATATTTAGCTTCATAATCATAAAAAGATCTTGTCGGCACAATCTCTATTCCACCTAAAGCTTTAGATCCCATCACAGCAACCTGTATTTCTCTTCCCGGAATATATTTTTCTAGAATTAAAAAACTATATTTTTTTAATAAAGTGACAACTGTGTCCTCATCAGATTTCTTTGGTTCATTAAAAATATAAACATTTACACTTGATCCTTCATTGTTTGGTTTAACTACGCAAGGGTATCCAATTTTTGAACTTTGAAAATCTTTTACAGTTTTAATTACTAGATACTCAGGCGAACTAATGTTGGCTTCTTTAAAAATTTTTTTTGATGTTAATTTATCCATAGCAATTGCTGAAGATAAAATTCCAGAATGAGTGTAGGGTATTTTTAAATGTTCTAACAATCCCTGGATAGAACCATCTTCTCCGAATCTTCCATGTAAAGCATTAAAAACTTTATCGGGCTTATTCTTAATTAACTTTTCAATAAAATCATCTTTTGCATCTAAACTTGTCACATCAAAACCAATTTCAGAAAGAGCTTTTGCACAGGCTTTACCGCTATCTAAGCTGACATCTCTTTCGGCAGAAATTCCACCCATTAAAACTGTAACTTTTTCTTTATTCATTTTTTTCCTACAACTTCTAATTCTAGCTCTAAATTTACATTGGTCTTTTTAAAAACTTCTTTTTTTATTTTTTCAATTAAATTTTCTGCATCTTCTGAGCTTGCTTTATCTAAATTCTCTAGAAAATTACAATGTAAATTGGATAGCTTAATTCTGCCAACTCTTAAATCAGCGCAACCAGACTCTTTTATTAATTGCCAAGCTTTTTTATCTGAATTTTTCGGATTTTTAAAAGTACTACCGCCTGTTTTAATTTTCTGTGGTTGTTCAGTATCTTTTTTATCTTTTAAATTTTTCATAATTTCTAATATTTTTTGATTTTCAAGAAAAGATCCTTGCATTTCAATATTGGTAATAATTTGATTTTTAGTAAGTGAGCTATGTCGATACGAAAAATTAATATCTTTGTTACTAATGATCTTAATTTCTCCATTCATATCGATGACTGTAACGCTCAATACTACTTTAGATATATCGCTACCATAACAGCCCGAATTCATGACTACTCCACCAGCAACCGTTCCTGGAATACAATATAGAAATTCAAAACCGGTTAAATTATTATTGGCCGCATATTCTGCTAAAATTGATTTTGGCGTTGCAGGTCCACAATTTATAATATTGTTATTAATTTTTTTGTAATCAAAATCTTTTCCAAATTTAATAACCACTCCATCAAATCCTTTATCTCTAATTAATAAATTTGAACCAGAACCAATCACAATAATTGGAAAATGCTTATTATTATTTCTTAAAAATATTTGTAAATCTTTTAAATCTTTTGGCTTAAAAAAAAAATTTGCTTTTCCTCCAATTCCAAGCCAATTAGATTTGGATAAATCAAAATTTTCTCTCAGCTCTCCTTGTAGATTTTTTTTAAGTTCTGAATAAAAATTAATGCTCATTTTTTAAATTAACAGCAATTTCTCTAATCCAACTACTAATACTTCCAGCTCCCATACAAACTACAACTTCATTTCCATAAGTATGACGTTTTATAAATCTTTCTAAATCAAATTGATTTTCAATACATATAACATCTTTTTTTGAATTCTTATTGATTAGCTTAGCCAATTCATAATGATTAATATTTTTTATTGGTTTCTCACTTGCTGCATAAATGGGACATAAAACAACTAAATCACTATCCTTAAATGCATTTGCAAATTCCTTTTTTAATGAAGCAACTCTTGAATATCTATGAGGCTGAAATACCGTTACGATTTTTTTTTCCTTAAAACCAGATTTAATAGCATTTAAAACTGAGATAATTTCTGTTGGATGGTGAGCATAATCATCATAAATTTCACTTCCTCTAAAATTAGTTATTTTAGTTAGTCTTCTTTGCACTCCCAAAAAATTTTTTAAAGTTGCTTTGATAGTATTATTTTTAATACCTAAGCTTTTAGCAACTCCAATTGCAGCGGTTGCATTAAGAACATTATGTTTCCCTAATAAATTTAATTCAATATTTTTAATATGTTCAACTTTGTTATTAAGTTTTACAGATATGTTAAAAAACATCATCTTCCCTGAATTCTTTATATTGTAAGGGTGGAGATCTGATCCATTTTCAAAACCATAAGTAATAATATTAGATTTATTCTTTTTTCTTAAAATCTTTTTTAAAAACTTATCATCAGTACAAACAAATGATTTACCAATTAAAGGTGTTTTATTTATAAAAGTTTCAAAACTCTTATATAAATTATTAAAATTTTTATAGTAATCTAAATGCTCTTTATCAATATTGCTAACTACAGAATAAGTAATGGGTATTTTTAAAAAACTGCCATCAGATTCATCCGCTTCAACAACTGCCCAATCTCCTTTTCCAAACAATGCATTTGAATTAATTGAATTTAATATTCCACCATTAATAATCATTGGATCTAGTTTTGCTTTAGACAAAATCGTTGATATCAATGAAGTAATTGTTGTTTTACCATGAGCTCCGCTAATAACTATGTTTTTTTTTAACTTAACAATCTCAGAAAGCATCTCTACTCTCTGGATAACTGGTATTTTTTTTCTTTTTGCCTCTCTTAACTCTGGATTGTCTTTGCTAATTGCAGATGAAAATACGACTAGTTTAGAATTTCCCACATTTTTTTTTGCATGATTAAAGAAAACTTTTAATCCAAGCTTTTGTAATCTTTTTATATTTTTATTATTTCTTGATGGATCGCTACCCTGAACTTTAAATCCAATATTATACATGATTTCGGCGATACCGCTCATACCTATTCCTCCTATACCAATAAAATGAACTTGGTCATTAGTCGTAATTTTAAAAGTCATGATAGAATTTTATTAATTTCTTCTTCAAAGATTTCATTAACATTCATTTTAGTTAATTCTTTTAATTTGCTCTTTTTTTCAAGTAACTTTTCCTTGTTCAGCATCAATTCTTTGACTAAATCAAATAATTTTTCGCTGTTTAGATCTTGTTGATCAACAAGCCAGCAAGTATTCATTCTTAAAAAATAATCTGCATTAAAAAATTGATGATTATCTAGAGAGGCTTTAAAGGGGATCGCTATAAATGGTATCTGTAAAAAAGCCAGCTCTGATAATGTTGATGAACCAGCTCTTGTAATAACCAAATCTGATAGCATCATATATTTTTCGATATTTGGTTCAAAATTAAAAATAGTAACATTAGGATTATTTTTATAAGAAAAATCTATTTTTAATTCTTGTTCTTTATTTCCAGCTTGATGAAAAATTCTTATTTTTTTATTTAAATTAAATAATTTATTTAACGACCGAGGTAACGTTTTGCTAAAAATTTCCGCACCTTGACTGCCGCCAATAATAAGTAAAGTAAAATCAAAATTATCATCCTTTTTAAAATAATTATTTTTCTTTGCTATATAAATTTGCTCTCTAATTAGTTGTCCAACAAAAGTAATTTTATCATTATTTAGATTTTTTAATGGGTATCCAGTAAATATTTTTGTCGAACTTTTTAAAAAAAATTTATTAACCCGTCCGACTACAGAGTTTGTTTCGTAAATAACAAACTTTTTTTTTAATATTCTTGCTGCTAATAAAATTGGAAAAGAAACGTACCCTCCTGAACCAATAATCAACTGTGGCTTCTTTAATAAAAGAAAAAAAATTGAATATAAAAATGTAATAAATATTAAGAATATTGAATAGATTAATCCAAACCCTTTTTTTCCTGTAGGCGTTTTTACATTGATAAAATTAATTTTTTTTAGATTAATGTTATTTATAAATTTTTTAGCTCTATAATCAGTAATAAAATCTACATTAAAATTTTTTTTTTCTAGATATTCGGCAAGTGATATAGCTGGAAATATATGACCTCCAGTACCACCGGTACAAATTAAAATTTTTTTCATTAAGTTAATTTTCTTTTAGTAAAACAAAGTAATATTCCAAATATTATTCCAGAGCCAATCATAGATGAGCCTCCATAACTTATGAAAGGAAAAGTCATTCCTTTGTTTGGAAGTATATTCAATGTAACACCCAAGTTAATAATAGATTGCAAATAAACTAAGCAGGAAAGTCCTATTAATACTAATTTTCTAAAAAGATTATTTTCAGTATTACATTGAGAATAAACTCTTAAAAAAATAAAAGTTATTATTAAAAAAATTATTAATATCATCAAAATACCAAATTCTTCGCCTATAACTGCCAAAACAAAATCTGTATGAGCTTCGGGAACCCTTTCTTTCAATATTCCCTCGCCTATTCCTCTTCCTGTAAATCCTCCTTGTTTAATTGCTTCTAGCGCTTTTTGTGTTTGTAAATTATCCCCTTTATTGGGGTCGATAAAAGTTTTTAATCTTCTAAAAATATAAGAAAATCTTTCGCTAAATAATAATATTACTGATGCTATTCCTATAAAAATTGCCGATCCCAAAGAAATAAGAAGAACAATACTTACTCCTGAAACAAATATTAAAATTAACCAAACTGAAAAAATTAACAAACTTTGACCAACATCTGGTTGATTAAGTAATAATAATAAAGAAAAAAATAATACACAAAAACTAAAAAAAATTCTTAATTTAAGATTTCCAATTTTTGAATTAGAAATAATTAAAGAACATAACAAAATAAAAAAAGGTTTGTAAATTTCAATTGGCTGAAATCTAAAAAAAATTAAATTTATCCATCTTTTAGACCCTTTAACCTCAACTCCAAATATTAGAACTGACAACAATAAAAAAGAGGTAACAATGAAACCAAAAATACAATATTTTTCTATTTGCTTTGCTTCTAATAAAGACAAAGAGGTTAAAATTAAGAAACTAAAAAAAGCGAACAAAATATGTTTTGCTATTAAAAGATAATCCGTTTTATAAATTTTTTCTGAAGCAATACTAGATGTAGAAGTATAGGCAAAAAATACTCCTAAAAGCATTAAGGAAATTATTAGAATAAATAGTAGTTTATCAACATTCCTCCACCAAAGAGCGAATTGATTAGTGCTGGTTCTTCCAAAATTTATCATGAATACTTTTTTACTAATTGTTTGAAAGTGTTGCCTCGATGTTCAAAATTTTTATATTGATCAAAAGAAGCTGCTGAAGGACTTAATAATATAACTTGTTTTAAATCAGGGTTCTTTTTTGTCTCACTTAAAGCTGATAACAATGCATTCTTAAGAAAGTGGCTAGCATTATATTTAATAGTATTTTTAATTTGCTTTAAAAAAAAATTTATATTTTTTCCAATAATATAAGCCTTCAATATAGATCTCTTAAACTTTTTAATATTTATCTTGTCTTTTTCTTTTGCAATACCGCCTACAATCCAGTGAATATTTTTATAATTATTTAAAGCAACTTCGGTTGATGCAAAATTTGTCGCTTTAGAATCATTTACAAAAGTTAAATTATTTTTTATTTTCATAATTTCTTGTCTATGAGAAAGCCCACTAAAATTTTTAATCGTTTTTAAGTAAATTTTTTTTGAAATTTTAAATAATTTTGCAATTTGTAATGTAATATAAAGACAATTGTTAAAATGAAGTCCTTTTAGCGCTGCGCTAATTAAACTATCTTTAATATGATGATGAATATTTTTTTTAATTAATTGAATATTTCTTTGATTGTATTTTTCAGATTTAAGAACTTTAAATATTTTCGATTTGTTATCACTGCTTAAATCTAAAAAGCCTATACCTGTGTGTGTTAACCCTTTAAAAATTTTAAGCTTCGCTAAAATATATTTTTCAAAACTTTTATGTCTTTCAATATGATCTGGGCTGATATTCAATAAAATCGAAACTGAGCTTGTTAAACGCAAAGAATAGTCGAGTTGATAAGATGACAATTCGAGTACAAAAATTGCGGATTTATCTTTATATGGTAAATTTAGTACAGGGGTTCCATAATTTCCTCCAATATAGACTTTCTTTTTTGAATTTTTTAACAAATCATAAATTAATTTACACATGGTAGATTTACCATTGGTGCCGGTTACCAAAATAACTTTTTGATCTTTAATAGAACCACAAAACAAATCTAAGTCAGTAATAATTCTGTTTTTATTTTTCTGAAAAAAAGATTTTTTTGAATGTGAATAGATGTTAATTCCTGGCGATATAACTATAAAATCGTAACTACTCTTAAACCAATATTTATTTACTCGATATCTATTCTTAAATTTTTCTCTTAGTTGTTTGCTGTCATCCCAGCATTCAATATTTGCTTTATTTTTTTTTAACTGAGATAAAGTAGCGTTACCACTTTTACCAAGTCCAAAAACTAAAAATTTTTTTTGGATACACTGTTCTAGTGAGAGCATTATCTTAATTTAAGAGATGCAAGACCTACTAAAGCAAAAACTATAGCTATAATCCAAAATCGAACTACAACTGTAGACTCGCTCCAACCTTTTTTTTCAAAATGATGATGCAAGGGTGCCATTTGAAAAACTCTTTTTCCTGTTAATTTAAAGGATGCAACTTGTATGATAACTGACAAAGCCTCCAGGACAAAAAGACCTCCAACTATCGCTAATACTATTTCATGCTTAGTTATAATTCCAATAGCTCCAAGTGCTGCGCCCAGAGATAAGGAGCCAGTGTCCCCCATAAAAACTTTAGCTGGTGGAGCATTAAACCATAAAAATCCTAAGCCCGCACCTATCATTGCCCCTAAAAAAATACAAATTTCTCCTGTATTTTTTATATAAGCCAATTGAAGATATTTTGAAAAAATAATGTTACCTGAGACATAAGCTATAAATGCAAAAGTTAGTGCAACTAAAATAACTGGAACAATCGCTAGTCCATCAAGACCATCTGTTAAATTAACAGCGTTAGATGATCCAACAATAACTGCTAAACCGAATATAAAGTAAAAGATTCCAAAATTTAATACGAAATTCTTAAATAATGGAAAATAAACTTTATAATTAAGCTCTGCCTCAGTATTCAAAATTATAAAATATATAACAATTGTACCGCTTAAAATTTGCAAAAATAATTTTAATTTTGCGCTAATTCCTTTAGAATTATTTTTTACAACTTTTATATAGTCATCAATAAAACCTATTATTCCAAAACTTAATAAACAAAAAATTAATATTAAAACATATTTATTTGTAAGATCAGCCCATAGCAAAGTTGAAAATAAAATACTTAAAATAATTATTAAGCCTCCCATAGTAGGAGTTCCTGATTTTTTTATAATATGAGATAAAGGACCGTCATTTCGAATGGGTTGGCCATGTTTTTGAAATGATTTTAACTTAGTAATTAAGCTCTCTCCAACTAAGAGTATAAAAGCTAAAGAAGTGGCAACTGATAATCCAGTTCTAAAGGTAATATATTTAAAAACATTAAAAACATTAATTTCTGAGGAAAAATATTTAAAAAAAAAATATAGCATTATTAAAATTTCTTAAAAAAATTAAACAAACCAATTCTATTTGATGATTTGACTAATAAAATATCATTATTCTCTAAAAGATTGAAAATATTTTCTTTCAGAAAACTAATATTTTTAACTAACATCCCTCTTTTACTACGATTTAGCTTTTGATAAGTATGCCTAACTTCTGAACCAATACAATAAACTTTGTCTATATTAGTTTTATTTAATATTTTAGCTGCTTGTTGATGATAATATTTAGATCTTTTACCAAGCTCTAACATATCACCCAAAATTAAAATTTTTCTATGTTTATTTTTTTTTCTTAATGAAAAATTATGAATGGCCTCATTAAGAGACATTGGATTGGAGTTATAACTATCATTAATTAAAATAATTTTTTTATTGTTAATTTTAATATGTTTTTCATTTCCCCTTCCTTCTGCAATTTTAAAATTTTTAAATATATTTTTTAAAAATTTTATATTATGATTTAAAAAATAATGAACACATAATGTTGCAGCTACATTGTACAAATAAGACTTATTAGAATTTTTTATTTTAAAATTAAATATTTTTTTATTTATTTTGAAAGATATTTTTGCTGAACTTTTTCTGATCTGAACATCGGATTTTGAAAAACCAAAAGTTAATATTGAAATTTTTTTATTATTTGCAATTTTTTTTAAAGAGTTGAAAAATTTATCATCTCTATTTAAAATAATGATTCCATCTTGTTGGATACCATTCATAATCTCCGCTTTTGCTTTGCAAATTCCAGAAATGTTCTGAAAATTTTTCAAATGTGCAGGACCAATGTTAGTTACTATTGCAATATTTGGTTTTACTAAATTAACAAGATTATTAATTTCACCTTTTGAACTCATACCCAATTCAAAAATACCAAATTTATTATCAGAATTTAAATTTGCTAAAGAGTAAGGTGCCCCAAAATGATTGTTAAAAGATTTCGGGGAACAATGTGTTTTTCCAAATTTGCTTAATGAAATATTTAATAAATTTTTTAATGAAGTTTTTCCACAGCTTCCAGTTATAGCTATAATCTTAGCTTTACTTCTCTGTCGCGCATAAGATGCTAAATTTCTTAAACCTTCTAAAGTATTTTGTGTTTTTATAAATCTTTTGTTTTTAAAATTTTTACTGATAACCGATAAATTATTTTTATTTTTAATTACTTTTTTAGCGTATCGGTGACCATCGTCATTATTTCCTTTGATTGCAAAAAAAATTCCTCGATTTTTGACTTCTCTACTATCTATTGCAACTTTATTAAAAAATAACTTATTATTTATATTTGAATTAAAAACTACATTAAGTTCTTCGCCTGAATAAAGTTTCATTGTCATTTTATTTTAAAAATAATTTAGATACTTTTTGATCAGAAAAATATTTCTTTCGGTTATTTATAATCTGATAATTTTCATGTCCTTTTCCGGCAATCAATAAATTACTCTCAGTATTAAGATTATTAATTGCTGTTTTAATTGCAATTTTTCTATCTAATATAATCTTCCCCCTTAAGCACCCCGTTTTAATTTGGTTGATAATAGAAGTGGGGTTTTCAGATCTAGGATTGTCATTTGTTAAATATATTTTAGATGCGAATTGATTTGCTATTTTGCCCATTTTATATCTTTTTCCCTTATCACGATCACCACCACACCCAAATACAACGTCTACTTTTTTATTAAACTGCTTTGCTAATGTTTGAAGACTCTTTTTTAAAGCATCTGGAGTGTGAGCGTAATCAACTACTACGGCAGATTTTTTTTTATTTCCCACATACTGCATTCGACCAGTTGCAGATCTTATCTTTGATAATACGTTAATAATTTGATCTGGATTTTTTACAGATAAATAAGAAGCTAATATTGCGGCAAATAAATTTTTAATTTGAAAGTCTCCTATCAGATCAAGTTTAATATTATATATTTTATTTAAAAAATTAATTTTTATTATTTGTTTTTTTCCAAAATAGTAATGAGAAATTAATTTAATTGCATTTCCTTTAGATCCAAAAGATAGAATTTTTATTTTTCTTTTCTTACAAATTTTACTAATTATAGAAAATTCAGGGATATCTGTGTCTAAAATAGCAAAAGAATTTTTTTTTAATAATGAACTAAAAAGATAAAGCTTAGCTTGTAAATAGTTTTTTAAATTTTTATGATAGTCTAAATGATCCTGTGTAAAATTTGTAAAAATTCCTGCCGTGAAATTAATACCATCTAATCTATTTTGATGAAGTCCATGACTAGAAGCCTCTAAACATACATTATCAATTTTCTTCTTTTTTAAAAAATTTAATTCTTTATGAATTGTAATAATATCCGGAGTTGTAAGATTTATTCTTTTAACTTTATTTTTATAAAAAATACCAAGCGTACCAATAGCTGCTGAATTTATTTTAAGATTTTTTAAAATCTGAAAATAAAAATTAGCCACTGACGATTTTCCATTTGTTCCTGTAACTGCAATTATATTCTTCGGTTTTTCTTTATATTTTACAGAGCATGCTTCCTCTAAAAATTTTTTGACGTTTTTTACTATTAAATAATTTTTATTTCTTATTTTTTTACTTGTAACGACTTTGTAAGCACCTTTTGATAAGGCTTCTGATGAATATAAACTTCCAGACTGTTTAGAACCTTCTATTGCAAAAAAAATATCGTTTTTATTTACTTTTTTTGAATTTATAGAAAAGTTTCTATTTTGATATTTTAAGAATTTAATTTTTTTACTTAACATTAAGTGCAATATTATAATTCTTTGAAACTAAAATAGGTCCGATTCTTTTTATAATAGTTCCCGCTGTAGGAACAGCATTCCACCCTGAATCTGATTTAAAATAACCCTTACTAGGAATAGCTTTTGGCTCATCAATCATAACTAATAGTAAATACTCTGGTTTTTCCTCAGGATACGCTGAAACAAAAACAGTCATAACATCTTTGGAATATCCTTTAGATGTTTTGGAAACTTTAACTGCAGTTCCTGTTTTTCCTATAACTGAATAACCATTAATATCAGCTGTTCTTGCCGTGCCTTGCATAGGATCATTTTTGTCGACTACTTTTCTAAGCATTTTAACCATTTTTTTACTTGTTTCTTCACTAATAATTCTTTCTTTTTTTATATTCTGATTTTGTTTTACTAAAGTTGGATAAATTTTATATCCTCCATTTACTAAAGATGCATAAGCTGATGCTAATTGAATTGGTGTTGTGCTGATTCCATGACCATAAGAGGCTGTTGCCAAAGTACAATTATCCCACTTCATGGGTAAAGATTTTCCTTTTTCCGGAAGTTCAACGGATGCTTTATCAAATATTCCTAATTTAGTTAAAAAGTTTTTATGATTTTCAATTCCAATTTTTTCTATTATTTTTACGGTTCCTATATTCGATGATTTTACTAAAATTTCTGTAGTAGTTAGATCTCTTTTTAAATTTTTATCATGTTCATTAATAGGCTGAGAAACACCACAATTATATATTTGTTTTTCCAGATTTTTAAATAAAGTGTTCTCATCAATAAGTTTTAACTCTAATGCATTGGCAATTGTTAAAGCCTTAAATACAGAACCTAATTCGTAAATACCAAGAGTAATCTTATTTAAGAACTTCTCATCATTTACTAATGTGCGTCTATTAATGTCGAAGTCTGGCAAAGAGACTAATGATATTATTTCTCCAGAATTAACGTTCATGAGAAGTGATGCTGCTCCTCTTGCCGAGTAATCAGCAATAGCTTTTTCTAAAGTCTCTCTTATTTGCGATTGTATAACTGTATCTAGTGTAATTTGAAAAGATGTGTCAGAAAATTTTGTATTTAAAATCTGATTGTTAAAATGACTTTCAACTCCTGAGATTCCTTTGTTATCTTCATCTGTTTGACCCAGTATATGACTAAATAAATTTCTCTGAGGATAAATTCTAACCTGTCTTCTGCTTAATTCTATTGCAGGCTCCCCTAACATAATCGCTTTTTTATATTCAATATGATCAAGTTTTTTTTTAAGAACTAATCTTTTTTTTTCTACACTTTCTTTTTGAATATCGTTTATATTTAATCCTGGAAATTGTGTTTTTAATTTAATTAAAAGTTGAGGTAAATTATTTGTCTTATCGACTTTTAAAACAAGATCATAAATATCAATATTTTTTGCTATTAATAAGCTAGACCTATCAATAATATCTCTTCTTTCATTGTAATCTTTATCAGTAATAAAATCGTCAAAATTAATCTCATTACTTCTATTAATGCCAAGATATAAAAGTTTTAATAAAATTATTAAAAATACAAAGAAAAAAAATTTGAATACAAAATTTGCTCTAGAATTAAATAGTGAATAACTACTATTTATATTATTTTTATTATCTTCATTAATGAAATTCTGAAAATAAAAACTTTTTTGTTTATTATTATCAAATTTATTTTTCATTTAAATATTTGAAATTAGTTTTATCCATTTCAATATAGTCTTGCGATAAGTGAATTTTTGCTAATTTTTTTACTCTTTCTGGAGCAGAAAGATAATTATTTTCTAACTTTTCATTCTTTAACTTTTCAACTAAATCTGTCTGTTCTTGCTTTAATTTTAGTATTTCTTTTTCAAGATCACGAGTTTTGTTCTTAATATAGGACACACATATTGTTCCAAAAATAATGATAAATAACACAATTGATATCTTTTTACGCATGCATGACCTCTTCTAATTGAAAATATTTTTCAAGATTTAGATAGGATCTTTTAAATTCAAAAGAATGATCTTGAACTTTACTTGCACATCTTAATTTTGCAGATCTTGCTCTATTGTTATTTTTTATTTCCTTCTCAGAGGCAATAGTCGGTTTTCTATCTTTAATTTCTAATATTTTAAAATTTTCATTTTCATTATTTTGTGGCAAATAGCGTGAGGTTCCTTTTTTTTTATTTGAAAAAAAATCAAATACTTTTTTAACGATTTTATCCTCTAAAGAGTGAAAAGTAATAACAACTATTTTTCCGTCTATAGATAAATTATTTATAGCAGAAATTAAGCCTTCATAAAGTTCTGTTAATTCCTGATTTACAATCATTCTGATTGCTTGAAAAATTTTTGCACAGGAATCTACTTTATTGTATTTACTATTTTTATATCTTTTCGCTCTTAAAATGATTTCTGCTAATTCTTTTGTTGAGTTTATTTCTTTGTCTTGTCTTTTTTGAACAATTAGTTTTGCAATTAATCCAGAATCTTTATCCTCTCCAAATAAATTAAAAATATTTCTCAAATCTTTTAGATCAAGTTTGTTAACAATATCATGCGCTGTAATATTATTTTTACCCATAGTCATTTTTAACAACCCATCTTGTCGATAAGAAAAACCTCTTTCAGGATTATCAATTTGAAAGGAGGAAAGCCCAAGATCAAAAATTATTGCAACAGGAACTTTTTGTAAATTTCTTTCTTTTAAAATATTTTCTAAATTACTGAACCTATCAATAATAAATTCGAACCTATTATTATATTCTTTGCTTATTTCTTTTGAAAATGTCTCTACAAAATTATCTCTGTCGATAGAAATTACTTTTGTATTTTTTTTAGATAATATCTTTCTAGTAATGCTTCCGCCGCCAAAAGTACAATCAATGTAAACGCCAGATTTATAAGGCGTTAATATCTTATCAATGTCCTCCGACATCACTGGAATGTGTTTAAATTCCAGTGACATGGGAAAATTTTTTCTTTAATTATTCTCTAATTAGTTTGACGTCTTAAAAAAGCAGGAATTTCTAAATCTGCTTTTTCTGCGTCTGTAAGATCATGTCCTAAATCTTTAAAGAATTGAGAAGAACCTTCTTTATCATCAGAAATACTTTTTAAATTTTCATCTTCAGAAAATAGTTTCGGAAAAGATGTTACTTCTTCAACTATTTGCGTATTTTCTTTTTCATTTAATACGCTTAAATTCTGAGAAGAAATATTCTGTTCTTGAGCAACGTTAGAGCTCACCGCCTCCGCCTCCTCTTGAACATGCATATGATTCAATGCTTGATTATTTATTTCAGCGACATGTGAAGTTTCCTTGTACATATCAAGAGCTGTTGCCCCATTAGTCATTGCTTGGGGAGCTGATTGAGTTACATAATTTGGAACAAAGGATTGTTGTGGTTTGTTATAAACGGTGCTGTATCCACTGTTTCTATTATTAATATGTCTCATCATGCTAACAACTGGCTTATTATTATTAATTGTAGCTTCTCCGCCTAGACCAGTTGCAACAATTGATACTCTCATTTTTCCATCTAAAGCATCTTCGAAAGTAGAGCCTACCAAAATTTCGGCTGAAGGATCAACCTCAGCTCTTATTTTGTTAGCAGCTTCATCTACTTCGAATAAAGTGATGTCATTGCCACCGGTAATATTAATAAGAAGACCTCTTGCCCCTTTTAATGAATACTCATCAATTAAAGGATTGGCTAAAGCTGCTTCCGCAGACATTATTGCTCTCTTGTCTCCTTCTGCTTCTCCAGTTCCCATCATAGCTTTGCCCATGCCTTTCATTACTGTTTCGATATCAGCAAAATCTAGATTAATAAGACCTGGCTTAACAATTAAATCTGTTATTCCTCTAACGCCTTGCATTAAAACATTATCGGCCATTTTAAATGCTTGAGGAAAAGTAGTTTTCTCATTAGCAACTTTAAATAAATTTTGATTAGGAATTATAATACTAGTATCAACATATCTTTTTAATTCCTCTAAACCTCTTTCAGCGGCTTTTAGTCTTCCAGGACCTTCAAAAATAAAAGGCTTTGTCACCACCGCTACTGTTAATAAATTTAAATCTTTAGCTGCTCGAGCAATTACGGGTGCAGCACCTGTTCCTGTTCCACCGCCCATTCCAGCAGTAATGAAAACCATATTAGCACCTTGTAAAAGGTTTATTAATTCATTTAAAGATTCCTCTGCTGCTGCTTGACCGATATCAGATTTTGCTCCAGCTCCAAGCCCTCTAGTTAAATTTGTTCCAAGTTGCATTTTGCATGGTGCTTTATTATGTTTTAAAGCTTGCGCATCAGTATTTGCTGCAACAAATTCAACACCCTGAACCCCACAATCTATCATATTGTTAATAGCGTTACCGCCTGCTCCTCCAACTCCTAGAACAACTATTCTAGGTTTTAATTCTCTTAATTCTGGTACGTTTATTTTTATTGTCATTTTTTTCTCCCTTTATTGTTATTTATTAATATTCATTAAGACCATTTTAAATCTGATCTTAATGTCTTAGCTTTTTTTCTTGCCTCTTCTCTAAATTTTGAGAACTTTTGAGGTTCCCACATTTGAAATGTCTTTCCTTGACCTACAAAGACTACTGTTTCTTTAATTCCAGAATGATCTAAAAGTTTTTTTGGTAGAACTACTCTTCCATCGGAGTCAAAATTTAATTGAAAACTATCTGCAAGTATTGAAGTTGCAAATGTATCTCTATTTTCTTCAAAGGGACTAAGACTGTCTATGCTGTCACTTAATTTTTCAATTCTACTTTGAGGGCAAAATTCAATTGATGAGTTTGTAAATGAGGGGTAACAAACAACACTATTATATCCTAATGATGATAAATGAGATCTAAAGCTAGCTGGCACTGACACTCTGCCTTTCTTGTCTAACTTGTTTTCGTAAGTCGATATAAACATTTGTTTTTTTTAAAAAAAAATTCCCTATAAATTTATTCATAAAATATTTAATATTTAGCATTTATGGGTTATCATGGGATAACATGGTATATAATAGTAAGTCAATGGAGAATTGCTTTAAAAGTAAAATTAATTTATTATTTTTGTTCTTATTTTGTTCTAATAAAAATTATTAAATACCCATTAAAATAATTAGATAAAATTTAGGAAAGATAATTTAATTGCCAGTTAGTCTGTAAGCTGGGTTCTGTCATTGAAAATGGTAATTTATCTAGGTCTATTGTCGCCAATAGACTCGAGCAACCAACCCAAGCAACTCACCCAAGATTAGGCTAGATTTAAATAAATTTAAATCATGTTGCTTCTATTTGGTCTTGCTCCCAGTGGGGTTTTCCATGCGGTTTTTGTTACCAAAAACCCGGTGTGCTCTTACCACACCTTTTCACCCTTGCCTTGATAAGGCGGTTTATTTTCTGTGGCACTATCCCTGAGGTCACCCTCGCCAGCTATTAGCTGGCACTGTTATCTTGTGGAGCCCAGACTTTCCTCTTTGAAAATATCAAAGCTACCATTCAACTAACTGGCACTAAAAATATATATTAAGCAAAATTAAAATTCAACTATTAAATGAATTTTTGTAAACTATTTAAGATTAAATAACATTCTTGATCAAAAATGCCATTAATCAACTGTTGTCTATGTCTTCTTTGAAAAGCTTTTGTAAAATCTTTGTCTAAGTGACCAGCCTTTAAAACTCTTGAATATCCTAGCTTTTTTATCATCTTTACCATATTTTTTTTGTTAATATTTATTAATTTTTTTAATCTAAAATTGTTAATAAATTTTTCATCTAGCGAATGCCAAATTGCTAAATCATTTTTGTAAAGTTTTTTCCATGGAAACTTTTCTCCAGGATCTGTTTTTCTATGCGGAGCAATATCTGAATGACCAGTAATATTAATATTTTGTATCTTAAATTTTTTTTTTAGTATTTTTAAGATTTTAATAAGTTCTATAATTTGTTTATTTGGAAAAACTTGGTAACCATATTGATGACCTTTGTTTTCAAGCTCAATCCCAATAGAATTCTTATTTAAATTTTTAAAATTAAACCAATTTGAGATACCTGCGTGCCAAGCAATATTATTATCTTTGACTAATTGCATAATTTTTCCTGCTCTGCTTATAAGATAATGACTACTTACCTCGTGTTTTTTTGAAATAAGTCTCTCTACCGCAGATTGCAAAGATCTCATTCCTGTATAATGGATAACGATTGACTGAATATTTCGTCTTTTCTTGCAGGATATATAATTAGGTGATTTTAAATGTACAATTTTCATCATTAAACTCTAAAAATACACTAAAAAACTTTAAATTTCTTGGTTGTTTTTAATATTTAATTATGAAAAATCTGTATATAAAGACAACTTTAAGATTATGAAAAAAATATTTCTAGTTATAGCTTTTTTAACAGTATTTAATTCCAAAACTATTTACGCTGCAGATCTTCCTGATTGCAACGAAAGTATCAATAGAGCTGTATTCAGTTTTAATATGACAGTTGATAAATATTTTTTTAAACCAATTGCTGAAGTTTACAATGTTCTACCAGTTGAAATTAGAGTCGGAATAAATAATGCTTTGATAAATATAGATTCTACTCTTTCTGTTCCCAACCAAATTTTACAAGGAAACTTTAGTGAAGCAGCGATATCTGTTTCACGATTTGCAATAAATTCATCAGTTGGAATTCTTGGTTTGTTTGATCCAGCGACAGCGCTTGGTATTGAAAAAACAAACAGAGAAGACTTTGGTCAAACTCTAGCAGTTTGGGGTGTTGATCATGGCTGTTATGCTGTAGCTCCGTTCCTTGGACCTATAAGTCCTAGAGATGCTGTTGGAAGAATTCTTGGAGTTTATGGAGATTACTTCTATATGGTGTCAGCTGGCGATAGAACAGCTTTTGGAGAAAATCTTGGTGATACAGTTTACTGGGCAACAAAAGGTACAGAGATAACTAATTTTAGAGCACAAAATATTAAAAGCTCAGAAAATTTAGAAAAAAATTCTTTAGATCTTTATTCTGCTTATAAAAGTTTATATTTACAAAGAAGAGAGAACTTAGTTAAAAACGTTAAAAGATCAGAAAGTCAATATGGAGCAAGTGAAGATGAGTGGAAAAAAATAAAATAATTTTTCTACTTAATAGTTAAATAATGTTTACTTTCATTAAAAAACTTTTTTTTTTTATAAGTTTTATTTTATTAATATCTTCAAATTCTAATTCGGCAGAAAGTAATGCTGAAGCTTTTGTTCTTAAATTAACGGATGAAGCAAAAATTATATTTAACGACAAATCACTTAATAAAGATTTAAGACTAAAAAAACTCAATGATCTTTCTTCAAAATATTTAGATTTGGATGCTCTAGCTAATTATACACTTGGTGATTATAGAGAAAAGGCCACAAATTCTGAAAGAGAAAATTTTAATAAATTGTTTAGAGAATATTTTATAAAAAATATGTCTTCAAAGTTAAACGATTTTGCTGATCAAGACCTTAAAGTCATAAATTCAAAAAAAATTAACGAAAATAATATTATTGTAAGTACTAAAATCTTTTCAAAAAAAGACGCTCAAGAGATTGCTGTTGAATGGAGAATTTTTACAAAAGACTCAAAACTTCTTGCAAGAGACTTGGTTGTTGAAGGATTAAGTTTAGCAAGAACACAAAAAGAAGAATTTTCTTCAATAATAGCAAGCAAGGGTTTTGTTGGCGTAATTACCGCTCTGGAAAATTTTAATAAATCGAATTAAATTAAATTGGTGGGCCCGCAGGGATTTGAACCCCGGACAACCCCGTTATGAGCGGGGGGCTCTAACCAGCTGAGCTACAGGCCCTTTGCGAACGGATATAACATTAAAAATATAGTTTATTAACTAAATTCTAACTATCAAAAAAACTTTTTAGTTGTCTAGATCTGCTAGGATGTTTTAATTTTCTTAAAGCTTTAGCTTCAATTTGCCTTATCCTTTCACGTGTAACTGAGAACTGCTGACCAACTTCTTCTAAAGTGTGATCTGTATTCATTCCAATTCCAAAACGCATTCTCAAAACTCTTTCTTCTCTTGGAGTTAATGTGGCCAAAATTTTTGTAGTTGTATTTCTAAGTCCACTTTGAATTGCCGCATCAACAGGTATTAACGCATTCTTATCTTCTATAAAATCTCCAAGACTACTATCCTCTTCGTCTCCAACTGGTGTTTCAAGTGATACTGGTTCTTTAGCAATTTTTAATACTTTTCTAACTTTATCTAAAGGCATAGCTAATTTTTTAGCTAACTCTTCTGGCGTAGGCTCTCTTCCAAATTCACTAAGCATTTGTCTTGATGTTCTAACAATCTTATTAATTGTTTCGATCATGTGTACTGGTATTCTAATAGTTCTCGCTTGATCAGCTATTGATCTTGTGATCGCTTGTCTAATCCACCATGTTGCATAAGTTGAAAATTTGTAACCTCTTCTATATTCAAATTTATCAACGGCCTTCATAAGACCAATGTTACCTTCCTGAATTAAATCCAAGAACTGCAATCCTCTGTTTGTATATTTTTTAGCAATCGAAATAACTAATCTTAAATTAGCTTCAATCATTTCTTTCTTAGCAATTCTAGATTCTCTTTCGCCTTTTTTTATTTTGTTAACTAAGATTTTAAAATCTGAAACTGGTAGTCCTACATCTTTACTAATCTGAATTAGTTTACTTTTAATATTCTCATATTCTTTTTTTTCTTTAGTAAAAAAATTATGCCATTTTTTGTTCTCTCCTAAAAAACTTTCAAAATTTGGATTAATTTCATTGCCTACATAAAATTTTATAAACTCCTCTCTAGGAATTCCATGTTTAGAAGAAAGTCTTAAAAGTTCACCATCAAAATTTATTAATTTTTTATTCTCAACATAATTTAATTGAACTAACTCTTCTTGAGTCGCTGGGTTCAGTTGCAATTGCAAAATATCTTGGCTAATTTCCTCTTTAATTAACTGATAATTCTTTTCTTTGCTTGGACTAAACTTAGATCTAGCAAGTACAGTTTCTAATTTTTCTTTCTGATAAGAAATAAGTTTTTTATAATTTTTTGATAGTTTTTCAAAAGTTTTTAATATTTTTGGCTTTAGCTCAATTTCAAGAGCCGCTAAAGAAATATTGTACTCATCATTTTCTTCTTCGATAGCTTCAACACTCTTATTATCTGGATCTTCTTCTTTGTCTTTCTTTGATTTAGGTTCTTTAACTTCCTTTTCAACACTTTTTGCAGCTAAAGCTTTTGTAAAATTCCCATCTTCTAAATAATTACTATCAAGATCAATAATATCTCTAACCAACATCTCGCTGGCATTTAATTTATCTTTCCATTCAAATATTTTTTTTGCCATCAATGGACTCTCTGCCAACGCAGAAACCATTACATATTTTCCAGATTCTATTCTCTTTGCGATTGCGATTTCACCTTCTCTGGATAGAAGCTCAACGCCGCCCATCTCTCTAAGATACATTCTAATTGGATCATCGCTTCTATCAGAGGTTTTTTCAGCTTTTGGCGCCTCTTCTTTTGTCTTAACTTTAAAATCAGACTTTTGTTTTACTAAGGTAATAAGATTGTCAAAAATATTTAAGACAGCTTTTTCTAAACTTTCTGGAGTGCTGTTTCTTTTTCCTAAAGATTTTTTTAATTCTTCATGAGTAATAAATCCTCGAGCCTTTCCACGCTCAAGCAATTTCTCAAATGATTTTGAAATAAGCTTATCTGCCTTCACTTTAATATCTGTTTATTGGAGCAGTATATATATTTACTAGGACAGAAAATTACTAGACTTTTTTTGATGCTACAATCTGATCTTTTAAGGATAAAAGTTCATTATACTGAGCCTCATTCATGTTTTTTGACAATGATTCTTCGGCATCTTTTAATCTTCTCTCAAGTTTCAAATTATCGACTTGTTCAATCAGATCTTTTAAAAAATTAGTAAATTTTTCTTCACTTAAATTTTCTGAAATTCCTTTTATAGATGAAAATTCGTTTATATCTTTAATAATTTGACCGAAATTATTTTCTTCTAAATGCTTTAATAAATTAAATTCTTTGAAAGTCTCAATCTTTTCTAAAATATTTATCAAAACATTCTTTAATGCTTCTAAATTTTTATTATTAAAATTAATTAACGAAAATTTTTCAGACTGATCTTTTAAAATTTGAACATTATTCAAAAAAAGATACATAATAGAAAATTCTTTTAGTTCAAAAGACGAATACCTTGTAATTTTTCTTGTAAGTTCTTTAGTTTTATTAAGTGGTTTAAGACTTTTAGCTTTTCTATTTGAGAATTGTTCAAAAATTTTATTTTTAAAAAAACTTATATAATGTTTTTTTACCGTTGAATCTTGAATTATTTGACATAAATCCATTATTTTTTTTTCAAATCCAGCTCTTTCTTCTGGTTGCTCTGATTGTAATTCTTGTAAATTATTTTCAAAAACAAAATTACCAATATCAATTTTTTGATCTAACAAACTCTCAAAATTATTTCTTCCATTCTTTCTTACAAAAGAATCTGGATCAAAACCATTCGGCAAAATCAAAAAAGATAATGAATAATTTGGCTTCATATAAGCAATTAACTTTTCGGAAATTTTATGAGCGGCGTTTTGACCACTTCTATCACCATCAAAACAAACTACCGGATCATTAAAGTAGCGCCATATTAAATTTAAATGAGATTCGGTCATTGCCGTCCCTAGTGTTGCAACTACATTTTTAAAACCTGCCTGATAAAGACTAATCGCATCCATATAGCCCTCAACAACAAAAACAATTCCACTTTGTTTATTTTCACTTTTTGCATTATTTAAATTATATAAATTGAAACCTTTTTTAAAAAATTCAGTTTCTGGCGAGTTAATATATTTTGCTAAATAATTTTGACTTAATGCTCTTCCGCCGAATCCAATAACATTATTATTGTAATCAAAGATTGGAAAAATTAATCTATTTTTAAACCGATCAATAAGTTTATTGTTTTTTTCATCATGAAAAAATACTCCACTCTCAATAAGTTCTTTTTGGCTAAAATTACTAAACAAAGAAACATTTAAACCATATTCTCCAGAATATCCTATTTTGAATGTAGTTAATATTTCTTGAGTCAAGCCCCTGCCAAGAACATATTTTTTTACGTTTTCATTTTCAGAAAAGTTTTTTTGATAATGCTTCAAAGCAATTGTTAATATTTCATCATATTTTTTTCTTTTATTTTCTACTTCAATATTTTCTTTAGTAAATTTAAATGCAGGCATCCCGGCCTTTGCTGCTAATTTTCTAACAGCGTCACCAAAATTTAATTTTTCAACCTTAACTAAAAAATCAAAAATATTTCCATGCTCACCTGAACTAAAGCAATGATAAAACCCTTTTTCATCATTGATAGTAAATGATGGTGATTTTTCTTTAGAAAATGGAGACAGGCCAATAAATTCTCTGCCTCTTCTTTTTAATTGGACAGAAGCTCCTACTATGTCGGAAACTTTGATTCTTTGTTTAATCTCTTCTAAATACTCTTTTGGAAATTTCATTTACTTAATAGTTCTTTTAATAACGCTCCTGCTTTAGAAAAATCTATACTCCCAGAGTATTTGGACTTTAAAATTCCCATTGCTTTACCCATATCCTTAATTGAGGCCGCTCCCGAATCTTTAATTGCACTTTCGCAAGCTTTTTTAGTTTCACTATCGTCTAGTTGCTTTGGAAGAAATTCTTGAATAATATTTATTTCTTTATCTTCTTTTTCTGCCAAATCATTTCTTGAAGCCTTTTTATAAATTTCCAATGATTCTCTTCTTTGTTTTAACATCTTATTAAGAACTGTAATTACATCTTCATCTTTAATTGAAGTATCTTTTGCGCCTGCTCCTCTCTTTTCAATTTCTTTATCTTTCACTGCAGAAACGATGAGTCTTAAAGTAAGAACCTTATCTTTATCTTGTTTAAGTGCTGATTCTTTTAATTGAGCGTTTACCTTATCTAATAAATTCATAAGTTTTAAATTACTCTAAATAATCCAATTGCTCAAAAGAAAATATTACCAACTTGACTGGCGTTTAACTTTTTCATAATGTTCGCCAACTTTTAAATAACTTAAAAGCTCTTAACTCATGGGTTGTATTTGTCTAAAGAAACTAATTTAGAAAATAAATACAAAATAAAAAATTCTATTAATCCTAATGCTATTTTAATTCTCGAAGATGGAGAAGAGTTCCATGGATTTGGAATTGGCGCTTATGGAATTTCTTCTGGTGAAATATGTTTTAATACTTCAATTACTGGTTACCAAGAAATATTAACTGATCCTTCTTACTCTGGGCAAATTATAAATTTTACTTTCCCACATATTGGAAATGTCGGCGCTAATAATGAAGATTTAGAGGGTGATAAGACTTGGGTTAAAGGTGCAATATTCAGCGCCGAAGTATCTCATTCATCTAATTACAGAGCTTTAGAAAATTTAGATCAATGGTTAAAAAAAAATAACATTACTGCAATTTATGGAATTGATACTAGAAAACTTACTTTAAAAATAAGAAAACTTGGACCAAAAAAAGCAACGATAGCTTTCAAAGAAGAGTACAAGCATAATGTCAAAGAACTTTTAGAGATTACCAAAAAATTACCTAGCTTAGAAAATTTAGATCTTACTAGAGAAGTTGCTTGCAAAAAATCTTATCAATGGATTGGTAATAAATTATGGAATGCGAAAGGATATGAAGTTCAAAAGAATAATAAATACAATATTGTTGCAATTGATTACGGTATCAAAACTAATATTTTAAGAAATTTCTCTGAACTGGGGTGCAAAGTAACTGTTGTCCCCTCAATAACTACCGCCAAGAATATACTTGATTTAAAACCAGATGGTGTTTTTTTATCTAACGGACCTGGAGATCCAGATCTTACAGGAAAATATGCAATTAAAATAATTCAAGAGATAATATCCTCAAATACCCCTGTATTTGGAATATGTTTGGGACATCAATTGCTAGCTTTAAGTCTTGGTGCAAAAACTAAAAGAATGCATCAGGGACATAGAGGCGCGAACCATCCCGTTAAAAATTTAACTAATAATAAAGTAGAAATCACAAGTCAAAATCATGGATTTGAAGTTATAAAAGATAGCTTACCTAAAGACGTTGAGGTTACACATGTGTCCCTTTTTGACGCTTCTATTGAAGGTATAAAATCAAAAATTAAACCAGTATTTTCTGTACAATATCATCCAGAAGCATCTCCGGGTCCACATGATAGCAATTATCTTTTTAAAGATTTTATAAATTTAATAGAAAAAAATAAAATTAATGCCTAAAAGAAAAGATATAAAATCAATTTTAGTTATTGGAGCCGGACCTATAATTATTGGTCAAGCATGTGAGTTTGATTATTCAGGAACTCAAGCATGCAAAGCACTAAGATCCGATGGTTATAGAATTATTCTAATCAACTCAAATCCAGCAACTATTATGACTGACCCTGATGTTGCTGACAAAACTTATATTGAACCTATTACTACTGAAATTATAGAAGAGATTATTAAAAAAGAAAAACCTGATGCGATATTGCCAACTATGGGAGGTCAAACCGCGCTTAATGCTGCTATGGCACTTAAGAAGGAAGGAATTTTAAAAAAATATAATATTGAATTAATAGGTGCTAATTCTGAAGCTATAGAAAACGCTGAAGACAGGGAAAAATTTAAAAAAAATATGACCGACATTGGTCTTGAGTGTGCAAAATCTGTAATTTGCAGATCAATTGAAGATGCAAAGAAAAGTTTAAAATCAATTGGCCTGCCAGCAATTATCAGGCCTTCTTTTACTCTTGGGGGGTCTGGAGGTGGTATTGCTTATACTGAAGAAGAGTACTTAAAAATTATAGCAAATGGTCTTGATCTTTCTCCAACAAAAGAAGTTTTAATAGAAGAATCTCTGTTGGGATGGAAAGAATTTGAAATGGAAGTAGTTAGAGATAAAAACGATAATTGTATAATTATTTGCTCCATTGAAAATGTTGACCCAATGGGAATTCATACCGGCGACTCTATTACTGTAGCTCCTGCATTAACTTTGACTGATAAAGAATATCAGATCATGAGGGATGCTTCATTTAAATGTATTAGAAAAATTGGAGTTGAAACAGGAGGTTCTAATGTTCAATTCGCAATCAATCCAAAAAATGGAAGAATGATTATTATTGAAATGAATCCAAGGGTTTCTAGATCCTCTGCATTAGCTTCAAAAGCAACTGGGTTTCCAATAGCAAAAGTGGCTGCAAAACTTGCTGTTGGTTATACTTTGGATGAATTAAAGAATGAAATCACAGGAACAACCCCTGCCTCGTTCGAGCCAACTATTGATTATGTGGTTACTAAAATTCCACGATTTGCATTTGAAAAATTCAAAAATACTGAGGCAATACTAGGAACTGCAATGAAGTCTGTTGGTGAGGTGATGTCTATCGGAGGAAACTTTAAAGAGTCCGTTCAGAAAGCATTGGGTTCGTTGGAAATTGGACTTGATGGATTTGATCAGAACGAAGAAATAGATATGAAGGATTTAAAGAAGAAACTTATAGAGAGAACCCCTCAAAAAATACTTTATGTAGCAGAGGCTTTTAGAAGAGATCTAAAACTAGACGAAATCTATGATATGACAAAAATAGATAAATGGTTTTTAGAACAAATACAGGAACTAGTTATTGTAGAAAATCAAATTAAAGATGAGGATGTTTTAAATAATAAAGAAAAACTCCAATATATTAAATCAATCGGTTTTTCAGATAAAAAAATTTCAAAAATTTTAAAAATAAAAAGCAATGAAGTAAGGTCCGCTAGGAATAAATTTAAAATTCATCCTATATATAAAAAAATTGATACATGCGCCGGAGAGTTTGAATCTAAAACTCCTTATATGTACTCTACTTATGGAAGTAGCGATCTAAGTACTTGCGAATCTGAGCCAACAAACAAACAAAAGGTTATTATTTTAGGTAGCGGACCAAATAGAATAGGACAAGGAGTAGAATTTGATTACTGCTGTTGTCAGGCAAGTTATGCATTAAAAGAAGTTAATTATGAGACCATTATGATTAACTGTAATCCTGAAACAGTCTCAACCGATTATGATACAAGTGATAGATTATATTTTGAGCCTTTGACTGAGGAGCATGTAATTGAAATTATTAATAAAGAAAAAAGCAATGGTTCTCTTTTTGGCGTTATAGTTCAGTTTGGCGGTCAAACTCCATTAAAACTTGCAAAATTTATTCACGAAAATAATATTCCAATCTTAGGTACTCAACTTGAATCTATTGATCTTGCTGAGGATAGAGAAAAATTTAAAAATTTTGTAATCAAAGAAGAATTGCTTCAGGCAGAAAGTGGACTTGCAAGAACTGAGGCTGAAGCGCTTGAAATAGCCAAAAAAATAAATTTCCCGATAGTAATTAGACCTTCATATGTTTTGGGCGGCAGAGCTATGGAAATTGTATACGATGAAGATCATCTTAAAAAATATATAAAAGAAGCAGTTAAAGTTTCAGGAAAAGATCCTGTTCTGATAGACAAATTTATTAACGATGCAATTGAAGTTGATGTTGATGCCATTTGCGATGGCAAAGATGTTTTTATTGCAGGCATAATGGAACATATTGAGGAAGCAGGAATTCACTCTGGAGATTCTGCATGTTGTATTCCTCCGTATTCATTAAAACAAAATATTATCGATGAAATATCAAAACAAACAAAGAAGATTGCCTTTGGTTTAAAAGTATTAGGACTTTTAAATATTCAATTTGCTGTAAAAGATGATCGAGTTTATGTTTTAGAAGTGAATCCAAGGGCTAGCAGAACTGTTCCTTTTGTAGCGAAATCTATTGGAGTTCCTGTTGCAAAAATTGCAACAAAAGTAATGACGGGCTTAAAATTAAAAGATCTAAATTTAAATAAAAAAAATCATAAATTATATTCTGTCAAAGAAGCTGTATTTCCTTTTAATAAATTTCCAAATGTAGATACCTTGTTAGGACCTGAGATGAAATCAACAGGAGAAGTTATGGGAATTGATAAAACATTTGGTCTTGCTTTTGCAAAAAGTCAATTTGCAACCGGTAATAAAATTCCAAAATCTGGCGTTGCTTTCTTGTCTGTTAAAAAAGATGATAGAAAATATATTCTTAAAATTGCACAAGAACTAAAAAAATCAGGATTTGATATTATTGGAACTTCTGGAACTTCTGATTTTTTAAATTCATCAGGAGTTGAATGTAAAAAAATTAATAAAGTTATAGAGGGAAAACCTCATATTGAAGATTCTCTTAACGCTAAAAAAATTGCTTTAGTTATAAATACATCTCAAGGTAAGCAATCTATAAAAGACTCTTTCTCTCTTAGAAGAGCGGCTCTTACAAGTGGCACTCCTTACTATACAACTATTGCTGGAGCCAATGCAATTACTGAAGCTATCAAATCTTTAAAGAATTATAAATTTGAAGTTCTTGCTTTGCAGGATATAAATTAATTAACTTTCCAATCAGTTTCAAAAGTTACATAATTTACTTGAAGGCA
>Ga0247831_1002056_pt1 | contig 34545 bp, 36 predicted proteins | sample LaCruzMarch2015__9_FD_192406 | JGI IMG/M metagenome (GOLD analysis project Ga0247831, IMG submission 192406) | Freshwater microbial communities from meromictic Lake La Cruz, Castile-La Mancha, Spain - LaCruzMarch2015_1m | ecosystem: Environmental > Aquatic > Freshwater > Lake | place: Spain...
CTTGTGTGCAAGGTAAGCAACGTAGCCGTCGGCGTGCTCGGCAATGGGCGTGTCGGCATGGTCGGCAACGCTTGCTTCGGCTTGCGTGAGCACTCCCGACTTGACGTGCTCGGCACGGCGTTCAAGGTCGACAAGCACGGCACGGGCCGCGTCGAGAGACTTGCAACCCGTAGCAACCCGCCGCACGACACCCGCCCCGTCATTGAACTGGGCCGTGTAGGTGCCGCCCCGCACCCGAATACGGGGCTGTTCGCCGGCCGTCGCCGGGGCTTGTCGTTTCTTGCCGCTGGCGTCAGTCCACAAGGCAACGGGCTTGCCGGCCCGGGTGACGACTTCCGCACCCTCTGGTAGCGGGCGGGTGACGAACGGCTTGAACACGCTACCCATGAGTCAGTCCCCCTTACGCTTCGGCTTCGCCGGCCGGGTGCACACGATGCCGAAGTAGTCGGCGAGTGCGTCGGCCGAAGCCAAGTGAATTGAAATCTGTTCGCCCCGCATGAAAGCCGCCAGCGTTTGCCGCCGCACGCCGGTCGCTTTCTGTATCGCATTGAGCGACGGGGCTTCGAGTAGTGCCGCCCGCAAAAGTTCGGTCATGGTGCCGGCCGTCTCTCGTGTCATGTCGTTTATCTTACACCCCTATCGGCGGGCCGCAAGCGTTTTCTTTTGTGGAGTTCGTGAGTGCATGACGCACACGGTATTTATTCCTTATGGGATAGGTGACACCCGTGTCACCGAGAAAAGCACCAAAATGTCACCAGGAATGAGGCCGAACCTTGCCGATTGACAGTCACTATCCGTTTCGCCACTATGGGGGTCGAATCCCACACATGAAGTACCCTGTTTTAGGAGATTTTGCATGGCCGCGCCCCGGTTGCGAAAGGTTGGTTCCGAAAAGGAAATGGATCAGGTCACGGACGACTTCGTGACACAGGGTTACGAAGTGATCAACGAGGGGACAGGGTCCAAACTGCTCCGGAAGAAAACCTGGGGCTCAGCAGGCGGGCATGTTCTTTGGGCTCTCCTTACCGTGTGGTGGACAATCGGGATCGGCAATCTGATTTACGCTCTTGTAGCGCACTTCACCGCAGAACAGGTCTTGCTCAAGGTCGACACGAGCCGCGCGTAGTGGCGAAGGGCTGCATCGTGGGCGACACAGTCACGCGATAGGTGCTGACGCCGCGACCCAAGCCGCCCCGTCGCACGACTTCGAGCAGCCCCCGCTCGACGAGCAGCCGCAGTGCTCGAAGGACGGTTCGCCGGTCGCCCCCGACACGACGAGCCAAGTCGGTGACGGCCGTGCGGGCCAGCCCGTCGGGCTTGGTGTCACGCCACAGGCACACCCACACGAGAGCAGCCGCCCGGGGCAGCGTGCCCATGATGCCGTCGACGAAGCCGTTGAGCACAGCAAACCGCCCCGAGTGCTTGCGGGAACGCCGTGCGTGCGTTCTCCCACCCTTGCCGCCGGCCGGCCGTGTCGATGCACCCTTGCCGGTGTCGCCCGTTACAAGGGGCACCAGCACGGCACCCGGCGGTAGCACTTTCGACGGTGTCACTCGTCACCCCCATCGTCAGCGGCGGCGTCGGCCGGGGCCGCTGGCGTCGACTTCCAAAGTTCGGCAAGCCGCTCGGGCGAGAAAGCCGGATCGGGCGTCGCACGCTGCGGCTTACGGCCACGCTTGCCACGGGCCGGCGTCTGGGCCGGCCGGGCGTCAACGGCAGCGTCGAGTAGCGTAAAGGCTTGGTGTGCCCGGTCGAAGCGTAAGTCGATTGTGTGCTCGGCACCGTGACGGCTTTTCAAGTGCGACAGCCGCACGACACTCTTGTCGGTGTCGTCGACGGGGGCGAGTAGAAAAGCGTTGTCGGCCCCATATTCGAGTTCGCCCGAGTCACGAAACGACGCCAGCGACATAGCCGACGCGGCGTAGGTGCTGCGGCCGGCGTTGTCACGGCTGCGGCCGACGGCCGACAACGCGAGTACGGCACATCCGGCGGCGGCGAACTGCCGTACCATGTCCATCGTCGCGTTCGCCCGCAGTCGGGGGTCGGCAACGTCGCCCGGCGGCATGATGCGTTGCAAGTAGTCGAGAACGATAACGTCGGCCCCGTGAGCGTCGGCAGCATGGGCCACGTTCGCCAAGTCGAACGGCGGTTCGAGAAACGCCAGCCGGTCGGCGAACGACTCGACAGTCGCAAGCCCAGCGTCGAGCCGGTCGGCGTGCTCGGCAGTAAAACGTCGGTGCCGAATCACTTCGGCTTCGATGCCAGACAGCCGGGCGAGCTGCCGGTCGAGCAGCACGTCAGGCGGCATCTCGACGTTAGCGACGAGAGCTTTGAGCATGGGCGTGTGCCGCAGTGCTTCGACAACACACGCCATGACGAGTGCCGTCTTGCCGGCCCCCGGTGCCCCGCCGAGTAGCGTCACTTGCCCCGGGCTTATCTCGGGCACTGGTAGCGTGTGCGGGAACACGACCGGCCCGGTGCCCGTGAGCACGTTGTCACGCCAGCCGGTAAAGACGGCGTCGCCGGTGACGAACTTCGCCGTTGTCGTCGGCTTGCGAGTCATGCCGTCCCCCCGGCGTCGGGCCGTTCGACTTCGGTGACGGTGCCGCCAAACAAGCCGGCAGCACGCTTGACGAACGGGTGAGCCGCAGCGTGCCCGCACTCAATTTGCCGGGCCACGTCTTTCGGCGGCAGCCCGGTGTCGAGTGCCGGTTCGGTGAGCAACGCCCGCACGGCAGCCAGCGAACAGCCGAGTTCAGCCAAGTTTGCCGCCGCCGAGTACAGCCGTGGGTGACGTTCGCCTACTTCGACTTCCCCGTTGAGAAACTCCCGAGTCTTACGGTTCAGTGCGACGGCCCGGTCGCCGCTGGCGACTTCTAGCCGACGCTGTTCCATAGCTGCGGCTTTCTCGGTGACTGCCCGGCCGGCTTCATCCCACACGGCGACGAGCATGTCGGCACTGTCGACGCCGTCAGTGCTCGGCGGGTCGAATGGTGCCGGCGTGCGGGCCAGGTCGAGCAGCCCGTCGACCGTTATGGTGTCGAGCACGTCGACGGGAACGTACCGCTTGTGAAGCCCCGACTTCGGGTGCCGACTATTCGGTGCTCGAAAAGCACGCTGCCGGTCGAACACCCCAACGTCAACGGCGACATTCGCTTCGGCTGCTATGTTCTCCACGAACTGCCGGGCAACGGCGTGAAAGTCAGCCGATGCCGTTGGTGCCCATAACGCCGTGGGTATGCCAAGGTGCATACCCTTGCCGCCGCTCACGAACGGCAAGAGCACTTCACGCGGCACGCCGTATGTCTCGTCGAGAGTATCGACGAGCAGCCGGGTGTCGGTGAGTGCCTGGGCCACCCCGCCGGCCGACTCGCCACGGTCAATGTCGCACCACACGACCGGTGCCCAAGTTGAGCCGTTGAAGCCCGCCGGCGAGCCAGTGCGTGCAAGGTGCTCGGCAAAGTCGCCGGCAAACTGAAACGCACTCAAATACGCTTCGGCTTCGACGTTCGCCCGGGCATCGCACTGGCAATACGCTCGAAACACCGTAGCGGCATCGACTCGTCGCCGGTCGCCGGTGCACGGGCCGACAATCCGAAAGCCGTGGGGGTGCGTCGTCGCACTCATTCAACGCCCTCCCGTGTGGTGGTAAACAGAGTCCCCGGCCCTTCGCCGTTGGCATAGTCGAACAGCTCTTCAGTATGCCGTTCGACTATGTCATCTATGTCATCGACGGCGTCGTCGTCCCCGTCATCGCCAAACGTTTCGCCGGCCTGCTCACGCCGATACGTTTCATGTGCTGCTCGAATACGAGAGTATTCGGCAGCGACATCGTCGTCGGGCTCGGGCAAGTCGGTCGGGTCGGTGCCGCAATCCAACCGCAGAGAAGCCGCTGCCTCAGCAAGTTCGAGCACCGCCGCCCGCAGGCGGAGAAGTCCGGCACCACGCCGCTCTCGTGCACCAACACGCACGGGGTGGTGCTTCGGCGTCCCCTCGTACTTTTCTTCAAACTCGGCGATGAGCATCTCGATAGAGGGCCGATAGGACATGACGACTCGGTGCCGCAGTGCGTCGAGCTGTAGCACGGCGTAATGGGCTTCTAACTGCTTGGTTCTGGACATAGAAAAACTCCTAGTTGGTTGGGGGCAGGGGGGAAGCGAAGTCACCGTCGGCCGTCGGGTCGGCGAGCACTTCAACGACTGCAAACGACACGACACGGTTTCGCTCGACGCCGTCGTCGTCGGCACGCAAGGCGACTTTCACGTCACACACGAAGCCGGCCGGCAGCGGCCGGTCGAGCATGTCGAGCGACGTGACGCCGAGCTTGGCAAGGTCGCGCTTCGACATGGGAAGTGCCGCAGCGGTGAGCCATGACGTGTGCCAGAGCTTGCGGCCCTTGTGCTCCCCGTCGTCGACGGTGAACACGACTTGATAGCCCGGCGTGCCGCCCTTCGACGTAACGAGTTCGCCGTCAGTGAGCCGGCAGCGGTATTCGCCACGGGGCAGCGGCAGCATGTCGCCGGCCGCTTCGGCTTCGTCGAACTGGCGGGTTAGTTCGGCCCGGGACGTGCCATTGAGAACGTCGACGAGACTCTTGCGGGGGTGCGTGCTCATCGGGCCACCCCCGGCCGCTTACGGCAGTTGGGACAACCGTCGGCAATCCACGCTTCGACAATATGCCGGGGCCAGCGAACACACCCGCCGAGCCGCACCGGCTGCGGAAACTTGCCGGCATCGACAAGCCGGCGAACATGCCGTGTGCTCACGTTGAACACTTCGGCGACATGCTCAATGCCGAGCATGGTGGGCGACGATGCCGCCCGACTGCCGCTGGCGTCAGTGCCGGCGGCGGGAACGTGGGGACTCATAGTGAGTTCTCCGAGTGATTGCGACACGAAACGAACGTCGTTTTCGTGCCGACCCTTGGAGTCTCACGGAGTCACCCCCCACCCTTGCAGTTCCTTTTTTTCATTTTTTGGCCGGCCGTGGGTACGGCTGTCCCCGTGACGCTGTTTCTGAACACCGGGGCGTGTGCGTGTGGTGATACATCATGGTTTACGTCACTGTGGCACCCCTATGATCTAGGCATACCCGGTGGGGGTGGCCGAAACGGCTGTCGTCACGCAAACATGCGGCGGTCGGCGAGCACTTCGGCGACGACTCGGGCTTTCTCTTCGTCGGTGCCGTTGGTCAGCAGAAACCGTTGCATGTCGTCTACGTCATGGTCGGCCGGCGTGACACGGTCGCCGTTTCTCTTAGCGATAAACCGGTCGATTGCCGACGGGCCACTCGGGCCGGCCGGCACGTCGATACGGGCCAGCGACGCCGGCGTCAGCCCAAAGTCAGCGAGTAGGTCACGGGCTACACGGGCCGCAGCCGCAGCGATGCCAGCGGCCGGGTGTGCTTTCGGGCCACGGGGGCCGTCGACAATCGGAGTCTCTCGGGCAATCCGAGCCGCCCCGACGTGCCGACTCCACTCGCCGGCGAGCAGCCCGAGTGCCAGTTCGTGCGACTTCCGCAAGTCGCCACGCTGAGCCAGGAACCCGACAACCTTGTCGAACATGTCACTGGCAACCGGGTCGTCGGCTACATGCTGCGGCTTCGCAATGTCGACGCCGGTGATGCCAGACGTGGGCGGGGCCATCGGAAAGCCGTTCGTGTCTCGCTTACGTTTGCGGGGGCCGTTCAATCCCATTGTCATTACTCCCGGGGGTGCAGGCTGCCGAGTAGTTCGACGGCCTTTTTGAGAAAACCGGCACGCTCGTCGTCGGTGCCGGGAAGCTGAGCGACAAGGGCGACGACTCGGGCAAGTTCGTCGAGTCGATTCGGCGTTTCAGTGCAACCGGTAGTGCAACGCTCGGCGGGGCTTGCCGGAAGTGCTTTGTTTTCAGCACTTAGAACTATGGTGCCGGTGCTTGTGATTCTAGGGGTCGCGGGTTCGAGTCCCGTTAGCCACCCTTTCAGTTCTCCCGCGTTTGCCGCGCTTGGCTTTGGCTTTGTTTGCTCAGCCCGCTCATTTCCCCGCGTCGCCGAGGTCGAGCTTGCTCCACTTCCGGTCCGTGAGCTTGGCGGCATTCTCCGCCGACAGCGGACCGTTGTTTTTGAACGTCAACGACTGGAGCTTCGGCAGGGAGAGGATGTGCCCGACCGCGGCCTCCGTGGCACCGGTCTCCCGGATCGTGAGCTCCTTCAGGTTAGGCAGGCCGGCGATCACCGCCATCGTCGCATCGGTCATTCTGGGCAGGCTCCAGATATCGAGCACCTCCAGTTCCTTTGCCGCCGCGAGTTGCCGCAAGCCATCATCTCCCAGGCTTGCCAATTCGTGCAGATAGAGCCGCTTGAGCCGCGGAAGCGTGGCCAGCACCGCGAGCGCCGGATCTCCGACATCGGGCAGATCACGCAGCGTCAGCCGGGTGAGCGGCAGCCCTGCAAGCGCCAAGATGCCCTCCGAACCGATGCCCTGGCAGCGGAAGATTTCCAGCGACGACAGCGTCGACAGCTTGGCGATGAGTGGCCCGGATGCATTCGTGATCGCAAAATCCTGGAGAAGCAACGATTCGAGCGTCGTGCTCTCGGCCAGGCCCGCCACGCCGGCGTCGGTGACGGCCGTGCTGCGGTGCTTCAGGGCGACGAGATGCGGGAGCGTGCCGACAAGTTCCATGGTCATGTCACCGGCCTCCATGTTGCCCCGCAGATCAAGCGTCCGCAGTTCCGGCAGCTTGGAAAGGCGGCGCGTGTTCAGGTCGTTGAAACGGTTCTGGAGCAGCGACAGTCGCTCGAGCTTGTGCAGGCCGGTGATCAGCTTGAGTGCTGTTCCGGTCATGTTGGTGTTTGAAGAGAGGTCGAGCGAAACCAGTTGCGGAAAAGACTGCACCAGCGTCTCCACGCCGGCATCCGTGATCCCGCTGTTGGTGATTGCCAGCGTTTCGAGCTGCTCCAGGCCGGCGAGCTGTTGCACCATCGTGTCGTTGAGAATGCGGCAGTTGAGGATCTCGAGCGTCTTCAGGTCATCGAGCCGGCCCAGGATCGCGATGTCATCGGCGGTGAGTTCCGCACCATCCTGGATCGAGATGGTGGTCAGTCTGCCTGCATCGTCGAGGCGGTAGGTCGCAGCCTTGCCAAGGGCATCGAGGCGTTGTCGTGCGGCGGTCTGGTCTGCAGCCGTTGGCTCCGCCATTGCGAACCGGCCTCCCGTTTCAACAAGGCCGCAGGCGATCACCAGCAGGAACACCAGTTGGACCAATGCGCGGCATCGCACCAGATTCGTCATGTCGTCCTCTTTCGTCGTTCGAGAAGGCTGCCGCGAGATCGCGGGGTCGGTAGGGTATGGAGCCAAGAGCTCCGGGTGTGTAGGGAAGGGGATCCCATCGCTGACGCTCCGGGCTTGTATGAACAGATAAGCCACGCGATCCATCCTGCCGTAGAAGCCCTCGGCGTAAGCCCAGGGGACATGAGGCCTGAGCACCGTTCCGCCTGCACGTTCGACATCAACATCCGGTGCAAATCCGGGTCGCCAACCCCTCTTCAGTCGAGCCGATAGCCCTGCGGATACGTCGGCTTGATCAGATCGGCGACGCGGGGAGTCTTGAGCGCTTCGAGATTGGTCACCTTCAGGTTCTTGGCGTCCCACTCGACCTTCTCGCCCCACTCGCCCATCTCGCCGTTGGCTCCGCCCTTGGCGGCCGCCCAGACGGCCAGATTGCCCAGCAGGATCGTTTCGGTGAGCGGACCGGCCCGATCGACAAAGTTCGACCTGCAGATCTTTGGATCGCCCGCCCGTTTGGCGCGGAACAGTTCGAACATGTTGTTGACGTCGTTGCCCTTGCCCTGATCCTCCGCCTTCTCATAGTCGGCCGTCACCTTCTCGACCCCACGGAGTTCGTACTTGCCGCAGTAATCATCCGACGAATAGAAGGCCCCCTTCTCGCCGACGACCAGCACGCCGCTATCGGAAACCTTGTCGATTCCCCACTTCGCGAAGACCTCCGCGGGCGGCTTGTTGCCCTTGCGGTCGTACCACCAGAATGGAATCGCCGGCCGCTCGGCGGTCGCGGGAAACTCGAACTTGATGATTGAGCTGGCCGGGAAGCTGTCGAAATCGTGGCCCGTGGTCTTCGCGGTCACGGAGATCGGATCGCGGAGCCCGCACGCGGCGAAGGGCACTGTCAGTTGGTGGCAGGCCATGTCGCCGAGCGCGCCGGTTCCGAAGTCCCACCAGCCGCGGTGCTGGAAGGCATGGTAGAGCCCCGGCCAATACTCACGCGCCGGTGCGACTCCGAGCCAGTTTTTCCAGTCCAGCCGCTCGAGCGCCTTGCCGATCTCCTGCTGCTTCTTCTGGATCAGGCCGGCAACGATCTCCGCGACCTCCTCGGCGGTGGTCGTGGCATCCTCCTCCTCGTCCACCTGCTTGAGCGCTTCGAGCTGATACTTCCGCACGTTCATCCGCCGACCGGGTCCCTGCGCCCAGACGGGCCGGTTCGACCAGCAATAGACCTCCTTGAGCGGGCCTAGCACGCCCGATTGAATCTGCGCGATTGCTTCACGGGAGGAATCGAGCGCTGTGCCCTGATTGCCCATCTGGGTGCAGACGCCAGTCTCCTGGGCGACCTTTGCCAGAAGCCTCGCCTCGTAGATCGTGCGGGTCAGCGGTTTCTGGGTGTAGCAGCTGATTCCCAACCGCATCGCGTCGAGCGTAGCCGGAGCATGCATGTGGTCGGGCGTGCTGATCGTGCAGATGTCGATTTTCTTGCCGTACTTGGCGAGCAATTCCCGGTAGTCGGTAAAACGCTCAGCGTCTTTAAACCGCTCGGAGCCCCCCTTTTTCTCGAGCGTCGTACGATCCACGTCGCAGATCGCGACCACGTTGCCGAAGAGCGCAGCGTTGTCGGAATCGCTGCCCCCTTTGCCGCCAACGCCGATGCAGGCGATGTTCAACTGTTCCCCGGCAGATTGGCTCAGGGCCTGACGGCCGCCGGCGGCCACGAAAAAGCCGGCACCGGCCATGGAAGCGGTCTGCAAAAAGCCGCGGCGTGTGGTTGCGGACATATGGTCTCCTGACTCACTCATGGAAGCCCGACGGAAGCCCGACGGAAGCCCGACGGAAGCCCGACGGAAGCCCGACGGAAGCCCGACGGAAGCCCGACGGAAGGCCCGACCCGGTTGGGCTATCGTAATCAGTCAAACGACTGGCGGATAGCCTTCGCGGGGAGGGTCGAATTGGCACATTGCGAGGTTTCTGCCGGCTGTTTGACTCCCCCCGCCAAGAGCGGTATCACGACAGTCTTGCACGATGCCCTGATCGCTCCATCGCACCCGTTCGCGGAGATACCGAACATGATCCTGGGAAAGCTCTGGAAGGCGCTTGCCGCGCAGATGAACAAGGTTGCCAACTACTTTTGGACGGCCGATCCGGTCGCCCAACTGCAGTATGAATATGACAAGGCGGTCGATCAGATGAAGGAGGGCCGGGAAGGGCTCGAACAGTACAGGGCTCTCGTGGAGCGGGTGCTCCGCCAGGTGAACAGCTGTCGCGAGCACGTCTCGTCGCTGGAGGCCCGCGTCAAGGCCTACTTGCAGGCTGGGGAGCGGGAGACCGCTTCGAGGTTTGCCCTGGAACTCCAAAAGGCGAAGAAAGATCTCGCCGAAAACGAGGCCCAGCTCAAGCTGCACGAGACCGCCTACGAAAATAACGTGACCAAGGTCAAGCATGCCACGAAGAAGCTCGGCGATCTCAAGTTCAAGATCCAGAAATACGACGCCGACCTGAAACTCTCCCGCGCGGAGGCCGAACTCGCCAAGCTCGCCAACAGCTTCAATTTCGACATCACCACCGACTTCGGGCAGATCGAGGATGTCATTCAGGACAAGATCGGCCTGAATCGGGCCAAGGTGCGGGTCGCCGCCGATCTCTCCGGTGAGGGGCTCGACAAGATCAAGGCCGAGGCAGCCGTCGAGAAGAACATCGCCGATCAGGCGCTTCGGGAGTTTGAAATCGAGATGGGCATGGTGACGCCCGAAACGGCCGGAGTGAGGGCCGACGACAAGGAACTGGGCACCGAACGAACCCGGCAGACGGCGGGTTGAGCGGCTTGCCGAGGCGAGCCTCCCGCTCGATCCCAGACCGTTTTGTGTGAACCGTTTTTTGTGAATCGGGTTTGTATGAACCGAGGAGTTGCCGGCGGTGACAGACATAGCTCCGACAGCCGAGCCGTCGCGTGGATTGACTGAGGCAGACAGGGCCGTTGGTCAGCCACAGTCTGCGCCGCAGTTGGGAACGGCTTCGGTCGCGGGGCCGTCGGCCGCGCTGCCGGATTGGTGTCCGCCGTGGGCCGAACGCCTTGGCGACGCCTATCTCTCCGGGACGAGTTGCGTGTTCATGCTGCATGGCAACGTCCGCGATCTCGTGCCGCTCGGTCCCCCCGCCGCCCAACCGGCCGCAGGCTGGGGCACCGCCCCGGATTTCCTGTCGAGGGAGCTTTTTGGCCATTGGGACATTGTGCTGGCCTACGATGTCGGCAAGGGACTGCGGCCGCTGGCCGGCCCTGATCCGGTTCGCCTGCGGGCCATGGTGCAGTGGCTGACCGAACGCCTCGGCAACGCGGCCAGCTGGCCCCGTGATCCCGATCAGGCGATCGCGGCGATCGACGCCCTGCTCGAACGCAACCTCATCGATCCGCCCGAACAGCGGAAGCGAATCGCCGTCGTGCTCGACTACGGACAGTATCTCGCTCCGGCCGGGGATGCGGCCTCAAGCGTTCGGTCCGGCGCCGGCAGGCTGGTGCGGATCCTGGGCTGGGCGACCAATCCACTGCTGCGGCGGGTCAACGTGGCGATTGTGCTGCTCACCGACAGCCTCGCGGAGATGCATCCGCGGCTTGTCACCAACCCGGCGGTGACGACGATCAATGTGCCACTGCCCGATGCGCAGGAGCGGGAGCGGTTTGCCCGGTTCACTGCGGCGGCGGCTGGCATGCCCGCTGACCGAATGGATGCCGTGAACCGCACGGCCGCCGTCGCCGGCGGACTCACGCTCGAAAGCCTGCGGGCGGTGATCACGATGTCTGCCCGGGATGGCACCCCGCCCGACGGACCGGAATTCGCCGCCAAGAAAAAAGACCTCATTGAGCGGTCATGCCAGGGACTGGTCGAATTCATCCAGCCACGGCTCACGCTCGACGCAGTCGCCGGCCATGCCGAGGCCAAGAACAGGCTTGAGACCGATGCCCGCGCCATCAAGCGGGGCCAGCTCGAGAGTGCCCCGATGGGCTACCTGATCTGCGGCCCGGTCGGCACCGGCAAGAGTTTTATCGCCGAGTGCTATGCGGGCAGCGTCGGCATCCCATGTGCCATGCTCAAAAACTTCCGCAGCAAGTACGTTGGCGAGACGGAGGGCAATCTTGAGCATGCCCTGGATGTGCTCCGGGGGCTGGGACCGGTGGTCGTGGTCATCGACGAGGCTGATGCCGCTCTTGGTAACCGCGAGTCGGGCGGTGACTCCGGCACATCGGCCCGCGTCTTCTCGATGATTGCCAGGCAGATGGGCGACACTCGATACCGGGGCAAGATCATCTGGATGCTGCTCACGAGCCGTCCCGATCTCCTGCCGATCGACCTGAAACGGCAGGGGCGGGCCGAGGTGCACATTCCACTCTTCTACCCGCACGACCAGGCGGAGATGGATGCGATGTTCACGGCGATGGCCCGCAAGAGCAGGGTCAGGCTCGCGCCGGGCCTGCCAGGGCCGATCGATCTGTCGCTCGGGCTGTCTGGTGCCGACATCGAGAGCGTCGTGCTGGCAGCCAGGCGGAAGGGGCTGGAGCGTGCGGCCGATGCAGGGCAACCCGATCCGGATACCATTTCCGCGGCAGACCTCGAGGCGGCGATCGACGACTTCATGCCCTCTGCCCAGGGGCTCGAAAAGGAGATGCAGGAGATCGCCGCGGTGCTCGAATGCACAGAGAAGCGGTTTCTGCCTGAGCGTTGGCGGGAACAGGTCGGCAAGGCTGGCGGGCGGGCACACCTGCAGGAACGCCTCGCAGCCATCCGCGAGGTGATCGGGTCCTCGTGAGAAGAAGCCCCGTCAAAACAGGCTCCACAAGAAACGGACTCGTCAGAATCGATAGACTGAAACCCTGGCATGTCCTCCAAGCCCGCCAAAAAAGTAAGCCCAAAAAAGTAAACCCGGCAAGTAAACCCAGCACTTAAACCCAGCACTTAAACCCAGCACTTAAACCCAGAGGAGAATCCCATCATGGCAAAGGCATCCGCAGGCAAGACCCCGTGGTTTGATGAGGCGAGCGAGGCTCCGATGCTGGCCGAATACGCCCGGAAGCTCGACTCATTTCTCGATGTCGTGGCCGATGGCCGCGTTGAGTCCAAGGAGATCGAGGAGCAGGAACACCGGGTGGTGGCCCTCATGAAGGAAGTCGAACCCCTGCTCTCGCCAGAGGCCCACGAGAAAGTCACCAGGCTGCTCTGCGAGGTGACGGCCTACGACCTCATGAATGCATTTCACATGGCGGGACAGTCGCGTCCGAGGACCCAGTTCCGGGGCTAGGCCGTCCGGATGCAACTCCTGCATCCGCCTCATTGGTGCGGTCCGTCAACTCGTTCGATCGTCTCCGTTTCAGACACAGATACTCTTTCAGCACAGACCTTCAGCACAGACCTTCAGCACAGACCTTCAGCACAGACCTTCAGCACAGACCTTCAGCACAGGGGATTTCCATGGCAGGCCAACCCAAGGCCCCGTTTTGGCTCGCAGTATGGATGGTGATTCTGGGGCTTGTCGGCCTCGCAGCCTGGCGGGCCGGGATGCTCGACCAGTTTGGTCTGGGGCGTCCGCCCGTGGCCGGTGGCAACGCGGCGGCCAGGCAGGCGGGGCCTGGTGGACCTGTTGGCGGCGGTGCAGGGGGGAACGGCGGTACAGGAGGCGGCGCGGGGGGTGAGCCGGGGGCGGAGGGAATCCTTTTCGAGGCGGGCGACTCTTCCGTGCCGACAACCGTCAAGGAATACTCGTTCAAGCCGGCCGAGAAATTGCCGCCGGTAAAGGGCACGAGTGCCTACAAGCCGCTCGAAAACGACACGGTGCGGTTTGCACTCAATGTCTGGGCCGGCTGGAGTCCGATCATTCTTGCCAACGATGGCTTCAAGGCGGGCAAGGTCTGGCAGGCACCCGGTGGCAAGCCGTTCAAGATCGAGCTCGTCTTGATCGACAACCCGGTCACGATGAGGGATGCCTATGCTGCCGGCGAGGTGCACATCGGCTGGGCCACGCTCGACATGATCCCGCTGTTCCTCGAGGGGCTCGTCGACCGGACCGGTGCGCCGAAGGACTCCCGGGTGATGCCACGCATCTTCCAGCAGGTCGACTTCTCCAATGGAGGAGACGGCATTGTCGTTCGCGAGGGCATCAAGAACGTCCGCGATTTGGCGGGCAAGAAACTGGCGCTGGCCCAGAATTCCCCCAGTCAATTCTTTGCGCTCAACATGCTCGTGGCCGGGGGGCTGCAGCCCGGCGACGTCGACATGGTCTACACGGACGATGCCTTTCAGGCAGCCGCGGCTTTCAATGCACAGAAGGATCTCGCCGGCTGTGTCTCGTGGGCCCCGGACATCTACAACCTGGAGAAGGCCAAGGGCAACCGGATGCTCGTCACCACCCAGACGGCCAACCGGCTGATCGCCGACGTCTGGTTTGCGCGGGCCGACTTCGCCAAGGACCACCCGGACAAGATCGAGGCGATCGTACGGGGCATCTTCGATTCGATGGAGTCGCTGAAGACCGAGTCGTCGCGGGCGAAAGCCGCCGAACTGATGGCGGCCGGCTACAACATCCCCGCCACCGATACCCTCGCCATGCTTGGCGACGCCCACAGCACCAACTGGGCTGAGAACTATCAGTTCTTCATCAACCGGAACAACCCGGCCAACTTCGAGCGGATCTGGAAGCAGGCCTACTATCTCTACCGCCGAATCGGTGCGATCTCGAATCCGCCCGTGCCATTCGATCAGGTCATGGATTTTTCGGTGATCCAGAAGCTCGGTGCCGAGCCGAAGTATGCGGAGAGCAAGGATGAATACTCCAAGCCGCTGGCTCCGAAGACACTCTCCCAGATCCGGGCCGAGAACGAGGAGATTCTGACCAACACGGTCGTCATTCACTTCTTTCCCAACAGCTGGGATCTCCGCAAGCGGATCGTGCGGCGGATCGACGGCCGGGAGGTCGAGGAGCAGTACGATTCGACGGTCGATCTCGTGCTCGACGAGGTGGGTGGCCTCGCCAAGCAGTTTGGCAACGCGAGGATCGTGATCGAGGGCCACACCGACGGATCGATGAAGGGGCAGGTACCGGCGTCGATGGTGAAAGAGCTTTCACGGGAACGGGCGGCCTCGGTCAAGGCGGCACTCGTCGAGAAGTTCGACTTCGACCAAAACCGCTTTGCAGTCGACGGCATCGGCTGGGAGAAGCCGGCCGACCCCGAGCAACCCAACGACCATGCGAAGAACCGTCGCGTGGAGATCAAGGTCTACTCGGCGGAGAAGGAATGACCACGCAAGAGGCTGCGGAGCCGAAGGCCCCCGGGCCGGTGGGCGATGCAGCTGCGTCGATCCCGGCGACTCCGTCGACCCCGAACATGTCGACCCCGAACATGTCGACCCCAGTGGGGCCGTTGCGGGGTGAAGCGCCCGCAGGCACCGCATTGCTCTGGGGCATCACCTGCGTGGCCTGCGTGCTGGCGGCCTGGTTCATCGCCACGGCGGGCGAGGCAGAGGCCCGCATGACCAGCCCCGCCATGTTGCCAAGCCCTGCCGAGACGCTTCGCGAGCTGCCGAGGGTTTTTGGTGAACGGAAGCTCGTCGCCAACACGATCCGCACGCTGACACGCGTCTGCCTCGGCTTCGGCTTGACCGCTACGATCGGCGTGCCGCTGGGGGTGCTCGCCGCATGCTTTCCGGCAGTGCGGGCCTTTCTCGCGCCGCTGACCGTCTTCGGCCGCAACATCCCGGTGGCGGCACTGATCCCGCTGACGTTTTTTCTGTTCGGGATCGGTGAATTCCAGAAGGTGATGTTTCTCTTCATCGCCAGCGTCGCCTTTGTGGTCAGCGACACGACCGCAGCCGTGCTCGAGGTTCCGCAGCGGTATGTCGATACGGCGCTGACGCTCGGCGCTTCGCGGCTGCAGATCATTCTCAAGGTGCTCGTACCGCTAGCCGCGCCCGCCATCTTCAATTCGCTTCGGCTGCTCTTCGGCCTCGCATTTGGCTACGTGATGCTCGCGGAACTGGTGAAGTTTGGCAGCGACTCGGGCGGTCTCGGCGATCTCATCAACATGTCGCAGCGGCGGGGTGAACGGGAGCCGATCCTGATCGTGCTCGTGATCATCCCGCTGGTTGCCTATGCAATCGACAGGGCGCTGTGGTGGCTGCAGTGCGACCTCTTTCCACACCGTTACGGTGGCCGTGGCTTGCTGCCAAGGCTCTGCCGCGGCCTGCGGCACGGGTTTGCCGGGCCGGAGGAGGGGACCGCATGAGCGATGAGACGCCGGCCGATCGGCCGGCCGCGGTCGACTTTCGCGGGGTGACGAAGATCTACGCCCCCGGCACGCCGCGGGAATACACGGCGATTTCAGACGTGAGCTTTTCGATCCCCGACGTCCCTGACCATGGCGAGATCTCCTCGTTTCTCGGGCCGAGCGGCTGCGGCAAGAGCACTGTGCTGCGGCTGGTGGCGGGCCTCGAGCCGCAGCACCCTCCAACAACCGGCACCGTCATGGTGCTCGGACGCGAGATCATCGGCCCCGGGGCCGATCGCGGCATGGTGTTCCAGGACTACACCAGTTTCGATAATCGCACGGTGCTCGACAACGTCGCGTTCGGTCTCGAATGCCGGGGTGTGTCGCGGCGGCAGCGGGAGCAGGAGGGCCGCGAGTGGATCGAAAGGGTGGGGCTCGACGCCGTCCGCGACGCACGGAAATATCCACACGAATTGTCGGGAGGGATGCGGCAGCGGGTGGCGATTGCCCGCACGCTCATTCTCCGGCCGCGGATCATCCTCATGGATGAACCGTTTGGGGCCCTCGATCCTGCCACGCGGCTCGACATGCAGGATCTGCTCGTCAAGCTCTGGCGAGAGGTGCAGGCGACGGTGCTGTTCGTGACGCACTCGGTGGAGGAGGCGGTCTATCTCGGCGACCGGGTCTTCGTGATGGCGACGACTCCGGGGAGAATCGCCGGTGAAATCCGGATGCCGGTCGCGTCGGCACCAGCCCGTGCCACGCAGTCGGAGCCGTGGTTCCACGAGCAGGTTCATAACCTGCAAGACCAGATCGAACAGATCGAAGCGGCTGCTCAACGCCCCGGCGGTGGTGGATGATGAAAACGGTGCCTCTCGCGGCCCATCCTGCATGAACTATCTCCGTACGGCTTTCACGACGCGGTGGAACCTGCTCCTGTTCGGGGCGGGGGTGGCGGCGGCCTTCATCAGCGGTTTTCCCGGCGTTGTCCTGCCGTTGGTGGTCGCCGGTGAGATCTTCTATCTGGCAAACATGCTGACTAATGACCGCTTCCGCAGCGCCGTTGCTGCGCAGGACGCCAAGGCCCGTCGTGCGGCGGAGGCGGCCGGTTCGCGGGAGGCCTACGAACGGATCCGCAGAAAGCTGCCGCCGCCGCTTCTGGCCCGATTTGATCAACTTCGCGAACACTGCCTGAAGCTCGTGGAGCTTGGCGGAAATATGCGGGGGCCTGATGCGGCGGGCCCGGATCGTGGATCGCTCGAGTCGCTCGACCGGCTGCTCTGGGGCTACCTACGGATGATCTGGGGAGCAGCAACGCTCTCCGAGTTTCTCGATCACACTGACGATGGTTCGATCAAGACGCGGATCACCGATCTTGAGAAACGGCTGGCGAAGCTGCCGGCCGGCGGTGGCGAGCCGGGGCAGCTTCGGGCCACGCTGGAGGACCATCTGAAGACAAGCCGGGAGCGGCTGGCGAACATCGACGACGCGAAGCGGAAGCTGGACGTGGTGGCTGCGGAGATCGAGCGGCTCGAGTCGAAGATCGCGGCGCTCGCCGAGGGATCGGTAGCCAAGCGTGACGTGAGCGACATCGCCCAGAGGGTGGACGAGGTGGCCGAGGGCATGCGGCGAACCGACGAGACCATGCGGCAGCTGCAATTGCCGCCGGAACTCGAAGATCTCGAGGAGCCGCCACAGCTCCTTCGCGAGGAGGCCTGACGGGCCGTCAACGCGTAAGGCAGCAGGCCTTCGCGACCTGCGATCGTCGAGAAAAAACGACAGGGCGTCGTGTTTTTCGTGAAGTCAATCCAGCCAGTCCCGCTCTTCGAGCCGCTCGGGCGTATAGACTTCCGTGACGTAGCTGATGTCCTTGGAAATGAGCGACTCGACTTCGAGCTTGAAGCCGTTTTTCAGCATCGTCTCGATCTCCTTCTGCCAGCCCTTCTTCTCCGCAAACCATGGGTAGGCGGCGATCTGCTTGGCCCGCTTGACGTCGGTGTCGGCCAGGGCGATCTGCACGCTCGGGCTGAGCTTGCAGCGGTCGTAGTCTCGCGAACGGATGCCGAGAAACTTCGCCTCGGGGATGGCCATCCGCTTCGACTCGTAGGCCAAATTGATCGATCCCTGCTTCAGCACCGAGTAGATGTAGTAGCCCCAGGGATCATTGTCGAGCAGGCAATAGACCGGGAGTTTGAGTTCGTGGTGGAGTCGGTAGAGCATCCGCCGCACACCGCGGGGAGGCTGGCCGCCGCCGTGCGTGAGCAGGCAGTTGTGCTTCCGCCAGAACTTGTCCTCGTTGAACCGGCGCCAGACCGTGTCTTTTTCGACGTGGAGGATGAACTTCGCGTCGCACGACTTGAACGCGACGATGTCGGACTCGACGATCGACGGAATGCTATAGCCGCCGGAGCCCATGCGGGAGCAGTCGATCTCGTCCCCGGAGTCGATGAGCGTGATCGGCCCCACCATCCCGCCGCGGTTACTGGCGTAGACATGCAGCTGCTCGCGGAGGCTTTCGAGCGTGACCTCCAGATCCTCGATGATCGGATCGCACTCCTCCTGGGTGGCGAATGTCTCCTCGCGGGTGCCCTCGATCGTGTGCTTGAGGAGGTAGTAGAGGCCTCGGATACTCGTGGTCTTTTGCTGTTCGATGAGTTGCTTGCAGCCGGTCGCCACGAGCAGGGTCTGCATGTAGCTCTTGGCCTGCGAGAGGTTGAAGAGCTGCCGCCGGTTGGTCTGGCCGCCCATCTCGATGATCTTCCGCGACTTGTTGAAGCGGACGTTCGAGAGGCTACGGGTGGGGATTTCCAGATGGGGATCGCGGTGCTTTCCGGCAGCGCTGGCAACCCCATCGGCCAGATCAATGATCAGCCCGCGGGTCTTCACATCGATCGGGGGGAGCTTGATCGCGGCCGTGCCGGCCGACTTCGATCCGCGTTTCGTTTTTGGGGCCATGTGCGGTAGATTCTCCTGGAGTGTCCGGGGAGCATCCTACCCTCCCGGAATCAGTCCCGGAAAAGGTCCGCGATCATGCCGAAAAACCTGCTCTCCTACGTCCTGATGGCCCTGCTCATCGGGCTGGGCACCTTCATCATCTGCCGTCCGAAGCCGCGTTCGACAGACGGGTAGGGCAACGGCTCATCCAGACGCCGAAGGTGCGCGTGTATTCAGCACCGCACGTCGTCGGCCCGGCCGACGGCGTTGATGCGTCGCAGGAAATGCGGTTCTTCGACAACAGCCTCGGGTTGGTGCACCTGACGGCGATCGTCTGTCTTCGGCGCGACTTGCGGAGCATGGAAGAACTCGGCGATCCGGCCAACCACGGTGCGCTGTTCCGCCTCGGTGAGCTCGGGGAAGATCGGCAGCGCCAGCGTTTCCTCGGCAGCCAGTTCGGTCTGGGGCAGGTCGCCCTTGTGCCAGCCGAGATGCTGGAAGCACTGCTGCAGATGGAGCGGAACTGGATAGTAGATCTCCGTGCCGACACCGCACGCGGCGAGGTGCGCCCGCAGGGCGTCCCGCTGGCCGTCGGCGGCACGGATCACAAACTGATTCCAGACATGCCGGCCGCGAGACTCGTCGCCGGGCACGGCCACCTGGCTGGCCAGGTCGTACTCGGCGAAGAGTTCCTGATAGCGGGCGGCGTTGGCCTGGCGTGAGGTCGTCCAAGCGTCGAGGTGTGGGAGCTTCACGCGGAGCACCGCGGCCTGCAGCGAATCGAGGCGGCTGTTGATGCCCACGATCTGATGGTAATACCGTGGCTCCATGCCGTGCACCCGGAGGAGCTTCAGCTGCTTGGCAATGTCGTCACGGGTGGTTGTGAGAAAGCCGCCGTCGCCGACACCACCGAGGTTTTTCGTCGGGTAGAAACTGAAGCAGCCGACGTCGCCAAGGGCTCCGGAGCAGCGACCATGCCATGTTGAAAGGATCGACTGGGCCGCGTCCTCGACCACGGGAATGCCTGCGGCATTGGCCACCGGCAGGAGAGCGTCCATGTCGGCGGTGCGACCAAAGAGATGCACCGGAATGAGTGCCTTCGTCCGCCGGCTGATCTTCTTCTGCACGTCGGCAGGATCGATCAGGTAGGTGATCGGATCGATGTCTGCGAAAATCGGCACGGCACCGAGCCGCGTGACGGCGCTGGCGGTGGCAAAGAAGGTGTAGCTGGGCAGGATCACCTCGTCGCCCGGCTTGATGTCGAGAGCCATGAGGGCCAGAAGCAACGCATCGCTGCCTGAAGCGCATGAGATCACGTGCGGCACGCCGAGCGACTGTGCGAGTGCGGACTCCAGTTCGTGCACGTCGGGGCCGAGGACGAATTTGCCCGAGTCACAGACGCGGTCGAGCGAGGCGCGAATCTCCTCACGAAGCACCGCATACTGCCGGTCGAGTGCCAGCAGCGGCACGGCGGGCAGAAAAGCACCTGCGTCGATACCAGGCTCGCGAGCGGAAGCGGGGACGGAGGCGGTCTGGCCGCGGGGGCCGTCGGATGTGGATGCAGTGGAGGAGCGGATCATGGTGTGCAGATCTCCGGGGCCGGCAGCGCGATGGCGTTTTGGCAGTCAGGCGATTCCGCTGCCACACCACGCTCAGACGTCGAGATCGTCACAATTGCCACATCCACTACAGTCAAAGTGCGTCCAAAATGGCTCAGGACGGGTGCCCGGCAGCCTGAAACGGGCTGAGGGAGTGGAAATAGGAAACCACCGGAACCCGAGTCAAGGGCAGGGATCTCAGGGGCGGCCGTGGAGGGCTGGGCGGGCGGGGAGGTTTTTCAATGGTGCTCAGAGTTTGACACCTGCCCCATACAGACCCTAGATTTTCCGTCGTTGGTAAGTCTCGTTGGGATCCCCAGGCGTGCACGCATGGGACTGGCGAGGGGAAAGTGGAGTTGTGCGGTGTGTGGATGCAGAGATGCATCGGCGACCGCCGGTTGGATGGGATCCACGACGCTCATTGATCTGGGGCCGATCGCCCAGCGAGTAGGGTTGCCGGTTGCGGCGGTCGAGGCGGCCGTGCGCCTGCTCGACGATGGCAACACCGTGCCCTTCATCACGCGGTACCGCCGCGATCAGACCGGTGGCCTCGACGAGGTCGGCATTCGCCTGATTGCCGAGAGCGTGGGCCGAGCCCGCCAAGTGGCTGATCGGAAGCAGACCATTCTGCGGACGATTCAGGGACAGGGGAAGCTGACGCCTGAACTCGAGGCGAGGATTGTCTCGGCGACCAGCTCGAAGCAACTCGAAGACCTCTACCTCCCCTTCAAGCCGCGGAAGCTTTCGCTGGCCGAGGTTGCCAGGCAACGCCGGCTCGAACCGCTGGCCCGCGAGATCATCGCGGCCGATCCGGCCGCCACCGACCTCGACACACGAGCCGCCGACTTCGTGGATCCGGATGCCCAGGTGGCGAGCGTAGCCGACGTGCTGCTGGGCGTTGGGCATATCATTGCCGACGATTTCAGCGAGCATCCCGACGTGCGTCAACGGCTCAGAGGCATCCTGCATCGCCAGGCCCGGGTCACGAGCCAGCGGGTGGAGAGCGCGGGTAAGGCCCAGTCGAAGGACGAAAAGCATTTTCGCGACTTCTTCGACTATGCCGAACATGTCCAGCGGGTGCCGCCGCACCGCGTGCTGGCGATCAACCGTGGCGAACGGGCCAAGCTCCTCAAGGTTCGGATCGACGGGCCCCTGGACGAGATGCAGGCGGCCGCCGATGAATTGCTCGTGCCGGCCGGCCATCCCCACGCCGATTTCCTCAAGGGCTGCGTCCGCGACGCGCTCTCCCGGCTCGTGCTGCCGAGCCTCGAACGCGAACTCCGCCGGGAGATGACCGAATACTGCGAAGCGCACGCCGTCGAAGTGTTTGCGAGAAACCTGCGGAACCTGCTGCTTCAGTCGCCCGTGGCCGGCCGCCGCGTGCTTGCGCTCGATCCCGGCTTCAAGAGCGGCTGCAAGGCTGTGGCGATCGACGAATGTGGCAATCCGTTGGACCATGCGGTGCTCCATATCATCGGCAAAGCGGAAAAACGGGCCGCCGCCGCAGAGAAAATCGTTGAGATGGTCACGACGCATGCCTGCACAGTGGTGGCCATCGGCAATGGCACGGCTGGCAGGGAGACCGAGACGCTGGTGGCCGAACTTGTGACAGGACGGCTCCAGGAGATGGACGTCGCCTACGTCGTCGTCAACGAGGCGGGGGCGAGTGTCTATTCGACCAGCGGCTACGCTCGCGAGGAGTTGCCCGGGCACGAGGCCGCGGTCCGCGGGGCGATCTCGATCGGCCGCCGGCTGCAGGACCCGCTTTCGGAACTGGTCAAGATCGAGCCCGCCAACATCGGCGTCGGCCTCTACCAGCATGACGTCAAGGCTCGGCACCTGCATGCGTCACTCGATGCAGTCGTGGAGAGCTGCGTGAACTACGTCGGCGTCGATGTGAATACGGCGAGCCCGGCCCTGCTGCGGTATGTTTCCGGGCTCAACCAGACAACGGCCCGCAATCTGCATGAATGGCGGGCCAAGAACGGGCCGTTCACCTCCCGTCGGCAACTGCTCGATGTGCCGGGTTTCGGCGAGGCCGCTTTTGTGCAGGCGGTTGGCTTTCTGAAGATCACCGGCGGTATCGAACCGCTCGACTCCACCTGGATCCATCCGGAGAGTTACGAGGTGGCCGCCAAGGTGCTGGAGCGGCTCGGTGGCTCGCGTGAGGAGCTCGCCGGCCGGCAGCAGGCCGAGTCGCCGGCGGCAGGACTCAACCTCGAATCGCTCGATCTTGAGGCGCTTGCCGGGGAACTGGGCGTGGGAAGGCTGCTGCTGTCCGACATCGTCGAGCAGTTGGCGAGGCCCGGCCGCGATCCCCGCGAGGATCTGCCAAAGCCGTTCTTCAAAAAAGGCGTGCTGAAACTCGAGGATCTGCAGCCCGGCATGGAACTGCTCGGCTCGGTGCTCAACGTGGTCGACTTCGGTGCTTTCGTCGACATCGGCCTGCACGACAGTGGGCTCGTGCACATCAGCCATCTCTCTGATCAGTATGTGCGGGATCCACACGACGTGGTGAGCGTCGGGCAGGTGGTCCGCGTCTGGGTGCTGGAGATCGACAAGGGACGGCGGCGCGTGGCCCTGACGATGATCCCGCCGGGCGTGGCTCGGCAGGATGGTGGGCCGCGACGTGGACACGGACAGGCACAGGGGCAGGGTGACGGGCAGGAGCAGGGTCGGTCGCAGGAGCAGGGTCGGTCGCAGGAGCAGGGTCGGTCGCAGGAGCAGGGTCGACAGGGCGGCCGCGGTCGCGGTCGCGATCCAAACCGCCCACACAACAGCGGACAAAACCAGGCAGAGGGCAGGCCTGCCCGTCCGCCACGAGTTCCGGCTGCCGGGGCTCCGGCCGGCGGTGGCAGCGTTGGCACGCCTGCCGCACCACGGGGAGATCGTTCGCAGGGTGGCCGCCGTGGGCACGGCCGTCCGCCGCAACGGGAGCAGGGGCCTCGGGTCTACACTGCGACCTCCAAAAAAGTTGAGAAGCCTCTGACCAAAAAGATGAAGGAAGGCAAAGAGCCGCTGCGAACCTTCGGCGACTTGAAGCAGTTTTTCACAACCCGCGAGGAGCCACCGGCGGCCGAACCGGAAGCTGGCGGCGAAGCAACGGGGTGAGAAGGCGTGGCACGACCGGTGTCCGGTCGGGCCTGGCCGCCACGGTGGGCGGGGCGATCCTTCTGAGGGTGACCGGACGTTTTCAGCGTCCGGATGGCAAGATGCAATCTCGCCGCCACATGGCAAGATAAAGTCTCGCCGCCACGGGAGAGAGGCTTTCGGGCCGACCCTCACCCGGCTTTAACGTTCACGGAACGTGATCCGTCCTTTGGTGAGGTCGTAGGGGGAGAGTTCGACCTTCACCTTGTCTCCCGGCACAATGCGGATGAAGTTTTTCCGCATCTTGCCAGCCACGTGTGCGTTCACGATGTGGCCGCCGGTGATCTGAACGCGGAACCGGGTGTTGGCGAGGGCCTGCGTAACGACCCCTTCCACTTCAAGAGCTTGTTCTTTTTCCGGCATTGGTATCCTTGCTGCAAACCGTGCATGCACGGCGCTTTTATCCACTGAAACGAGCCTGCATGGTATCCCCGGCCAGGCGAACAGTCCAGCAGCGGCAGATCAACGCCGGCTGCCCAAGCCTGGCGAGGATGTCAGGATTCATCGCTGGTGGCCTCTGGGGCCGATCCCGAAGCCTTCCACCGCAGGTAGGCGTCAAAAAAGCCATCGAGATTGCCGTCGAGCACGCTCTGGAAGTTGCCGACATAGTGCCCCGTCCGCTGGTCCTTGACCCGTTGGTCAGGGTGCAGAAAGTAATTGCGGATCTGTGAACCAAAGCCGGTCTTGGGCTGCTGCTTGTAGCGGGCCAACTGATCGGCCTCCCGCTTTTCTTCCTGCATCCGCGCGATCCGGGCCCGGAGCATTTTGATCGCCGTGGCCCGGTTCTTGTGTTGGCTCCGCTCGCTCTGACACTGTACGACGATCCCGGTCGGGAAGTGCGTCAGCCGGATGGCGCTGGATGTCTTGTTGACGTGCTGGCCGCCAGCACCACTGGCCCGGAAGACGTCCTCGCGGACGTCTTCATCGTCGATCTCCACTTCCGTGTCGTCGTCGGCGATCTCGGGAGAGACATCGACGGCCGCGAAGCTCGTCTGCCGCTTGCCCTCGGAATTGAACGGGCTGATCCGGACGAGCCGGTGGATGCCCATCTCGCCCTTGAGATAGCCATAGGCCCACGGGCCGCGAACAGCGATGGTGGCACTCTGGATACCGGCCACGGCGTCATCCTGCCGGTCGAGGAGCTCCACGGTGCAGTCGTGCTTGCCGGCCCACGCGGAATACATCCGGAGCATCATCTCCGCCCAGTCGTTCGCGTCGGTGCCGCCGTCCCGGGCGTGGATCGAGACGAGTGCATCGCTCGAGTCGTGGGGACCGGAGAGGAGCGAGGCCAGCTCCAGGCTGTCGACGAGTTTCTCGAGCCGGTCGGTCTCCTGGGCGAGTTCGCCCTCGAGCGACATATCCTCGCGGGCCAACTCTTCGAGGGCCTCGAGATCACGGCCCACAGCCAGCGACTCTTCCAGCGGCTTGAGGACCGTGTTGATCGTTTTCAGCTCAGCGACAGTGGCCTGAGCCTTGCTGGAGTTGTTCCAGAACTCAGCCTCGCCCATCGCTGCTTCGAGCCGGTCGGCGGATGCCCTGCGTCCCGCCCAGTCAAAGAGAGTCCCGCAGCTGTAGCAGTCGGGCCCGAATGGTTTCTGCGCGGTTGAAAAGAGCTGTGTCCATACGAGAAGTCTATGCTTTCCAGCACCTCACGAGAAGGAGAAAGCACTTATCGACGGGACGTGTCGACAACACTTCAGCTCGAGCGGCTGCCATGCCGGCCGAAAGCGGCGGGGGCGGCCGCCGGCGCGGTTGGCTTCGGGGGATGCTACGTCCGCTCAATCAGATTGCCTGGTAGCCGCCGGATCAGTCGCCGCATTTCGAGGACTCCAACCGTGGCCAGCACCTGGGATACGGCCAGACCGCTCGAGCTGATGACGTCATCGACATTCACCGGCTTGGAGACACCCTCGGCCAGGGAGTCGAAGGCATCAAGCACCTGTCGCTCGATCTCGCCCAACTGCATTTCGGCAGCGCTTTTGACCGTTCGTCCGTCGGCCGTGGTGGCCGTCTCGAAGAGCGGCCCGAATTCCTCGAGGATGTCGTCCACGCTCTCGACGAGCTTTGCACCGTCGCGGATCAGCCGGTGGCAGCCCCGCGACATGCGGCAGTCGATCGGCCCCGGCACAGCGAAGACTTCCCGGCCCTGTTCCGTCGCGAGCCGGGACGTGATCAGCGCTCCCGAACGGTCCGCGGCCTGTACAACCACGACTCCCAGCGACAGCCCCGACACGATCCGGTTCCGCTGCGGAAACGTGCCCTCGTGGGGCGCGGTCAGCGGCGGCAGTTCGCTGATCAAAGCACCGGAGTCGATGACCTCGTGGGCCAGATCGGCATGCTCCGGCGGATAGACGTTGAGCACGCCGCTGCCGAGCACGGCGATCGTCCGCCCGCCCGCCTTCATCGCGCCGCGATGGGCAGCGGCGTCGATGCCGCGGGCCAGACCACTCACGACGGTGTAGCCGGCGCGGGCGAGGCCGGCACCGAGCTGTTCGGCGACCTTGAGGCCATAGGCGGTCGCATGCCGGGCACCGACGATGGCCACTGAGAGCGAGTCTTGGGGCAGGAGCGTGCCACGAGCGAACAGCAGTCCAGGCGGATCGTCGATCCGCGACAGAAGCGACGGATACCCATCCTGGCCCTCGAGGAGGATGTCGACCGACCGCTTCCTGCAGAGGGCGATCACGTCGTCGGCGGTGGAATCGTTGGCGAGCGTGGGCAGAGACGCGGCGAGCTTACGGCTGATCCTGCCGACCGAGGCGATTTCGGCCGGGCTGGCAGCGAACACGCCCTCAGGTGAGCCGAAGCGTTCGAGCAACAGCCGCCGCAGTCGGGAACCAATGCCCGGCACGCAGGCGAGGCGGACGTGGCCGCGGAGGTCATCAGGCGACATGGGATGAGACAACATGGAGAGAGACGCCCAAACGTTATACGTGAACATTTGTCACGTTGTAGCGGGCGGTCCCTGTCGCGTCAAACAAGCCGAGCCAAACAAGCCGCGTCAGCCGGCGGCGCACTTGAGTTCGGCAAGATGCTGGGCCGTGCCCACGAGCCGATCCCAGTTTTTTTCCACGTACTCTGGTGGGCCGCCGATCTGGGCCACGACCTGTGCCACCTGCTCGGTCGCCACCATCTCTATGGCGTCCCACGGGCAGACTTTAAGATCATAGGGGTTCGACTTCTTGCCGGGAATGTGGACGCAGACCTCGCAACCCACGCACCGCTCGATGTCGATCTCGCACCAGCTCTGCAAATTATGGAATTTATCGAACTGCTGAACCTTGAAAATGCAGTCGACCGGGCAGACCTCGAGGCACGACTCGCAACCGGTGCAGTTGTCGGCGTTGATGACCGCCAGTTCCTTCGGCAGCTTTTTGCGGGGACCTGCTTTTGCCATGGTGGTTTGATCGGCTCGGGGGGCTGTTGGACTCAAATCCCGGTGTGTTCGGCGGCACCGGTCTTCTCCATCGTAGCCGCCGCCGCCGAACCGTCCAAATCCGGCCGGTGCGGGCCGCAAACGCGGCCTGACATGGGGCAAACGGCCGCGCACGTGGGCTGTCGCTTTGACTACAGAGCCCCGCGGGCGGCCCGGCTAGACTCCTCACCATGAAGCCCATCGTCCAGATTTCGCTCGATCTCACCGACATCGACGAGGCCCTCGAGACGGCGTCCCTCGCCCTGCGGGCCGGCGTCGACTGGCTCGAGGCGGGCACGCCCCTGATCCTCGCCGAGGGGCTCCATGGCGTGCGGGCCCTGCGAGGAGCGTTTCCGCAGGTGCCGATCGTGGCGGACCTCAAGACGATGGACGGCGGCTACCTCGAGGCCGAGATGATGGCCAAGGCGGGCGCCACGCACGTGGTCGTGATGGCACGGGCCCACGAAGAGACGATCAGATGCGTGGTGAAGGCCGGGGCCGACTTCGGCTGCAAGGTGATGGGCGACAATATGGTCTGCCCTGACATGGTGGCCGGCGCGAAGTGGCTGGAGGATCTTGGCTGCGACTACGTCATCCATCACATCGGCTACGACGAACGCCGCGGCATCGCCGCCTCGGGTCAACGGATGCCCAGCCCGCTCGACCAGCTGCGGGAGGTGGTGCGGGCCGTGAGCGTGCCGGTGCAGGCGGTGGGCGGGCTTTCGCTCGAGCAGGCCGTTGCCTGCCCGGGCTATGGGGCTCCACTGGTCGTGCTCGGGGCGCCCCTGACGATCGACGCCGATGCCTTCAGGACCGCCGATGGCGACCTGGAAGGATCGCTTCGGATGATCTGCAAGGCCGTCCATGCACAGCAAGTCAGCACGTCATGAACAGAAAGTGATAGCCCCCACATGAAAGCCGCCGCCGTCGTCAACTTCGCTCCCGAGAAGGGCTCCGTCGAGATCCGCGAGATCGAACAGCCATCGATCGGCTCCGACGACGTGCTGCTGGAGGTGGCCAACGTCGGCGTCTGCGGCAGTGACCTCCATCAGTGGACCGCTGACCATTCGTGGCCGGTCAACTATCCGGTCGTGTTGGGCCACGAGTTCGGCGGCACGATCACCGCAATCGGGGCCGATGTGCAGGGCTGGAACGAGGGCGACCGCGTGGTCAGCGAGACCGCCGCCATCATCAGCCACGACAACCCGATGACCCGCCGGGGCCTCTACAACCTCGATCCCACGCGGAAGGGATTCGGTTATGGCGTCAACGGGGCGATGACCCGGTTTGTCCGCGTGCCGTCACGGATCCTGCACCGAGTGCCCGACCGTCTGCCGTTTGAGCAGGCCTGCCTCACGGAGCCCTGCTGCGTCGCCTACTCGGCCGTCGTGAAGAATGCCCGGATCGAACCGGGCGATCGGGTGGTCGTGCTCGGGCCCGGCACGATCGGCATTCTCTGCGCGGCGATGGCCCGGCTCTGCGGGGCGGAGGTGGTGATCGTGGGCCTGCCAGCCGACGCCCATCGCCTTGAGATCGCGAAGCAGTACGGCTGCGAGGTGATCATCGGCGACGCCAAGCCCTGGGCTCTGGAGCGGGACGGCCTCGGCTGCGACGGTGTCGTCGACGCTGCCGGCGCCAGTGCCACGCTCAGGATCGCGCTGGATCTCGTCCGGCCCGCCGGTTGGATCAGCAAGGTGGGCTGGGGCCCGCAGCCGTTGAACTTCTCGCTCGATCCGCTCGTACAGAAAAACATCACGCTCCAGGGAAGCTTCAGCCACAACTGGCCGATCTGGGAGCGGGTGATCGCGCTGCTTGCCAGCGGCGCTCTCGATGTCCGCCCCATCATCGGCGGCGTCTGGCCGCTGGAGAAGTGGCACGAGGCCTTCGAGAAGATGCACTCAGGGGCAGTCGTGAAGAGCGTGCTTGCGCCGTCACGGGCATGATCGTGTACGGATTCATGTCTGACGTTTCCCGTCACCAGCAGCTGTCCCAAGCCCCACGAGATCATCAGGTGCAGCCAGTATGAGACTCTCCTGCAAGGTCGTGATCGTCACGGGCAGCGCCACCGGCATCGGGCGGGCGATCGCCATCAGGTGCGTGGCCGAAGGGGCCCGCGTGGTCGTGCATGGTCTCGAGGCGGATCTTGTCGCCGAGGTCGTGGCGGGCCTGGGCCGTGGCAATGCCGTTGGTCATGTCGAGGACGTCACCACCGATGGCTGCCCGGAGAGTCTGGTGTCGCTTGCGATCGCGTCATTCGGCAGGCTTGACGGCGTCGTCAACAACGCGGCGATTATCACCACTGGTGATATCCGCTCGACCGACGCGGCCTCGTTCAGCCGCACGCTTGCCGTGAACACGCTCGCGCCGCTGCGGCTGATCCAGGCAGCCCTCCCACACCTCGCCGCCACGCGGGGCAGCGTGCTCAACATCGGCAGCGTCAATGCCTACTCGGGCGAGCCGAATCTGCTCCCCTACAGCATCTCGAAGGGCGGGCTGATGACGCTCACGCGGAACCTCGGCGACGTGCTCTTCCGCGAGGAGGGCATCCGCGTCAACCAGATCAATCCCGGCTGGGTGCTCACCGAAAACGAGATTCTCCGCAAGCGGAGCCACGGGCTTGCCGACGACTGGCCCGCCTATCTGCCCAGGGAGTTCTGCCCGGCAGGGCGGTTGATCAGACCGGAGGAGATCGCCGCCGCGGCCGTCTATTGGCTCGCCGACGAGTGCGGCCCGATGAGCGGCCAAGTCGTCGATCTCGAGCAGCATCCGTTCATCGGCCGCAATCCGCCTAAGACGATCGCCACCGTGCCACCGCCACCCGCATCATGACCACGTCGCCCATCGCATCGCATTCGCCTCAGCCCCGCCTCGCGGCGTTTCCCAAGGCGTTCATGCAACCGCTCTGTAAGGACGGTGGCATGAGCGTGTCGGATTGGATCGAGCTTGCCGCACCGCTCGGCGTGGAGGGCCTCGAATGGTATGCGGGCTTTCTGGAGATGGCAGACGAGGCCAACTGGCCGCGGTTTCGCCGCGAGGTGGAGTCGCATGGAATGACGATTCCGATGATGTGCTGCTCGCCCGACTTCACCCATCCCGATCCGGCCTTCCGGGCTCGCGAGATCGCCAAACAGAAGCGGTGGATCGACATGACTCACGCGCTCGGCGGCTCCTACTGCCGCGTGCTCTCCGGGCAGCGGCGGCCCGAACTCTCGATCGACGAGGGCGTGCGGCTGGCTGCCGAATCGATCGTCGCCTGCCTCCCCTACGCGGCTGACCGCGGGATCACGCTCATCATCGAAAACCACTACAAGGACGACTTCTGGGAGTATCCGGAGTTTGCCCAGAAGATGGATGTCTTCTGTCAGCTCGTCGACGCGATTCACGATCCGCACTTCGGCGTCAACTACGACCCGAGCAATACCTTCCTCGCGGGGGAGGATCCGCTGGAGCTTCTGCGGCGGGTGTCGCACCGCGTGGTGACGATGCATGCCAGCGACCGGTCGCTCGTCGAGGGCACGCTCGACGACCTGCGGCGGGAGGAAGGGGGAGCGGTGGGCTATGCCAAGCGGCTGCGGCACGGCGAGATCGGCAAGGGGCTCAACGATTACGACGCAATCTTTTCGGAGCTGAAGAGCAAGGGTTTCTGCGGCTGGGTCAGCATCGAAGATGGCGTCGAGGGAATGGACCAGCTCGCCCGTAGCGTCGCCTTCCTCACACGGAAGATCGCCGAGCATTGGCCTGCTTGAGCGAGGCTGGCTGGTGAAGGAAAGCAGGGGCTTCACACCCGCAACCAGTCCTCGATCACAAGGCCAGGAATCCGCCCATAGTGCTTTCGGTTTCCCGTGACAAGCGTCGCCCCGAGGCTCACTGAGATCGCCGCGATAAAAAGGTCCGCGTCGGCGACAATCCGCCCGTTGGTCGCCAGCATTGCCTTCAACTCGCCGAACAGCCGCGCGCTTGCGAGGTCCGGCGTGAGCACCGTGAGCGTGTTAAGAAACCGGACAATCAGGGCCGCATTCGCTTCCGGCTTCGATGACTTCGCTGCACCGTAGAACAACTCCGAGGCGGTGACCCAGGTGGTGGCGACCTCGTCGATCTCCGCCGAGCGCCGGTCCAGGACCTCCGCACGCCCTCTGAGGATGCCGATGCACGTGTCGGAGTCGAGCACCTTCACAGGTCAACGTCCCGGCCAGCCATGCGGGCGGCGTAGAGAGACGCGACCTCGTCCTCGAACGCGGCATCGCTCGTCCAGCCGCCGGCGAGTGACCGCCAGGCCGTGACCTGCCGTTGTGCCCGCTCTTCCGCCGTCTCTCTCGCGGCGAGTCCGCCCTCGATCAGCACAATCGCCTCCTGGTTGAGGCTCCGGCGGTCGCGGGCTGCAGCAGTACGAAGCCGCACGAGCAGTTCTTCCGGAACGTCCTTTAACGTGATTGATGACATTCGCACCTCATTGGTTCCATTATGGTGCGGAAGTGGAACTCGTCAACCTGATTCCTCATGCCTGTTCTCGGCGAACCCTCGTATGGGGCCGGCATCAGGAGCAGCCCCGACCACTCGCCCGTAGCGTCGCCTTCCTCAAGAGGAAGATTGCCGAGCATTGGCCTGCTTGACGTAGGCCGAAGGCGTGAGCCCGGTATGGCGGCGGAAATGCTGCGTGAAATTGCTCTGGTCGCAGAACCCCAGCCGCTGCGAGATCGCGATGATCGGCTCGTTGCCCGCCCGCAAGGCCTCACTTGCCGAGCGGATCCGGCACTTCATCCAGTAGGTCCGCGGGCTGAAGGCGAACACGCCGTGGAACGAACGCTGCAGCTGCCGGGTCGACATGCGGCAGTCCTTCGCCAGACGGGCAATCGAGGGGAAGCGGGTGAGCTCGGCCCGAAGGGTCGACAGGGCGGGGACGAGTCGGCTTCCGGCCGCGCCCGGAGGGGCGATGCCGCGGCAGCCGCGAAGCGTGCCCATCACGCCGATCACCCGGCCACCACGGTCGAGGAGCGGATACTTGTTGGTCTCGTACCAGTCGGGCAAGCCGATCTCATCGAACCAGAGGTCGACATGCCCGATCAGCGGCTTCCTCGATTCGATCACCACACGGTCGTCGGCCCGGTAGTGGGCGGCGAAGGGGCCGGGGGTGAGATCCTCGTCGGTGGCACCGAGCATCTGCTCGTAGTCATGCAGCCCGACATGCGACAGGATGCCGCGGCTGAAGAAGAGTGTCTCACCGGCGAGGTTCTTCGCGAAGAAGAACACGTCACCGAGTCCATCGAAGGCGCGATGGAAATGGCTCTCGGGGGCGATCTCCGCGAGGAACCGCTCCTGCTCGGCCGCCCAGTCGCGTTGTGTAGCCGATGCCTTGCCGACTCGCGTAGCCATCGTGCCTCCCCGCTCCTTGTCGCCGGCTGTCACCGTGTCATACTGGCCCAACCTGCGACTGTGACGTCTGCGACAAAGTAGGAAATGAAAATATAGGCCAGGAAAGACGTCTTCCCGACAGCCCGTGTCGCTTTCTCCATACATACCACGGATGCTCCATGACGCAACCATCACCGTCGCCTCCCTGCGTGATCGGGCTTGGCGAAACGCTCTGGGACGTCTTCCCAGACGGGGCCGTCTGGGGTGGGGCACCGGGTAACTTCGCCTGCCATGCCGCGGGCCTGGGGGCGGAGAGCTTCATGGTGAGCGGCGTGGGCTCTGACGAGCTCGGCGAGCGGGGGATCGCGGCGCTCGAGTCCCATGGGATCGATTGCCGCCATGTGCAGCGGTCCCCGCGGCATCCCACGGGCACGGTCACCGTATCGCTCGGAGCCGCCGGTGATGCGAGCTATGTCTTCGCGTCTGACTCGGCCTGGGACCATCTCGCCTGGGAGACGTCGCTTGGAGACCTTGCCGCCAGGGCCAGCGCCGTCTGCTTCGGCACGCTCGGCCAACGGGCGGAGGAATCGCGGCGGACGATCAGGCGATTTCTCGCTGTGGCAGGGCAGGCTGTCCGCGTGTTTGACGTCAACCTGCGTCAGCAGTTTTATTCGCCGGAACTGATCCGCGAGTCGCTGGCTCTCGCCAACGTGCTCAAACTCAACGACGACGAACTGCCGGTCGTGGCTGCGGCCTGCGGCGTGACGGTCGACGATCCGGTGTCGGCGGTTCGCGAGGTCGCCGAACGGCACGGCCTACGGCTGACGGCGCTCACCCGCGGGGCGGCTGGGTCCCTGCTCGTGGCTGACGGCGTGGTGTCGGCCCGGCCGGCGGAGGCATGCACGATCGTCGACACGGTGGGGGCGGGCGATGCCTTCACTGCCGCGGTGGTGATGGGCCTGCTTGATGGGCGGCCGCTCGAAACGATCCACGACCACGCCGCGCGGCTGGCGGCCTTCGTCTGCGGCCATCGCGGTGCGACGCCGCGTATCCCCGCCGAGTTGCGGGCGTGAGGCGGGCCTCACCGTCTGCCGAGGCGACTCAAGTCAGCCTGCTGCCACGGGAGACAGGAAAGCGGAGGGGGAGTTGAGGCTGTGTCGGCAAGAAGGACGAGACCGAAGGAGTTCGACCCGTGGCCACGACTTTTTAACGTATGGAATACGCCCGGGGGGCACGGACAAGTTAAAAACTTGCCGCCACGGGGGACAGCACATCCCGTGCTGAACAGGACCGCTCCCGTCCCTCTTCATCGAGCTATTCCGCGGCGAGGCCGGTGCGGCTGTTGAAGATCCGCGTCTGGCCCTCGGTGATGCGGGTGATCGCCTGCCACCGCGGCGAGTTGGGTCGGGCGGGCCGCGGACCGAAGTAGGTCTCGCCGCGGCGTGCACGCTCGTCGTGCTCGGTGATCTCGTCGGCCGTGAGAGCGAAGTCGTAGGGGGAAATCCGGGACGGGAGCGGATTATCATTCGCAGGCAGCTCACTGCCTCCACCGGAGATGAGGCAAAAGACGCCGAGAACGTAGTCCGTTACGAACCGAGATCACTCGTTGGTAATTCGCTCCCGTCTCCAATTTCCCCCCACGGGTTGATCACCTCGATTCCGCAGTCCTCGTAGTCGACCGTGTTGCGGGTCGCCAAGACTGCCTGGCGGATGTGGGCGATGGCGGCGATCTGGCAGTCGAACTGGCTGATCGGCCGGCCCGCCGCGCGGCGAGTGGCGGCGATGGCGACATAGGCCTGGGCGGCGGCGGTATCAAAGGGCAGGATGCGATCCCGGAAATCCTCTTCAAGCATGGCGTCGACGGCCTCGGCGAGACTGGTGCGACGCCGTCCGGCGGGCAGAATGGCCACGCCAAGCCGCAGTTCGGCCTCGCCGATCGCCGTGAAGAAGACAGTGGCGCCATCCTGCGCGGCCAGCCAGGCCTCGACCGCGGGCGATGGTGCGGGTCGCAGGAGCTCGGAGACGACGTTGGTGTCGAGGATGATCATCCGCTCCGCCGACCGAAGTGGGGTGGCTCACGCATCGGCTCCCGCGGGGCCAGTTCGAGTTCGACACCGCCCAGAGCCGCGAATCGGCCGCGGATCGCAGCGGCGAGATTGCGGGGTGGCGGGGTTTCGGCCATCACCCGCCGGAGGATGTCCCGGGCTTCCTCCTCCATCGAGCGGCCATGCTCGGCAGCACGGATCCGGAGGCGGAGTTTGAGATCGTCGTCGAGGTTGCGGATCGTGATGCTGGCCATCGTCCCTCCGGAAAGTGATCGCATTGTAATCATTGATCGCACTGCAATCAATGATTGCAAAAAAGGTGTCAGGACCCATTTCTGCGGAGCACCCGCCCGGCTTGGCCGTGCAAGGACGTATCCCCTTCGGCAGCCAGGAAATGAGTCCTGACACCTTTTTCGAAACCGATACCTTTTTGAGTGCCAAAAGTGGCTCCGTCGGCTCATACTGTGTTGGAGGATCGTCGATGACTCAGCCGCAGCGATCGCTGGTTTGTATCTGCCTTTCGGTAGCGTGTTGCGCTC
>Ga0247831_1002058_pt1 | contig 34542 bp, 18 predicted proteins | sample LaCruzMarch2015__9_FD_192406 | JGI IMG/M metagenome (GOLD analysis project Ga0247831, IMG submission 192406) | Freshwater microbial communities from meromictic Lake La Cruz, Castile-La Mancha, Spain - LaCruzMarch2015_1m | ecosystem: Environmental > Aquatic > Freshwater > Lake | place: Spain...
AGCCGGACCAGCCAGTGCCCCGGACAAAGAGAAAGAGAGCGAGCGTCGTGAAAAAGAGCAGTGGTGCGTCGGGGGTGGCGGCGCGGCCGCCGACGGCCGTCCATACGCAGGTGGCCATCGCGAGTCCGCCGAAGAGACCGCAGTCAGGCCCCAGCAGCCTGCAGCCGATCAGCCAGGTGAGGAGGCAGGTGCCGATGGTCAACGTGGCAGCGCTGATCCGGGCTCCGATTTCGTTGCGGCCGCAGACGGTGAATCCCGCGAGCTGAAACCAGTTCACCAGCGGCGGCTTCTCCACCCGGAGCCGGCCGTTGAACGTCGGAACGACCCAGTCGTTTGCATCCAGCATGGCCAGCGAACAGGCGGCGTTCTTGGGCTCGTCGTCATCCCACAACGCCGGTCCACCCAGCCGGACAAGCAGGACGAGTGCCGCGGCTGCGGCAACGAACCAACCGTGAAAACGGGACGCTGGCACAGGTGGATGGCCTCGATTGGGAGAACGGTCAAAACGGGGCGGGAGAGTAGGGGGGGCAGATGCGCGGGTCAAGCCATCCGAAGGCTGGTTTTTCCGCAGCTCAAGCCCGGTTGACCGCCACCGCCGGACGGGTATGTTCAAGCGTTCCCACCGGTGAAACCCCCGGCGGAAAGTCGGGAGAAACCCCTTGGCAGACGACGCAGACAACGCAGACAACGCAGACCGCACTGATGGGCCCAAGAATGCCCCGCTTCGGGGTGAGTCCGGCAATGCTCCGGAAGGGGCGGCGCCGGAGGGGGCCGGCACGGGCCATGCGGGTGATCGGCGGGATGACTCCGGCGTGCTCCGAGACAATGCTGGCGGCAGGCTGATCGAGCAGCCGATCGAGCAGGAACTCAAGGACAGCTACCTGACCTACGCGATGAGCGTGATCGTTTCGCGGGCCCTGCCCGATGTCCGTGACGGCCTGAAGCCCTCCCAGCGGCGGATTCTGGTCGCCATGAACGACCTGAATCTCTCGCCGGGCGCGTCCCGCGTGAAGTGTGCCAAAATCTCAGGCGACACCAGCGGCAACTATCATCCGCACGGCGAGAGCGTGATCTATCCGACGCTCGTCCGCATGGCCCAGGAATGGAACATGCGGCATGTGCTCGTCGACAAGCAGGGCAACTTTGGCTCGATTGCCGGCCTGCCCGCCGCCGCCATGCGGTATACGGAGGCCAGGCTCTCGCCGATCGCGGCGATGATGCTCGACGACCTCGAACTCGACACGGTCGACTTCGTCCCGACTTACGACGAACGCAACACCGAGCCGGTGGTGCTGCCGAGCCGCTTCCCGAACCTCGTGGTCAACGGGGCCGGCGGCATCGCCGTGGGCATGGCGACGAGCATCCCGCCGCATAATCTCGGCGAGGTCTGCAGGGCGCTCGTCAAGCTCATCGACGAGCCGGGCACGTCGATGGCCGAACTGCTCCAGATCGTCCCCGGCCCCGACTTCCCGACCGGCGGCATCGTGATGGGCCGTGAGTCGCTGGCCCGCGGCTACCTCACCGGCCGCAGCACGATCACGCTGCGGGCCCGCGCCCATGTCGAGGAATTCGGCAAGAACCGCAGCCGCATCGTGGTCACGGAGATCCCCTACCAGCAGACCCGCGACGCGATCGAGGAGAAGATCGCGGAACTCGTCAACGAAGACCGCATCAAGGGCATCTCCGCAATCCGCAACGAGAGCGACCTGCACGAGCCGGTCCGGCTGATCCTCGAACTCAAGCGGGACGCCGATCCCGATGTCGTGCTCAATCAGCTCTACCAGTTCTCGTCGCTGCAGACCTCCTTTTCGCTCATTTTTCTCGCGCTGGTCGACGGAAAGCCACGGATTCTGTCCTTCAAGAACATGCTGGAGGAATTCCTGCGGCACCGCACCGCCGTGCTCCGCCGCCGCACCCAGCACCTGCTCGCCAGGGCCCGCAGCCGCAAGCACACGGTCGAAGGCCTTCTGGTTGCGCTGGCCAATATCGACGAGGTCATCCGCATCATCCGCAGTTCGAAGTCGCAGGCCGAAGCCAAGGAGCGACTGGTGCAGATCCAGACGCCGGCGGCGCTGCTGGAGCGGGCGCTCGGCCCCGAGGGCTTCGCCGTCATGCAGGAGGAGCGGGGCCCGGCGGAGACCTACGGACTCTCGCCGGTGCAGGCCGACGCGATCCTGCGGCTCACGCTCGGTCAGTTGGTGAATCTCGAACAGGAGAAACTCGGCGGGGAGCACCGTGAACTGCTCGCCAAGATCGGTGAGTTTCGGCGGATCCTTTCGAGCGAGGCCAACATCAAGGCCTTGATCCGCGCCGATCTGGTGGAACTGGAGCACAAGCACGGCGACGACCGTCGGACCGAGATCAGCGGCGAGGCGGGCGACATCCGCGACATGGCCGAGCTGATCACCGAGGCCACGATGGTGGTGACGATCAGCCGGGCTGGTTATGTGAAGCGGACGCCGGCCGATGTCTATCGCGCACAGCGGCGCGGCGGCAAGGGGTTGGCCGGGGCGCGATCCGACGAAGAGGATCCGATCGAGCATCTCTTCGTGGCCAGCACGCACGACTGGCTGCTCGTGTTCACCACGCTCGGCAAGGTCTTCTCGATGCGGGTCTTTGAACTGCCCGAATTGGCCCGCGACGCGAAGGGACGGGCGCTGGTCAATCTGCTGGAGTTTGAAGCCGGCGAAAAGGTGGCCGACTGCCGGGCCGTATCGGGCTTCGAAGACTCGAATCAGTACCTCATGCTTGCGACCCGCAGTGGCGTCGTGAAGAAGACGCCGCTCGAGGAATACCGCCGGCGTCGCACCAAGGGGCTCATCGCCGTCAAGCTCCGCGAGGGGGACGAACTGGTGGACGCGGTGATCACAAAGCCTGGCGACGAACTCGTGCTTGCCACTGCCAAGGGCATGGCGATCCGCTTTCCTGAATCTGATGCCCGTCCCATGGGCCGCGACACCAGCGGCGTCCGCGGCATCAAACTGACCGCCGGGGACAGGCTCGTGGGCATGGTTGTCGCCGAACCCGACGCCACGCTGCTCACCGTCTGCGAACAGGGCTACGGCAAGCGAACGCCGTTCGGCGCCGGCACGCCGATCGCTGGCGCGGTCGCCGGCGACGAGGCCGCGGCCACTGGTGAAGAGATCGAGTCGCCCGACGCCGAGCCCGTCGAAACTGCGACGGATGAGCCGGATGCCGAAGGCGAAGGGGAGTCGAGCGGCATGCGGTATCGCACGCAGCACCGGGGCGGCAAGGGCATTCGCGACATCAAGACGACGGCCCGCAACGGGCAGGTGGTGTCGGTGGTCTCCGTGCGGGATGGCGACCAGGTGCTGATGATGACTGCACGGGGCAAGATTCAGCGGGTTAACGTCCGTGAGATCAAGTCGATCGGACGAAACACGCAAGGGGTGCGGATCATGCGGCTCGACGACGGCGACTCGCTGGCCGCCGTGGTGCCGGTGCCACCGGACGAGGCCGAAGAGACAGTGGAGCCCATCGCGGGCGAACCGCCCGTGGCATAGCCCCGGCCGAGGCGGCAAGAGTGACCGCGGTTTTTCGGGAATGAATGTTTTTAGGACGTTTGTTTCCAGTGATCATTTGGCGGAGAGTAGGCTCGCATGCGAATCGCAGTCGTCGGCACCGGATACGTTGGGCTCGTCACGGGCACCTGTTTTGCGGACAGCGGAAACAGGGTGACGTGTCTCGACGTCAATGCCGAAAAAATCGCCGGTCTCAATCGTGGTGAGATCCCGATCTACGAGCCCGGCCTCGAGGAATTGGTGGTCCGCAACGCAAAGGCGGGGCGGCTGCGGTTCTCGACCGACACCGCGGTGGCGATCCGCGACGCGCAGATCGTTTTCCTGGCGGTGGGCACGCCGCCAGCGGAGGATGGTTCCGCCGATCTCACGAGCCTCTGGAAGGTGGTCGATGCCATCGCTGCAGACCTTCCACCCCAGGCCGTCGTGGTGACGAAGAGCACGGTGCCCGTGGGCACCTGTGCCGGGATCGAGTCGCGGCTGAAGGAGCGAACCGGCAGGGACTGCCGGGTGGCGAGCAACCCTGAGTTTCTGAAAGAAGGCGCCGCCATCGACGACTTTCAGAAGCCCGACCGCGTGGTTGTGGGGGTCCGATCATCGGAGGTCGCGGACATCCTGCGGAATCTCTATCTGCCATTCCTGCGGACCGAGCATCCCTTCCTCGTGATGTCGCCGGAGAGTTCTGAGATGACGAAATACGTTGCCAACTCCCTGCTGGCCACGAAAATCAGCTTCATCAACGAGGTGGCGAATCTCTGCGAGCGGATGGATGCCGACATCGACGACGTCCGCCGCGGAATCGGGCACGATAGCCGGATTGGATTCGCCTTTCTCTTTCCCGGAGTGGGCTACGGCGGCAGCTGTTTTCCCAAGGACGTGCAGGCGCTCGCCGCGATGGCCCGCTCCAAGGGAGTGGTGCCGAGAATTCTCTCAGCCGTCCACGAGACGAATCTCGCGCAGAAGCAGGTGCTTGGCGATAGGATTGCCGCCCACTTCGGCGGCCGGCTCGAAGGCCGCCGAATCGCCGTCTGGGGGCTGGCCTTCAAGCCACGAACGGACGACGTTCGCGACGCCCCCGCGATCGACCTGCTCGAGCGGTTGCTGGCTGTCGGTGCCCAGATCACCGTTTACGACCCGGAAGCGATGGAAAACGTGCGGGCCATCCATGGCGACAGGCTGACATATGCCGACGGCCCCATGGAGGCACTCGACGGCGTTGATTGTCTCGCCATCGTCACGGAATGGGGCGATTTCCGGCGGCCGGACTTCGACGAGATGATCCGCCGGATGCGGTCGCCGACGGTGTTCGACGGACGCAATCTCTACCTCCCGGCGGAGATGCGGGCCCGTGGATTCGAATACCACTCCATCGGCAGGGCCGCGACCGCGTGAGCCGGTTTCGGCACGTCGGACGTGTGCCCGCACGGGAGCGTTGAACGGTTTCTGTCATTGTCGTGACAGGCGGCCGGATCTGCCGCTTGCTACCCGCGGCGTTTGACCGCCGAATTGCCGGGGATTAGAGTCCGTGGCTTCCTGGGGAGCCGTTCTGACTCACAACCCCGCCCCGCATTGCTTGTTGCGTTTGCGTCGTCCCTCGCCACCTTCCCGCGGAGCTTCGTCGAATCGTGAAACCTTCATCTGCCTCGCTCGCCGTCGCCGCGGCCGTCATCGTCGGATCGCTTTCCTCCCTGGCGGAGGCCGCCACCACTGCCACTGCCGCCAGCGGGATGGCAGAAACGGCATGGTTCTTCGGTCCGTTTGGATTCTGGTGGCTCGTCGGAGTGGCCGGGGCTTCGCTGGCGCTCTATCAGGCCTGGCAATTTTTCCAGTGGATGGAAGCGCAGTCAGCTGGCACGCCGAAGATGATCGAGATCGCCGGCTACGTGCGAACCGGTGCCGACGCCTACCTCCGGCAGCAGTACAAGGTCGTGGGCTGGGTGTTCCTCGCCATTGCAGCGCTGCTCGCCTGGATGGCGTTCGGACTGGGCGTGCAGAGCGGCTGGGTGCCGTTCGCCTTTCTCAGCGGCGGCCTGTTCTCCGGTCTTGCCGGTTGGTTCGGCATGAAGACGGCCACGCTTGCGAGCAGCCGAACGGCCGCCGGCGCCGAGCGGTCGCTCAACGAAGGCCTGCAGGTCGCCTTCCGATCGGGGGCGGTGATGGGGCTCACCGTCGTCGGGCTCGGGCTCCTCGACATCATGCTCTGGTTCTTCGTGTTGTATTGGCTCGTTCCCGGCCTCGGCTTCAAGCCGATGTCGCTCGAGGAGATCACGGTCACCATGCTCTGCTTCGGCATGGGCGCCAGCACGCAGGCCCTCTTTGCCCGCGTGGGCGGCGGCATCTTCACGAAAGCGGCCGACGTGGGGGCCGACCTCGTCGGTAAGGTCGAGGCTGGCATTCCGGAGGACGATGCCAGAAATCCTGCCACGATCGCGGATAATGTCGGGGACAACGTCGGCGACGTGGCCGGCATGGGCGCCGACCTCTACGAGAGCTACTGCGGCAGCATCCTCGCCACAGCCGCCCTCGGCGTGGCCGCCTTCCAGGGCGACTACCGGATGCAATTGGCCGCCCTGTTTCTGCCGATGGCCATCGCCTCGGTGGGCACGCTGCTCTCCATCTGGGGTATTTTCCAGGTCCGCACGCAAGAAGACTCCTCGCAGAAGTCGTTGCTCGCGGCGCTTGCCAATGGGATCAATTTCTCGACCCTCGCGATCGTCGGAGCAACGTTCGTCCTCTCCTACCTGCTCCTTGACGGCTTCCATTTCACCCACGTCTTCCTGTCGATGGGCGTGGCCATCAGCGTGATCGTGGGGCTTGTGGCGGGCTGGCTGATCGGCAAGTGGACCGAATACTCGACCAGCAACGAATACAAGCCGACCCAGGAATTGGCCGATCAGGCCCTCACCGGGCCAGCCACGATCATCATCGGCGGCATTTCCGAGGGCATGCTTAGCACATGGGCTCCGGTCTTGATCACCAGTGCCGCCACGCTGCTGGCGTTTGGGTTTGCCAACGGCTTCGACTTCAAGAGCCCCAATGCTTTTGCCCTCGGTCTCTACGGTGTCGGCATCGCAGCCGTGGGTATGCTCTCCACGCTCGGCATCACGCTGGCGACGGATGCCTACGGGCCGATTGCCGACAACGCCGGCGGCAACGCCCAGATGGCAGGCCTGCCGGAGATCGTCCGTGAACGGACCGATGCGCTCGACGCCCTCGGCAACACGACCGCCGCCACTGGCAAGGGCTTCGCGATCGGTTCGGCCGCACTGACCGCCCTGGCACTCCTGGCAGCCTACATCGAGGAGGTGCGGATCGGTTTTGATCGCTGGGGGCATGCGGTGGTGTCGTACGACAAAAAAGACAACGTCCAGAGCATCGAGGTCGACGGTAAGGACCGGGATCTCAAGGCGGGGGAGTGGATCAAACTGGCCGGTGGGCTGGCGGTGAAGATCGGCGACACGCCCGAGGCAAACACGACCTGGATGGTGCTCGACCGATCGGCCATCGCGGATTTCGACACGCTGCCCTCGCGGCGGGTCATCGAGGGTCTGCCGGCTCCCGAAGCCATGGAGGCCCTTGAGAAGTCGAACCGCATCGTCGCGGTGAGAAAAGCATACATGGCGGACTACATGCGGTTTTACGACGTCACGCTCATGAATCCGAAGGTGCTGGTGGGGCTGTTTCTCGGCGCCATGAGCACGTTTGTGTTTTGTGCGTTGACGATGAAGGCCGTCGGCCGGGCAGCCAAGGGAATGGTCGAAGAGGTCCGGCGGCAGTTCCGCGAGAAGCCGGGCATCATGCTGGGCACCGAGATGCCCGACTACGCCGCGCCGGTGGCGATCAGCACGAAGGCGGCACAGCGGGAGATGATCCTGCCGTCGTTGTTGGCGCTGGCCATGCCCGTCGTCACGGGGCTGCTGCTCGGCGTGGGGGGTGTGATGGGGCTCCTTGTCGGAGGCCTGACGACGGGTTTTTGCGTCGCCGTCTTCATGGCCAACGCCGGTGGTGCCTGGGATAATGCCAAGAAGCACATCGAGTCGGGCGTGCACGGTGGCAAGGGCAGCGACGCCCACAAGGCCGCCGTGGTCGGCGACACGGTCGGCGATCCCTTCAAGGACACCAGCGGCCCGAGCCTGAACATTCTCGTCAAACTGATGAGCATGGTGAGCGTGGTGGTGGCCGGCCTCGTGGTGCGGTACAGCCTCGAGGCCCTCGGGATCTTCTGAGCAGACGCGGACCCCCGACACAATCGCTCACGCTCCGGGCTTTTATGGGCATCGGACTCACCCGTGAGGGGCTGCCCATGCCCCGAGAACCGGCGTTGCTGACCAGCGCAGGCAGGATGCCGGAGCGCAGTCAGCATCGAGTGAGCGCAGGCAGGATACGAAAGCGAACGTCCGGCGACGGGGCATGGGCAGCCCCGAACCGTCGCGACTGTTTCTGCTCCGGTTTCCGCTCAGGTGCTCTTTGGTTCGAGCCGACCGGTCGCGTTAGGCTATGGCAATGCGATCTGGATTTGCGTTTCAGCTTGACGCGGTGAGCCCTGGCGGGGCGAGGGCAGGGGTGCTCACGACGCCGCATGGCAGTGTGCCGACGCCGCTGTTCATGCCCGTGGCGACGTTGGCCAGCGTGAAGGGCGTCGATATCGGGCGGGTCGCCGAAACTGGCGCCGGGATGGTGCTCGCCAACGCCTACCATCTCCACCTGCGTCCCGGCGAGGCCGTGGTGGCGCAGGCCGGCGGCGTGGCTGCCTTCATGGGCTGGAGCGGGCCGACGCTCACCGATAGTGGCGGCTTTCAGGTGTTTTCGCTGGCGCAGCAGGTGCGGGTGACCGAGGCGGCGGCGAGTTTTCGTTCGCATCTCGACGGCAGGGCGGTGGAGCTCTCGCCCGAGGCCTCGATGCGGATTCAGGAGAGCATCGGCGCCGACGTGGCGATGCAACTCGATCATGTGGTGGCGTTGCCGGCCACCCGCGATGCCGTGGCCGATGCCATGCACCGTTCGCTGCGGTGGGCGGAGCGATGCCTGGCCGCCCACCACCGCGAGGATCAGGCGGTCTTCGGCATCGTGCAGGGGGGGCTCGAGCCCGATCTGCGTGAGGAGAGTGCCGTCAGGCTTCGCGGTCTCGGCTTCGATGGGCATGCCGTGGGCGGGCTGTCGGTCGGGGAGGGGCCGGATGCGATGGTGGCCGCGCTGCGGGCGACCACGCCGCACCTGCCTGCCGACCGGCCGCGGTATCTGATGGGGGTCGGACAGCCCCGGGACATCATCGCCGCGGTGGCCGCCGGCATCGACATGTTCGACTGCGTGCTGCCCACGCGGTGCGGCCGCAATTCGCTGGTTTACACCTTCGACGGCCAGGTCCGCCTGCGGAATGCGAGGCATGCCACCGATCCCCGGCCTCTCGAGTCGGGCTGCCCGTGCCTCGCCTGCCGGCACAGCCGGAGCTATCTCAGACACCTATTTCTGGCGGGAGAAATGCTGGGGCCGATCCTCGCCTCGATCCACAACCTGACGTTCTACCAGCGGCTCGTGGCCCGTCTCCGCGACGGCGTGATCTCGGGCCGCTTCGATGAGGTCTGCCGCGAGCTCCTGAGAACGCTCGAGCCGGCCCCGGATTCGGCCGGTTAGCCTTGGCCGGTTTCGTCGTCCAGCCCGCGTACCCCTTCGCCATGGCCAGCGAATGACGTGTCGGGCTTGTCCGTCCAACGCGCATCGCACTACATTTGCGGGTCTGCCGAATGTCCCGACCACCGGGCTGCGGCCCGACTCCGGAGTTTCCATGCAGCCCGAACCGCCAGTCCTGTTCGCCGCCAGCCTGTTTGCGGCCGCTGCTGCGCCCGGCCCGCCCGCCGGCCCAATGGAGCTGCTGATCACCTATCTCCCGATGGTGCTGATCGTGATGGTGGCCTGGCTGCTGCTCTACCGGCCGGAACGCGAACGCATGCGGCAGCATCAGGAGCTGCTCACCGGCCTCAAGAAAAACGACCGTGTTATCACGACCTCTGGCATCTATGGCACCGTGGCGAATGTCGATCGTGATGCAGATCGCGTCTCGCTGCGGGTCGACGAGGCCGGCAACGTGAAGATCGTCGTCACGGTGTCGAGCATCGCCAAGGTGCTCGGCGACAAGGGCGACGCCGCCGGCGATTCGGGGAGCAATTCCTGAGGCGACTCTCCCCCCGCGGCCCCCCACGGCGACCATCCACACCATCCTTTTTCGACCCTGAAATGAGACCGGCATGAACAGCTTTCCCATCTCGATCCAATTGTTTGCCCAAGCCGCCGACGTGGCGACTGCGACGGCAGCCTCTGCCGTGCCCGCCGCTGTCCAACAGGCCGCGCAGTGGTGGCGTGAGCCGTGGGCCGTCTGGGGCATCACGCTGCTCACGGTCGGCGTGCCGACGCTGCTCTCCTGGCTCCTCGCCAAGCGGCTCCGGGCTGCCGACATGTGGGGCCGCCTCGCAACGGTGCTGGTGGCGCTCACGGCAGGAGCGGTGATCACATGGCTCGGCTGGCCGCCACGACTGGGCATCGACCTCAAAGGGGGCGTGATCCTCGTCTATGAGGTCGACGCCTCCCGGCAGGCGGCCGGGCAGGTCGACGACTGCGTGGGCCGAATCGAACAGCTTCTTTCCAGCCAGGATGGCCGGAAGGGAACAGTGTCGCGGATGGCCGACAACCGCATCGCCGTGCGTCTGGAAACGGCAGATGCCGCAGCCCGTGAATCGCTCCTCAAGAGTGTCGATCAACTTGACTTCGGTGATGCCCGCGTGCGGCTCGCAGGCCAGCGGGCTCGCGGCGAGACGCTCGATCTCGAATATGACGTGGCGGGCCGGTCGGCGCCCGTCGACATGGACAAGCTCGTGGCGGCCGTGAGCCGGCGTGTGAATCCGGGCGGACAGAAGGAAGTGACCGTCCGTCGATACGGGCTCGACCAGTTGGAAGTCATCGTGCCCGAGGTCGATCAGTCGGAAGTGGATCTGATCAAGCGGGTTGTGTCGAGCGCGGGCGTGCTCGAATTCCGGATCACCGCGAACCCCGAGGACCCGCGACACAAGCAGGTGGTCGAACTGGCCACCCGCTCCCCGGGCACGACCGTGACCGAGGGGGGCCGCCAGGTCGGCCGTTGGGTGCAACTCGATACAGCCAAGATCAATCCCGCCGAGGACGGGGGGCTCGTGACCCGCAGTATGCCCGATGGCCGCGTGGAGGTGCTCGTCGTGCTCGACCGGTTCGACGTCACGGGAGGCTACCTGACCCGCGCATCGTCGAGCTACGACAACAACCTGCAGCCGTGCGTCAATTTCTCGTTCAATTCCTCCGGGGCGGCCCTCTTCGGAACCCTCACCGGCCAGAATCTCCCCGATCCCTCCAACCGGTTGACGAGCCGGCTCGGCATCCTGCTCGATGACACGCTGCTTTCGGCACCGACGATCCGCAGCACGATCTCCGGCGACGGCCAGATCACGGGCAGCTTTAAACAGGCCGACGTCGACTTCCTCGTGGGAGTTCTCAATGCTGGCAGCCTGCCGGCGGCGCTCGTGAGCGAGCCGATCAGCGAGCAGAAGATCAGCCCGCAACTGGGAGCCGACACGATCCGTTCCGGAGCCCGTGCCATGCTGCTGGCGACCATCGTTGTGCTCACCTTCATGCTGGCCTACTACCGCTTCTCAGGCTTTATCGCCGACCTCGCGGTGCTGCTCAATATCCTGTTGGTCGTGGCGCTGATGATTTCACTGAAGGCGGCTTTCACCCTTGCCGGCCTGGCCGGTCTGGTGCTCTCGGTGGGCATGGCGGTCGACGCCAACGTGCTCATTTATGAACGAATGCGTGAGGAAACGGAGCGGGGTGCGGCAGTCAGGATGGCGATCCGCAACGGTTTCCAGCGGGCCTTTTCCACGATCGTCGACTCGAATCTGACAACCCTGATCACGGCCCTGGTGCTGTTTGCCATGGGCACCGATCAGTTGAAGGGTTTCGCCGTCACGCTCATCCTCGGGCTCACGCTCAACCTGTTCACCGCCGTCTACTGTTCCCGGGTGGCCTTCGATCTCTCCGAGCGGAATGGCCTGCTCAGGAAGCTGAATATGGCCAAGTTCCTCGGCCACACCAACTTCGAGTTCGTCCGTTGGGTGCGGCCCGCGATCATCGGTTCGTCGGCCTTCATTCTGCTGGGACTTGCCGCGGCGGCGCAGCGGGGACAGGGGCTCTATGACATCGACTTCACCGGCGGCACGAGCGTGCAGGTGGCGTTCAAGCCCGAACAGACGCTCGACATCGCCGAAGTACGCAAGGCCGTGGCCGTGCTTCCGGACGTCGCCGTGAGTGCTATCAGCTCCGCCGAGGTCGCAGCCGGTACCCGCTACAAGATCGACACCTCGCTCCGCGACGACGATCAGATGGAGCAGAGGCTCCAAGAGGTCTTTCCAGGCAGGCTCGCCACCTATTCCATGGAATTCGGTGAGATCAGCTCGTCTGCCGATCCCACGAAGCCTGCGGCAGACGCCGCAGCCCTGCCGACCACCGTGGCACTCGATTTTCCCGAGAAGATCAACCTGCCCACCCTGCGGGCCACGATCCAGGACGCCATGCAGGCTGAGGGGGTCGGCGAGGCTCCGTTTGAACTCGAGCCGGATGCCTCGCAGACGAAGGGCATCGCGAGCCGTACCAAGCCCTACCGTAACTGGGCGCTGGCCACGTCGCTCGACGTTGCCGCCGCCCGAAAAGTGGTCGAGCGGGTTGCCAAGAAACTCGCCGACACGCCGGTCTATCTCTCAGCCAACTCGATCGGTGGCAAGGTGGCCGGAAATACAAAGGTCACCGCCGTGTACGCACTCCTGGCAAGTCTGCTGATGATCGTGCTCTACGTCTGGGTGCGGTTTCAAAATGTCGCATTCGGTCTGGCCGCCGTGGTGGCGCTCATTCACGACGTGCTCGTGGCGGTGGGCTGCCTCGCCTTGAGCACCTATGTCAGCCGGTTCATGGGCTGGGCCCTCATCGACGATTTCAAGATCAGCCTCGACGTTGTGGCTGCCCTGTTGACGATCGTGGGTTTCTCGATCAACGACACGATCGTGATCTTCGACCGCCTCCGTGAATTGCGGGGGAAGAGCCCGTTTGTCACGGCGGAGATGGTGGATAAGGCAGTCAATCAGACCCTGAGCCGCACGATTCTGACCTCTGGCACGGCCCTGTTGGCGACATTGATTCTCTACCTGTTCGGCGGGCAGGGAATTCATGCCTTCGCCTTCACCATGCTGATTGGCATCATCACCGGCAGTTACAGCACGATCTACATCGCCGCCCCGCTGGTGCTCTGGCTGCAGCGGATGGGCGGTGGCGTGGCCGCGGGCCGTCCAGCACCACGGTCGGCGACCCAGCTTTCGGCCTGAGTCACGGCCTGCGTCACGGCAGGTGGCAAACTCTGCCGGGGATACCGTTCCTGACGCCGCGATGGCCGGCGTCAACGTACTGGCGTCGATGCCGCAACAGCCTGCGTGGCGACCGCAGGGCATACTTTACTGGTCCTGCCCTGTGGTGCGGACCGCTTGTCCGGTCTCGTTTGTCCGGCGTCCATGCCGGGCTGTCCGGCCGCGTGCCAGGAGGTAGGGTATGGCGCATTTCATGCACACGGTGCGGTGGCTCGTCGGCCTGTCCTTGCTGGCTGGAGGCGGGCTTCTCGCGCAGCCGTTTGCCGCAGCGGTGCTGGCTGCCCGCCAGGAGGCCGGCGCTTCCGCCGCCGCAGCGGAGTCTGGTATGCAGGCCGGCCTGCCCGCCGCGATGATTGGCCCAGGAGCCCATGCGATCCCCGACGCACGGTCGCCCGAGCCGCCGGCATGGGCAGGGGAGAAGAGGGCGGCCACAGCCGGGCCTTCGGCGAGGAACGCCGCGGCCTTGGAGTTCGTGGCCCCGGCACCCCCCCCCGCACCGCTCCCGCCATCAGGACTGGACTTCTCGCCGCCCTCGCCGGCGCTCGATGGCACCTATCGCTCGACCGTGGAAATCCCGCCGCCCCCGCTGCTCGACGTGCAGTCGCCGCCACCGCTGGCGGCCGGGTGGGCGGTGCACGATGTTCCCAGGTCTGCCGCGGCACCCATTCCACCGATTCAGTCAACGGCTGTGCCGGCATCCTATGTCGTGCGGGACGGGGACGATCTCACCGGGATCGCCCTCCATGTGTATGGGCATGCGGGCGCCTCGACCGCCATCTGGGAGGCGAACAGGGATCGTCTGTCTGATCCGCACCTGCTCCCCATCGGACTGGCGTTGAGGCTGCCACCGTCGTGGACGCTTCCTGCCGCCCAGGCGTGGGCGGGCAGCGGTGCAGGGCAGGCGATCGAACCCACCCCTGCCGCGGTCACGCAGGGCGAACGGGCCGGGAGAGCGGCGAACCCTCCGCCAGGCTCGGCCCCGTCCCCAAGCGGAGCGGGATTGTTCTGGCTTCGTGGTGGTGCAGCTTCGAATACCACCCCGACTCCCATTACTGGAGCTGGAGCGGCGTTTGCGGCAGAGGCGAATCCGTTGGCAATGGCAAACCGTCCGGCAACCGTGCGGGTCGGGATGGGGGATTCGCTCGGTTCGATCGCCCGCAGGTTTTATGGCGACACCGCGATGGCGTCGCGGATCTGGCAGGCGAATCGAGATCGGCTCCGCAGCCCGGACCTGCTGGTGCCGGGCATCGAATTACGATTGCCGTGACGGCCTCACGAATCGTCGCCGGTCGGTGGCCCGTCCTTTAGTCGGGCTTACGATTCAACGCCAATGTGAAGAATGTCTTGATCTGGTCAGCAACATGCAGGGCCGGATCATTGGCGAGTTTGTCGCCCGTCAGGCTTGTGTCAATTTGTATGAAGATGACCGTGGCATCTGTGGGCTCCTTGAGGTCTCGGGCCTGTTCAGAGGGTTGGCCAGGACGTAGTTGAAACCAAGTCGCCGGGCGAAACCGCTTGAGCTGATCAAAGAGACGGATGGCATCTCGATCGGCCTTGCCGGCGAATACCATGATCGGAATTTCCCGCTGCAGGGCTCCGTTCGCAAACGGCACGGACATTGAAATGCCTTTCGTTGCCCAGACCGGGCTGACGAGGGCGAGAGCCCGGACCTGTCTGCCCTGCGGACCGGTCGTGGTCGGTGGCCAGTTCGAGTCGGCTGCCGTCCACATGGAGGCCAGCGTCGCGCCGAGACCGCAGCCGACCACGCAGAGCCGTTCAATATCGAGCGATCCGGCGTCGGACTGCTGCTTGATCCAGTTCCGGACGGCCTCAATCTCTCCCCGCATGCCGGACTGGTCCCGGAGTCGGCCACCGGTCGCGGCGGCCATCGACTCGAAATCGACCTTTTTCAGGAGGCGGGGCTGTCCTTTGTCGTCCTTGTCACTGCTGCCCGGCGTAGCGGACCGGACAATACTGCCACCGTGGCCTCGCAGATCGGGGGCCACCACGGCGCATCCGGCCTGTTGGAGTGACCGTGCAAAGTGATCCACGGTCTTGTGAGAGCCCTCCAGATCGTGGATCAGGATCACCGTTGCCACGGCCTTGGCCTCCTTAGGCGCAGGGTAATGCCAGGCAGCGATCCGGATGCCATCCGAGGTTTCAAGCCGTAACTCCTCGACCGCTTCTTCGGTTGCAGCCGCAGCGGCGACCGAAACCCCAGCATCCCCCGCGGCCATCAATAGGGATATGAGCCCCAGCCCGAGCATGTGCACGGGCATGAGGACAGACCTCTGCCTCAGCGGGGAAACCAAGGTAGGCGGGGAAGCAAAGCGCAGCCGCCTGAAAAACCGGGGGGGCAACCATGTGGACAGGACCATCGGAATGCTTCCAAGTCGCGGGTAAAGAACGCGGGGTAAAGAGTGCTGGGGGCACCAAAACCACACCAGCCTGTTGTGGCAAAACCGCCGGGAAAAAGCTACCGATCGGCATTGGGGAGGGGGCGGGCCGGGCAGGGGAATACTTTGGGCCTTTTCAGGCGAAAAGAGAATGATCGCGCGTGGTTGGCACGCCGTCCCGTGTTTTCGGTATTCTAGTGGAAGTGGGAGCTGCCATCCGCTGGCACGCAGGCCGGCGTTCGGGGCTGGCAGACCGCAAAAATTGCAGGGAAAAGCTGGCAGTCAAAAACTGGCAGGCAGGAACTGGCAGATATGGAACTTTTGGAACGGCTGTCTGCCCGCTTCAAGCGTGGGTGGCAGGAATACACGGGCGAGGAAGATACGCCGCTCGACGGTGACACTCCAGCCTGGTTCGTGAGCCTGCTGATCCACGTGGTCGTACTCCTGTCGCTGGCGCTCGTTGCCCTCAAGGAGCCCACGAAATCGCCGTCTGCGATCACCATCGTTCAGCCGCAGGAGGCCGTTGAAGAGGTGCTTGATCTGCCGCAGGAAATGGTGGTTGCTGACGAATCGGAGGAAACGTCCGGCGCGGCGAGCGAGGAAGGGATGGAGGTCGCGCAGGCGTTGGCCCCCACGCTCGCCGAACAGTCGGTGATTCCGGTCGAGGCCGAATTGGATCTTTCCAGTGACATCACCGTCGACCCACTCGACGTGGTGCCCGTGGCCGCCACCATCGACGACACGCTGTTCGTCAAGGGGGCGGTCAGTGCGGGGGCAACCGGCGCAACAGGGGCCGTCGATCGGCTCACGGGTGAGATTGCCGCGTCGCTGGATCGCGATGCCACGGTCATCTGCTGGGTGTTCGACCAGTCTGTGAGCCTCGCCGGCCAGCGGAAGGAGATCGCCGCCCGGCTTGAGCGGGTGTTCGAGGAGCTCGGTGTCAACCGCGCGGCCGTACACCGGCCCGACCTGAAGAACATTGTTGTCGCCTTCGGTAAAACGGTGACGCTCGTCAAGAAAGCAACGGACGACGCCGCCTCGGTCATCAAGGCGATCGAATCCATTCCGGTCGACGACTCCGGTGTCGAGATGACCTTCACGGCGATCCGGAGCGCTGCCAGCGAGGCGAGTATCTTTCGCAGGGCTCCGCGGAGGAACGTGATGATCGTCGTCTTCACCGACGAGGTGGGGAACGACCAGAACGAGGCCGACAAGACAGCCAGCTACTGTCGCATGCTTGGCATGCCGGTCTACGTTGTCGGTGTGCCAGCGCCGTTTGGCATGAAGGACGTCAAGTTCAAGTTTGTGGAGTTCGACCCCAAATATGAGCAGGACGTGCAGTGGGCCGTGGTCGAGCAGGGTCCCGAAACGCTCTATCCAGAGGTCGTCCGCGTGCATTCCGGCAGCCTCGCCGACGAGGCAATCGATTCAGGCTTCGGCCCCTTCAGCCTCTCGAAACTCTGCGCAGCGACAGGCGGCATCTATTTTTCGGTTCATGCCAACCGCAACGCCAAGGGGAGGGTCAGCAACGATGAGACGGCGGCGATGGCCTCGCAGTTGCGGTATTTCTTCGATCCCGATGTGATGCGGGACTACCAACCGGACTATCTGTCAGCGGCCACAGTCGACCAGATGCTGAACAAGAATCGCGCCAAGAAGGCGCTCGTCGAGGCGGCCCGCTCGATCGAGGTCAGTCCGATGGAATCCCCCGTGATGACGTTTCCCCGCAAGGACGACGGGGCCTTGGCGTTGCTGCTGGGAGATGCCCAGAAGGCGGCGGCCCGGATCCAGCCACGGATTGACGCTCTGGCCGAACTCCTGAAATCGGGGCTGCCCGATCGTGATGCCATTCAGGAGAAACGCTGGCAGGCGGGCTATGACCTGGCGCTCGGCCGGGTGTTGGCTCTGAAGGTGCGGACCGACAGCTACAACACCATGCTCGCACAGGCAAAGGCTGGGATGAAGTTCAAAGATCCCAAGAACGATACCTGGGAATTGCGGGCGAGCGACGACGTTTCGAAGGCGGGGTCGCAGACGGAAAAGATTTCGCAGCAGGCTGACATGCTGCTGAAAAGAGTAACGCGGGATCATTCGGGAACCCCCTGGGCGCTTCTTGCCGCCGAGGAGTTGAAGCGGCCGTTGGGATATACGTGGACCGAGCGGTTTACCGGCGTCAATGTTCCGAAGAAGGATGCCGGTGGTGGCGGTGGAGTTCCGGGAGCGGGCGTAGACGACAAGAAGCGGATGCTCGCCGCCCCCAAGCCGAAGCGACCGCTGAAGAATCTGTGAACCGCCGCCGTTTCCATCTTTGCTGCTGGTCGTGAGCCCTGTTCCTCCTTCACGTGGCGGCAAGTTTGTAACTTGTCCGGAAGTTGGCGCGGTTTCCGCAAGGGAAAAAATCGCGGCCACAAGTTCTCCGACCGTGGCGGCAAGTTTGTAACTTGTCCGAAAGTCGGCGCTGATTCCGCAAGTTAAAAACTCGCGGCCACAAGGAAGTTGGCGCGGATTCCGCAAGGCCTCCCGGGTCACGTGCTTTCACGTGTCACTAGAACGTCAGGTTTTCTTCCGCGAAGGTCGTGCGGCTGTCGTAGGCATGAAAAGAGCGGGCGATTTTCCGGGACAACACCTGCAGGAAGAGCGCCCTGAACTGAGCTTCCGACTGATCCGTGGCCGGCACGGCGCTATCACCCGGAAAGGTGAAATCATCGAAACGTTTTTCGAACACAATCGTCTTCTCTGCGACGTCATACACCCGCACATGTGCGGTCGCCCGGCCCCGGTAGAGGGTCGATCCCTCGTGCATGCGGAACTGCTCCAGATCAATGCCGACCACGATATCCGCATCCAGCGACCTACCGAGCGTCGGGTAGTCGACCCAGGCGTTCTCGTCGATCCATCGGGCCACCTCGCGTTGGTCGATGATGCGGGACTTCCTCACATTTTGCGACAGTTGCGATCCCACCATGGTGGAGAGTTCACGGGCGGAACTGGCGTCACTGAACTCCAGTTCCACGATCGGCTTGCAGACCACTGCCACGTGCTTGCCTCGGAGTCCCTTGAATTCAGCCGGGGCATCCTTCTCGGGCGCAACGAGGTAGGCGACGGTGGTGATCATTGAGCAGCCACCCGCGAGAAACGGCAGCAACAGTGCGAGGGCCATGAGGCGGAAGGCATGGTAAAGCCGGGACTGCATGCGAAGATCCTCTGTCAGTCGGGTAATCACAACGGAAGTTACCGGGCCGATGCGGCCATGATGGCCTGTGAGACCGGATGGCCAGTTGGTCCGGATCGTCGGGTAGGCCAGATGGCCGGGGAGAGTAACCAGCACGCCTGGCCCGCTCAAGCCCGCTCCGAACCCGCTCAAGAAGGCTTCGAGCCGCGCCACCATATTGCCCAGCCTGTGCTGATGCCCTACCCATTGTTCGTCTCGTGCCCTGCCGTCGCTTTGGGGCATTGGGGAAGGCACAATGGGCGAATGTCCATGCCTGAAACAATGCCTGAAACTTCCCCCTCCACAATAGTCAGCGGATTTCTGGGAGCCCTCGCGGCTGGTCTTCCAAAACACGGATTCCCCTCCACAGCAACGGTCGTGGCCGTCTCCGGTGGTGCCGACAGCGTGGCCCTTCTGTTGGGGCTGTGCAGTCTCGTCGAGAGGGAGGGGCCAGGCAGGCTGCTCGTGGCGCACGCCCGGCACGATCTCCGCGGGGTGGCGGCAGAGGAGGATGCCACCTTCGTCGCGCAGCTCGCCGCGGGACGTGGCATTGAGTGCGTTGTGCGCGACCTGCAGGTTCGCGATCCAGGCACCGTGCGAGGCGAGGGGATCGAGGGGCGGGCACGGCGGATGCGTCGGGCATTTTTCGCCGACATCGCCCGCGAACGCGGGGCGCGGTTCGTCGTTCTGGCGCACACTGCGGACGATCAGGCTGAAACGATCCTGCACCGCAGTCTGCGGGGCACTGGCCTGGCGGGCCTGGCGGGCATGACCACTGCCCGGCACCTCTGTGACGGCGTTTCGATCCTGCGACCGCTCTTGGCGGTTCCTCGCCGCATGGTCAGGGAGTATCTCCAGGCGTGTGGGCAGCCCTGGCGGGAGGATGCGACGAACGCCGATGTCCGGTTTGCGCGGAATTTCCTGCGGCACGAGATCCTGCCGCGGTGCGAGTCCGGTCCCTACCCTGCGGCCGCGGCGTCGCTCGTCCGGCTGGGCAGTCAGGCCGCGGTTGTGGCCGGGGCGCTGCGAAGCGCGGCCGAACATCTGCTCGAAACGCATTCACATCGCCACGCCGATGGGACGACCGTGCTCCAGACACGGGGGCTCGCCGGGCTTGATCGACACCTGATCGCAGAGATCTTCGTGGCGCTGTGGCACCGCGAGGCCTGGCCGCAGCGTGACATGACCGCCCGGCACTATTCCCAGCTCGCCGCCATGGCCGTATCCTCGGCCGACGCTATCGGGGCGGCGCCGCCGGCGATCGACCTGCCCGGTGGGATCCGCGCCCGCGTGCAATCGCCGGGCATGGTTGCCGTGAATCAGCCCACCCCGCCGGCATGTGATGCCGTTTAGTGGTGCATCCCGCGGGCCTTATAGCCTCCACGGGTCGCGAACCAGGCGAGCAAAAGCGAGTAGCAGACGAACATCGTGGCGGGCACGAAGGCCGTCAGTTTGAGCGCCTGCCGGCCACCGAACAGACCCGCTCCGTCAACCAGCGGCTTGTCGGCTGCCGCCTCAGGGCCGGCTGATGAATCCCACCAGTTCACGAGCGACTGCTGGGCCGCGATCGCCTCCGGCTTGGCATTCTCCTTCTGCATCCGGTCGAGCTCGCGGAGCGATTCCTTACCGCCATCCTCCAACACGCCCACCTTCGAGCCATCAAGACCGACCGTCTTCATCCAGAGAAACTCGTTCTCCTTCGGGGCCTTGTAGCGGTCGTAGACGGCAGCGCTCGACTCACGCAGCTTGGCCGAGGCATTTTGGTCCTGCAGGAAGCCGATGCCGGGGCCGCCCAGGAGACCAGCCGCGAGCATGCCCACGCCTCCGGCGGCGCCGATCGTGATCGCGCCACCCTTGGGGAACTGCTCGCTCACCACCGCGAGCATCGTCGGCCAGAGGAAGGTCTTGCCGATGCCGTAGACGGTGGCCGCAATCACGCACATCACTGCGCCTTCGGCGTTGCCCAGCATGGTCAGGCCCGCCGCACCGAAGAGAGCGGAGACCGCCAAGAGGCCCAGCGGCGAAATCCGCTCGACGATCGGCCCCGCGAAGAACCGCAGGATGAACATCAGGCCCGACGTGTAGACGAACAGCAGCAGGCCGTTGGCCGGGCTGTTCATGATCGTGCCGGTGATCTTGGAGATCCAGGAGTCCGTGCCAAGCTCCACGTAGCCCACGAGGCCCTGAATGAGCAGCAAAGCGGCGAGCAGCAGATGGCCGAAGCGGAAGCCGGTCGCCGCACCGAATGCTGCGAGCAGTCCGGCTGCGATACCGGCGGCCGCGAGCGGCGGCAGGCCAAGGTCGCTCTTGAAGAAGAGGGCGAGCAGGCCGCAGATCACCGCGGCGCCAACGAGGCCGAGCTCACCGAGCATGTCCTTGAAACTCACGCCGGAACTGCTGGCCTCGCTCTTGGGGAACCGCTGGCCGAGCATCATCAGGCCGTAGAGCACCACCGGAGCCAGAAACAGGGAAATCTGAAACTGCCACGGCACCGGCTTTGCGCCCGCACCGCCCGCCATGAAGTAGCTCGCCAATCCGCCCAGGATCAGTCCACCCGGCCAGCCGGCATGCAGGATGTTGAGATAGTGCGCCTTCTTCTTTGGAAACAGCGTGGCGACGAGCGGGTTGACCACGGCCTCGGCGATGCCGTTGCCGATCGCAAAGAGGAACATGCCCCAGAAGAGGCACTGGAAGGCGAGCGGCTTGCCGCCAGCCGCGAAGGCGGCTCCGGTGGCGAGCGTGAGTGCCGCTGACACGAGATGCATGATGAATGCCGCGAACATCAGCGGGCCGAAGCCGATTCGGTCGGCGATCAGGCTCGACAGCAGAATGATGATGCCGAAGCCGGTCAGGCCGCCGCCGGTGATCGCGCCCAATTCCGTCTGCGTGAAGCCATATTGCTCGGCCCACTGCCCGAGAATGCCGGCCCGGATCGAGAAGCCCACGCCCGCGGCGAGGATGGCCATGAAACCGGCCCAGAGCAGTCGCTGGGGGTTGAGCCCGCCGGGAACCGGTTCCACCCAATCGTTTGTCTCAGCCGACCTATTTTTGCGGGCCATCTGGTCCCCCCGTTCCTGGTGAAAGCCACCCTTTCGGGCAGCCGTGAAGCCGCCCTGTCGGGCAACCGTCCGGGCCAATGATCTTTGGTCCCGGCAATAATGTGTGGCAAGAGCGCGTAGTCAGAGCGTGTTATCAGAACGTTGGTCGGTCCCGAGATAAGGCCAGGCGGGCACTATAGCAGGGGTTCGCATTCTGGGGGAATGGGGTTCTTTCGGCGGGATAGTGGTGGGATGGCGGTCGGGATGGCGTCTTGACCCTCAGCCGACCGGCGACGTACTTTCCCCGCCCTCCGCGGCTGCACCGAAAAGTGCCCGCCTTTCGCTGGTGGCACAGACGCCTTGAAACCGCTCGCCGACACGCTCTGGATGCTCGTGCGCTGGGCTCTGCCGGTAACGGTGGCCGGTGTGGTGGCGGCGGGCGCCATCGGCTCGAGCCGGCTCGGCGAGGAGGTGCGCGGCCGGATCCAGCAGCGGCTCGCCGAGGAGTTCCCCACGCTCTCCGTGCAGGTCCAGGGGGCCAGTCTGGTGGAGGGGGAGGGGATCGTCGTCCGTGGTGTGTCGATCACCGACCCGTCGCTGCCGCAGGAATGCCGGCAGATGCTCTGGGTCGACGAGGTCCGTCTGGCGTGCAGTACGAACCTGGCCGATCTGATCTCCGGATCTCCGCAGATCAGCGGGGTGAGGCTGCGTCGCCCGATGGTGCATGCCGTGCGGCACGCGCATGGCGGGTGGACCGTCGACGCGCTTGTCAAACGACGGGCGGGCAGCGGCCCGATCGTGCCTGTGACCATCGAAGATGCCACGCTGCTCGTCGACGATGTGCCGCGACAGACGCGGGCGGTCGTGCGGCAGATCGGTCTTGAGTTGCAGCCTGACGAAAGTGCCGACGGCGCGGGCTGGGTGCTCGTGAGGGCCGCGGCCGCCGGAGATCTCTTCGAACGGGCGAGCATCACCGGCCGCGTGGCGGTCGCCACCGGAACGTTCGATCTTCGCGGGGCGGTGCAATCGCTCGAGTTCACGCCCCGTTTGGTCAGCATGCTCCCGAAGGCAGCCGGACAGACGGTCGATGCCCTGCGGGAACGCAGCGCCGGACTGAGGGGACGAATCGACATGGATTGGCAGGCCGCGGGAACCATGGCAACGCTCGAGGCCACCGTCTTCTCGGTATCGGGGCGGTTGGAGTCTGGCCGCTTCGAGCACGCGTCGCTGCCGTTTGCGATGAGCGACGTGACGGCGGCGTTTCACGCTGATCGCACCGGCGTGCAGTTCGAGCACCTGGAGGCACACGCGGGCTCGACCCTCCTGCGTGGCAACGGCCGATATGCCGGGTGGAGCACCACTGCGGACTTCGACCTGCTGCTGGAGGCCGAACGGCTCGTGGTGGGGCGGCACTGGGAAGGCCTGTTGCCGGAATCGATGGCGTCGCAGTGGAGCAAGCTCCTGCCGGCCGGTGAGATCGATCTGCGGGCACAGGTGAAACGTCGCAACGGCGAGGTCGAACCGCAGGTCTCCGTGCGCTGCCGCAACGTGTCGCTGACCCACTACCGGTTTCCGTATCGACTTGACCGGACCGTCGGCACCGTCTTGTTGGAGGGGAAAACGTTGTCGATCCATCTCACCGGACAGGCCGGCGGCCATCCGGTGCAGGTGCAGGGCACATTCCGCACGGTCCTGCCGTCGCCCGCCACCAACGAGCCCGGCGGGATGTTCGGCGTATTGGAAGTCCGCGGCGAGGGCATGCGCATCGACGACAGCCTGCTTGCGGCCATGCCTCCCCGCAGCGCCGACATCATCCGCACCCTGCGAGCCTCCGGAACCTTTGACTTCGTCTTCCGGCACGACCGGTCGCCGACAACGCCGGGTCGCCATGCCAACTCCCTCGGGATCCGCCTCGTGCAGTGCAGCATGGCCTATGCGGGGTTTCCCTATCCGCTGTCGAACGTATCGGGCAGCCTGCGGATGGACCGCGGGCACTGGACGATTCGAGATATCACGGGATCCAACGACAGCGGGGTCGTCCGCTGCTCCGGCATGCTCGTGCCGCGTGGCGACAGCGATGGCGAACTCACGCTCAACCTGGCAGGCACGGGCGTCGTGCTCGAGCGTGAACTGCGGGACGCCCTGCCCGCCGGGGTCCGGCAGATCTGGGACGACGTCGATCCCCGTGGAAACGCCGAGTTTTCGGCGACCGTGCGGCATCACGTGAAGGCGCGGCGGACCGAGGTTGAGATCGAGGCCACGCCCCAGGGCGACACGGTGTCGATCGAACCGGCCTGGTTTCCGTACCGGCTCGAGCACCTGCGCGGGCAACTCCACTGGAAGGATGGGCAGCTGACCTTCGACCGCGTCCGTGGCACGCATGATCGGACGACCGTCACCGCTGGCGGTGTCTGTCGGTTTGCAGCCGGCGGGGGCTGGCACGTCTCCTTTGAACAGCTCTCCGCGGATCGCTTCCGCGCCGATCACGATGTGCTGCACGCCCTGCCCGTGGGGTTGCAGCAGGCCATCTCCGCCGTGAACCTCCGGGGCCTGCTCTCGCTGGCCGGATCACTCGACATCCATTCCACCGCCGGCTCCCCCTCCGCGTCGTGGGACATGCAACTCGACGTGGCGCAGGGATCGCTCGACGTCGGAACGCCTCTCGAGCATGTGCACGGCGGTATCCGCCTCCGTGGCCAGTCCGACGGTCGTTCATGGCAGACCTTCGGCGACATGGCAATCGACACCGCCATGTGGCGGGGTATCCAACTGACGGCGGTGCAGGGGCCGCTGGCCATGGATTCCAGCGGCGCGCGATTCGGTGCGACTGCGTCCCGTGGCGATGAGCCTGGAGTTCCACGGCGGATTTCGGCCCGCGTGGCGGGAGGCACGCTGCTCCTCGACGGGAGCGTTGCGGCTGGGGATCCAGGCGGCTTCGCCCTGGCAGCATCGCTCGGTGATGCCGACCTTGAACGGCTGGCCGGTGACACGCTCTCTGCCGCCCATCCCTATCGGGGGCGTGTCTTCAGCACGCTGGAGATGAGCGGTTCCCGGGCCGGCGCCCATTCGCTCGCGGGGCGGGGTCAGGTGCGGCTGCGGGATGCCGACATCTACGAATTGCCGATGGTGGTGGCGATGCTGAAGATGTTCCGGGTCAAAGCACCCGACCTGAATGCGTTCGGTTCGAGCATCGTCGACTTCCGTATCGAGGGGCCGCGGGCCTATCTCGACAACGTCGAACTCTCCGGCGACGCCATCAGTCTCGTCGGCAACGGAGAGATCGATTTCGATTCCAATGTCCATATGACGTTCCGCTCCATCATGGGCGATTCCGCCACGCAGTTGCCCGCCATGAAACGCGTACTCGGTGGTGCGAGCGGACAGTTCATGCTGATCCATGTGGATGGCACGCTGCCGCATCCGGAGATGACGAGCGAGGCGTTTCCCACCCTCGCCGCCGCGATTCAAAAATTGCAGTCGCAGCGACGTGGGCAGGATGGGCTCCGCAATGCGGCACTGCGGCGGGAGAATCAGCGGTGAATGGAGGGGGTGGCATGGACGGTGGAGCCGAAACACGGCCGCATCGTCATACTGGACAGACTGTTTTCACGTCGACGAGCGGACTCGTGGGCAGGGCGGCACGGTGCAGCGACACGCAGGTGTAAAAGAGGGCAGCGGATGGCGGAACAACCGATCCATTTCGTGAAGATGCAGGGTGCGGGCAACGATTATGTCTACATCGACTGCTTCGCCGAGCCGACGCCGGCAGACCCGGCGGCCTTGGCGCAGCGGATCGCCGACCGGCATTTCGGCGTGGGCGGCGACGGCCTGGTATTGATGATGCCCTCGGCCGTCGCGGCGGCGCGGATGCGAATGTTCAACGCCGACGGCAGCGAGTCGGAAATGTGCGGCAACGGCGTGCGGTGCGTGGCGCACCTCGCCGTGGCCCGCGGCCATGCCGCCGCGGGGCCGGTGACGATCGAGACCGGCCGCGGCGTGCTGGCCCTCGATGTCTCGCGTGAAGGTTCCCGCCGGTCGCGGGTGCGGGTCGACATGGGCGAACCGCTACTCTCCGCGGCGGAGATTCCGGTGGCACTCCCTGGCACCGTCGGTGGCAGCGGCCGCGTGATCGACGCGGCATGTCCGGCACTCGGAGCACCAGAGCCATGGTGGGAGGAGGCGGGACTCGATCCGAGGATGACCTGCGTGTCGATGGGAAATCCCCACGCGACGTTCTATTGCCGCGATGTGGCGCGCGTGCCGCTGGAGTCGATCGGCCCGAGAGTCGAGACACATGCGATCTTCCCCCGTCGGGTCAATGTGCACTTCGTCGAGGTGCAGTCGCAGGAACGGGTGCGGATGCGGACGTGGGAACGCGGCAGTGGCATCACAATGGCCTGCGGCACGGGTGCCTCGGCGGTCTGTGTGTCGGGCGTGCTGTCTGGCCGAACGGAACGACGGATCGTGGCGGAACTGCCCGGCGGCAGGCTGGATCTGGAATGGGCGACCGCGGGGCATGTGTTCATGACGGGACCGGCGGAAGAGGTCTTCGACGGCGTGTGGTGGGCCGCATGACGGTCAGCAGATACGGATACAGATACAGACGCAGTCCAAAAACAGATCCAAAAACAGCTCTGAATACAGACAGACATCCGAATATGGATTAAGGCAGCCGGCGGTCGCTGTCGAAGGCAGACGCTCAGCCCCAACGCAAGAGTGGAACAGGTCGGGCGTGCCGGACGGACATCAAGAAAGGAAAACGGATTCGTGAAGCTCGAGTCGTCGCTTGCCATAGGGGCGTGTTCGCTGGTCTCCACTGCCTGCATCCGACAGTGGATGGGCACGCTTGACTGCCGAGTAGACTTCGGGGAACCGACGGTCGATCCCGTGCATCCCGATTGCCGCGGCACGAAAATCTACGTCTTCTGGCATGAAAACATCCTGCTGCCGCTGTTCCTGCGTGGTCATTCCAACATCGCCATGCTGCTGTCACGGCATCACGACGCCGACATTCTCGCCCGGGTGGCGGGGATGATGGGCTTCGGGGTGGTGCGGGGCAGCACCTTCAAGGGCGGCTCCGCGGCACTCCGTGAACTGGCGGGCCGGGCCCACAGCGAAAATCTCACGATCACCCCCGACGGCCCGCGCGGGCCACGCCGCCGGCTGGCGCCGGGCTGCGTCTTCCTCGCGAGCACGATGCGGATTCCGATCGTAGCCATGGGGTTTGGGTATGAGCGGCCATGGCGACTGGGCACGTGGGACCGCTTCGCCATTCCCCGACCGTGGTCGCGGGCGCGTGGAGTGGTCAGCCGGGCGATTCATGTTCCTGCCGATCTCGACCGGAATGAACTGGAGCAGCAACGAGCTGGCGTGGAGCGGTTGCTCGTGCACCTCTCGGATGATGCCGAGGCCTGGGCCCGATCGCGATCACACCGAGCCGGCGAAACGATCATCCGCAAGGAACCGTCGCGACACGCGCGGCGTGCGGCGCTGCTTCCCGGGCCCGCCGGTGTGTCGCTGGGGGAGGAATTGGAACGGTTCGGTCTGACCACCCAGGTCTGCCAGTCGGATCGGCCGGCGGCCTGAAACGGCAATCCTGTTCGGCACGGAAGAGGCGGCCCCCGTGGGCGCGAGTTTTGTGGGGGCGAGTTTTTAACGTGCCCTGCCTGGTTCGGGGTGCCCATGCCCCGAGAGCCGGACGCTCGCTACGGGCATCCTGCCCTGCGCTCGCTCGATGCTGACTACGCTCCGGCATCCTGCCTACTCTTGTCAGCAACGCCGGCTCTCGGGCCATGGGCACCCCTCATCAAACGTGATCATGAGGGGCCTCCCCGTGGGCGTGAGTTTGCAACATGCCCTGCCTCCTTGTGGGGGCGAGTTTTGAACTTGCCCTGCTGGGCCGGCGCCGGAGTGATCGTTGTCGTGGCCGATCTGGGCTGCGACACTCTTAGGAATTCAGAACTCCCATGAAAAGCACCTATCATCCACCACCGCGAATCGACACAGGCTCTCCGCCGCTGGTTCACGGCCATGACGCATGCACGCGACGAGTGAAACGCCCACGAGACTTCCCATACAAGCCCTCGGCGTCAGCCGGGGGATCGGAAGCACGGAATCCCGTCGCTCACGCTCAGGGCTTGTATGGACCTTCCCATACAAGCCCTCGGCGTCAGCCGTCTTACCTGCGGGGCTCGATCCGTTCGAGCCGCCGTTCCATCTGTTCAAGACGGCTGTTCATGCGGCGGAGCAACGCTTCCAGCCGCTCCAATGCGTCCGGTTCGACTGGCTGAGATCCCGCCGTCGTTTGAAAGCGGCGTGTGGTCTGGGCGGCCGGTTGCAGCACCGGCGGTTCCACCGTCGGGCCGTTGTCGCCCCCGCCGATCAGCGCGCGTTCGAGAGGTTGTTCCAGTGACTGCAGCACCACATCGGCCTGTTTCGATTGCCCACCCGGAAGCACATAGTGGATCGGCACGGGTCGGCCGACGGGACCGCTCGCCACGAGATCAGTCAGTTCTTGTGGCGAACGCACCGGCTGGTGGTTGATCGCAACGATCACGCTGCCCGGCGGCACGCCGGCCCTCGCCGCCGGCAGATCCTGAACCACGCCAATCACGAAGGCGCCCTGCGGATCGGTGAGCCGAAACCGCGACTGCACGTTGGGATCAACGGGCACAGTCCGCACACCCAGCGCCGTCCGGCCCAATGCCGCCGTCCGGCCCGGCGGCGCCGGCATCACCGAGGGGATCGAATAGCTTTCTGCAGCCGGCTTTGCTTCGGCGACCACCAGAGGCGGAGCCGCTGCAGGCATCCTGTCCAACGGCCGAGGTGGCATCACCGCCGCTGGAGCGGGAAGGGGCTGCACCGTGACGATTTCAGGGATCAGTCGCGTCGGAGCCACGCCCACTTGAGGAGCGGCGACTTGAGGGGCGGCTGCTCGGGAGCTACTGGGGTCTGTCGACGACTGCCAGTCACGCGACAGGGCCTCCGTGGGCCGTACGGAGGCCAACGCCACGACGTCTTCGATGCGACTTTCCCGACCCACGGCCATTTTCACCCGTTGGCCGGGGGCGATGGCGGCCAGCGCAGCCGCCAACTCGTCACCATTTTGAAGTTGGTTTCCATTGATGGCCAGAAGGACGTCCTGTGGTCTGACGCCGGCCTTGTCGGCCGGTCCACCCGGCGCCACCTCGACAACGACCAGGCGTCCGGTCACCACGGTGTCATCGACTGCAATCCCCAGCCAGCCGTTTCCTGTTGCTGCCGGCTGAAGTGCCTGGCCCGGGTCGATTGCAGCCGGCAGCGGGCTCGCGACGGGCACGGGGGCGGCCTGGGCGGTGGGGGGCACAACAATGGAGGGCAGTTGTGCGGGTGGCTGAAACGGTGGGCTGGAGGGAACGGCCGCCGGCGGATTGGGAAACCGGCCCGGTGCGGGGGCGGCGAGGGGCGTCGCCGAGGGGAGGGAGATCGGCTCCCCGATCGAGATGTCTTGCGGTTGAAAAGCAGGCGGCTGTGAAGGCAGCGTGGCAGGGGGTGCTTGCGGATCGGCGGCGGGAGGATTGTCGGCGGCCGACAGCATGCTGCCGCCCGCGACTGACGCAGTCAGCGCCCCCGCAAGTGCGAGCCAGTGGGCCATGCCGATCAGGCCCGCGGCATGGACAGCATGGATACCATGACTGCCCCGCGGACCACGAACACCGTGGCTACCACGAAGACAGGAGTCAGAAATTCGAAGAAGTGGCATCGTGCGCATCCTGATGCGTGCCGTGAAACAGAGCGATGAACGAGAACCAAAAAGCAAAATGAAAGGGGCAAGAGGCGAGGGCGTGAGCCCATGGCGAGCCACAGTATAGGAAAATTTCACCAAGGATGTTCCTGCGGCCGGGACGCTGCTTTTTCCGTAGGTTTCCCACAGTTTATGCACCGTGTCAGACGTTGCGATGCAGGAGCACCGCGGGTGCGTGCCACGCGGTGTGGCCGGCCTTGCAACCGGCATGTCGTGGCTCTTTCAGCGGCGATGCTGTCATGGCTTTGACAGCATTGCTGGCACTCCTATACTCGCCGCGCACCCGACGACGGGAGCAGACGAATCACGGATGACATACGGATGCACGCGGCCAGTGGTCTACGGACTGGTGCCGGGTGCGTGTGGTGCACGGAGCAGCCATGGCAAAAGCAGCGGTCATTGCAGGGAATGGGGGCAATGAGCCGACCTGCATGCCGGTCAGTGCGGTCGTGAGCGGGCTGGAAGGGGATCGCGCGATGGCGGCAAGGCGGGTCGAGGAAGCGATTCGGGAGCGTCTCGGCGCAGAGAGGTATGCCGTCTGGTTTGGCGATGCCGTCGGCATTGACGTGGAGTCTGCCGCGGATGGCGTGAACGTTGTTGTGAGCGTCGACAACTCATTTTCTCAGGAATGGCTGAAGCGGACCTTTCGGGCCGATGCCGAAGCGGCTGCGGAAGCGGTCTTCGGCAGGGCGTGCCCAGTGATCTGGCGGACGGTTGCGTCACTGCCCGTAGGGGCGGTATCGCAGGCTCCCGCCGCCAACACTGTTGCTGGCACGCTGAAGGCTGGCGCCGGCACGCTGAAGACGGTCGCCGGCACGCCGCCGACGGGCGCCGGCATGCGGCCCCGCGGAACGTCGAAGACGCACAACGTCGTGCGTCCACCGCACGCAGGGGGAATGATTTCCGCCAACGGCCAAGGCAGGCCTGCAGCGACGACGAACGGTGGCATGGCAACACGGAGACAATCGCCCAGCCTCGACGCCTTTGTAGTAGGGCCGAGCAATCGCATGGCGTCTGCTGCCGTCGAAATGGCGGCGGCTCGGCCCGGTGAAATGTCGCCCTTGGTCATTCATGGTCCCAGCGGCGTCGGTAAATCCCATCTGCTCGAAGGCATCTGTGGACGATTTCGTGACCTCCATCCTGGAGCGATGACGCTCTTCTTGTCGGCGGAACAGTTCACGACGAGTTTTCTGCAGTCGCTCCACGGCACCGGCCTGCCCGGATTCCGACGCGCCTGCCGCAACGCCGACCTGCTGGTGATCGACGACCTGCAGTTCTTCGTGGGCAAGCGGGCGACGCTGATGGAGGTCCAGCAGACCGTCGACGCCCTGCACCGGCAGGGGCGCCAGATGGTGTTTGCCGCAGACCGCGATCTGACAGCGCTCGAAGGCCTCGGCCCCGAACTCCTCACGCGGTTCGGGGGGGGCATGACGGCCCGGATCGAACCGCCCGACTACGACGTGCGTCGCGGCATCGTGGCATCGGTGGCCGCCAAGCGAGGGCTGTCTCTGGCGGATGAGGTGATCCACTACGTGGCCACCCACATGACCCGCCACGCGCGGGAACTCATCGGCGCGTTGAATCGGCTCGAGGCCACCAGCCACATGCTGGGCCTTCCGGTCACGCCCGGCATGGCCGAGGAGGCACTGGCCGACCTCGTGCGTTCGAGCGCCCGCAGCGTTCGGCTTGCCGACATCGAGCGGGCAGTCTGTTCGGCCTTTGGCATCGAGTCGGGAGCACTGCAATCGGCACGGCGGGCCCGGACTGTCAATCATCCGCGGATGTTGGCGATGTTTCTCGCCCGGCGTCACACCACTTCGGCCCTGACCGAGATCGGCACCTACTTCGGCCGTCGCAGTCACTCGACGGTGATCTCAGCGCAGAAGACCGTGGGCGAGTGGGTGGCGCAGCGGTCGCGTATCGTCCTGGCCGACACCACGTGGGATGTGGACGAGGCGATCCGCCGCGTCGAGGACGTGCTCCGCGCAGGCTGAATGAGGCGCGTGAGCACTGCTCGATCAGCGTTTCTCGACCAGCGTTTCTTCCAGGCTCGATTTGTAGCGGACGCTCGACTCCGGCCCCTCGAATCCGACCACGCGGCGGTCGATCCCCGTGGCCCGGCTGAGCACCCGGCCGCGGTCGATGTCGAACTCGATCGTGCCGTCCCAGATCCGCTCGAGCAGCCGGGATTCAAGCCGGGGATCATCGATCGGCGTGAGCACGGTGGTGTCTACCCGGATGGTTGCGATGCCATCCCGCACTGCCACGAGCCGGTAGCGGAGCCGCGTGCGGACCGCCTTCCGCAGGCCGCCGGGCACCTCCACGACCACTTCCTGCGGCACGGTCCATTCCGCCCCTGCGGCCACCGGACCCTCCGGCAGCGGCACAACCACGAGATCGCCCGTGCTGGAGGCCGGGCAGTGGCGGAGATTGTGCCGCTCGATCACGCGTCCACTGCGGTCTACCACGAGCCGTGAGAGCGGCACACCGAGGCTCGCCTTCACCTGCTCGTAGCCCGGCGGCGGCGGTTCGTCGCCACGGCTGCTCCAACGAATCTGTCCTCGGTCGCTGGTGCGGGAGGTCATCGTCACGTCATCGACCGAGTGCTCCAGCGTGGCCAGTCCGGCGGGGTTTACAGCCACGACCGTCCAGGTTTTCGTTGAGTCGGTTGCCGTCTCCGTCGACTGTGAGGTGGCGCCGACCGTCGTTTCGGTGATGGCGCGGTGCGACACTTCCATGTCGATTGTTTCACGGGGCACGAATCGGTATTCGAGCGTCACCGATTCCGGGGCCGCAGCGGTGCCGTCAGCGGCCGGATCGGCCGCGGCGCATACGGAAACGCAGAACGGGACGGGGCAGGCGAGCAGCATCGCCAGTGGCCAACACCACCGTGCTGCTTTCTGCCGCGCCGCTTGCGGGGGCGTGCGCGTGTTTCGCGTGGTGCAGGGGAGCGGTGTCATGCATCGCCTCCACGCGGGGCTCGCGAGTCGGCACCGTGAATGCCGCCGCCCCACTGTAGTTTGTCGCGGAGCGTGCGGTAGTAGCCATGGGTGCGGGTCTCCACGAGCGTGAATCGCGGTGTCGCCCGGCCGACCCGCACCCGATCGGCAGCCATCAGGCCGGTGATCAGGCGGCCATCGACCACGCAGGCGGAGCCCTCGTTGGGGCTTGGCAGCAGCAGTTCGTAGCGACGCGCGGCGGAATCGACCACGGTGCGATTGGTCAGCGTGTGGGGATTGAGCGGCGTGAACACGAAGGCGTCGAGATCCTTGCGGACTATGGGGCCGCCTGCAGACAGGTTGTAGGCGGTCGAGCCGACTGGCGTGCTCACGATCAGTCCGTCGGAGCGGTATGTGGTGGCGATCTCGCCATCCACGAAGAGGCAGATCTCGATCAGCGAAAATGGGGGGCCAGCCAGGATCGACGTCTCGTTGAGCCCGAGTTCTCGGTGGATGGTCACGCCGTCCCGAACGACCTCGGTCTCGAACATGAGATGGTCGACGAGACGAAAGCCTCCCGTGGCGATGTCCTCCAGGGCGGCCGCAGCTTCGGCGATCGATGAATCGGCGAGGAAGCCAAGCGTGCCGAGATTGAATCCGAGCACGGGCGCCTGCTCGTAGCCCATCCAACGGGCGGTCCGCAGGATCGATCCATCACCACCGAGCACGATGACCAGGTCGGCCAGAGAACCGTTGTCGGGATGAAACCGCCCCTCTCCCCAGCCGCTGCGCGGCGCGAGGCGGAGCGACACCGAGTGGCCAGCCCGCTCCAGCAGTCCGCGGAGCCGCTCCGCCTCCACCTCGACCGCCGGGAGTTCGGTCGGCCCGGCGATCACCACGCCGAGGCCGGCTGGCGATGCCTGCCCTGGAGACAAGCGGGAGGAGGATGGCATGGATGGCCCGGATGAATCGGGTCGCCCGAATGGGACGGATGGCATGGATGGCACGGTTGGCATGGTGATGATCGCCGGCGGGGAGGCCTTGCGCGGGCCCGCTATCGGGCACCACAGCATTACCGGTGCGTGGCAGCGGCGTCCACTGGCGTCCGACCAGAGAGGGCTCGGCAGGCGGCGGCGATGCCGGCCGGGTCGAGGCCCAGATCGGCCAGCAGTTCGCCCCGCTCGCCATGCTCCACAAAACGGTCGGGAAGCCCCAGTCGCCGGATCGGGCCGGCCTGGATTCCTGCGTCATTCACGGCCTCGAGCACAGCACTGCCAAATCCCGTCTGGAGGGCATTCTCCTCGACGGTCACCACCCAGGGGGCCGATTCGATCCACTCCGGCAGCCGCCTGTCGAGAGGCTTGACGAATCGGGCATTCACCACACCCACCTCGAGCCCCGCTTCGCGGAGCCGCGCCGCGGCCTCCAGCGCCCCGCCCAGCAGCGTGCCGCAGGCGACGATGAGGCCGTCGTGCCCCTCGACCATCATCTCCGCCCGGCCTGCTTCAATCGGCGGCCGCTCCCCCGCATGGTGCTCGACCACAGCCTTTGGGTATCGGATCGCCACCGGTCCGTTCTGCGTCAGGGCCCAGTCGAGCATGGCGATGAGGTCGTGCTCGTCGCCAGGGGCCAGCACGGCGAGATTAGGAAAGAGCCGGAGATAGCCGAGGTCGAAAGCCCCGTGGTGCGTGGGGCCGTCGGGGCCGGTGAGGCCCGCACGGTCGAGCATGAAAACCACGGGCAGGTTCTGCAGGCAGACCTCCTGAAAAATCTGGTCGAACGACCGTTGCAGGAAGGTGCTGTAGATGTCGACGATCGGCCGGCAGCCCACCTTGGCCTGCCCCGCGGCGAACGCGACGGCATGTGACTCGCAGATACCCACGTCGAAGAACCGTGCGGGGAATTCCTCGCGAACCTTCTCCAGCTTGTTGCCCTGGCACATCGCGGCGGTGAGCACCGTGACCCGTTCATCACGCCGCATGCAGTCGCCGATCGCGGCGCTGGCCGTGTCGGTGTAGGCGCGGGCCGAGGATTTCTTGATCGAGACGATGCAGTCGTCGTCGTCGCACTCAAACGGTGCCGGGGTGTGGAAGAAGACCGGGTCTTCCTCGGCCGGCTTGAAGCCGTGCCCCTTTTCGGTGAGCACGTGCAGCAGGATCGGCCCTTCCTCGTCCTTGACCAGTTCGAGGTAACGGATCAGGT
>Ga0247831_1002061_pt1 | contig 34536 bp, 34 predicted proteins | sample LaCruzMarch2015__9_FD_192406 | JGI IMG/M metagenome (GOLD analysis project Ga0247831, IMG submission 192406) | Freshwater microbial communities from meromictic Lake La Cruz, Castile-La Mancha, Spain - LaCruzMarch2015_1m | ecosystem: Environmental > Aquatic > Freshwater > Lake | place: Spain...
TGTGGTCTCATTTTTTGCAACATATTTCAGTGTTAAGTTTTTGGTACGGTGGTTTAAAACCAAGACCCTTTACCCATTTGCAATTTATTGCCTGGTTGCCGGAGTTCTTTCTTTTATCAGGTTTTACTGATGTTTGTTGGCTTCGGTACGGTTCTAAATATTGTTGCGATTGTGGCAGGTGGTGCAATAGGGGTGGCCCTAGGAAGTAAGTTCAAAGAGGATCTGAAAGAGTTAATAACCCAAGTTTTAGGTTGTGTAACTGTGATCTCGGCAGCTGACGCCATTGCGGCGTACTGGAGTGATGATCTTGTTAATGCGTTACCAACTGGCGCAACAATGTTGGTTTTGATCTTCTCATTACTGCTGGGAGCACTAATTGGATCCTTGCTCAGGATCGAAGATCGTTTAGAAAGTTTCGGTAATTCATTGCAAAGTAAGTTTTCCGGTAAGGGGGAGTCTAATTTTGTTGAAGGTTTTGTCTCCGCATCATTGATATTTGCAATAGGTCCACTGGCAATTCTTGGCAGCATTAGTGATGGTATGCAAACCGGTTTGGATCAATTGGTTTTGAAAAGTACGCTAGATTTTTTTGCAGCAATGGCTTTTGCCGCCACTCTTGGATGGGGAGTAGCGGTTTCGGCGCTTCCCGTTGGTATCTATCAATTTGCATGGACTGGCGTAGGTTTATTCTTAGGCGCCATTTTGGCTGATTATCAGGTATTAGCGATGACAGCAGTAGGTGGGATTTTGTTACTTGGAATTGCTCTGCGTTTATTAAAGTTAAAACAGATTGCAGTGGGCAATTTACTGCCAGCTATTGCGATAGCGCCAATCCTCGCCTTTATTGCCCACAGCTTTGTCTAAATCTTTGGCTTAAAAGCTTTTCGCATCAATCACAAACCGGTACTTCACATCGCTAGCTACAGTCCGATCGTAAGCTTGATTGATATAGGTAGCTTCAATTACCTCTACATCAGAGGTTATGTTTTTGTCACCACAAAAATTTAACATCTCTTGTAGTTGAGCAATTCCACCAATCATTGATCCAGCCAAGGCTCTGCGTTGGCCAAGCAAAGTTCCAGCATTGATTGAGTAAGGTTTTCCAGGAAGGCCGATCACAACCAATGTGCCATCTAATTTCAACATCTGTAGATATGGCTCGAGATCGAGATCAGCGGAAACGGTGTTTAGTAGTAGATCAAACTGTTTTTCTAGAGCTTGTAGATTCTTAATCTCCTTTGTACTGACAAAGTGATGAGCACCCATTCTCTTGGCATCCGCCTCTTTTTCAGGAGAGTGCGAGAAAACAGTTGTATCCGCTCCCATTGCCACCGCAAATTTCACTCCCATATGTCCCAATCCACCCAAGCCAATAATTCCTACCTTTTTACCAGGTGCGGCTTTCCAATTTTTTAGTGGGGAGTAGAGAGTAATACCGGCACACATCAGTGGCGCAACTCCAGGCAGATCTAAATTTTCCGGAACATGCACTGCGTACTCTTGGTTGATAACAAATTTATCACTATACCCACCCATAGCAACCGTTTGACCATCTCGTTCTAAGGTGTTGTAAGTTCCAGTCATACCTTCAACGCAATATTGTTCTAATCCCGCCGTGCAACTGGAGCATTTTCGACAAGAATCAACAAATACCCCGACACCTATGAGCTCTCCGACTTTAAATTTAGAAACATTGCCGCCAATGGCAGTTACGCGACCTACAATTTCGTGTCCAGGAACCATAGGAAATATTGCCGCACCCCACTCTTCGCGAGCTTGATGAATATCTGAGTGACAAATTCCTGCGAAGAGAATATCTAGCGCAACATCATTTGACAGTAGTTCTCGACGATTGAACTCAAATGGCTGTAATTTAGCTTTGGCTGATTGAACTGCGTAACCTTTAACCTTCATTTTTAGCTCATCTCTCTACTTGGCTTCACAATTTATCTTTCATCGATTGTCGAATGCTGGTTGACACTAATTGTTAAATGGTAGTGATTGTTCGGTGGCAGGGTTGGATACTCGGGAGGTGACATTTCGCATATGGTGCCTTCTACAAAGAACTTCGTAGGAAATATCAGTCTGTGAAGAGACATCGCCAACTACAACCTGTTCTCCCTCGGTGACCATCTTTCCATTTATGGTACGAGCATTGTGTGTTGCTCTTGCTCCACACCAGCAAAGAGCCTCTACTTGAAGGGTTTGAACTCGATCTGCTAATTCAACTAAGCGAGCACTTCCAGGAAAAAGTTTGGTACGAAAATCGGCCAAGATACCAAAGGCGTAGACATCAATTCCAAGTCCATCAACAATCCTTGCTAACTGCTCTATTTGTTCTGGTTGGTAGAACTGGGCTTCATCACAGATAACAAAATTAATCTTGCCGCCAATTGATAAACGTTCCACGAGCAATTTATGTAAATCTAAATCAACATCAACCTCTAATGCTTCGGTTTGCAAACCCAATCTTGAAGAGATAATTCCCTTTCCAGCGCGATCTTTGCTGGTGAATATGACCCCGTCACGTCCTCTTGAACGATGGTTATGAACGGTTTGAAGAGCCAAGGTTGATTTGCCACTATCCATAGTTCCGCAGTAATAGATTAATTCAGCCATCTTTTTAACTCTCTAATAACGTGGTGATTGGTAGTTGCGGAAAAATTTTGGAGATCTCAAATCGACCCGATAGACCATCTATTTCTAGTAGAAAAGCTGCTGCTGTCACAGTAAGGCCCACTTTCTGACAAAGCGAGATTGAGGCAATAGCTGTTCCTCCGGTTGCTAACACATCATCAATGACCAAAACTTTACTTCCCTTTGAATAAATGTCTGAGTGAATCTCTAATTGGGCGTAACCATACTCAAGTTGATACTGCTGAGTCACCACCGGACCAGGTAATTTCCCCGACTTTCTAATTGGTAGCACTCCTTTTCCAGCCAATGCTGCTGCGCCAGCGGCAAAAATAAAGCCTCTAGACTCCACGCCTGCAATTAGATCAACCTCGCTTGTTAGCTCTGCGAAGGAGCGGCAGATCTTTGTGAAGGATTGTTGATCAGCAAGCAATGGTGTTATGTCTTTAAAAAGGATGCCTGTTTTGGGGAAATCTTTAATTACTCGGATCAAAGTTTCATCTATGGCCAACATGGGATGAACTCTATCTTTTTGCGAATCAGTTCATTATGTAAACGTGTCCGAGAGGGGAGTTGAACCCCTAAGCCCTTGCGGGCACTAACACCTCAAGCTAGCGCGTCTGCCAATTCCGCCACCCGGACCGGTTGAATTACGCAATATTAACCTATTTATAGGATGACAATTAAGAGCCGGTTTGATCCATCTTGTAGGAGAATATATCTATGAGATTAAACGCTGCTCAAATATCAGAGCTAGAGAATGAAACTATTACCTTGTGTCAGGAGTTAATTCGCATTCCCAGCGTAAATCACGGTGAAGGGCAAGGAGATGAGAGCAAGGTTGCAGAGTACATCGCATCAAAACTTGCTGAAGTAGGCATCGAATATGAGTTGATTGAAACAGCACCAAATCGAGTAAATGTTGTTGCAAAAATTGCTGGTGTTGATCAAAACAGGCCTGGCTTAGTCCTTCACGGACATATCGATGTTGTGCCAGCTGATCCCAAGGATTGGTCGGTAGATCCGTTTAGCGGTGAGATAAAGGATGGATTTATCTGGGGCCGAGGTGCGGTTGATATGAAAAATATTGATGCAATGATTCTGGCTTGTGTTCGTTCTTGGAAGAAACACAAGATAACACCACCACGAAATATCTTAATTATCTTCTTTGCCGATGAAGAGGCTTCAGGCACCTTAGGTTCTCGTTGGTTGGTAAAGAACAGGCCGGAATTATTCACTGGTTATAGCCAAGCGGTTTCTGAGGTAGGTGGTTTTTCAGTAACCATCACTGGAGATCAACGTTTGTACTTAATCGAGGCTGCTCAAAAAGGAATTCTTTGGCTGAAGTTAACAGCCAAAGGCTCGGCCGGCCATGGCTCATTTGTGAATCCAGATAATGCTGTAACTAAGATTTCCGAGGCGGTCGCTCGAATTGGAAATTATCAATGGCCACAACTAGAAACTAAAACTGGAGGGGTGTTCTTCCGTAAAATTGCTGAGTTAACAGGTGAAAAGTACGATCCAAAAAGTTTTGAATCTTTATTAAAACACTTAGGTCCTGCGGTAAAAATGTTGGGAGCGACCATTCAAAACACCGCAAATCCAACGATGCTAGAGGCTGGTTACAAAGCCAATGTTATTCCGCAAAATGCCAGCGCTGTCATTGATGGCCGTTTCTTGCCAGGATTTGAAACAGAGTTATTTGAAACAATTAAGAGACTTGCAGGTGATGATATAGATATTGAATTTATTGTTAAAGATATTGCTCTAGAGGTGGATTTCTCTGGGAAATTAGTTGAAGCTATGGCAGCGGCGATTGCAACTGAAGATCCAGAGGGGATTCCAGTTCCTTATTTGATGAGTGGTGGTACCGACAACAAGGCACTTAGTGAGTTGGGTATCACTGGTTATGGATTCAGCCCACTTAAGTTACCAAAGGATTTAGATTTTTTTGCATTGTTTCACGGAGTAGATGAACGAGTACCGATTGATGGTTTGAAATTTGGCGTTCGAGTTATGTATGAATTTTTAAAGAATGTGTAATTAAGCCGAAACCTCATTAAGAGCTATACGTACCTGCTCCGGTAGAGTTATCTGTTCAACTGTAAGTATTCCCCGCAATTGTGCGCCAGTCCGAGCGCCAATTAGAGCACTGGTTACGCCAGGTGCATCCCTTACCCAAGATAGTGCAACCTCTAATGGTGAGAAACCTAGCCCTTCAGCGGCAACACAAACCGCTTCAACTATTTTTTTGCTACGGGTAGTTAAGTAAGGTTCCACGAAATTGGCAAAGTGTGGGCTGGCGCCACGTGAATCAGATGGGACACCATCTCTGTATTTACCAGTTAATACACCACGTCCCAATGGAGACCAAGCTAGGAAGCCTAAGGATAAGGAGTCTGAAGCAGGAATTATCTCCTCTTCAACCTTGCGATTTAGTAAAGAGTACTCATTTTGCACTGATGTGATTGCACTTTTACCAAAAAGTGGATTTTGCAATGTAGCTGACCGCGCAATCTGCCATCCGTTAAAGTTGCAAATTCCAGCGTATCTAACCTTGCCGGAACTGACTGCATAATCAATTGCAGATAAACTTTCCTCTAGGGGTGTTGAACTATCCCATGTATGAATTTGCCATAGATCAATGTGATCGACATTTAATCTATTAAGGGATTTGTCCAAATCAGATATCAATGAGTTTCGAGAATTTGAAATTTTTCGAACACCGTCAACTACGCTGACGCCAGCTTTGGTGGCGATTATTGCATTCTCTCGCTTTATTAATGTCCCAATGAAGCCACCTAAAACACGTTCGGCATCACCATCGCCGTAAACAGAAGCGGTGTCAATTAAATTGCCGCCTGCTTCAATAAAACTTTGTAATTGTTGCGCCGCCTCATTTTCATCGGTATCGCGACCCCAAGTCATGGTTCCTAAACCAAGGCGTGAAACCTCAAGTCCACCTAATCTGCGACCTTCCATAGTGGGCACATTATCAACATTGGCATCCAAAGATCGGTAACCTTGCCAAATGCCACAACTCTACCTATTGCGTCATGCGGAATCAGAGGCAAATGCGAAGGGTGTGCTTGCTGGTAGAGATTATTCAGTGAATTTAACCACCAAGGGGAGGAAAGATAGTCATCGCTTGAATTCACTCTTAACAAAAATTGAATTTACTTCAATCTACTCCTCGCCAATAACCAGATGCCTGCAAACGATTAAGCCATACCTGGAAAATCATTCAAAAATTGATTTGCAAATCACCGACTCCTTAATTGAGATGGATTATGGCAGCTGGAGTGGAAAGAAATTATCTGACTTATGTAAGAAGAAAGAGTGGCTGTTAATCCAGAGCCAACCAAGTGATTTCACCTTTCCCAACGGTGAAAGTTTTCAGGAGATGCGCAGACGAGTAAAGAAATTTCTGAACTCCCTAATTGATTTAGAGGGCCCGATTTTACTGGTCTCCCACGGTGATGTTATCAAAATGGCGCTATCGATCACCTTGGATCTGCCATTGAATAAATTTCAAAATTTTATGATTTCACCCGCTTCGCTCTCATCGATAAATTACTCAGAAAGTAGTAAATCAATCATTTCCACAAACCAAAGGGTTGTCGAAAAAGGGTTTATCAGCAGGGCTAGTAGATTCATTCTTGGAGGCGAAAGTGCCTAGAATTATTTATCGTCATCCTTCAGTTGAAAGATTCATCGTCAGCGCTATTGGCGAACCCGGTGAGAGAGAGTTTTTTATACAAGCTAGATCCAGTGAAGGTATGAATACTGTTAAGGTTGAAAAGGAGCAGGTTAGGGCGCTTGTTCTTCGATTTGATGAGATATTGACTGATTTACGAAGAAGCAAAGTAATTGCGATTACCAAGTTGGAGATTGAAAAAGATTTGGATATGGATCCACTCGAACTTCCGATTGAAGCAGATTTTCAAGTAGGAATTGTTGGAATCAAATTAAATGATATCTTACTTGAACTTACCTTTCAAGCAATATCTAATCAGGATGAATTACTAATCGATGATCTGGACAGCGGACCAGATCTGTTGATTCTAACTTTGGATGTATTAACTATCGCAAGATTCTCTATGCGAGCAAAAATAATTATTGAAGCTGGAAGAAGTGTCTGCCCATTTTGTGGATTACCAATGAATGCTTCGGGACATTTATGTCCCCGCGCAAATGGTTATCGCCGTTGATGAACGCTATGGATTTAATGGAGGGTGAGGTTGTAGTAACAGGGAGATTAGTTGATGCTTCAAATGCAACCTTGTATGGTTATTTGAAAAATAATAAGGATTTGAAGGTAATTTACAAACCAATTGCTGGCGAAAGACCGTTGTGGGATTTCACTAGCGGCAATCTTGCCAGCAGAGAGGTAGCTGCTCATAAGTTCAGCGAGATCTTTGATTTCAATCTTGTACCACCAACTGTTATGCGAGATGGCCCATATGGAAAAGGTATGGTTCAATTATGGCGAAGTAACTCCCAACCAAGTAATTTGATTGAGATAGGTCAAAGTGATCACCCCGACCTTCGCAAGATAACCATGTTCGATTGTCTAATTAACAATGCTGATCGAAAGTATGGACATCTGCTGATTCTTGATGATGGCAGGATTCAAGGTTGTGATCATGGAGTTTGTTTTCATATCGAGGATAAATTACGAAGCGTTTTATGGCAATTTGCCGGTGAATCATTTACCGAATCAGAGATGGAAATTTTGCGAAGAGTAATTTCCCATGACCTGAAAGATGATTTTCAATCTCTCTTACAGGATGATGAAATAAATGCTATTAGAGAACGAGCGATCAGATTATTAAATGAACCTTTCTTTCCGTTGCCCGCGACCGACCGACCATCGATTCCATGGCCTCCGGTATAGAGGTAAATCAAGAGATTATTTGGTGGATTGGAAGTAAGGTTTGCGGGTGAATAGTTGGCCATCGGTAATGTTGCCGAAAGTTAGTTTACAGAATCAACCTTTGAAACTTGTTGATACATTTAAGGCGGAAGTTAAACTCCCATCAACTCGTTTCTTCAGCCTATATGTTTGCGGTATAACTCCATATGATGCTACCCACTTAGGCCATGCAGCAACTTATTTGGCTTATGATTTGATTAATCGTTATTTAACTCTAAGCCACACCAATATCCACTACACACAAAATATCACCGATGTTGATGATCCATTACTCGAGCGTGCAAACCGCGACGATCTTGATTGGCGTGATCTAGCGTCATCTCAAATTGATTTATTTGTTGAGGATATGAGCTCATTACGGGTGTTGCCACCAAATGATTTTGTGAAGGTGACTGATTCAATCGAACTAATTATTTCTTTCATTGCAAGATTGAAAGAGAAAAATTGCGTTTATCAAGTAGGAGCAGATCTTTACTTTGATGTTAAGCCGTCATTAGTTGAGCTGTCAATCAGTGAAGAGGAAGCGATAAGTATTTTTGCGCAAAGAGGAGGGGACCCTGATCGGATTGGTAAGAGAGATCCACTCGATCCATTGTTATGGCTAGGCAATAAAGATGGGGAACCTGGTTGGGATTCACCCTTTGGTTTCGGCAGACCAGGATGGCATGTTGAATGCACCGCGATTGCGTTGGAGTACTTAGACCGAGAGAGTATTGATTTTGTTATTGATATACAGGGTGGGGGAGAGGATTTAATCTTCCCCCATCACTTCATGAGCGCGGCGTTGATTAAAGCGGTTACTTCGCGCAATTACTCAAAATTTTATGTGCACACTGGAATGATGGGTTACCAGGGCGAGAAGATGAGTAAATCAAAAGGTAATTTAGTCTTTGTTTCACAGTTATTGAAAGATGGCGTGGATCCAATGGTTATTAGATGGGCGCTCATGATCGATCATTACCAAAGTTATCGTGAATGGAGTAGTGATCTACTAGTTCGGGCAACAACTGAGGTTGCATTAATTAGGCAGGCATTGTCTAAATCAGAGGTTTATCCGGTAGCAGGACACATATCGGAGTTAATAGCAGCCTTATCCAACAATCTTGATACCCCAAGGGCTTTATCAATGATCTTGAAATGGGCACAGCAATCATTAGATGGTGAAAATTCTCACCTTCTGGTAAATGAGTCTGGTGAGATGTCACGTACTTTAGATGCTTTGCTTGGGTTAGCCTTTTAGTAATTCAGCTGATCAAGAGGGCGTTGATGCGCATCTAAGGTAAAGTTAAGCAATGGTTACCCTGCGCGAGTATTTAAAGCAACATGTTTTGGTTGCCGATGGTGCGATGGGAACGATGTTGCAAGCAGCCAATCCCTCACTAGATGATTTTCAGAACTTCGAAGGCTGTAATGAGATTCTCAATGTTACAAGGCCGGATATTGTTGAATCAGTTCATGAGGCTTATTTTAAAGTTGGTGTGGATGCAATCGAAACAAATACATTTGGGGCCAATTTTGCAAATTTAGCTGAGTATGGAATCGAAGAACGAATCTACGAATTATCTTTTGCCGGAGCTCAGATTGCCAGAAAAGTTGCTGATAAGTACTCGACAGAGTTAAAGCCTAAATGGGTACTTGGTTCGATGGGACCAGGTACAAGATTGCCTACCCTTGGTCATACTACTTACGATCATTTGAAGAAGGCTTACGCAGCAAATGCGAAAGGATTAATTGAAGGTGGGGCCGACGCACTACTAATCGAAACCGCACAGGATTTGTTACAGGCAAAGGCGGCTATAAACGGGGCGCGTGAAGCGATCGCCGAATTCAAGAACGCAGATCAGCCCTCTCATAAAAAGGACATTCTAGTAATAGCACAGGTAACTGTTGAAACAAATGGAACGATGTTGTTAGGGTCAGAGATCGGTGCTGCACTAAATGCACTAGAACCTTTGAAGATTGACTTAATTGGTTTGAATTGCGCGACAGGTCCACTAGAGATGAGTGAGCATCTTCGGACTTTAAGCATAAGTTCAGATATTGGTATATCTGTTATGCCAAATGCGGGTTTACCAGTTTTGGTAGATGGGGGAGCTCATTACCCATTATCGCCTAAAGAGTTAGCGGCATCACTACTTAACTTTGCAAAGGATTATCAGGTTCAGATAGTTGGTGGATGTTGTGGAACCACGCCAGAGCACCTGGCAGAGGTTGTAAAAACTCTTAGTGGGTATCAGGTGTCAAAGCGCAAGGTAGATATCGAATCAGGTGCCTCATCTTTGTATCAATTTGTTCCCTTTAGACAACAAAATACCTATCTGGCGATTGGTGAGAAAACTAATGCCAATGGTTCAAAAGCTTTTCGTGATGCATTGCTTAATGATGATTGGCAAAGTTGTGTGGAGATCGCGCGTGATCAGATAAGAGATGGTGCACACATGCTCGATCTCTCAGTTGATTATGTTGGGCGTGATGGTGTTGCAGATATGCAAGAGCTAGCCCATAGATTTGCAACATCTTCAACACTACCAATTGTCATTGATTCCACCGAACCAGCGGTGATTGAAGCGGGCCTAAAGCAATTAGGGGGCCGATCTGTAATTAACTCAGTTAATTTCGAGGATGGCGATGGCCCTAACTCAAGGTATATGAAAATTATGCCGCTGGTAGTTGAACATGGTGCATCTGTAATTGCTTTAACCATAGATGAAGAGGGTCAAGCACGCGATTGCGATTGGAAGATGAAGGTTTCCCGTCGATTAATCAAGGATCTAACCGAAAATTGGGGATTGGAAGCTGGCGACATCATTATTGATATGTTGACCTTTCCAATTGCGACCGGTCAAGAAGAGACAAGGCGTGATGGAATTGAAACCTTAAATGCAATTGCACAGTTAAAGAAGGAGCATCCTAAAGTTCAAACTACTTTAGGAGTTTCCAATATTTCATTTGGCTTAAACCCTGCTGCTCGAATTGTTTTGAACTCCGTATTTCTCTCTGAAGCGGTAAAGAATGGTCTGGATTCAGCAATTGTTCATCCATCAAAGATTATGCCGATCCATAAAATAAATGAAGAGCAGTTAAAAGTTGCGCTGGATTTAATCTATGACAGACGGCAATACGCCGAAGATGGTGAATTACTTTACGATCCACTAACGAAATTACTAGAGATCTTCTCAGGTGTTGAAATCACCTCGTCAAAGGAGAGCCGAGCGGCAGATCTTGCAGCGCTTCCTTTGCTTGAAAGATTGCAACGACGAATTATTGATGGCGAAAAGGTTGGCTTAGAAGATGATCTTAAACAAGCGCTAAGTGAGAAACACACTGCGCTATCCCTTATTAATGATCATTTATTGCTTGGGATGAAAACGGTCGGAGAGTTATTTGGTAAGGGTGAAATGCAGTTGCCATTCGTGCTTCAGTCAGCTGAAGTAATGAAGAGTGCTGTGGCTATTTTGGAGCCTTTTATCGAGAAAACAGATGATCAGGGTAGGGGCAAAATTTTGTTGGCGACAGTTAAAGGCGATGTTCACGACATTGGCAAAAATTTGGTGGATATTATTTTATCAAACAATGGCTATGAAACAGTTAACATCGGAATTAAGCAAACTGTAAATCAGATAATTGATGCTGCACAAGCTAATGATGTTGATGTTATTGGCATGAGTGGTTTATTAGTTAAATCAACGGTGATCATGAAGGAGAATCTTGCTGAGATTGAGTTAAGAGGTTTTGCAAAAAAGTGGCCGGTAGTTTTAGGTGGAGCAGCATTAACTCGTTCATTTGTTGAACAAGATTTAGCGGATAATTACGCGGGCACAGTTCGCTATGCCAAAGATGCATTTGAAGGTTTAAGGCTGATGGATACTTTTATGGGAATTAAGAAGGGAGTTCCAGGCGTTGAACTGCCACCTCTAAAGAAACGGGTAACTCCTTCTAGAAAACCGGTTTCTCACATGGAAATAGATACAAAGAGAAGTGATGTTCAGGATAAGAATGTAATCCCAAAACCTCCATTTTTTGGCTCGCGAGTTGTAAAGGGTGTTACATTAAATGATTATGCAACGATGATTGATGAGCGTGCATTGTTCCTTGGTCAATGGGGATTAAAAAGCCAGGAGTATTCAAAGATGGTAGAAGAGGAGGGTCGCCCGCGGTTACGTGCGCTTCTCAATGATATCCAATCAAATGGTTGGTTAAATGCAGCGGTTACATATGGATACTTTCCATGTTACAGCGAAGGGAATGATCTCGTTGTGTTGCATCATGAGGGCGAACAAGTAGGTCAAGAGCGAACTCGGTTTACCTTCCCAAGACAATCAAGGGATAGAAGGTTGTGTTTGGCAGATTTCTTTAGAAGCAGAGAGAGTGGAGAGATTGATGTGGTCTCCTTTCAGATTGTCACTATGGGTCAATCAGTCTCCGATGCAATTACCGATTTATTTAGCAAAAACTTATACCGAGAGTATTTAGAGTTACATGGCCTATCTGTGCAATTGACCGAAGCTTTAACTGAGATGTGGCATGCCAGAACACGTTTAGAGCTTGGTTTTGCCGATGAGGATAATCCAGATTTTAATGAGATTCTAAACCAAGGGTACCGAGGATCTAGATACTCCTTTGGTTATCCAGCCTGTCCTGATTTAGCACAACAGGTTGCTCTAATGGAGTTATTAGAGCCGGACAAAATTGGAGTTGAAATATCTGAAGAGTTTCAATTACATCCCGAGCAATCAACATCATCCATAGTGTTGCATCATCCTGAAGCGAAATACTTCAACGCTTCATGAGTGCAATTCTCTTTGATATGGATGGCACGCTGGTTGATTCAGAACCGCTGTGGTTAGAGGCGGAACGTGAGGTTATGGAATCGGTTGGGGCTTCTTGGAGTGCGCAAGATCAATTATCTTGCTTAGGTGGGCCTAGAGAGCGTACCGAAAAAATTATGCAGGAGCGATCAAATAATGTTAAACCTTATGGTTACTTCGGCGATCAACTGGATATCTTAATGCTCGAAAAACTGGCAACTCAATTACAGGTTTTGCCAAACGCCATCGACCTGATAAATGAGTGCAGAAATTTTGGGTTAAAGATTGCACTTGTAACAGCTAGTGGTGGGCAATTAATGCGAACCGTATTAACTCATTTTCCCATTAATTTTTTTGATATCACTATTTCAGCAGATGATGTAGAGAAATCCAAACCAGATCCGGCACCATACTTGTTAGCGGCGGATCGTTTAAGTGTGAAAATACAAGATTGTGTTGTTGTAGAGGATTCTATTACTGGTGTAACCGCCGGACTTAGCTCAGGGGCACAGGTGATTGGAATACCGCATTTGGTCACCTTGTCAGATCATAAAAATTTACGAATCGTGGACAAACTATCGGACATATCTATTAAGAATCTTCTTGATTGGTATCCATTTCTCAATCAGAATAAGGTACGTAATCATGGTTGATCGCACCTTTAAGTACGGGGATCGAGTTCAATTTACAGATCCAAAGGGAAAGTTGTATTCAATAACCTTGGTCGCTGGCGGAGAGTGGCACACACATAAAGGTTGGCTGAAGCATGATGAGATTGTTGGAAAACCAGAGGGAAGCATCTTCGTAACTAATGGCGATCTAAAGTTTCAAGCTTTCCGACCATTATTTGGCGATTACGTATTGTCGATGCCACGTGGGGCAACCATCATTTATCCAAAAGATTTAGCGATGATTTTAGGTGTGGCGGATATTAAACCAGGAGTGCGTGTACTTGAATCTGGAGTTGGTTCAGGAGCTCTGACATTAGCGTTACTTCGTGCAATTGGAGAGAGTGGATCTTTGCAATCTGTTGAAATCAGAGATGATTTTGCCAAAATTTCCAAGAGTAATGTAGTGAATTACTTTGGTTCAGAACCTAAAAATTGGGAGCTAGTTGTCGGAGCTTTTCAGGAGCAACGGTATGAAGCAAATTGGGATCGAGTTGTATTAGATATGTTATCGCCTTGGGAGTGCGTTCAAACTGCAGCTGATGCGCTGGTGCCAGGAGGAGTGATTCTTGCCTATGTTGCAACAACAACTCAAATATCAAAGTTTGCAGAAGCATTAAAAGAGAGTGATTTGTTTACGGAACCGGAGAGCACTGAAAGTATTGTGCGAGGTTGGCATCATGAAGGGCTAGCGGTAAGACCTCAGCATAGAATGATTGGACATACAGGTTTTCTAACAGTTGCAAGAAGAATGGCACCTGGTGTTTCTGTTTTGCAACGCCGTAGACGCCCATCTAAGGGTAGCTACGGCGTTCTTGAGTAGTTCTTTTTAAGAAACCTTTATCAGGTCGACCACAAAGACCAAAGTTTCATTTGGTGCGATTGGGCCGGAACCCATTTCTCCGTAACCCAGAGAAGGTGGAACGATTAACAATCTACGTCCGCCCTCCTTCATGCCTGGAATTCCTTCTTGCCAACCAGCAATTACGCGACTTAAAGGAAAGGTAGCTGTTTGCTTGGAACTCCAAGAAGATTCAATTAAAGAACTATTGCTGTAAGAAAGTAGGGTGTAGTGAACTTCTAGAGTTGAACCAGCATCAGCTGTAGCTCCAGTTCCCACAATTACATCTTTGATTTGCAAGGAATCAGGGGCGGCTCCAATTAACTCACCGATACTTGGTTCTTCACCAGGATTTGCGGTTACAGAGGGAAGTTCAAATGTTCCCATCTTATCTCCAGGTGTTTGCTCGTTGGTTGCTTGCCCACCAGTCATGGAATCCAAACCGCCATCGGTTGAACAGGAGGTGAGGAGCGCCAGGATTATTAATGTGGAAAGTATCTTTTTCATTGAGCTTATCTCTTTTCTAATCACAACGCAGTCTATCAAAGGGATGAAAAATGGATAATCTACGGTTATGAGTTCGGAGAAAACTGAAAGGCTAATCAACCTTACGTTAGGGCTGCTCGCAAGTAAGCGATACTTAACCAAAAATGAGATTTTCCGCACTATCGCTGGGTACTCAGGTACTCCCGAAAGTATGGAAAGAATGTTTGAACGTGATAAGGATGAATTACGTAGTGCTGGCATAATCATTGAGGTAGGTGGATTAGATCCATTGTTTGAGGATGAACAAGGCTATTTGATTCGGAGCTCGCAAATTCAGATTCAACCCAATGATTTTTCAAAGGCGGAGCTGATCCTGATGGTTCTAGCAGCTAATTACTGGTCGCAATCAAATTTGGATGATTCAGCCAAGAATGCACTTTTAAAAATCGCATCAATTGATTCAGGAGTTACGGAACAGATTGACTCGAATAATGGGCAATTGCTGGTGCAGAACTTCAATCATGAATCTTCACAAATAAGATCCTTAATTAGTGCGATCAATTCTCGTCGTTACATTAAATTCACCTATAAATCCTTGTATCGGATGGTTGCTCCGATTAAGTTAGAGAACATCCAGGGCTTTTGGTACCTGTCTGGCTTGGAAGACAGGTGGATGAAGAGGTTTAAAGTTATTAGATTTGAATCATCTGTCATTGTTCTTACGGACACTGAGCCCTTTGACAAGGATCAATTGATGAAAGATTCTACGTTTGCAGATAATTCCGAGATGAGTCTTCAAAAGTTACAGGCCTTCATCCGAATTGGTAAATGCAATAATCTTCGAAAAAATGGGTTGGTCAAACCACATGATGGCGAGTGGGAGAGTCTTGAACTAGGCTTCACAGATCAAGAGCAGATGATCAGAGATTTACTTTGGAATGGTGATGATGTTCAGGTTATCGCACCAACTACCTTGAAGAGCGAGCTACTTTATCGATTGCAGAGGCTAATTAAATGAGTGAATCCGCTGTAGATCGAGTTTCGCGGGCGCTTGATCTGGTTCCATTTATTCTTGAGAATCCAGGTATTGAAATCTCCGCTCTTGCCAAAAAATTTAAGATTAATGAGAAACAGGTGCTTGCTGATCTTGAACTTATATTTCTTTGTGGTTTGCCAGGCTACACACCTTATGAATTGATTGATTTAACCTTTGAGGATGGGTTGGTAACGGTGATCGATCCCCAAGTTCTAGATAAGCCTCGACTGTTTAATGAGATTGAGGCGGTCGTGCTCGTTCTTGGGCTTTCCATAATGAAGAATGTGATCAATGATTCTAAAAGATTAGAAAGTATAAATAATTTGCAGGAGAAAATTGCGGCGAAGTTCTCCGCAATCGAAAATATCTCATTTACAACTAGCAGCAAACCAAAATTTTATGATCTAGTAAGTGAAGCGATGAGTAGTAGACGATCCCTTAATTTGACCTACAGCTCGATTTCTCGAGATGAGATCACACAGAGATTTGTGGCTCCAAGGAGTATTTATCTGGCACAAGGAAATTTTTATTTTGTTGCTTTGGATCGAAAGAGTAACCAGGAACGTCATTTTCGCATGGATCTCATAATAGATTGTGAGTTATCAGATGATCCTGGTAGCGAAGAACAAACTATTAGTGAAGATGCAAATCTATTCGACTTCAGAATCAACACAAGAAACAAGTACTTAACTGAAAGGTATAGCGAATTATTCACGGACATATCTCAGCAAGGGAATTCATATCATGCACGAGGTAGGATGAATAACCGGGAGTGGTTAAAACGATTGGTCATTAGCAACGCGCCAGATATTGAACTTTTCGAACCGGCAGACTTAAAAAAGGAGATCGAAGAGCGAGCCTTAAGGACTCTTGCCCTATATCAATAATTCAATCGCGGCAGCGGTATTGCGACTTTGGGGTAGGATTAGGGTATGAACTCATTCGCACCTTGGCATGTCGTTGTTTTGTTAATCGTTGTTTTAGTTTTGTTTGGCTCTAAAAAATTGCCAGATTCTGCTCGATCACTAGGACGATCTCTTCGAATTTTTAAAAGTGAGATGAAAGAGTTGAATAACGATAATAAAAAAGATAAAGACGGCGACTCATCCACTGATAAATAATCAATAAGAGTTTCTGAATCCATGCGAAAGATGCGTAGTGGGTCGATGCCTCTTCTAGAACATGTTAAAGAGTTTCGTAATCGTTTTCTAAAATCTTTGTTGGCTGCTTCAATAGCAGCAATTGTTGGATGGATCTTCTACGATCCCATTATCAGGCAATTAGCCGCCCCATTTTGTTCCCTTGGTCAGTCTCAAGCACAAGAGCATTGCGGTGATCTTTATATAAATGGGTTAATCGGTCCATTTACCCTTCGATTAAAGGTTGCCTTTATCTCCGGAATTTTATTGTCGGCACCAGTTTGGCTCTACCAAATTTGGGCCTTTATCACTCCTGCCTTGCATAAAAAGGAGCGTCGCTTCGCGATATTTTTTGTCACTGCAGCCACTCCGTTATTCACCTTGGGCGCAACCTGCGCATACTTAATTTTGCCGCATGCAGTAAAGATTTTGCTGGGCTTCACTCCGAGTGATTTGGGAAATCTCATTAGATTTGATGAGTACTTAGATTTCGTTATGAGATTGATTCTGCTGTTCGGAGTGGCTTTTGTCCTCCCACTTCTCTTGCTCTCATTAAATATTCTGGGTTTGATCAGTGGCCGATCATTGCTCAAACCTTGGCGGATCGCGGTTTTTTTAATATTTCTTTTTACTGCAGCATTTACCCCAACGCCAGATCCCATAACAATGACAGTACTAGCCATCCCACTTTGTATTCTGTACTTCGCAGCTGGCATAATCGCCCTTTTTATAGATAAACGTAGATCAAAGAGATCAGTTGACCATTCACTTAAGGCGGCGCCAATAGATCCTGCGCAACCAATCTAATGTGGTTATTGGTTCTAAATCAAAGCGCGGGCAAGGGTGATGGTTTATCTCGTTTAGCTAAATTTGAAGCTATCTGCCAGGCAAATAATATTAATTTTCAAAGAGTTTCTGAAGCAGATGTTGTTGAAACAGAGGATCGTATTAAAACGGCTTTACGTGAGAGTTCTATCTCAGTAGTTGTTGCTTTCGGTGGGGATGGATTGGTTTCAATTTGTTTACAAGCCATTGCGACGAGGCAGATTGGTTTAATGGTAGTGCCGGCTGGAACAGGAAATGATTTTGCAAGAGGTATTGGCGTTTTTGGAAAATCTGAGCAAGAGATTTTTGATCTGATTACGAAGAGTCAGGCCAGGCAAATAGATGCGGCGATAGCTAGGTACTCAAGCGGCGAAAAATGGTATTTGCAAATTATGAGTACTGGTCTTGATGCACAAGTTAATGCCTTGGCGAATCAAATAAAGTGGGCTAGGGGCCGGGGTAGATACACAATAGCGATGTTGATCATCCTCGCTAAATTTAAACCAATTGAATATGAGATTATATTCAATGATGAGAAGAGAATAGTGTCAGCCATGTTAGCTCTGGTAGCTAATGGAGTTACATATGGGGGTGGTATGAAAATTTCACCAAACTCTTCATATGAAGATGGAATCCTTGACCTAATCTATATTGAACCGGTTTCGAGAGTAACTTTGTTATCAATATTTCCAAAAGTGTTTAGTGGTTCACATATAAATCATCCAAAGGTAAAGATACTCAAATCCAACCAATTCACGTTGAAAGCAAAAACACGAGCGTACGCGGATGGTGAGTTAATTGGAGATCTTCCGATAGACGTACAAGTTATCCCAAGGGCTATTTCAACCTGGATTTGCCCATGAACCTATCTGCATCAGAAAACTATCAGCGAAGTAAGGAGCTGAATGCATTCCCAAAGATGCGCAAATTCACATCTACCTTAAATTTTGAACTAGATGATTTTCAAGTGGCTGCTTGTCGTTCCTTAGAAAAGGGTAAGGGTGTTCTGGTCGCTGCACCAACGGGAGCAGGAAAAACCATCGTTGGTGAATTTGCGGTTGAACTTGCGGTTCAATCTGGATCTAAATGTTTCTATACAACACCCATCAAAGCTCTTTCCAACCAAAAGTACTCGGAGTTGGTTGCTCGATACGGCGAGGCAAAGGTTGGTTTATTAACAGGGGATACCTCAATTAACTCAGAGGCTGACATCGTAATCATGACTACTGAAGTTCTTCGAAACATGATCTATGCCAACTCTCACACCATTAAAAGGTTGAAATATGTAGTGATGGATGAGGTTCATTACCTTGCAGATAAGTTCCGGGGCGCTGTTTGGGAGGAGATTTTGATTCATTTGCCTGATTCAGTGCAAGTAATCTCTCTATCAGCGACCGTATCTAATGCGGAGGAGTTTGGCGAGTGGCTTCAAACGGTGAGAGGTGAAACTGAGGTAATAGTTTCAGAGGTGAGGCCAGTTCCGCTGTATCAGCATGTTTTATTTGGAAATAGATTACTAGATTTATTTGATGAAAATCTGAAATTAAATCCGGAGTTAAGTAAGTTAGAGCGAGACACCTACCGACAGATTCGCGGAAATTGGCGCGATAAACCAAAGTCACCAAAGAGTTTGAGCAGACCAGAAGTGATAGAAAAACTTGATCGAGAAGGGTTATTGCCAGCAATTACCTTTATTTTTTCACGGAAAGCTTGTGATGCAGCAGTTAAACAGTGTTTGCAAGCCGGAATCAGGTTAACAAATGAGAGTGATCGCAAGATCATTCGCAAGATAATTAACAAGAACATTAGTAATTTGGCACAGGAGGATCTAATTGTCTTGGGTTTTTATGAGTGGGCAGATGGATTAGAACGAGGTATCGCAGCTCACCATGCTGGATTGCTTCCCGCCTTTAAAAGTACGGTTGAGGAGTTGTTTCAATCTGGTCTCGTAAAGGCGGTTTTTGCAACTGAAACTTTAGCTTTAGGAATAAATATGCCGGCGAGAACTGTGGTGATGGAGAAATTATCAAAGTGGAATGGTGAAGGCCATGTTGCAGTCTCTGCTGGTGAGTACACTCAATTAACTGGTCGTGCAGGTCGTAGAGGAATTGATATTGAAGGTAACGCTGTAATCCTTTGGAATAACGATCTCGATTCAAACTCTGTTGCTGGCCTAGCATCAACTCGTACTTATCCTTTGAAAAGCTCCTTTAAACCAACCTACAACATGAGTATAAATTTGATATCCCAATTTGGATCAGATAAAGCTAGATCATCACTGGAGTCCTCATTAGCTCAATTTCAAGCTGATAAAGCGGTAGTTGGTTTAGCCAAACAGATTCGAAAAAATGAGATTGCACGTGATGAATTGTTCAAAGAGAGTCAGTGCCATCTTGGTGATTTTGTAGATTACGCCCAAATGCGTGCTGACATTAAGAAACTTGAGGTAATCAGCAAACGTGATCGCCGTCGTCGAATGGAGTCTGAAGAGGAGATAGCTTCAATTCGAAAAAGAATGCGTAATCACTCCTCCCATGCATGTCCGGATAGAGAGAACCACGCCAGATTTACCGAGAAAGCGCATCGGTTACAACGAGAAATTGATGGGTTGAAAGAGCGAATAAACTCTCGTACCAATGTTATTGCCAAGCGATTTGATCGAATACAAATCATCTTAGATCAATTGGGTTATATCTCAAAGGGTGAGGTGGCGCCTTCCGGAAAGATGCTCGCTAAGATTTACGGCGAAACTGATTTACTGATTGCGGAGTCGATTCGAAGAGGTGTTTTTGCGCAATTATCGGCCGTGGATCTAGTTTCGGTGATCTCCTGCTTCATTTTCGAATCTCGAAATGAGGAGGCGACTAAGGTTCCAAGGGGAGATGTTGCAATTGCGCTGGCTCAAATCTCGAAGATCTACGGTGAATTATTTGCGATTGAGAATGATCATAACCTTGAGCCTATGAGGTCACCAGATTTTGGATTTACTTGGGTGGCTCAAAGATGGGCAAGTGGTAATTCACTCACCGCAGTTCTTAAAGATAATGACCTAACTGTGGGCGACTTTGTTCGTAACATGAAACAGATAGTAGATTTATTGCGACAGTTACGTGGTGCAGTGGTTGAACTAGAACCAATGATTGACCAGGCGTTGACCAAAATTGATCGGGGCGTTGTGGTTTACGCTGGAGCATCCTTATGAGCTTGTTGTTATTAGATAGTGCATCTCTTTGGTACCGCGCTTACTTTGGTATGCCAGATACCTTGCTATCACCAAAGGGTGAACCAATAAATGCTATAAAAGGTTTTTTAGATATGTCTGCGCGTTTGATCAATATCTACTCGCCAAATAGATTTGTAGCGTGTTTAGAGGGGGATTGGCGACCTTCTTGGCGGGTTGATTTATTTCCTGATTACAAATTAAATCGAATTGATGATTCAGGCGAAGAAGCTGAACCAGACACATTATCACCACAGATACCAGTACTTCTTGAAGTTCTTGATGCTTTCGGATTCGCATCCCTTGGGGTTGATGATTACGAAGCGGATGATGTTATTGCCACTTTAAGTAAAACAGAGAGCGGACCAATCCGAGTAGTAAGTGGCGATCGCGATTTATTTCAATTAGTTGATGAAACGAAAGATGTGAAGATCGTTTACTTGGCCAAGGGTTTAAGTAATCATGATCTGGTTGACGCCGATTGGATTAGTAAAAAATATGAGATCCCAGGTGAGCGTTATGCACTGTTTGCCATGATTCGTGGAGATGCGTCAGATGGTCTGCCTGGATTAAAAGGAATCGGCGAGAAGGGTGCAGCTTTGATCGCCAATTTGTTTCCAGATATGGGATCGGTGATTGAGGCGGCTGAGAACGAGAATGAATTGCTACCAAAAAATCTCGCAAAGAAGGTTATTGCGAGTAAGGATTATGCAAAGATCGCGCCAAAATTAGTTAACTGTGCAACCGATGTTCCTATTCCGTTGATGATCATGGATATGCCCAAGAAACCCGATTCGTTGGCGCATATTGTTGAAATACAAGAGGAGTATGGATTAGGTGCAAGCGTGGACCGTCTTCTTGCAGCTTTGCGATGGGATTAATAATGCGCACAGGTTATGTGATTGTTGCGTTTGTTTTAGGCGTAATTACATCTTTAAGTTTTGCTCCACTTTCATTGTGGATTGTTCCTTTTATAACTTTATTCTTTCTGTATGAGCTGTTAATCCGAAATGCTGCAATAAATCGGTTTTGGATCACCTATTTCTTTGGGCTTGGACTCTTAACTGTTTCTCAAAGCTGGACCGGGGTTTATGTTGGAAATGCACCATACCTGGCTCTGGCTTTTATGCAGGCCTTCTTTTTCACACCACTGGCCTTGGTTGGCAAAAAAAGTAATTTAACAAATAGCCTGATCTTTGGCTGCGCTTTAGTATTTAGTGAGTTTTTATTGCGAACAATACCTTTCACCGGATTTGGTTGGAGTCGTTTGAGTTTTACCCAAGTTGATTCTCCAGTTGCTGCAATGTATCCATTCATTGGAGTTGCCGGAGTTGCGTTCTGCATCGCTTTCTTTACATCACTTCGGAGCATCAAAACTTTAATTGCCGCCTCGTTGGTAATTGTGATTTTCAACTTTGTCCCAACTGGATTAAATAATCTCGGTGATACGAAGGTCGCTTTAGTACAGGGGGGAGTGCCGCAATTAGGCTTAGATTTCAATGGTACACCGCTTGCAGTTTATAGAAATCATCTACAGCAGAGTAAAACATCCATTAAACCAGATTCGGTGGATCTTATTGTCTGGCCAGAGAATGCGGTAGATATTGATGTATTTAGTAATTCAACTATCCAAGATGAGATATCTGAATTATCTCAAGAGCTACGAACCCCGATTTTAATCGGTGGTATATCAAGATTTAGCGGCGAGTTACAAAACATCTCTGTCCTATTTAATCCAAAAGTTATTGAAATTTACGCCAAACGATATCTCACACCTTTTGGTGAGTACATACCTTTGCGATCTCTTTTCCAAAACTTATCTCCTCATGTTTCAGAGGTAAAGGATTTTTCGGCAGGCAATGAGAGAACTGTGTTTTCGATAAAAGACCGCACATTCCAAGCCATGATTTGTTATGAGATTATAAATGATGCTTTTAGGGATGAAATGTCAGAGAATTTTCTCGTATTACAAACCAACAATGCCACCTTTGGAGATACCGCTCAACTTGATCAGCAATTAAATATTGCAAGGGTGCGAGCTGCTGAAATTGGCCGGGAGATTGCTTATGTGTCTACAACCGGCGTGACCTCTGTAATTGGGTCCGATGGCGGATTGCGATCTGTATTACCTAAATTTGAGGCTGGAACTTTGACTGAACGTATCAATATGCATGAGGGGAAAACTGTTGCGCAAAAGTTGCAGTTTTATCCAGAGATTGTTGCTATCTTTTTGCTACTCTTGTTGTTGGTAAAGCGAGTGCGGAGTTAAGATGAGCAAAATTCTAGTTTTGGTTCCGACATACAATGAGGCTGAGAGCATCAGAAATTTATTGATCCGTTTGGATCAGGCCTGTTCTTCAATACCTGGCATGACTCTAGATATCTTGATTATTGATGATAAATCACCTGATGGAACTGCTCAAATCGCCAAATCGCTGGATGTTAAAAGATTGAGTATTTTGCATAGAGAAGAAAAAGGTGGTCTGGGACCTGCATATATTGCTGGTTTTAAGTACGGACTCGATAAAGATTACGAATACTTTGTAGAGATGGATGCTGATCTAAGCCACCAACCTGAAGAGTTGAAGGATTTACTAGAGGTGAGTTCACCTCGGAATTTTGTGATTGGTACCCGATGGATGCCTGGTGGCAGCGTTATTAATTGGCCAAGAAAGCGTCAATTGATATCAAAGACGGGAACAAGGTACGCAGCCTTTGCCCTTGGTTTACCATTTAGGGATCTAACCTCCGGTTATCGAGTAATTCCAAGATCATTTTTACAACAGATAAATCTTGATTCAATCGAAACAAAGGGATATGGATTTCAAGTTGAGATGGCGATGTTGGCCAACAAATTAGGATTTGTAATCAAGGAGGTGCCAATTACCTTTGTAGAACGGGAGAATGGTTTATCTAAAATGAGCCTAGCTATTGTTTGGGAGGCTTGGTTTATGGTCACTTTTTGGGGTTTACGCCGTTTGATCTTTCGCCGATAATCTACATTATGTAAAGTAAAACAGTGATCAGTTGATCGCCAACTCCTCGATCGGCAAGCAGCTACAGATTAGGTTGCGATCACCGTGGACTCCATCAATTCTTCCAACTGTCGGTAAATACTTACCTGTTGCTCCGATTCCATGGTGTTGACCCCTTGGAAATGCAGCTTTAGATCGAACGTACTTACGATCCCAGTCATCTCGAACAAGATCCCCTATGGTGTGAGGTGCATGGCGAAGTGGCGAATCCTCGATGGTAATTTTGCCATGCGAAATATCGGTTATTTCTTGATGAATTGACTCTAAAGCGGCGATAAATCTATCTAACTCACGCATATCCTCAGATTCAGTTGGTTCAATCATCATAGTTCCGGCAACTGGGAATGAAACGGTAGGCGCATGGAAACCATGATCCATTAATCGCTTGGCTATGTCATCCACTGTTACGCCAGTATCTTTAGTGATCTCTCTGATATCGATAATGCACTCATGGGCGATCAAATTATTCTTGCCTTTATAGAGAATAGGAAAAAATGGATCTAATTTTTTAGCTAAGTAATTGGCGGACAAGATTGCGGTTTGCGTCGCTTTGGTTAATCCTGCACCACCCATCATTCGGATGTACATCCAACTAATTGGCAGGATCGAAGCAGATCCATACGGAGCGCTTGAAACAGCGCCTGGTCCGGTAACTGGACCTGCGTGTGGATCAGATGGATGATTCGGCAGAAATGGTGCCAGATGTGCACGTGCTATTACCGGGCCAACTCCTGGTCCACCCCCACCATGTGGAATACAAAATGTCTTATGGAGATTTAAGTGCGAAACATCAGCGCCAAATTTTCCTGGTTTTGCTAAACCAACCAGCGCATTTAAATTCGCACCATCAACGTAAACCTGTCCTCCTGCATCATGAACCATCAGACAAATCTCGGAAATTGCCTCCTCAAAAACACCATGGGTAGAAGGATAAGTAACCATTAAAGCAGCGAGTGAATCTTGATACTGCTCTATCTTTGCTTTGATGTCGGTAATTGAAACATTCCCCAGATCATCGCACTCAATAACAACTACCTTCATGCCAGCCATAACCGCACTAGCCGCATTTGTCCCGTGAGCACTTGATGGAATTAAGCAAATATTACGATGCTCTTCCCCCCTATTATCTAGATAATTTCTAATTGCTAATAGACCTGCAAACTCTCCTTGCGAACCGGCGTTAGGTTGTAAAGAGACCGCATCATAACCAGTTACCTCTATTAACCAGTTAGATAATTGATCGATCATTTTTTTGTATCCACGGGATTGTTCTAATGGCGCAAATGGATGAATATTTGCGAATTCAGGCCAAGTTACTGGAATCATCTCAGAGGTGGCATTTAATTTCATTGTGCATGAACCCAATGGAATCATCGTGCGATCCAGAGCTAAGTCGCGATCCGATAAACTGCGGATATACCTAAGCATCGCCGTTTCAGAATGATAAGAGTTAAACATTGGATGGGTTAAAAACTTACTGCTTCGGCCAGTGGCTGTCTTTACCGCTTCCTGCGACCTCTTTAAATTAAAGATCTGATAGATCTGATTTACATCTTCATCGGTCGTTAACTCATCGAAGGTAATTGAAATCTCTGTCTTACTTATCTGCTTAATGTTCATTCCCTTTTGTAAAAATTTACCAAGTAGATCATCAGCGGCAAGATCTGAAATCTTCACTGTGTCAAAAACCGGCTTATCCCCGACCTTATAGCCAGCGTTTTCAAGATCCTGTCGAAGTGAGTTTGCTCGCGTACTTATCTGATTAGCTATTTGTACCAGGCCTTGCGGGCCATGCCACATTGCATAAAAAGCTGAAATAACAGCTAGAAGAACTTGTGCCGTGCATATATTTGATGTTGCTTTATCACGGCGGATATGTTGTTCTCTAGTTTGCAACGCCAATCTAAATGCAGTGTTTCCATGTGAATCAATTGATTGGCCAACCAAACGTCCAGGCATGGAACGTTCTAAACCTTCTCTGACTGACATAAATCCAGCATGTGGACCACCAAAACCGACAGGAACACCAAATCTTTGAGCGGTGCCAACAGATACATCAGCACCAAACTCGCCCGGTGCCTCGATTAATGTGAGCGACAATAGATCGCAATCAATGATGGCTAAGGCATTTCTCTGATGAACTTTAAATACAGAATCCTTTAAATCTTTAATCTCACCACCAGAGCTTGGGTAAGCGAAGATGGCGCCAAAGAAATCATCAGAAAAATCATATTGATTAGCATCAATCTCCTTAATCTCAATTTTTAATGGTTTCGCTCGGGTTGAAATTACCGCCTTTACATGTTGATGAAGATCTTGATCAACTAAAAAGATCGCATCATCGCCACCTTGCCAGGCGCGTTTACATAATGTCATCGCCTCAGCCGCTGCGGTTGCTTCATCTAGCATTGATGCATTTGCAATTGGCAGGCCAGTAAGATCTGCGATTACAGTTTGGAAGGCAAAGATTGCTTCCAATCTACCTTGGCTGATCTCTGGTTGATACGGTGTATAGGCGGTATACCAGGCTGGATTTTCGAGAACATTTCTTAAAACCACTGGTGGAGTAATGGTGCCCACATACCCACTGCCGATGAAATTCTTAATTACACTGTTTTCATTGGCAATTGATCTTAACTCAGCGATCGCAGCACTCTCTGAGATTCCAACTGGCAAAACACGTTCGATCTCATTATTAATTAGAATGTTTTTAGGAACCACTGCTTGGATAAACTCATTAAGATCTTTATACCCAAGCTCAAGCAACATTGAGTTGATCTGGTAATCATTTGGACCAATATGTCGATCAATAAAGGTCGAACGTAAATCCATCTAATCCCCCATGTTTCCTGCTGCTCTGAGGGGAAGAGTATTACTTACTAGGCGCCTTTGCGCTTTCTTCGTTCTGATAGTTCATCGTTATTTGTACCACTTACCACAGCACTGCCATCTAATGAATTCTCGCTTTGTAGATTCAATAATGAGCCTTCAACCTCATGCCAAACTTTACCGATCGCAATACCGAAAACACCTTGACCACCTTGTAAAAGATCAACGATGTCATCTGGACTTGTGCATTCATAAATAGATGCCCCATCACTCATCAAGGTAATACGCTCGAGATCTGAGATACCTGTACTTCTTAAATGCTCAACTGCAGTTCTAATATTTTGTAGCGAGACGCCAGTATCAAGAAGTCGTTTAACGATTTTCAAAACTAAAATATCGCGAAAACCATATAACCGTTGTGATCCGGAGCCTGCTGCTGTTCTAACGCTTGGCTCGACTAAACCTGTTCGAGCCCAGTAATCCAATTGTCGATAGGAAATTCCAGCGGCGACACAGGCGGTTGCGCCTCGATATCCGATGTCAGGGGAAATGCTCATGGCAGACTCGATTCTACGGGAAAGGCTTAATTGTAGAAGTTGAGCGGTTGATTTCAATGGTTAGACACGAATATCTAAGGCTTACCTTTAGGGTTTTTGGATCGCCGCGTGGAATTAAGCCAGGAAATCCTCTGGGTTGATCTGATCTAGAAACTCCTTAAACCGTTCTACCTCATCCTCGGCCTGATCTGGAATCTCGATACCAGCCTCATCCATCAAGGTGAGGCTGGCCATTATTGGAGAGTTGCTTCTTAGAGCCAGGGCAATTGCATCACTTGGCCGAGCTGAGATGGTTTTCGAATCACCAAAGTTTAATTGAGCGTAGAAGATTCCATCCTCTAACTTAGTTATATAAACACTTTCTAGTGCAATATCAAAATCATCTAAAACAGTTTTGAAGAGATCATGGGTTAGTGGTCTAGGCGGCTTTACCTGTTGTTGCACAAAAGCAATCGCTGTTGCCTCTGCGCTACCCAACCAAATCGGTAGGTATCTGACCCCATCAATCTCCTTCAAAAGGACAATTGGTTGATTAGATGGCATTTCTACGCGAACGCCAATTACCTCGACCAAACAGTAATCAGTCATGGAAATATTTTATTACTTAGATCTGTGCAGCCCGGCACGAACCAAGCTCGCATGCAACTTAATTGATAAGGAAGCTAACTCCTTTTCAACCTCATCTGCCTTGGCTTTTGATTCGCTGCCCTTTTGACTTCTAATCGAAGTTGTTACTTGCTCAACCAATCCAACCTCTCGGTCAGCCGCTGTTTTGAAGACCCGCAAATGTCGTGCACGAATTCCAAATTCAGAGATTGCGACAATATTTTTTGCGATTGCCAAAGCATCACCATCATAATGACGACCACGTATTGAGATCAGGCCGTATGACTCATACTCAGTTAACTGTTCATCTGAGATCTGTGCAGCTGAAATTAATTCATTTCTAGTAAGGCGTAAATCCTGTTCAGCGGCTGCAATATCACTCGGTACTCCATCTGATGTGGCTAGCCGTGGTGTTGCAATACCACCAACAGTAAGTGAGGGCACTAAACCTCGGTCTAATGCATCGAGATTATCTTTAATGACTCGAAGTGGTAGATACTGATCGCGTTGAGCTAGAAGGACAAATCTCAATCTCTCTAAATCTGAATTAGTGAACTTGCGATATCCACTAGGTGTGCGCTGTGGCTCAATCAAACCCTCTGACTCTAGAAATCGAATCTTTGAAATAGTGATGTCGGAGAACTCACTTCTTAATTTAGATAAAACTTCGCCGATACTTAGATAGGCACGAACTGGAACAGCCATTACTTCTCCCCTACAAACAATGTTAGATGATACTTACCAATCTGGATCTCATCGCCAGCTTTAAGTACACCGTTTTTGACCGCAACAGCATTTACGTAAGTACCATTTAAAGAACCAAGATCTTTAATTACGTAAGAACCATCCACCTTCTCAATTAACGCATGTGACCTTGAAACTGTGATGTCATCAAAACAAATTTCATTGTTCAAATCTCGACCAATTTTTACATTATTTGAATCCAGTAAATATCGTGATGAGAGGCCAGCTCCACTCAAAATGATCAGGATTCCAGCATCTTTAGGAAGGGCGGCAACAACCTCGCGCTCCTGTTCAGAGAGGGAGTTTAAAAGAGATTGATTTTGCTTAGGCTCTGGAATGCTTCTTAACTGACGAAGATTAAGAGTTGAGGTTAGATCCTTTGGGGGTAAAGCTTTATCAGCCACAAAATCTCCTTCAGGTTCAACTAGAGGCTGACACTATTGCCCAGAATCAAACCGGTCAAGCGGTGATTTCTTGGTATTGGGCCGCACTCATTAGGGCGCTTTGGTCGAAATTTGATCCCGCTTCTATCTCAGCAATCCAACCAGCCCCGTAAGCATCTTGGTTCATACTTTCAGGCGTTTTATCCAACGATTGATTTACCGCAACAACTCTGCCAGATATTGGGGCATAAATTTCAGAGACTGATTTTGTTGATTCAACTTCACCGCATACCGAACCAGCAGTTAGCTCAGAATCCATTTTTGGCAATTGAATGTAAACAATATCTCCAAGCGCCGATTGTGCGTAATCAGTAATGCCGATTCGGTAACGATTACCACCTAAACTCTCAACCCACTCATGCTCTTTGGTATAAAAAAGATGGTTTGGCGTAGTACTCATCAGCGAACTCTCCTCATGCCTTGAATACCAGTAATTAGGTATTGAAAACCTGTGTAAAAGTACAAGGCCAAACCCCATATAGCAAATGCCCAACCAACCGGATTGGTAAAGCGAGAAATCTCCTCTACCTGATCCAGGAGAAGGATAGGAAAGGCGTATAAGAGGTTAAAGGTTGCCGCCTTTCCTAAAAAAGTTACTTGAGCAAATGGCAGATTGCGTACCCGTTGAATAACAACCAAGATAAAAAGAATTAGATCGCGAAGCAACAGGGCAATGACTAAAGCCCATGGTAGATAATCTTTAATTGCAAGTGCTATCACGATCGCTGATATGTATAAGCGATCAACAGTTGGATCAAACTTAGCTCCAAAATCTGAGCTTTGATTTAATGCTCGTGCAACCTTGCCATCAAAGTAATCGGTTAAACCACCAAACATAATGATGAAAAAGCTAATAACCGGCTGATCCACTACCAAGAAAAAGTATAGGAAAGCTGGAACACCAAGTGCTCGAAGTGCTGTAATTGCATTTGGGATCGTAAGCATCAGTCCCTCTCCTTAATTTTAACCGCAACCTCTATTGGCGAACCGGTGAAGCCGAACTCCTCCCGTAATCGACGTTCAATAAATCGTCGATAAGCATCCTCAAGGAATCCTGTCGCAAAAACTACAAATTTAGGTGGACAGATCCCAGCCTGCGTAGCAAATTTAATCTTTGGCTGCTTTCCACTTCTAACAGGTGGTGGATTGGCACCTACTAACTCTCCCAGGAAGGCATTTAACTTCGCTGTCGGTATGCGTTTCTCCCAGCTACTTAATGCGGTTCTAAGTGCAGGCGCTAACCGGTCACGATGCCAACCTGTTTTGGCGGACAAATTAACTCGTTGTGCCCATGGATATCGTTCTAACTGTCTTTCCATCTCCCGCTCCAAAACTATCTGCCGCTCTTCATCAACTAGATCCCATTTATTCATCACAATAACCAAAGCTTTACCTACCTCTTCAGCCATTGAGACGATTCGAATATCTTGCTCAGTCATTATTTGCGATGCATCCAGGATAACTAAAGCAACCTCTGCTCGTTCTAGCGCGATTTGCGTTCTTAATGAGGCGTAATAATCGGTGCCACTTGATTGATGAGCTCTTCTTCTAATGCCAGCAGTGTCGATAAAGCGCCAAGTTGATCCACCGAAATCAATCAACTCATCAACCGCATCCCGTGTCGTGCCTTCTGCATCATCTACCAGTACACGAGGTGCTCCAGCTAAAACATTTAACAATGATGATTTACCAACATTGGGTCTGCCGACAAGTGCAACTCTTCGATATCCATCATCTGCTGGCTGTGATCCAACCTCAGGTAACTCTGAAATCAATAAATCAAGTAGGTCACCACTACCTCGTCCATGTAAAGCTGAAACAAATCTTGGCTCACCTAAACCTAAATTCCAAAGTGCGTAGGCATCTGATTCATCCGCAGCATTGTCTATTTTGTTTGCAACCAAAATTACCTTTTTATTACTTTTACGCAACAAGGTGACTAACGATTGATCCTCATCGAGAGCTCCGATTTGTGCATCAACTACAAAGATCACTAAATCTGATTCAGCTATGGCAGCCTCGGCACCTGCGGTAATCTTCTCCGATATACCTTCTGGTTTTACCACCCACCCACCAGTATCTACAAGAAAGAAACTTCTTCCATTCCATTCAGCCTCATACTTAACTCGATCTCGAGTAACACCAGGAGTATCTTCAACGATCGCTTCGCGCCTACCGATCATTCGGTTTACTAAAGTGGATTTACCAACATTGGGTCGTCCAATTACAGCAACTGTTGGTAATCCCAATAAATTCCGTTGCAACATCCACTTCCAAATTTGATCGACAACCTCCTGAAGGGACAATCTCGTCGAATCAATCTCTGCGGCATCTGATGCCTTCGCCAATGGAGATAATTGACGGCTTGAGTCCATCTCATCGCGTTGAGAGAGAGATTTAGATATATCGGTAGTTGAAATACTTTCGATTGACTCACTCTCGCGACGGATGGATCTCTCTTCAATATCAGCGTAGAGATAAACTTTTAAAGGCGCATTTGGCGCCACAACCGTTCCGATATCCCGACCCTCAACCACTATTCCAACTGGTGCAGTTTCAATATACCTTTGTTGCATCTCTAGTAAGTAATTCCTTATTGACGGCATTGCGCTGTAGATACTAACCGCATCATTGATCCGCTGATATCTAATCTCATTAGTTATATCGACTTGATCAAGATAGATTTTAGGATCTTTTGGTGAGCAAGAGAAGGCGATCTCGCTTTTCTTTAGTGAATCAAAAAGTTCTTCTTCTGAATTTGTTAAATCTCTTAGAGCCAGAAATGTTACTGCTCGATAAAGAGCTCCAGTATCCAAATAGGACCAGTTTGCTCTAATTGCCAGCGCTTTAGCGGTAGATGATTTGCCAGAACCACTAGGACCATCAATAGCGAGTACCAAGTTGTTCATGACCAAATTGTATCCAGTAATCAGAGATTTAAAGCGGTTAAGTTTGTTTATCGACTTTTAACTTGGAAAACATCCCAGCCAGATGATGATAAATGATCAAATAATTTCCCTTCATCCTTTTCTGCAATAGATAAGGTGATTAAACCAGCTAATTGACCTGGTGAATGTTCGATACTGAGATCCTCGATATTTACACCCGCTTTCGCACAATCATTAAATATTTTTGCTAACTGGCCAGCTTCATCATTTATAACTATGGAAAGAAATGCGTAATTGCGCTGAACCATGCCATGCTTTCCAGGAATTTTTCGTAAACCATTATTTCCATCAATCAGAAACTGTTGCAATCCTGCTTCATCAAGATCTGCAATCATTTTCTCAACCATTTGCAATTTACTTATGATTAACTGCAAGTTCACTACTACCGGTTCTGAATTTGCGATCAGTAATTGTGACCATAGATTTGCATCAGATCCAGCTAAACGCAGAACATCTCGTAATCCTTGACCGGCTAAATTCAGATCCGCTTCATTGGTTTGATTAACAACTGCGCCTAAAGCGCTGCTGACTAATTGCGGCAGGTGAGAAATTCTTGCAACGATCTCATCATGGATCCGCCCCGAGTACCAGTACAAAGTGGCCCCACAGCTATTTACCAGAAATTCGAGAGATTCTTTAGCCTCAAGAGAAACTGTCTCGGCATCAATTCCAATCCAAGCTCTTCCTCGGAATAAATCTGCACGTGCTGAGTGCCCTCCCCCAACTTCACGACCTGCCATTGGATGGGAGGAGACAAAATTTGGGAGATTATCTGATAACTCAGCAACCTCTTGTAGAAGATTAGACTTTACACTAGCTACATCAATAACTATTGACTCGGAATTCTCCTTCAATGCGTTAACAATCAATGATTTATTACTTGCAATGTCGACTGCAATAACAATCAGATCAACTGAATCAAAAACTTCCCCCTCAACTAATTTATTTGCTAATTGCTCAGCTTTTTTATCAATATCTATCATTTGCAGGAGGCAACCAGATTGCTTTAATGCTAAAGCTATAGATGTTCCGATTAGGCCAGATCCAATTACACGAACCTTCATCCCTGATCCTGCAATCTAGAAGCGGTTACAAGCGCAATTAGTGACCGATTAAGGCTCATTGGGCGATATCACGCCGCAGAGCGACCGCCCCATGCAGATAAACATGCTTTATCTGATCCAACCCTTTTTCAGTGTTGATATGCATCAACACACGAACAACCCTTGGCAGCGAGTTTGGAACATCTAGCTCGACGCTACACAACAAAGGAACATTGCCTAGTCCCGCTTCGCGGGCGGCAACAGCCGGAAATTGAGCGGTCAGATCTACGGTAGCGGTGAAGATAACCGATATAAGATCCTCATGATTCACCGAATTCTCCGAGAGCATTTTTTTCACTAACTCGAGAACTCCGCTGGTGATCTCTTCTTGGGTGTTAGTAGCAATCTGAGTTGCCCCTCGTATTCCCCTAGTTCCCATTCCACTATCGTAGCGATGGCGATGGAGATCTTGTTTAGGTATAAAACTGCAAATTAACGTGTCGCCTTATTAATTTCTCAATTTGGATAAGATCTATTTATCTATAAAAGGTTTTTAAGCCTAACAGAGAATTATCGATAAAAGGTTTTATTAATAATAAATTAGGCGCAATAAAGGTGATTTATCGACTATTGCCCCGTCAAAGAATAACGCTTTATCTATATATAGTTTTTACAAATATGGGTTTATTTATTTAACTTTAAAAGGGTAAATAGATTTGCAAGCTCTACCTCATTTAACGTTCTATGCCGGCCCTCTTTCATATCGCCCAGGTTGATTGGTCCAAAATCAATTCTGACCAACCTCAGCACCTTCATTCCTAATGCTTCGATTAATCTTCGAATTATGTGATATCGGCCTTCATGAATAGTTATCTCAATCCAGTGATGGTTTTTTGAGGTAGATCGAATTAATAGAACCTTCAGCGCTCTCGCCAGACCATCCTCTAGGCGAACCCCTTGCAGCAGCTGATCGGTGGTGGATTTGAGATACTCACCCTCTATCTCGACCAGATATCTCTTCTCCAGTCCATACGAAGGGTGGGTAGCCCTGTGGGCCAACTCCCCATCATTTGTCAGCAGGATTAACCCTTCAGATTCACGATCTAGTCGGCCTACATGGAAAAGTCGATCGCCCCTCTCCTTAAAGTAATCTCCTAAATTGGCTCGTCCTTCTGGGTCTGACATGGTGGAAATAACTCCTGCAGGTTTATGAAATGCTATATAAGAATTAGACTTTTTTGTATTTAATTTCTCACCATCAACTGCAATCTTATTAATTTGTGGATCATACTTTCCACCTAGCTCAATCACAATTTGATCATCAACTGTAACTCGACCATCTAGAATTAATTGATCAGCTGCTCTTCGGCTAGCTATACCCGCATCAGCGATGATTTTATTTAACCTAGTTAGTGCCACCCTGAAAGTTTAACCCCATAAAAACTTATACAAAACCGTTATTTACTCCGTTAGATTTGCGAGCAGTTCATCCAACCCATCAATATCTGGCAAGAATGGGGCAAGTGCTGGAAGATCACTAGTGGAGTTCAACCCCAATTTCTCGAGGAAAAAGGAGGTTGTTTTATAAAGAACCGCGCCACTCTCCCCTTCTATACCTGCCTCCTCTACCAACCCTCTGGTCACTAAAGTTTTCATAACCGCTTCAACATTAACTCCACGAATCGCTGAAACTCGAGCTCGTGACACCGGCTGCTTGTAAGCGATCACAGAGAGGGTT